>Ga0180094_1000112_pt1 | contig 19343 bp, 18 predicted proteins | sample EasRivT47_16_1Da_FD_121786 | JGI IMG/M metagenome (GOLD analysis project Ga0180094, IMG submission 121786) | Soil microbial communities from meander-bound floodplain in the East River, Colorado, USA - East River metaG ERMLIBT47_16_1Da | ecosystem: Environmental > Terrestrial > Soil > Floodplain ... | reverse complement strand
TCCGACTTGGAACCCGGATCGGTCGCGACCATCTCCAGGACCTGCCCTACCGCCATCTTCTCAAGCGCCTTTTTCGTTTTGATCACGGGGAGCGGGCAATTCAGACCTTTACAATCCAGACGCTCATCGACGGTATACCCAATCGCCATGCCTTATTCTCCTACCACACCATCACGCTCGATGCATCCGCCACGAAGCGAGCAATCTCCTCATAGCCCACCCGGCGGTAAGGCGTGTCCACTCCACGCGCCGCCGCATCCTCGCCGTTCACATACACCTCAACCGAGGGAGGCACATCTGCAAGGATCCCGTCCTGAACCAACACCACACCGACCGGCCCCTTGCGGCGCTGTTCGGCAATCACCGCCGCCGCGAACGCATCACCCCGTTTCCTGATTATGTGCAAGGCGCCTCCCGCTACCATGTCATCACCACATCGGCCTTCATCAGAAGATCGACTAGGCCGGAGCGAGAACACGGCTCAACCCGGGATCGCACCTTCGCTCGACACTGGGAAGGCAGGGCATCGAGTTCGACCATCTCCCGGATCCGGCACGCGTCGAGGAGCTCGAGCGACTCTGTCAGCGCGGGACGCTGCACCGTAGGCCCATCCAGATGGAGCGCGGCGGCCGCGCCGTCCCCCACATACGCCACGGTCACTTCGTGGTTTGACAGGGTCAAACCCAACGCCATGCGAAGCGCCTCATGAACATGGGTCGTCGTCATCGGGCTGCTGCGGACGGCCACTACAATGGCTTTCACGGTCAGTCGCCAAACGTCAAGAAGCGATCAGACCGGTCCACGATCTTGGACAACTCATACTGGCTGGCAATCTCAATGCCGGGAAAGAGGTTGCTCTCCGCCAGCCCCCGGGCCTCCGCCGTCACGCCGCACACGGAAACCTTCACCCCCAGGCCGAGCAAGGTAGGGAGGACGGCATACGGTCGCTTGGGCGAGTGGACGGCCATCCCGTTATACACGCCCTCGCCCATGAGAAACACTTCAACCTGATGCCCTTGCTTGAGCCACGCCTCGGAGAGCCTCCCCACGAGATACGAATTTTCGTGGTCGGGACTCGTAGTCAACAGAATCCCAATCTGCATGGCGGATTGTAAGCCGCGTGCCAAAGCTTTGTCAACAGCCCGTATGCAATTTCGACATCACCCAGCGAGCGGACCCGCCTCTTTTTCTGAGAGATCCTTGTGCTACAATGCTCCCCAATCAATCACATGGAGCACGCAGCCGATGATCGAGTCGCGCGAGGCATTTCGGGAATGCTTGCTAATCATCATGGACCGGAAAGATCACTGGGCCTGGACGTGGTTCGCCGGGGGGAAGATCACCGCCGCCCAGCTCAAGATCCACTTCCAACAAGAATATGCCGTCTACGTCCGCGATTTCCCGGTCCTGCTTGCCCGCGTTCACGGCAAGAATCCGCCGATGAGCGTCCGCCGGGCGCTGGCGGAGAATCTCTATGAGGAAGAAACCGGCGGCCTCACGCGTGGCCGCTCGCACCCCGACCTGTTTCTCTATCTCATGGAAGGGGTGGGGTATTCGCCCGCCGATTTCGAACAGGTCTCACTCCTCCCCGAGAGCGCCGCCTACCGGCGCTGGCTCGACCACACCACCACCGCGGGGTCCTGGCTCGAAGGCGCGGCCGTGGCCACGATCTTCGTCGAGGGAAGCGTTCACGAACGCTCGGCTCTCAACGGGGCGTCGCGGGACGAGCCCGACATCGAGAGAAAGATCGCCAACCATCCCCTGGTGAAGTATCACGGCGTCGCACCCCGTTACCTCGACCTGATTCGCGCGCACGGGGCGGTGGAAGGTCTTCACCGCCAAGACGCCTGGAAGATGGTGCTCGACCACGCCTCAACCGCCGAAGCCCAGCAGCGGATCGTCCACGCGATGGAGCGGTCGCTGGAGCTTTGGCTCGCCTACCGCGATGGGGTGGCCCTGGCGTGCGGCCTCTCTCGCGGCTAGCCGTCCCCGCGAAGCGACGATAAGCATGGACCCGGCCAGCCTCGGGCTCACGTGCGCCTTCGCGACCAGCGCGGCGTGGGGAACCGCCGATTACCTGGCGGCCCACGTTACGCGTCGCATCGGCGTAACCCGAACCCTGTTGGCCATTCAAGGAGCCGGGGTTCCCCTGCTGCTCCTCGGTTGGGTGTGGCTCGCCCCCCGGCCACCGACCCCCGCGTCCCTGGCGTGGATCAGCCTCGCCGCTGCGGCCTTCGCCGTGGGTTATCTCTCGTTCTTCTACGGTCTCCGCGTGGGGGCCGTGTCGCTGGTGAGTCCGATCAGCAGCGCCGGCGCGCTGATCCCCGTCTCAGCCGGCATCGTGCTCTTCGGCGAGGAGGTCTCGGGATCAAAACTCGGCGGAATCCTCCTCACGCTGACGGGCCTCGCCATCATGCTGATCGACACCAGAGCCGTGCACGACCTCGGCTCGGTCGGACGACGACGCGGCATCGTGGCCGGCGTGGCGACGATGCTCGCGTGGGGATCCGGCACGGCGCTCCTCCTTCCGCTCGTGAAGGAGATGGGCGGGTTTGCGCCGATCGCGCTGCTCAGGCTGGAGATCCTGCTCGCCATGGTCGCCTGGTTCGTCTGGCGCGGGGCCGCTTCCCGGACCGAATCGGCCCCCCTCGGTTGGTCCCCGGCGCTCTGGGCCTTCATCGTGCCGGCCGCCATCCTCGATCTCGGCGCGTTTGTCTCCTACGGGTTCGCCCTTCAAACGGTCCCGGCCAGCATTGCGGCACCGATCGCCTCGGCCTACCCGCTCATCACGATCGTGATCGCCCGACGCCTGCTCCACGAACGGCTGAGTCGCAAGGAGTGGGGCGGCGTCGCGGTCACGCTCGCCGGCACAGCCATCCTCGGCTTCGGTTGAAAAGGGGAGGTAAGCCTGCTAAGATTAGTGGCGTTCTGTGGAGGCACCGCATGGAGCGCCGTCTATTCGGAACCGACGGGGTCCGGGGCACCGCCAATGTCGAACCGGTCACCGCCGAAACGGCCATGAAACTGGGCCGGGCGGCGGCTTATCTCTTCAAGAAACATCGAGCCGGCCACCACCGCTTCGTGATCGGAAAAGACACCCGGCTCTCGGGGTATATGATCGAGAGCGCGCTCACCGCCGGGATCTGCTCGATGGGCGTCGACGTGCTGCTGGTGGGGCCGATGCCGACGCCGGCCATCGCGTTTCTGACCAAAAGCCTGCGCGCCGACGCCGGCGTCATGATTTCCGCTTCCCACAACCCCTTCGAGGACAACGGCATCAAGTTCTTCTCGCACGAGGGCCTCAAGCTACCCGACGACGTCGAGCAGGAGATCGAGGAGTTGATCTTCTCCGGCGCGATCGACCAGGAGCGCCCGACCGCGCGTGACATCGGCAAGGCCTTCCGGATCGACGACGCCGACGGTCGCTACATCGAGTTCACCAAGAACACGCTGCCGAAGGGCGTGCAGTTCGACGGCCTCAAGATCGTGGTCGACACCGCCAACGGCGCCGCGTACAAAGTGACGCCGATGGTCTTGCGGGAGTTGGGCGCCGAGGTCATCACCATCGCCGACCGCCCGAATGGCACCAACATCAACCAACACTGCGGCGCGTTGTACCCAGAGGCCTTGCAGAAGGCGGTGGTGACCCATCACGCCAACCTGGGCATCGCTCACGACGGCGACGCCGACCGAGTCATCTTCTGCGATGAACAGGGCAAGGTCGTCCACGGCGATCAGATCCTTGCATTGTGCGCGCTGGAGCTCGAGCGGCTCGGACGGTTGGCCGGCCACACCGTCGTCGCCACCGTCATGAGCAATCTGGGCCTCGAAATCGCGCTCCGCCAGTCCGGGGTCTCCCTGGTACGCACCGCCGTCGGCGACCGGTACGTCCTCGAACGCATGATGAAGGACGGCTTCGTCTTCGGTGGCGAGCAATCCGGGCACATCATCTTTCTGGATTACAACACCACGGGCGACGGCTTGATCACGGCCCTGCAGGTGCTGTCGATCATGGAGAAGACGGGGAAGCGCTTGTCCGAACTCGCGTCCTGCATGACCGTGCTCCCGCAGGTCCTGGTGAACGTCCGCGTCGCCGACCGCCGAAATCTGGAAACCATCCCCGGGTTCACGGCCGCACTCTCGTCGCTGGAGCGTCGGCTGGGCCCGCACGGGAGAATTCTTGTTCGGTATTCAGGGACCGAACCGCTGGCCCGCGTGATGGTTGAAGGGGAAGACTTCACGGTCATCTCGGGGGTGGCCGAAGAGCTGGCAGACACCCTGCGAAGCACCGTCGGGCCTGGGGCGAAAGCGGTCGGCGAATGAGGCGGGACGTTCCCGGACTGGCGACGTTGATCGTCCTCTTGGCCTCGTGGAGCGGTCTGGCCGCCGCGGAACCGTTTCAGACGATCGTCAGTAGCCCGCACAACTTCTTCGGGCGCTCCGAACTCCCTGCGGGGCAACGCGTGTGTTTCGGCTGCCACGCCGAGGGTCCGGCGTACCGAACCGGCGGCGCCGCCACCGACCTCTCGCCCCCTCCACCGGAAAGATCACCGGCCCCGCCGGAGGGAACGACGGAGCCCCTGTGGCAGAAAGGCGCTTCCCCCTTCGCCGTGAAATCTTCCGCTCCAAGCACCAAAAGCACACCCGGCGGCTCGTCATCGGTGTGCCTGGGCTGCCACGACGGCGTCCTGGGACTGGAGGTCCACCAGGGCGGATCACTCCAGTCCAAAAGTTTCGATCATCCCTACAACACGCCTTATCCCCGGCAACCCAATGGCAAGTTCCGGGCGGAACGGCCGATTGTCAGCCAGTACCGCTATTGGTCGCTTCCCGATCTCCAAGACGACGGGTTTGTTCTTCCGACCGGACCGGTCTCCGAGCTCTTGCTCATCCCCCCGGGGGTTGAGCCGACCAATCTTTCAGGTCTACAGATGGTCAGGACGTCCAACGGGATCTTGCATTGCGATAGTTGCCACAACCCGCACGACAACGGCAATGCCCCCTTCCTCCGAGCGCCTGCCCGCGACCTCTGCCTGATCTGCCACAACCGCTGAGGCCCCGTTCCGGAGTGCCGACGGCGGACCCGACGCAGAGCGCCCCGCCCGAAGGCGCACCGCAACTTTCCACGGACACTAGACGGTCTCGACCGCTCGTGCCGCTGGCGCTGGCGCTGGTCATCGGCATCGCGCTCGGAGAGGCGTCCGACACATTCCCCGTTGGCGCGGCGGTCCTCGGGGCCGCGTGGTGGGGGCTCCAGCGCCTGGCGGGCCGTTCCCTCCCCCGTGGGCTCGTGTTCGGTCTTCAGCAATGGCTCGTGGTCATCGTCGCCGCGGCCTACACCCTCGCCACCCCCCCCTCCTCTCCCGACCCGAGGTTGACCACGATCGACCCGGTGACCGTTGAGGCCGTGCTGGCCACGCCCGTCCGTCACATGCCCGACTGGGCGTCGGTCGCCGCGGGGCGCCTCCGGATCCACACACCCCAGGGCGATCGCGTTCTGGACGGACGTATCCGGCTCTCCGGCCCGTCTGCGGTGTTCGACGGACTTCGCTATGGGGATATCGTGCGGGTGACAGCCGCCTTTCATCCGCCAAGGGGATTTCGCAACCCGGGGCTCTTCGATTACGGCGAATGGTTGGAACGGCAGGACATTGTCGCCGTCGCGACGCTGAAAGCCGGCGGCATCGTGCGCGTCGGACACCGTTTCTCGCCGATCTTAGATCCGATCTACGGCTGGCGAGAACGCATCCGGGAGGCCGCCCTCGCCTCGCTCCCCACGGAGACCGCCCCAATTTTCCTCGCCATGGTCACCGGAGAAACCGGATACCTCACCGCGGACCTTCGCGACCGGTTCATGGCTTCCGGGACGGTCCACCTCCTCTCGATCTCGGGGTCGCACCTGGGGCTCATCGCGTTCGCGGTCTTTTTCTGCGCGCGGTGGGCCGTTCTGCGCCTTCCGGAACGCCTCCTCCTGAGGATGACGCTGCGCGCCACCCCTTCGCAGGTCGCCGCCGCGGTCACCCTGGTACCCGTGATCTTCTACGCCCTCCTGGCCGGCGGACAAGTGGCCACGCTGCGGGCACTCCTGATGATCGCGCTGTATCTCGTGGCGGTCATGCTGCACCGCGAAGATGACCTCTTCAACGCCCTCGCACTCGCCGCGATCGTGATCCTGGCGTGGGATCCTCACACGCTCCGGGACGTGTCGTTTCAGCTCTCCTTTTTGTCGGTCCTGTGCATCGCCCTCGGGATCGAGTGGTGGAGGGCCCGGTTTGTCCAGGCCCCGGACGACCGCCCCCCGACCTGGAAAACCCGCCTCTCCTCCAAGATCGCGCTCGTGATCGTGACGTCGGTCGCCGCCGGCGTCGGGACGGCTCCGTTGGTCGCGCACCACTTCAACCAGGTCAACTGGGTGGGCCTCGTCTCCAACTCGGTCATCATCCCGCTCGCGGGCGCGTTCGTGGTTCCGCTCGGCCTCGTGTCCGGCGTGGCCGCCGCCATCGGCGACACGACGGCCCTGCCGTTGGCGGCGCTCAACTCGTTCGCGCTCGATCTGCTCCTTCGGACGGTCGAGAACTTTGCCGCCTGGCCGTCGGCGATCCTCTATGTCGCCGCGCCGCCGATGGCCGCGATCGCGGTGGGCTACCTGGCGATGGCCGCTCTGTTGGAGCGCCGACTCACGCCCTGGAAACGGGGGCTCGCGGGCGGCGCGCTCGTGTTCCTCGTCGTGCCCTGGCTCGTCGGGGTTCCGCGCTGGGGGTCCACCGCGTCGCTGGAGATCACGTTCCTGGACGTCGGCCAGGGCGACGGAGCCATTGTGCGGTTCCCCTCGAGTGAGGTGATGGTGGTGGACGGCGGCAGGCGTTTTCACGAGTTGGACGTGGGACGCACGGTGGTGGCGCCGATGCTGTGGAACCAGAGCGTCCGAAGAATCGACTATCTCGTCGCCAGCCACCCCCAGCTCGATCACGTCGGGGGACTGGCGTATCTTGCCGAGCGGTTCGCGATCGGACAGGTGTGGACCAACGGCCGTCGCCTCGATCTCTGGGTGTCCCGGCGCCTGGCCGACCTGGCCGCCTCGCGCCGCATCCCGGAATCGATCGTCGCCTCCCCCGAGCACCCGCTCTGGGTCGGGGCGGCCCGGGTCTGGCGGCTGAACCCGCTCGCGTCGATGCCCTTCGCGGTCCCCGTCAAATCGATCTCCGAGAACGACCGGTCGGTCGTGTTGCGCGTGGAATACGGCCGGGCTTCGGTGTTGCTGACCGGCGATCTGGAAACCCCGGGAGAACGGGGGCTGGTCACCGCCGAGCCGTCTCGCGAACTGCTGCGCAGCACCGTGATCAAGGTCCCGCACCACGGAAGCCGCGGATCGCTCGACCGCGCGTTCCTCCGCGCGGTGTCGCCCCAAGTGGCGGTGGTCTCGGTGGGAGCCAACAACACGTATGGCCATCCCACGCCCGAGATGCTCGCCGCGTACAAACGCCTCGGCGCCAGGGTGTTCCGGACCGACCTGGACGGCGCCGTGAAACTTGTGACCGACGGCGGATGGCTGGACGTCTACCGGTACCAGGACCTCACGCCACAGCCGGTGCGTCTGGGCCATGGGATGGTGGCCGACGAGTGGCGGAACCTGCGCACCCTCCTCGGCTCCCCGATCCCCGCGCTGTCGCTGGACCTCTCGAAAACCGAACTGCCGCTCTAGGAGCCTGTCCATGAATGGCCATCTGCTGCGTTGTCAGTCGGTCTTGCGTGCTCACGTACGACCGCAATCCCCCGGGAATGCTTCGTACCTCCAGGAGCCTCCCAGTACGCTCCGCGCGCAAGGCAATGCCAATGACGATTTCCCAACCGGAGCGCCTTGCATCTGGCCTTCCCTGAACAGGCTCCACTACCCGAATACTCGGACAGACTCCTAGGTGAGGGCGCGACTCGTGCGGGAAGGCAGGAGCATCGGATGAATCTCTGGTTGCGGTTCGCCGCCGTCCTGATCACCGCCTTCTTCCGTCGGTCCCTGCACCCGCTCGATGAATCCATTCTCACCTTCCGGGTCTGGCCGACCGATCTGGACGTCAATGGTCACATGAACAACGGCCGCTACTTGACGATCATGGATCTGGGTCGCGCTGATCTGATGGTCCGGACGGGATTGGGACGGATGGCCCTGACACGGAGATGGGCGCCGCTCGTCGGCTCGGCCACGATCCGCTTTCGCCGGTCCTTAAACCCGTTTCAGCGTTATCACCTGAAGAGCCGCATTCTCTGCTGGAACGAGAAGTGGTTCTTTATCGAGCAACGCTTTGAGCGACACGGCGAGCCGATCGCATCGGGCGTTGTGAAGGGCCTACTCCGCGGCCGAACCGGGAACGTTCCGACCGCCGAGGTATTGGAATCGCTCAAGATCGCCATCTCTTCTCCTGAAATGCCCTCGGCCGTCCGGGCCTGGGTCCAGTCGGAGGAAGCCGTGCCTCGTTAAGTCGCCTTCGTCATCCCTTCATTCCATCGCAGGAGACGGACGACGCTGCAACACTATTTCACATTGGCCTGGAAAATCTTCAGCGCCTCCGGCATCCATCCTTCGATCCGCTTGATCCGCGTGTCGTCGCTCGGGTGGGTGGAGAGGAACTCCGGGGGCTTGCCGTTTTTGGCTTGGTCCATGCGCTTCCAGAACTCGACGGCCTGGCGCGGGTCGTAACCGGCTTCGGCCATCATGAACAGGCCGATCTCGTCGGCCTCTGATTCTTGGTGACGACTGAACGGCAACATGATGCCGACTTCGCTGCCGATGCCGAACGCCTGTTCGACCTGCTTCTCCGTCTGAGGATTCCCCCCGCCGAAGACGATGCCGGCCGTCTTCCCCGCGAGGTCGGTCAGGAGACCGGTAGACATGCGCTCGGCGCCGTGGCGCGCGAGCGCGTGCGCGACCTCATGGCCCACCACGACGGCGAGACCCGTCTCGTCCTTGGTCAATGGAAGGATGCCGGTGTACACGGCGACCTTGCCACCCGGGAGGCAGAACGCGTTCGGCGTCTTGTCCTCGATCAGCGTGAACTCCCACTGGTAATCAGGGCGATTCGCCGCGGCCGCGATGCGCTGGCCGACGCGGCGGACCATGTCAGCCGCGGCCTGGTCTTCGCTGAGCTTCGCCGACTTGAGCGTCTTTTTAAACGCCTCCTCGCCAAGGCCGCGTTCTTCATCCGGCGAGATCAGCATCAGTTGGTGCCGCCCGGTCAGCGGGACGGTCTGGCAAGCCGCGGCTAGCAGCGCGAGCGCAACGCAGACGGCGAACATCAAGCGGTTGAGGTTCTTCATGACGAATTCCTTCGCGCGACGGGATTATGGCACAGCGCCGGATCGCCCCTCAATGCAAGGCGACATTCCTGAAGAGGTCAGTTTCACACGCGGTGTCTGCGTGGCACAGCAGACCGCGCCTCCCTTGACACGGCCTCACAAAACGATTACGGCCCGGCGAGGTGCGAGAACAGGCTGGTGGAGGCGACGGCCCACTCGATGAAGGGCTTGGGATAGACGCCGAGCGCGACCGTGCCGACCACCGTCGCGTACACGACGGCCTTCATCGGCGCGGAGAGGGGGATGGGGCGGTGGTCGGTGGGCGGCGCGATATACATCTTCTTGACGACAACGAGGTAGTAGTACATCGAGATCACGATGTTGATCAGACCGATGATCACCAGCGTGATCAACCCCTCGTGCATCGCGGCGGTGAAGACGTAGATCTTCCCGATGAATCCCGCCAGCGGCGGCACGCCGGCAAGCGAGAGCAGGAAGACCATCATCGCGGCCGCCAAGAGCGGCGACCGGCGGCTCAAGCCGCTGTAGTCCTCGATCTGGTCGCTCCCCGTCAGATTGGAGAAAATGATGACGACGGCGAAGGCCCCGAGATTGGCTACGAGGTAGGTCACCAGGTAAAAGAGCACCGCATCCCCGCCCATCTTCGTCCCGGCGGCGAGCCCGATGAGCAGGTTGCCCATCTGGGCGATCCCGGAGTACGCGAGCAGGCGCTTGATGTCCTTCTGCGCGATCGCCACGACGTTGCCGTAGGTCATCGACAGCGCCGCCATGCCGATCAGCAACCAGACCCATTCCGGCTTGAACTCGGCGAACGTGGAGAAGAAGATCCGCAGCACGATCGCGATCGCCGCGGCCTTCGGCGCGATCGACAGATAGGCCGTGATGGGCGTGGGCGCGCCCTGGTAGATGTCCGGGATCCAGTTGTGAAACGGCACCGCGCCGATCTTGAACCCCAACCCCACGAGCACGCACAGAAATCCGACGACCAGGCCGCCCGTCAGTACGGGGTGCGAGGCAGCCAGCTCGGGGAAGATAATCGTCCCCGTCTCGCCATAGATGAGACTGATCCCGAAGACCATGATCGCGGCGGTGAAGACGCTCAGCACGAAGAACTTCAACCCCGCCTCGCTCGAACGGAGATCGTCTTCGCGAAGATAGGCCACCAACACGTAGAACCCGAACGTGGCGAACTCGATCGTGATGAACATGCTCAGCAGGTCGTTGGCCGAGGCCATGAAGAGCATCCCCAGCGCCGCCAGCATGATCATGATGTAGTACTCGCCGCGGAACAGGTAGATTCGCTTGATGTAGTCGAGCGACGCCAGGAGCACAATGAGCGTCGAGACCACCACGACGATTTTGAAGAAGATCGCGAACGCGTCGAGCACGAACATCCCTTTAAACAGCGTCCCTTCGAGCCCCGAGGCGAACATCCACACCAGACTCACCAGGATACCTGTCAGGCCGGCCGCGGTGATCCACGCGAGCGTGGCCTTGCTGATCTTGGGGAAGCTGATATCCAGGACGAGGACGAGGCAGGCCAAGCCCGTGAGCAAGAGCTCGGGAAGCATCAGGAGCAGGTCTGCAGCGGTGATCGAGAGCGTGAACTCCACGCGCTACCCTCCGCCCCCGGCTGCGGCCACCGCCCCAGCCGAGTGGATCTGTTCGAGGATCGGCTGCACCCCGGAGCTGATCACGTGGATGAATTGGGTCGGGAAGAGGCCGAAGTAGAGGCTGCCGAAGATCATGATCAGGAGCGGCAGGCGATCGATGATGGGACTCGCGTCGCGGACATGGGCCCACTTGGGGTCCATCTCGCCCAGGAACAACCCCATGAACATCCGCATCAGATAGGCCAGCGTGATCACGATTCCGACCACGGCGATGACGGTCTGGACGGGGTATTGTTCCCAGCTCCCCGAGAGGATCATGAGTTCGCCGATGAAATTGACCGTTCCCGGCAACCCGACCGAGGCCATCACGCCGATCACGAAGGCCCCCATGATGAACGGCATGATCCGTCCCAACCCTCCGAGTGACGGAATGTCCCGGGTGTGCGTCTGGTCGTAGACGAACCCCGCCATGGCGAAGAGCATCCCCGTGGCCAACGCGTGGGCGAACATGTACAGGACCGCGCCGGTCATGCTGATCATGTTCAGCGCCGCCATGCCGAGGAAGATGTACCCCATGTGGCTGGAGCTGGAGTAACCGATCACGTACTTGGTGTCGCGCTGGAAGAACGCCACCAAACCGCCGTAGATGATCGAGAACACGCAGAGGATCGCGATGAGGAACGCCCACTCCTTCGTGGTCTGGGGGAAGAGCCAATACCCCACGCGGATGATCGAGAAATGGCCGAGCTTCATCAGCACGCCGGCGTGGAGCATGCTGACCGCGGCGGGCGCGGCGGCGTGGCCGACCGGCGACCAGGAGTGCATGGGCCAGAGCGGCGCGATCGATGCAAATCCAAAGAAAAGCAGGAGCCAGATTGCGCTGCGGAGGAACGGCGTGAACTGTTGCTCGTGCCCCTGCAGCTCGAGAAGATTGAACGTGTGCAGCCCGGTGCCCACGTACGTGAGCAGAATGCCGAGCAACGCCACGACCGCGCCGGCTGACAAGAACAGCGTCAGCTTCATCGCGGCGTATTCCTTGCTGTTGGAGGCGAAGTTGAAGATGAAGGCGAGGGAATCCCGCTTGGCCGTGTCCTTCATCTCCAGGTAGCCCTTGGTGTGGCTCCCCCACACGCCGAGCAGCGGGTACATCGGGAGCACCGACATCTCGTAAAAGAAATACAGGAAGAAGAGATCGAGCGAGACGTAGACTCCGATCGTCGCCGAGGCAAGGATCAGCAAGAAGATGTAGAACTCGCGGGCGCGGTCCACAATGCGCCAGGACACGAAAATCCCGGCGAAGAGCAGCACCGACGAGGCCAGCACGAGCGGGACCGCCACGCCGTCCACGCCGAGGAAGAACGAAATGCCCAGATCCTTGGACCACTCGTACTGCTCCAAAAACTGGAACCCGCCGCGCCCATAGTCGAACGCGTAGAGCAGGTACGCCGACGCCGCGAACGACACGAAGCTCGACACCGCGGCGATGGTGCGAACGAGCGTCAGGCGTTCCCCGGAGACGAAGATCAGGACGATCGCCCCCACGAACGGCGCGAACAGGATGATCGAAAGCAGGTGCTGGTCGAGCATCAGCGCGGCTCCTCGTATGCGGCCGGGACAGGAGGAGCGATCGCACCCGCAGCCCCGGGTTGGAGCCCTGCGGCCATCGTGGACGTGCGGTTCAGGCGCGCGTGCAGGGCCTCGACCGATCCGTTGATACGGTGCAAGAACGGCGACGGATACACGCCGATCCAAAAGATCAATGCCACGAGCGGCAGCGCCACGGCCAGCTCTCGTGCGCCCAGGTCGCGCAGGCCCTCATTGGCCGGCTTCGTCACCTTGCCGAAGACCGCCTGCTCGTAGAACCACAAGAGGTAGGCCGCGCCCAGAATCACGCCCAGCACACCGACGGCGCCATAAACCCAGTGCGCCTTGAATGCGCCGAACAGGATCAAGAATTCGCCGATGAACCCGTTCGTCCCCGGCAAGCCGATCGACGAGAAGATGATGATCAAAAAGAACGTCGCCAGCAGCGGCATCCCCTTCGCCAGGCCCCCGAACTCCGCGATCGTGAGCGTTTGCCGACGGTTCCACAGAAACCCCGCGAAGAAGAACAGCCCCGCCGTCGTGATGCCGAGGTTGATCATCTGGATGAGACCGCCCTGAATACCCTGGTACGTCAGCGCGAAGATCCCGAGCGCGACGTAGCCCAAGTGACTGATCGAGGAGTACGCCAAGAGCTTGCGGAGGTCGGCCTGCATCAAGGCGATGTACGCGCCGTAGAGAATGCCGATGAGGCCGAGCACCATGAGGATCGGCAGCAGCTCGCGCGAGGCGTCAGGCGCCAAGGGGAGCGAGAAACGCACGAACCCGAACGTGCCCAGCTTGATCCCGGCCAGGATCACGCTCATCGCGATCGGACCGGCCAGGAGCACGTCCGGCATCCAGGTGTGAAACGGCACCAGCGGCGTCTTGAACGCAAACCCGAAGAAGAGAAAGACGAAGACGACGATCTGGACGTTGAGCGCCATCGGCGTGCGCAGCAGATCCATCAGATCGAACGAGAGGGCCGGCGAGATGTTGTGGGCCGAGGCGAAGTGATAGTGCTGGAGATAGAGGATGACGATGCCGACCAGCATGAGCACGCTGCCCAGAAGCGTGTAGAGGACGTACTTGATCGACGCGTACTCGCGGCCCTCGCCGCCCCAGAGTCGGATCATGAAATACGAGGGGATCAGCATCAGTTCCCAAAACAGGAAAAACAGCACCAGGTCCAGCGAGACGAACACGCCGAGCATCGTCGTTTGCAAGGCAAACAGCGCCATCAGGTAGCCGCGGACGCGCTCGGTGACGACGCCCTGCGAGTAGACGACGATGAGCAGGCCCAGCATCGATGTCAGGACGACGAAGAGCATGCTGATCCCGTCGACGCCGATGTGGTAGCTGATGCCCAGCGAGGGGATCCACGGGTATCGCTCGACGAACTGCATCGCCGCCGAGTCAAGCGTGAACATGAAGAAGAGAGGCAGGCTCAGGAGGAAATCGGCGGCCGCCACGCCCAACCCGATCCGCCACGCCCAGCCCGTGTCGCGGATCGCCCAGATCAGCACGGCGCCGGCCAGCGGCAAGAACGTCACCAGGGTAAGGAGCGAAAAACCGATCTGCTGCGCGGCGAACGTCTCCTGCATCATCGCTGCACCAAGAGGCCGGAGAAGCTGTCGCCGCGCCACCACAAGATGACGTACACCATCAGGAAAAGGCCGACGACCACGATGAATGCGTAATGGTGGACGTAGCCGGTTTGCAGGCGGCGAAAGGCCCGCGCGCCCAGATGATTGCTGTACCCGATCACGTTCAAGAAGCCGTAGAGGATGTACTTCTCGATCCACGTGGAAAGCCACGCGCCGCCGGTCGTCATTCGGCCGACGCCGTTGACGATCCCGTCGATCACCACCCGATCGAACACGCCCCACGCGCGCCCCAGCCGCTTCGACGGCTCGACGACCAGCGCGTCGTACAGCTCGTCCACCCAATATTTATTCAAGAGCAGCGTGTACGCCCCCTGGAAGCGGGCCGCCCACGAAGAAGCCAGTTCGGGCCTGCGGACGTACATCGTGTACGCCGTCCACCACCCCGCCAACGCGATCAGGAGCGATCCGGCCATCAGCGCGAGATCGACGGCCCCGAAGCCGTGGTGGGCTTCTTCGCCCTCGGCCGAGGTCACCGGCGCGAGGAAGTCGTGCAGCCAGCCCTGCTCCGGCGGAAAACCCAGGAGCAAACCGCCCAGGAGCGACAAGCCCGCAAGAATCATCAACGGCACGGTCATGACCAAGGGAGACTCGTGGACGTGGTGCGCCACCTCGGGAGTCATGCGGGTCGTGCCTGTGAATGTGACGTAGAAGAGGCGGAACATGTAGAACGAGGTCAGGAACGCCCCGGTCATGCCGACGAGCCAGAGGGCGGGATGACCGCCCTTGAACGCCATACCCAGGATTTCGTCCTTGCTCCAGAATCCCGCGAGCGGCGGGAGCCCGGCGATCGCGATCGTGCCGATGAGGAACGTAAGCGCCGTGACGGGGATCTCCGCCTTGAGGCCCCACATCTTGCGGATGTCCTGCTCGCCGCCGAGCGCGTGGATCACGCTGCCCGAGCCGAGAAAGAGCAAGGCTTTGAAGAACGCGTGCGTGACGAGGTGGAAGATCGCCGCCGCGTACGCCCCCACGCCGCAGCCCAGGAACATGTAGCCAAGCTGGCTGACCGTGGAGTACGCGAGGACGCGCTTGATGTCGGTTTGCACGAGGCCGATCGTGGCGGCGAAGATCGCGGTCGCGCCGCCGGTGATGGCGACGACCGTCATGGCGATCGGCGCGAGGTCGTAGATCGCGTGGTTGCGCACGACCATGTAGACGCCGGCGGTGACCATCGTCGCGGCGTGGATGAGCGCGCTGACCGGCGTGGGGCCCTCCATCGCATCGGGCAACCACGTGTAGAGCGGGATCTGCGCCGACTTACCGATAGCGCCGATGAAGAGACACAGCGCGATCGCCGTGGCCATCCCGGTCGAGAGCTGGTGCGCGCGGTCGAAGACCTCGAGATAGTTCAGCGTGCCGAACTCCTGCGCGATCAGAAAGATCGCGATCAAGAACCCCGCGTCGCCGATTCGGTTGACGACGAACGCCTTGGTGCCGGCCTTGGTCGCCGACTCCTTCTCAAACCAAAACGCGATCAAGAGGTACGAACACAGCCCCACGCCTTCCCACCCGATGAAGAGGACGAGGTAGTTGTTCCCCATCACCAGGAGGAGCATCGAAACCATGAACAGGTTGAGGTACGTGAAGAAGCGGTAGTACCCCTCGTCCCCGTGCATGTAGCCGATCGAATAAATGTGGATGAGCAGCCCGACCCCCGTCACCACCATCAACATCACCGAGGACAGCGGATCGATCAGGAACCCGATCGGGATATCGAGCCCGCCGCCGAAGACCCACGAGTACACGGTCACGTCGATCGGCGGCGCGCCGGACAACATTTTGATCAGGAGCGAGATCGAGAGCACAAACGAGATCGCGACCGACCCGACGGCGAAGTAGTGCGAAGACTCTTTGAGGTATTTGCGCCCGAAAATCCCGTTGACGAGAACGGCCAGAAGCGGGAGCAGGGGGATAAGGACAACGGAGAGCACGATTAGACCGGGTCGCCGATGGCGATGGGGCTTGACCTCACCATTTCAAGAGATTGATCTGGTCGACGTTGGTCGCGATCTTGCCGCGGAAAATCACCACGATGATCGCGAGCCCGACCGCGGCCTCTCCCGCGGCGATCGCGATCACGAACAGCGCGACGATCTGGCCGGTGAGCGAGTGGAGGTAGTAGGAGAACGCGACCAGGTTGAGGTTGGCCGCGTTGAGCATGATCTCCACCGACATGAGGACGATGATGAAATTCCGGCGGATCAACACGCCGATCAGGCCGAGCGCGAAGAGGATCGTGCTGACCACGAGATAGTGCGTGAGCGTGATCATGGGTGGCCGTGGCCTCCCTCATGGCCGTGCGCCACCCCCGCTCCGATGGGTTCCACGACCGCGGTCTCCGCTCCGTTCCCGTCGGGCGAAGCCCCCGCCGGCGGGGGCTCCATCTGCGCTCTGCGCTCTTGTATCCCCGGGGTCTTGGCCAAGACGATCGCCCCGATGATCGCGGCCAAGAGGTAGAGGCCGATCAGTTCGAACGGCAGCAGGTAATCCGAAAACATCGTGATGCCGATCGCGCGGGTCTGCCCCACCGCCAGCACCAGTTCGGGCGTCGCCGTGCCGGACACGCCGGCGAAGGGAGAACGCAGGACCAGGACCGCGACCTGCCCCACGATGGCGAGCATCAGGAGGCTGACCACAGCGTAGCGTCGGTGAAACACGCGTTCTTCGGTCTTGAGGTTGAGCAGCATGATCACGAAGAGATACAAGACCAAGATCGCGCCGGCGTAGACGATCACCTGGACCGCCGCGATGAACTCCGCGTTGAGCAGGATGAAGAACCCCGCGATGTGCAGGAGCAGGGTCACGAGCGCCACCCCGCAGTGGACGGGGCTGCGAAACGTGATGGTCAGGACGCCGCTGATGATCGTAACCGCCGCGAAGTAATAAAAGAAAACTGCGCTCATCCCTTCTTCGCCGGCGCGGAAGGGAATTTATACCGATACTGCGCGGCCGCCTCGTCGTCCAATTCCTGGTTGTGGACGACGAGGTACTTCTTAGCGTCGGCCAGCATCTGGTCGCCGATCTGGTAGAGCTTCGCCTTGTCGAATATCAGATCGCGCTTGTTGGCGGTCGAGTACTCGTACATCTTCGTCATGGCCAGCGCGTTGACGGGGCACGCCTCGACGCAGAACCCGCAAAACACGCACTTGGTGATGTCGATGTAGAACTCGGTCGCGATCCGGCGGAGCGGCGTCTCGGGGTCCTCTTCGCTGACGACCTTGATGCACCGCGACGGGCACGCGGCCTCGCACAAATCGCAGCCCACGCACCGCTCGGCCCCGTCGTCGTAACGCAGCAGGCACAAGGCGCCACGGTGCGCGTCGGGAATCGCGCGCTTCTCGTGCGGGTATTGGAACGTGACGGACTTGACGAACAGGTGCTTGAACGTGGTCTTCAACCCGTCCAAGATCTCCCGCAGCACCGCCTTGTCGAACAGCTCTTTGAGCGTCATCCGTTCCCTGCCGGTTGCCCCTTCTCCCGCCTTCGGGGCGGGCGTATCGCGATATGCCCGCCCCGACCCGTTCACGCTCCCCTACCCGATCTTCTCGATCTTGACTCTCCCGGCCTTGAACGCCGGCGCCTTGCTCACCGGATCCACCCGCATCGGCAACAAGTCCTTCACCGCCGGGTCGTTGAAGTGTTCGGGAAACCGACACATCCCGTGAGGGAGATCTCCGTTGACGTCGATGCGGACCTCGACTGATCCCAGCAGCGACGACACCCTCACCCGATCTCCCGAGACCATGCCCAGCGATTCGGCGTCTTTCGCGGCGATCTGCAACAGGCTCTTCGCGTCGATCTCCAACAGCCCCTTGTCCCGGGTCGACATCTTCCCGGAATGGTAGAGAACCTGGTACAGCGACAGCTCGAAGGGATACTCGCTCGACGGAGCATCGGCCGCCACCGCCGGCTGCGCGTAGCGCGACCCGACCTCACCCGCGAGACCGTCACGCAGGGCAGCGGCGCCGGCGTCGAACGCCGCGGGTACAATCTGCAGCAGCTCGCGGCGGATCTCATCGGCCTCGGTGTAATCCAGCGACGCACCCATCAGTTGCGCGATCTCAGTAACGATCGCCCAATCGGGACGGGCTTCGCCTTTCGCGTCGAGGGCGCGGACGACGGGTTGGAGCCGGCCGTGGCCGTCCAGGAACGTCCCGTCCTTTTCGGCCGCGAGCGCCGCCGGCAGGACCACGTGCGCCATCGCGCCGGTGTCGGTCAGGAACGCATCCTGCGAGACAAGCAGCTCGAGCCGGGACAGCGCTTCGCGCACGCCCGCACTCGCCGGTAACGTCCCGACCGGATTCTCGCCGATCGCGTACAGGGCTTTGATCCGGCCCGAACGGATGCCGTCCACGATCTCCGCCAGTGTTGCCCCGCCGGACGGCGGCGAGCCGCCCCACGCGGCGGCCACGCGAGCCCGCGCGGCGGGATCATCGTACCGAAACCCGCCGGGCAGCCGATCGGCCATCGCGCCCGCGACCACGGCGCCGCGCTCGTTGTTCTCCTCGCACGGGCGGATCACTCCCGAGCCGGGTTGGCCGATCATGCCCGTGGCCAGCATCAGGTCGGCAACTCGCAGCACGTTGTGGTAGCCGTCCGGGCGGTTCACGATCTGCTCGCCCAGCACGATCACGCGGCGCTCGCCGCTGACGAACGCCCTCGCGGCCTCGGCGAAGGCCTCGCGCGACAGGCCCGTGGTCGACGCCAGCGCCTCCCACGAGAGGCTCGCCACGGCCGCTTGGAGCGCGGCGACGGCGGTCGCGTGTTCGGACGCGACCAGTTGCGGGACAAGTTTCTCCTCGATGACGGCTTTGGTTATCCCTTGGATAAACGCGCCCTCGGACCCGACGTTGATCGCATACGGGAACGGCGCGAGCTTGGCGAGGTTGGTCCGCACGGGATGCGCCACGATCACCTGGGCGTGATAGTTGCTCAGCCCGTCCTTGATGCGCAGCGCGAGGATGGGGTTGGTCTCCGTCACGTCGGACCCCGCCACCAGGATCGCGTTGGCGAACGTGACATCCTGGAACGAGACGGTCGGTTGCGCCGCGCCCAGCGCGTGCTCCATCGCGGCGACGAAGTTTGCGTGGCCATACCGCGCGCTCGAATCGAGCTGGTTGGTGCCGACCGTCTGCCGCATGAACTTCTGGAACGCGTACAGGTCCTCGTTCGT
>Ga0180094_1000111_pt1 | contig 19354 bp, 13 predicted proteins | sample EasRivT47_16_1Da_FD_121786 | JGI IMG/M metagenome (GOLD analysis project Ga0180094, IMG submission 121786) | Soil microbial communities from meander-bound floodplain in the East River, Colorado, USA - East River metaG ERMLIBT47_16_1Da | ecosystem: Environmental > Terrestrial > Soil > Floodplain ... | reverse complement strand
GGAAACGCGAGCGGCTGGCCGTCCGCCAATCAGGACAGTGGGGGCGCCGGGTGGAAGGATCGGACCGCCGACGTGAGGAACAACGCCCGTCACCATCGGACAGGTATGCATATCACCTACAAGCGCTGCTGGCTGTCCCATAGATGCCTCCTTATCCGTTCAGATAGTTGCCTTCTTCCTTCGTAAGCGAAACAGTTATTACACGCTTGCCGCCGGTGCCAACTTGATCACTTCCTTGCGAACACCACCCTTTGCAGGCGAAAATCGCAGGAGTACTGAGGGTGTTTCGTCCTCACACATGTAATGAATAATCGGTCCAAAAACGGTGGCTGTCTCTTCGGCATTGCAAGTCGGCAAATACACCCGCAGGACCCGTGGATCATAGTATCGAAAGTATAGGGGTTTGCCCTCAGGGTCATAGACCATCAGAAACGTGCGGAAGTGCTTGCGCATCGTTCGGAGGTCGGCCTGAGCAATAGCGAAAATGCCCCAGTGCTGGCCCAAATATTTCTCGATCACCCAGTTTGTAAACCTGGCCGATAGATCTAGCCGAACCAGGTAAGGCGCTGCCTCTGCAAGGTCAGGCTCAAGTTCTCCACGGTAGAGACAACAGTATTCTGGTTGTTCCTCGCTCAGCTTGGGAAGGAGATTAGGCACCGATGCGCCATCGAGTACAGCAAAAACCTCAGCATCCGGTACGGTAAACACTTTCTCTGAAAATTCTTGCATTACACCATCTGCGGCCATCATCGGCACCTCCAATTACGATCCTCCAGCAGCTTTCTTTGCAGCTTCGCATTTTTCGCAGAACGGCGTCCCGTCCTTCGCAGCCTGTTTTAAGACTGTGGCAGCTGGACTGGGCGAGGCTGGCTTGGGCGGCGGAGATGCGGAAAGTTTTGTTAGCTCACCAGGCTTAGCTTTGTCTGCTTCTCTCGGCTCCTTGGGGGCCTCCGGTGATGATCCGGATCCCGATCCCGCTGAGCCCCCGCTATTAAGCATTATCGGCGTTCCGGAAATAGTGACTCCCGCCGGCCCAACAACTATAAATCCAGCACCAGCCTTTAATGTGACACTCATTCCGGCTTCTATAACGACGTTCATGCCAGCTTTGAGATGTATCTCCTGGCCAGCATCAAGAGCATGTTTCATCCCTACTTTTTCTTGAAGGTCCATCCCAGTCTGCAGTGACATTGTCCCGTCTATCTTCTCGTTGTGATCGCCTTTGACTGACAGGTGCTTATCTCCCTTGACCTCTTCAAGCTGGTCCTTAACGATGATCAGATGACGCTCATTACCGACCCATTCCAGTGTGTCGTGCTTAACGCGAATCTCGTGGTCTTTCTCAGCATGAATAAAGAGCTGTTCCTTCCCCTTCTTGTCTTCGAAGCAAATCTCGCTTGACCCTTCTCCTCCCTTTGAACTGTTTGACTTGATCGTGCTCTTGGTCTTTTCGGCGGGCAATTGATAGGGCGGCAGGTTGTCGCCGTTGTAGACGCGTCCGGTGATGATCGGCTGGTCGGGATCGCCTTCCAGGAATTCGACGATCACTTCCTGACCGATCCTGGGGATGAACATTGCGCCCCAGCCCGATCCCGCCCAGAGCTGGCCGACCCGGATCCAGCACGAGCTCTTCTCGTCCCGCTTGCCCTGCCGGTCCCAGTGAAACTGGACCTTCACCCGGCCGTGCTCGTCGGTGTAGATCTCCTCGCCCTTGGGGCCGACCGCGATCGCTGTCTGCGGTCCTTGGACGACCGGTTTCGGCGTGGTTCTGGGCGGTCGGAACGGGACGTCGGACGGGATGCACTCGAACTGGTTCTGGTAGACCGCGTCCTCGCCGGCCCCGTCCCCACCCTCGCCGCCCAGCGTCTGCGGTTGGTTGCCACTGTGGGACACGCGGACCACGACGTATTCCCGGTTGCAATCGGATCGATCGTACTGATCCAGCGTGAAGCGGTAACCCGGGATCAACCGGCGGCAATCGCTCTGCCCGCTGCCGACCTGTCGCGTCGCTTGGACCTCTTCCAGCCGCACTTTGGCCAGCGCGCTCCCCTCGTCCGGCGCGCCGTACTCGCCCGGATAATCATAGACCTCGAGCTTTCCGTCACCCGCCTTCGCATCGGCTCCCATATTGAGACGGGGTTTTTTGAAATCGAAGTCCTGGAGCTTGATCGCGCCGGAACGGATTTCGCGGTTGAACCGGTACTCCGAGACGTGTTCCTGATCCGAGACGCCTGCGGTCCCCGGCGCGCGGTAGCGGACCGTTGCCGGCTCCGCGATCGGCACGTGGACGACCGCGGCGTCGCCGATGACCATCACGTGCTGATCCGCAGCGTGCTTGAAGAAATAGAACAGCCCGTACTGCTCCATCAGGCGGCTGATGAAGGAGAGATCCGACTCCCGGTACTGCACGCAGTAATCCCGAGGCTGGTACGTCTCCTTCAGCGAGAACTCGAACTGGTCGGAGGCAACGCCCCCATCGGTCAGCACCTGCTTGATGATCGCGGGAACGGCAAGATTCTGGAAGATCCGGCAATTCGAGCGGCGCGACAGCATCCACACAGTGGGCACCACCTCCGCGCGATACCGGGTGAGCTTGCCGGTCTTTCCGGTCTGCTCGAACAGGCTGACGATCCCGTTGATGTATCGCTTCTCTTTCGGACCGTGGATCGTCAGCAGCGTCGGCTGCCCCACCGCGGCGTCGAAGTCGATCTCCTTGTCCGACGACGCCAGGTCGACGCTGAACCGAAACAACTCCGAAATCCCCTCGCTCCCGAAAAAGCTCACGACCTTGAGCTTGTCGGCGGAAAGGGAGCCGGCCTTGAAGGTGTAGTCCGCTTCACTTTTTGAACGGATGATGGCCATGGAGAGTTCCTTTTTTTACCCCCCAAACTTCAGCGTGAATTCCCCGCCTTCACCCAGTCCCAGCGTGAGCTTGTCCGGCAACGGCCCGCTCCCCATTCGTTGCAGGATCTCGGTCGAGAGCTTGGGGAGCAGCGTGCCTTGCAGAATGTGGTCGATGTTGCGGGCGCCGGTTTCGACCTCGGTGCAGCGCGTCGCGATTTGCTCGACGACCGCCGGGTCGTACTCCAGCGTCGTCCGATGGTTGTCCATCAGACGGGCGGCCAGCCTCCGGAGCTTCAGCTCCACGATGTCCTTCATCGCCCCCGCGTCGATCGGATAGAAGGGCACGATCGTCATCCTCGCCAGCAGCGCAGGTTTGAAGTGTCGGCTCAAGACAGGCCGGATCAGGCCGATCAATTCATCAACGCCGGGCCGGTTCCCGTCCGCGCAGCTCTCGACGATGAGATCCGAGGCAAGGTTACTGGTCATGAGGACCACGGTGTTCTTAAAGTCGATCACGCGACCTTCGCCATCCGACAGCATCCCCTTGTCAAAGACCTGGTAGAAGAGGTTCAAGACCTCGGGGTCGGCCTTCTCGACCTCATCGAGCAGGACCACCGAGTAGGGACGCTGCCGAACCGCCTCGGTGAGGACGCCGCCCTCGCCGTAGCCGACGTAGCCGGGCGGCGAGCCGATCAGGCGCGACACCGTGTGCTTTTCCTGAAACTCGGACATATTGATCGTCACCATGAAGCGTTCGCCGCCGAAGAGCATGTCGGCGACGGTCAGCGCGGTTTCGGTCTTGCCCACCCCGCTGGGTCCCACGAACAGGAAGACCCCGATGGGCGCGGAGGGGTTGCCGATCCCGGCCTTCGACGCCTGGATGCCCTTGCCCAACGCCTCGACGGCGTGATCCTGCCCCTTGATCCGCCCAATCACGCGCTTCGGGAAATCGAGGATCGCCCGCGCCTCGTCGCTCACCATCTTGCCCACCGGGATCCCGGTCCAATCCGAGATCACCTTGGCGATGACGTCCGCGTCGACATCCAGTTTGATCAGCGGCTCCTTGCCCTGGATGGCGCGCAGCTCGTCCTTGGCTTTTTCCCATTCGGCGCGAAGCCTCTTAGCCTCGGCTCCCGGCTCCTGCATGCTCCGCCGGATCGCGAGGGCTCGCTCGGCGGCTTCCTTTTCCCGCCGCCAGCGATCCTCGAGGCGAAGGAGATCCGCGCGGTGCCGCTCGATCTCCCGCTCGACCTCGCCGAGCCGATCCGCCTCGACCGCCGCGCCGCCGGCGAGATCGCGCTGGTATGCCGCGCGCTCGCGCTCCAACGTTTGGATTCTCCGCTGCGTGTCCTCGAGCACGTCGGGAGGGGTCGTCAACCCGATCTTCACCCGCGCCGCGGCGGTGTCCAAGAGATCGACGGCCTTGTCCGGAAGCAGGCGGCCCGAGATGTACCGGCTCGACATCTTCGCCGCCGCCACCACGGCTTCGTCCAGGATCTGGACCTTGTGCGATTCCTCGTACTTGTCGCGCAGCCCGCGCAGGATCACGACCGCGTCGGCCTCCGACGGCTCCTCGAGATTGACGAGTTGGAACCGCCGGGCCAGCGCCGCGTCCTTCTCGAAGTACTTTTTATACTCGGACCACGTCGTCGCCGCGATCGTCCGCAACTCACCGCGGGCCAGCGCCGGCTTGAGCAAATTCGCCGCGTCGCTCATCCCCGCGGTCCCGCCCGCGCCGATCAGCGTGTGCGCTTCGTCGATGAACATGATCACGGGCTTGGGCGACGCCTTGACCTCGGCGATGACCGATTTGAGGCGATTTTCGAACTCGCCTTTGACCCCCGCCCCGGCTTGGAGCAATCCCATGTCGAGGCCCAGGATTTCAACACCGTGTAAGATGTCGGGCACCTCGCCCTGAACCACCCGCAACGCCAGTCCCTCGACCACCGCCGTCTTTCCGACCCCGGCCTCTCCGACGACGATCGGGTTGTTCTTTCTCCGGCGCGCGAGGATGTCGATCATTTGCCGAATCTCGCGATCGCGCCCGAAGACGGGATCGATCTCGTTCGCGCGGGCGCGGCCCGTGAAATCCATCGTGAAACGGCCGAGCGCGCTCTCCTCCCCGCGTGCGGCCGTCCCCTGCTCGCCGGCCGCGGCCTTTGCGACAGGCGGTTCCTCCGACGATCCCGCCGTGATCTCGAAAAACCTCCGCTTCAACTCGTCCACGCGAATCTCCTGCAGGAGCTCGTCCCACCCCGCGGCATACCGACCCGGATTGCCGGCGAGCGCCGCCACCAACGCGCCGGAGCGGATCTCGGTCACGTTGAGATCGATCGAGCCGATCACCCAACTCTCTTGAATCCACTCGAGGAGCAGGGGTGAGAACACGGGCTTGCCGGGGTTCCCGGACCGGAAATCTTCCAGGACCCGATGGAGGGTCCTCTGCACACGGGCCGGATCCACGCCGAAGTGCTTCAGGATCAGTTGGACATCCCCGGCGGGGTCCTCGGCAACCTTGAGCAGGAGATGCTCGATGGCGACTTCATAATGACTCCGCGAGACGCAGAGCCCGGCCGCCGACTCGAGCGCGCGCGAGCACAGGCGGTCGAGACGGCGGAGGAGTGATTTAATGTCGACGGGAACCATAGGGATCTCCTTGTAAAGGCAATGTCAATGTTCAATGTTCAATGTTCAACGCTGGAAGACCACGCTTCTCTCGCCCGCCTCCTCCCGCTCGTCGGAATCCAACCACGTCGCCCAGCCGAGTCGGGCGCGGCCTGGCGAGACGATCTGGACGCGGGGGATCTCGTGTCCGGTCACCCGCAGCTCGACGTCGAAGTCGAGCCGATCCCGGAGAAAGAACCTGACCAGGGCCTCGAGCGTCGCGCCGTCCTCGCCACCGGGAAGAAAACGCGTGAATCGCTCGAAGCTCATGGGGCCGATCACGATCCGAAACGCGCCGCCGCGGCCGAAGACGCGCTCGCCGATCGAGCAATCCTCGCCGAGTCGACACCCGGCTCGGCCCAGCGCGGCTCGTTGTTCAGGAGCGATCGTCACCCATCGGCCGGTACACGATTCGATGCGCACCGGGAGGCCGTCGAACTCGTCGCTGAGCATTCCCTCCAGGGCGGCGGCGGACCGCGACTGTTGGCTCAGCAATCCCGCGTAGCGGATCAGTCGGACCGCCGGGACCCCGGTCTGCCTCGCCAAGTCGGCGGTGCCCAGGCCGATCAGGCCGAGCAGGCGTTGCGAAACCTCATCCGCGCCGTCGTGTTCAAACTGCGTGTGGTAGCGATATTTCGACCAACTACGATAAAAGAGGGAGAGGAGACGATGGTGGAACAGGTCGATGAACGCGCGAACCGCGTCGCCGTCGGAATCCTTGGCGAGGAGTTCCTCGGTGTAAAACGCGGGCAGCGGCGACGTGATGCCGTACAGTCCCATAAACGTGGTCGTGAGCCGAAAGCGAGGGGGGGCGTCGGGGTCGGACACGCGCTCCAGCGCCACCACGTCCGAGGGCGGAAACGCCAGCGACGCCTCCGGACGGAACCGCAGCACCTCGCCCGACGCGGGGCCCTGGCGCCCCACCCGGGCGGCGGGTCGGTAGTGCCGCTCGAGGAGCTGCACGAGCTGAAAAAACGAAAACAGCCGCGTCTCGCCGAGAGGGTCGTCGGTCAGAGAATGATCTGGTGCCCGATCCTGGCCGGCCATTGATAGATTTCCCCTTCTTTGACGCCCCGCACCGTGAGACGGCTGAACGAATTCAGCGAGGCGTAGAGCGACAGAAACTCGTTGAGCACGTTGGCGAACAGGAACATGTCCCCCTCGCCCGCGAAGTGATCCTCGTTGATATCGATCCTCGTCGCGGTGCCCCGGATCGGGGTGCCGCGGTAGAGGAGGTCGTGCCCCTCGCTCGTGATCTCGCGGATGCCCTCCAGGCGGCGCTCGTTCGCTCGGGCGGCCTGACGGTCGTAAAGCGCCTGCACGTTATACAGCTCCAGGATTCCGCGCAACGCCCGGACGCTGGTCAGCGAGAGGTAATTGAGCGAGAGGTGCGAGATCAGGCGCCAGTAGAGATCTCCGCCGATCGGCGGGCGGATCGCGGGAATGACTTTCGAGATGTTCCGGAACTGGGCGAACTCGGGCGAGCTGTCGGTCGGCGTCTGAATATCCCCCACCCGCAACGTGCCCGCCAGCGTCCGGTTGGTGCAGGTGAGACGGAAGACGACGGTTTCGGTGGGCGGGATCATGGTGGACTGCTCGGCGTTCACGAACGAGACGGACGTATCGGTCCCGTCGCCGACCACCGCGCTCCGCAACCTCGTCTGGTAGTACACCGTCTGGCGCCCTGACGGACCCAACCCGTGATTGAAGGAATAGAACGGCTCGTACTCTTGCTCCTCCGCCGTCCCCCGAACCCACCCCGACGCCCGGTCCATCGAGTAGATTTCCGCGTGCAGCGGGTTCGATCCGGCGGGGCGCACACGGTATTCGACCCGCTGATGGGTCACACGGATCGGGTCGGAATCGGTGGTAAACAGATTCACCACCGGGGTGCAGTACAGCCGGATGTGTTCGCGCGAGACCCGCAGCGACGCCGCGGGCGGGCGGGAAAAGATCACGCTGACCTCGAACGCCTCGCCCGTCGCCAGCCGCGCGAGAGGCGCGAGGCGGGACAGCTCGACGAAGAGGAACTTTTCCGGAAACGTGAAGTACTCCTGAAGGAGCCGATAGCCGTCGAACGAGGTGGCCGGATACGGCAGAAGGGCCTCCTCCTTGTCGAAGCCGACCGGGCGGACCACGGAGCCGGCCAGCGCGACCTCCGGCCCCGGTTTACCCCGTGTGATCGGCCGAACCGTGACCTCCGCCGTGTGGCGACACAGCCACACATAGAGGGCATACGCCGGCTCGCCGAAAAGGTGCAGCCGCAGCGTGTCCACCTTCGCCTGGGCCAGCGTGGCGCCCTGACTGAGCGCGAAGCGGAGACGCAAGCACGCGCGGCCGTCCGCGGTCGTCTCCAGCGCCGCGTCGTCAAGGACCAGCGGATACAGGTCCACATCGAAACACGTGCGGAACCGGCACGGCGTGCCTTCCACCGGCACCGAGGCCACCTCGGCGCCGCGCGCGATCCGTTGCCGATCGCGTACCGCTCCGGGAATTGAAGAGAACTCGAGGAGCGACATCGACGGAATAGGCCTCAGATAATGGGGCCAGAGGAGATTCATCAGAGCGTGGGTCAATTCTGGGAATTCGTCGTCCAGCTTCTGCCGGATCCGTCCCGTCAAAAACGCGAACCCTTCCAAGAGCCGCTCGACATCCGGATCGCTCCCGCGATCGGCCAAGAATTGCGCGGCAGAGGGATACGCCCGCGCGAACTCCCGACCCATCTCGCGGAGGAACGTCAGCTCGTCTTGGTAGTATTTGTTGAACATTGCGCCCCTACAAACACCACCTTCATGTCATCCCCTCACCTCGATGTGCCCCGACGGAGAGACCGCGGTTTCGAACCAGACCGAGGCTTCTTCTTTCTCGGTCACCAGCTCTCCCGTGATCTCAAAACGCACATTCATTCGGTCGTCGGACGGCGCGTACGTCACGGTCACGTTCCGCAGCCGCGGCTCGAACTTCTCGATCGAATTGCGGATGCCCCGCTGGACCGCATCCACCATGTCGGGAAGGCTCTGGATGAACTCGGTGACATCCGGCATCCCATACTCCGGCTGGGCCAACACGTGTCCCTGCCTGGTGTTCAGCATCTTGCGGAGGTGGCGCAGGATGGAATCCGCGAGCTGCTGGGTGTTCTCTGCGATCGTCAGCGGGCTCTCGGGCCGAGGGTCAGCCAGCCGCTCCAGAAGAGTCCGTTCCCGCACCATGGTCTGTGTCTCTTGGAGGGGCGGCCGCATCGGCCGCCCCTCTGCGCGCCCCCTACTTCGGCGCCATCCAATCGTCCTGGGCCTCGGTCTTGTCCACCACGTGCCGCCACACGGCCTTCCGATACGTAAAGGCCACCTCTTCCATGTGGCCGTACGACGCCGTCGCCTTGTCCAGGCAGTTCGGCATCCACGGCTTGATGGCGACGATGATCGCGTCTTCCAGGGCGGTCGTGAAGTAGTGTTCCTCGGTTCCGGTTTTCGAGATCCGGTACCACTTGATCTCGACCTTCTTCAGGTGTTCGCCGGTGACCAGGGCCTGATAGAGCAACGGCGACGCCTTGTCGAACTCCTTCACGATTTTGAGCGGGCCGTGCACGCGCTTGCCCGAGGCTAACCCCGTCTGGGGGTCGGATGGGATGTGAACGTCGTGGTTGAACGCCTGGACCAAAATCGTGTCCTCCCGCCCTTTCAGGGTGCACGACCCCTTGATCACGCCCTGCTTTTCACCTTCCAGTGTCAAATGCGCCGGCATCGGCATGGTCGATCCTCCTTCTGTTCGTGAACGGTGAATGGTTTCGGGACGGTTCCCTGTTCGTCAACCTTCCCGTCTCTGATGCGTTCCCGGCCATCTGGTAGTGCGAAGACTGTGCCAAACGTGAGTGATCGCTCGCCGGCGGTTTAACCCACTCGATTCGTGGATCCCGCACCTTTGGGGCGGATGCACCGTTGAAACCTTTGCAATGCCGTTTTAAGATCTTCGACGTTGTCACGGCCTTTGTAGGGGCGGCCCGATGTGGCCGTCCACGGTTCACGGGCCACCCCAGGGCGGGCACGCAGGCCCGCCCCTACCAGCCCTACTTCTTATCCAGCTTCCCAACCAGCGAGAGCGTGAAGAACGACCCCATGTACTTGAAATGGGGGCGGACCTTCATGTCGACGCGGTACCAGCCGGGATCGCCTTCGACGTCGCTGACCGTGATCTCGGCTTGGCGCAACGGACGCCGCCCGCGGACGCCGGGGTCGACGACATCCTGATCGGAAACATACTGACCGATCCACTGGTTGAGTTCGCGCTCCAAGTCCGTTCGCTCCTTCCAGCTCCCGATCTGCTCGCGCTGCAAGACCTTGAGATAGTGCGCCATCCGGTTGATGATGAACATATAGGGAAGCTGGGTGCCCAGCTTGTAGTTGGTCTCCGCTTCCTTTCCTTCCTTGCTCTGGCCGAAGTACTTCGGCCGCTGGCAGGAGTTCGCGGAGAAGAAACACGCGTTGTCGGTCCCCTTCCGCATGGCCAGGCCGATGAACCCTTCCTCGGCCAACTCGAACTCGCGGCGCTCGGAGATCAAAATCTCGGTCGGGATCTTCGACTCGATCGCGCCCATCGCTTCGAACTGGTGCACGGGCAGATCCTCGACCGCGCCCCCGCTGGCCGGCCCGATGATGTTCGGGCACCACCGGTACTTGGCGAAGCTGTCGGTGAGGCGCGTGGCGAACGCGAACGCCGCGTTGCCCCAGAGGTATTGATCGTGCCCTTTGCTCACGTCTTCCTGATAATTGAACGCCTTGATCGGGTTGCTCTCCTGGTGATACGGCGGGCGGAGCAAGAACCGCGGCACCGTCAACCCAACCGACCGCGCATCCTCGGAGTCGCGGAACGAGTTCCACTTCACGTACTGGGGCCCCTCAAAAACCGACTTGAGGTCCTTGAGATTGGGGAGACGAAGAAAGTCGTCCTCCCCGAAAAACTTGGGGCCGGCTGCGGCAATGAACGGCGCGTGGGCCATGGTCGCCACGCTCGCCGCGTATTGCAGGAGTTTGACGTCGGGGGCCGCGGGGCTGAATTCGTAGTTGGCGATCATGGCGCCGACCGGGTTCCCGCCGAACTGACCGTACTCGGCGGTGTAGACCAGCTTGTAGAGCCCCGACTTGGTGACCTCCGGCGCGTCTTCAAAATCGCTCAGCAGGTTTTCCTTGGACACGTTCAGCAGCTCGACCTTGACGTTTTCCCGGAAGTTCGTCCGGTCCACCACGAACTTCAACCCCCGCCACGCGGACTCGAGTTTCTGGAACGCGGGGTGGTGCAGGATGGCGTCCACCTGCACGCTGAGCTTCTGGTCGATCTGCACGATCATCTCGTTGACGACCGCCTGATGGACCTTGGCCTCCTTCCGCCCCGGCGCCAAGAGCTCGCCGAGAAACGCCTCGACCCCGCGTCGCGCGATGTCGTACCCCTCTTCCGAGGGTTTGAGCTTGGTCTCCTGGAGGATCTCATCCAGCAGGGACTTCTCAGCGTCCTCTGCGTGGCTCGTCCCCCCCTTTTGCTCTTGCTTTTCGGCCATCACGTTCCCTCCTTTTCACGCTGCGCAGGATTCAGCATTCAGCACTCAGCCGTCAGCATTCAGCCAGTCTTTTAAACCTGAGTGCTGAATGCTGAGTGCTCACGGCTCCCGTTCATTTCCCCTTCTCCGCCCCCAACTCATTGAGCAGACGCTCTCGCCCGGCCACGTCGGTGATGAGGCTCTCGATCTTCTTCCGGAACGCCGGGATGTTGCCGAGCGGTCCCTTGAGGGCCTGCAGCGCGGTTCGGAGTTGCAGGAGCTGGTTGAGCTCGGGCACCTGTTCCGCCACCGCTTCGGGTCCAAAATCCTTCATGCTCTGAAACTTCAAGTTGGTGGCCAGTTGCTCTCCTTCTTTCCCCGAGAGCTTGTTCGGGACGTTCAGCGACAGCTTGAGCCCCTGATTCCGCATCACTTCCTCGAAATTGTCTTTGTCCACGCCGATCGGTTTACGATCTTCCAGGGGCGTGTCGTCGGTCCGCTGGGTGTAGTCCCCCAGCATGACCAGCTTGAGCGGCAACTCCACCTCCGCCTGCGCGCCGCCGGTCGACGGCTTATAAACGATGTTGACGCGTTCCTTCGGAGCAACCGATGATTCTTTGGCCATGGGACGTCTCCTTGTGATGTCCGTTGTAGGGGCAGGCCGGCGTGCCTGCCCTGGTTTTCCACGATTCGAAGGATCTGGGCGACCCTATAGGGTCGCCCCTACGCCTTATCGTTTCTCCAAATCCACCGCCGACAGCACGTCCACCCGCGCCAGCCGCGCGTAGACCGCGTTCGCCACGCTCCTCCACTCCGGGGAGGGCTGATCGGTGTCCCGCAGCAATCGGTTCACCACCCGCCACGTGGCGAGCCACACGTCCAGGCTCAGGTCCGGCTCCCATTCGTCGAGGCCGTGTCGCGTGATCTCGGCGTCCAACGCCTCGAGCTGCGAGAGCGCCGCTTTCGGATGGCCGGCCTCGACGCAGAGCTGCGCCAGTTCGAACCGCAGCAGAAACCGCTCGCGCGGAGAGGAGACCGTTCTCACCGCCTGCTGGAAGACCTCGATCGCTTCCCGCGGCTCACCCGCGCCCATCAACGCGGAGACCCTGGCCTTCGCCTCGGCGAGGGCGTTTCCGTCGGCGCTCGTCGAGGCGGCGGATCGCGTGGACCCGGCCGCACCCTGGGCCGACGGCCCCATCTCGGCGTGAATCCATCGTTTCGTCTCGTCGTCGGCGAACGGCGTGCCGTCGGAAAATCGTCACTCGATCACGTCGGGAATCCTCCGGACGAGCGTGAGAACCTCGGCGGTGACCGCCCCGCGCGCCCCCTCGTACGTCGGCCCCAGTTTCGACAGCGACGAGGCGACGAACCGGTGCGGATCGAGCCAGAAGGGACTCTCCTGAATCAGGGCCTCCGCGTGAGCCACCACCTCCAGCCACGCCTTCCGGTCCATCAGCGACTCGAACTGCTCGCGCAGATGCGTCGGCGGGGGCGGGACGCGCGTCTCGCCCTCGGCGTGCGCCGGCAGCGTCTCAAGATCCATCCACGCCAGTGTCCTCGCCAGCCGATACGGCCACGGAAGGCTGGGGTCCTGGCCCCGCGCAAACTCCGCGGCGCGGCGGATGAGATCGCCGGCGTTGCGCAGCACGGTCTGGCAATCGTCGAGCGAGCCGATCTCCGTGCGGATGGCCGCGGCCCCCGCTCCAGCGGAGGCGGGGGCGGCTGCGGCCGCGCTCGGCGAGGCGCTGGGGGCCGCCTCCTCCGACGAGACCGCGCGCAGATGACCGTCCACCCCGCGCCTGAGGTCGCCCAAACCCGGGGCGTCCGCCCCCAATCGCTCGTCGAGCGCGCGCTCGATGGACTGGACCAACCGCTCGCACGCCGACAGCGCGTCCCGATCCTCGCCGCGAGGCGGGCGACGCGCGACGGCGCCCCCCACCTGTTCGGCCAGCCACGCGACCGCGTTGATCCGAGCGCGCAGGCGCGTCGCCTCGGGGTAGAGCGAGTCCCACCGCTCGGCGATCATCCCGTCCACGCACGCCAAGCCCCCCGCGAGACCGACGTAGCCCCGTTGTTCGAAGGATCCCCGGCAGAGATAGCTCGCGACGAGCAGATCCTTCGATTTGCCCTGGAGAATCGCGTGCGCGAGCCGGACCGTCTCGGCCCAGGCGACCGGCTGGTTCGAGACCGAATCCAGTTTCAGCATCTCCGCCTGGAGGCGCTCGAAGTCGGGATCGTATCGAACGGAGTCCCCCGACGGGGCGTCCGCGCGGATCGGTTGGGTCCCCAGCTCCCGGCCCGATTTCATCTCCTCGGCCATCGAGGTCGTCACGTCAGGGTCTCCACCGACCGCAGGAACGCGGCCACCGACCCCTCGTCCTCAGCCGGCGCCCGGTCGCGCGATTCATCCCCCAGGAACACCGCCCCCTCAGAGGCCCGACGTTCGGGCGCCAGGTCGTACCACGACTCGTCGTCGACCGGCGCGCCGATGAGGGCCAGCACCGTCTTCGGCCCCGGCCGACGGTACGACACCCACAGCGTGGGGTGGCCCTTGGCGGGTCTCCGGCTCCACAGCAGGATCGGGTCGCCCAGGTCGCGTCGGGCCGCGCGGCCCAGCAGCTCACACCAGAACGGAATGTCGTCCCCCTCGTGATCATCGTCACGGGATAAGGGAACGGTGAAGCCGAAACCGACTTTGGCGCCGGCCGTCGCCCGGAGCGAGGCCGTCAGTCCCCTCAGGTTGCGGCCAAGGGCCCCCAGCCGGTCGCGGCGCGCCTCGCCGAAGAGGTCGGTCCAGAACTCGGGCGCGGAACGGCTTTCCAACCGACGAGCGAAGTCGGTGCGGACCGTGGCGGCGTCGCCGGGGGCGACGGGCAGGCGTTCCACCCGCGAGAGAAAGGTTTTGCCGTCCAGACCCGCCCACCCGTTCCGGCCCAACTCGCGAGCCGCCGGCCAGAAGGACGAGAAGAGCATCGGCGCAAAATAGACGGGACACGGCAGCCGCGACCGGTCGACGCGGAGGAACAGAAACAGGGGATATCGCCGTCCGCTCTGGTCCCGGCTCGGGATGCTCACGCCCACGAGAAATCGGTCGGCCTTCTCCGCCGTATAGACGAACTGCCACGGGTCGGACGCGGCGAACGTCTCCTCCCACCGGTTGCCCAGTTTCGATTTCGCGGTGTGAAGCCCCTCTTGCACCCATTGGTCAAGCTCGGCCACCTCCGACCCGGCGGCGTTGAGGCGCAGGAAATCGCCCTGGATCGGCAACTTGCCGAAACAGCCGACGGAGGTTTCGCTCACGGAATCATCCCAGTTTCGCCACACATCGAAAGTCGCTGAAGAACCCCGGTTTGAACGGGTTCTTATAGCTCTGCGCCCTGAGATCGTAACGGACCTTGACCGGCTTGCCCTGGATCAGGATGTCCCATTCGACGCGATAGCGGGACGCACCGGCCGGCGTGAGACGGCCCGCGTCAAGCAGGCGAAACCACCCCCAACGACCGGGAAAATGCTTGACGGCTCGCCCCCCAAGCTGGACCTGCACCGCGGCGCCCGAGGTCCCCGAGGGCCCCGGCCACATCAGCTCGTGCCACTCCTGGGGCTCGTTGCGATACCGGAGGTCCTTCCCGTCCACGTGCAGAAGAATCTCGGTTGCACCGGAAATGGGATACGGGTAGACGTCGAACGAGATCCGGGGATCGGCCTGGCCCCGTGGGAACACGCTGTCCGAGATCAGCCGGGCACGCCGCAAGTTCTCGAGGAACTCCGACGACAGCACCAGTCCGCCCTCCCCCCGTTTTCTGAGCGCCCAGCGGTCGGGACCTTCCTCGACGAAGGATTTGAGCTCTTGGTCGTAGAACTTCCAGAGGAGACCCTCCTGGGGATGAAAGAACTCGGCCACGTCGGCCAGGGCGACATCTTCCCCTCCCCGGTTGAACGGATACCGGCCCGCGATGCTCCGAGCGCACGGCTCGTAGACATCGGCCCGCCAACGCTTGTTCAGATCGGACTGGGCAATCGCCATCACGCCGCCCACGGCGGCCGAAACCGGCTTCAGCAAGAGACCGCCCACGATCCGCTTCGCCTCGGGATCGAAACTCTGGACGAGCCGCTCGGTGTTCCGCAGCGCGAGCGCGAGATCGTTGGTCCCCCCCGTGGTCGTCTCGGCGGTCGCCCTGGTATCGGTCGCGGCGGCGCCAGACTGGGCCATCGGCCGGATCGCCTCGTGGACCTTGCGAAGCTCCTCCAGGTAGAGGGACAACGGCGCCGGCCGCTTGCCGTCCGCGGACGGTGTCACGAAATCGCGCAGGAAACGAAAGCGGACCGCCACAGGGTGGGTGGGCGCCGGCTCGGACGCGCTGGCCTCGGCGCGATCCAACCGGAGCCCCCGTTTCACTTTTTGGACGAGGCTCGACGCCACGCCCATCGCCTGCCCCGGTTTCGACCCGAGGTCTGTCTGGACGACCACGTCGTTCAAGAGCGTCACCAACGGGGAATCGTCCGCCGTCAGCACCTCGATCTGTTTGACGGTGTCGGCCAACGAATCGGCCGGACGAATCTGGACCCCTTCCAAGAAGAGTTGCCATTGCTTCACGTACTCCTCAAAGTACTTCGCCTCAAGGGCGGCCTCCATGTCGGGCCGCGCCGGCTCAGGGACGCCGAGCACCCAGCCTTCTTCGCCGGACGCCTCGAGCACCGTGGCCATCGTCTCACGAAACGCCCCACCGCCTGATTCGGTAAACAGTCCGGGGACGCGAGCGGACGCGGTCAGGGCGTCCTGGGGCCGCCCGCGCAACGCCGTCTCCAGCGTGTAGGGCTTCAGGCCTTCCGAGGCCTGCCTGCGGACCCGGGCATACGCGCGGTCGATCATCGGCACGGCTTGCAACACTCGCTGCGTGTCCTTGACCAACCGCGTGTCGGCCGCCATCGGGGGCACCGTGTCGCGCAACAATTGATCGCCGTAGAACACCATCTGGCGCGTCACCGCCTCATCGAGCCCCTCGCGAACTTTTCCCGCGCCGTACTGCGCGACGAGCAGGTCGCGCCACAGGCGCTGCAGCCACGGGTTGAGAAACACGGGGTCGAGGCGGGCTGGGTCCGACAACATGAGGTAGGCCTTCAGCAGCGAATAGTAATAATCGGTATCGCGGTCGGCGGCCAGGTTGCGAGGGTTGGCGACGAACCCGGCCAGCTCGATTTCCATGACGCTCCGCGTGGGGAGGAGGAACATCTCGTTGAAGTGCCGGGCGTAGAGGCTGCGGACCGGTTGGTAGAGCGCGGAGCCCCGATACAGACCGCCGCGCAGCCTCAGCGGGGGGCCGTCCTGGGCGTAGTCGCGGAGTTGCTCCAGCCGCGCCCTGAGGCCGTCTAAGAGTCCGACGTTCGGGACGAACTGCCGTTCGTCCTCGGGATTCATCCGAACAACCCGGAGCGACGCGGCCTTCACCGAGGCGACGAACTGCCGATTGGCGAGAAACGAAAACGACAACCACACCACGGCGATCACCAGCGCGGCCACGGCTCCCGCGAAAATACCGACGCGGAGGTACCCTCGCTGGCGTTCCATGGCGGAGGAGGAGCCCGCCAGCACCTGGTCCGGGAAGATCACGTCGGTGAACAGATTCTTGATGAAGTAACTCTTGGATTCTTTCTCCGTTTCGAAGGATTCGCTGATCACCTCGGACAGCCCCGAGGCGCGGCTCACCGCGCTGAGGATCCGATCGATCGGCGTACCCTCCTGGGTCCCGCTCGTCAAATAGAACCCGCGGAAGATGGGGTTTTCCTGGTAGGGGTTGGGCTGGAAGAGCACCTCGACGAATCGGGCCAGCCTCTCCCGTCCCGAGGTCAACTGCAGCGGAAACCCATAAATGTCTCGGATCTTCTGGGAACCCCGCGCCGACGCCAAGCGCGCCATCCGTCGGGCGTCCAGCGCCTCGCCCAGTCGGCGAAACTCGACCTCGAACACCCGTTGCGGAGACGTCCCCGCGCTCATGGCTCTGGGGAGCGTGCACCCCCAGATTTGCTCCCGTTCGGCTCGGTTGAGGTCTTCAAAAAACTCGACGAACCCCCGCAAGAGGTCGCATTTGGTGAAAAGCAGGTACACGGGAAACACGATCCCCAGCCGCCCGATCAGCTCATCCACCCGGGCGCGGATCTTCTTGGCGTGAGCTTCCAGTTCTTCGTCGTTCGTTTGGAGCAGGTCGGGAATGCTGATGGTGGCCAGCACGCCGTTGATCGCGCGTCGCTTTCTCCCCCGCTTGAGCAGGTCCAGAAACGACAGCCACTCACCGCGGTCCTCGTCTTCGGTGACGTAGCGACCAGCGGTGTCCAATAACACCGCCTCGTTGGTGAACCACCAGTCGCAGTTGCGCGTGCCTCCCACGCCGCGGACGCCCTTGCCCGCTTGACCGACCGACGGAAATTGCAGGCCGGAATGCTGGAGCGCCGTGCTCTTCCCGGATCCCGGCGGGCCGATGAACATGTACCACGGCAACGCCGAGAGCACGGCGCTGCCGCTGCGCCCCTTGCCCAGCTTGGACCCCTTCAGCGACGCGACGGCCTGATCGAATTGAACTTTGAGCGCCTCGATCTCTTCTTTGCGGTCCGGCCTTGTGCCCGCGAGCTGGTCGCACGCCTGTTGCTGGAGGGAGGCTTCCAAGAGCTTGCCTCCGCGCTCGGTCCGGAACCGGTCGAAGAGCAGGAAGAGAACCCAAAAGACCAGCGTGGCGACGATCACCAGCAGCCGAGCCCCCGGTTCCTCCAGGCCGACCAGCGGTCCCGCAAACCACACCAGGCAGGCGAAGAGCGCCACGCCGACCGCCATCGTCGCGCGGGGGTACCGGAGCGGGGCCAGCAGCAACCGCTTCACAGCGCCCCCCGGGCGAGCGCGTCGAGGTCGGCGATGACGTTGCCCACGTCGTGGCGGATGAGAAACGAGAGCGCGAGATAGAAGAAGAACAGAACGGCCACGCTGGCGACCACGACCACCCACGACGGGAGCCCGCGTTTGACGACCTCGATCAGCTCATCGGGCCGCTTGCCCCGCGGCGAGAGCGCCACGGCGCCGGCCTGCTTGGTCTGCACCTCGCGCGACAGTTCGTCGATGAGCGCCTTGAGTTTTTCGACGCCGCGCAACCGGTACTGGCCTTCGAATCCCAGAATGAGACAGAGGTGATACACCGCGACCAGCTCCACATCGCCCCGGTTTCGGCGGATCGTCTCCAGTCGGTTGAAGAACTCCACGCCGGCGACGTGCTCGTTGAAAAATTCGTATTGCAACGGTCGCGCCGACCACTGGTCCTTTTGCGTCCACGGCGAGGTGAGAACCATCTCATCCACGTACGCCGCGACGGCGTACCGCGCCTGTTGGAGCACCTCGTCCGATTTGCCCAGCGCCTGGCCTTTCCGCTGGGCGTCGTCGAAGAGCTGTCTCATCCGGACGCGCAGCGCGTCCGCGTTGCCGGCGTCGTGGGCCTGCCGGACGTGCATCGCCAGGATGAAGAGATCGGAGAACGCGTCGGCCAACCGGCCGCCTTCTTTCACGACCAGAGCGGACATCTCACTCCTCTCGCCCCCTCTCCACGAGCCTCCACCCCTCATTCCTTCACGGCGATCAGCTCGAGCCTCACGCCCCTGAGGTCCGCGGGCACGTAGAACGCGATCGAGCGCGACCGACAGATCGAGTCCCAGAAGTCGCCGTGGTTTTCGAGGCGGAAACACTGGTAGCCGGGCCTGATCGGCACGCCGCCCGGGGGGCGCGGCGTGTGGTACAGCCGCACGCCCGGCATCGCCGCCGTCACGATCAGATCCACGTCGGTGAGGGCTCCCACCTTAATCCGCCGGGGCACCGCGTCTTTGAGCTGTTCTTCGGGCAGCTCCCCGGCGATCACGTAAAACTGCGCCGCCGTCAACAGCCGCTCGTCGCTCACCCTCCCCACCCACACGTTCTCGCGGCTGACCTCCAGCGGGATCGTCGCGTGGCGGACGGGCGTGGCCATTTCCAGGATCGACCGGATTTTCTGTTCGAGCCCTTTAAACGTCTGGGACAACTCGGCGTGCTGATAGAGCGGCAAATCCTTGGGCGACCCCTCCGGGGAACAGGTCGCCAATTCTGCGGCCAGCCGCGCCAACACCAGATAGAGCGCCTCGGGATGGATCCGTCCGACGTGGGCCACGTGCCCCAGGATCGGGATCGCCCCATTCACCGTCTGGAGCAAGAACCACTTCGACACGTCGGTCGCCCCGGCCTCGCCGGCGGCCGGCCGCTGGGTCGACAGCACGCCGCTCTTGGCCGACAGCACTTCGAGGAGGCCGCGAATG
>Ga0180094_1000109_pt1 | contig 19841 bp, 20 predicted proteins | sample EasRivT47_16_1Da_FD_121786 | JGI IMG/M metagenome (GOLD analysis project Ga0180094, IMG submission 121786) | Soil microbial communities from meander-bound floodplain in the East River, Colorado, USA - East River metaG ERMLIBT47_16_1Da | ecosystem: Environmental > Terrestrial > Soil > Floodplain ... | reverse complement strand
GGGGTGCCGTACGCTGTTGTTCTCAATGAACTACGAGAATATTGCCCAGATGTCGTGCAATCCGGCTATTGGTGGGATCGCCAAGGGGCATTTAGTGCGGGAGATCGATGCGCTCGGTGGGCAAATGGCGCGGACGATCGATGAGACGGGCATTCAGTTCCGCATGCTGAACACCTCCAAGGGGCCGGCGGTTCGGGCATTGCGGGCTCAGGCGGACCGTGTCCAGTATCGGTTGTCGATGCAGGCCACGCTGGAGAGCCAGCCCAATCTGACCATCGTGCCTGAGCAGGTGGATCGCATCGTGGCTGGTGATGGACGCGTCGACGGCGTTGTGACCAGGGATGGGACGCTGTATCGCGCGAGGGCCGTCATCGTCACCACTGGGACGTTCCTGCGCGGCTTGATCCACATCGGCCTCACGCACTTCTCGGCCGGTCGCGCGGGCGAGCCGGCGGCTGAGGGGATGTCAACGAGTCTTGAGGGGCTGGGTTTTCGCCTGGGGCGGCTCAAGACCGGCACGCCGCCGAGGCTGGATGGCAGGACAATCGACTTTTCCGTCATGACACCACAGCACGGTGATGATCCACCGCGACCGTTCTCTTATCGTACCGAACGCATCACCCAGCCGCAGGTGCCATGTTTTCTGACATACACGAATGCCGAGACGCATGCGATCATTGCCGATAACCTTGATCGTTCACCGCTGTTCACGGGCGTCATTCAAGGCATCGGGCCGCGCTATTGCCCGTCGATCGAAGATAAGATCCACCGATTCAGCGACAAGGAGAGACATCAGGTCTTCCTGGAACACGATGGCCTGGACACGCCGATTTACTATCCGAACGGGATCTCCACCAGTCTGCCCGTGGAGATTCAACACCTCTTCGTTCGGACGATTCCCGGCCTGGAGCGCGTGGAGTTCATCAAGCCAGGTTACGCGATCGAGTACGACTTCGTGCCGCCCACGCAACTCTGGCCCACGCTGGAGACCAAGCTGGTCCCCGGCCTGTACCACGCGGGCCAGATCAATGGGACATCGGGCTATGAGGAGGCGGCGGCACAGGGTTTGATTGCTGGGATCAACGCGGCGCTGGCGCTTTCGAACCGTGAGCCAGTCGTGCTGGGTCGATCAGAGGCATATATCGGCGTGCTCATCGACGACTTGGTCACCAAGGGCACGGACGAGCCGTATCGGATGTTCACGTCCCGCGCGGAGTACCGACTGTTGCTACGGCACGACAACGCCGATCTGCGGCTCATGGAACTGGGCACGCGGATCGGCCTGCTCGGTCAGGAGACGTACCGTAGGTTTCTGGTGAGGCGCGAGGCCATCGACGCTGAAGCGACCCGCCTTCGGAAAACGCGCGTGTTCGATGTCATCGCCGAACCGGCCTGGCCGGGCCTGTTACCCGATACGACGCTGGCCCAGCTCCTCAAGCGTCCTGAAGCCTCGTTCAGTGACCTTGCTGCCGTGTGGCCCGACGCCGCGTCGGTCGATCCCGGGATTGCCGAGCAGGTCGAGCTGGAGATCAAGTACGAGGGATATATCAAGCGCCAGCACGATCACGTCGAGCGGTTTAAACGCCTCGAAGAGAAAAAGATCCCCCAGGGCTTCCATTACGACCGAGTGGTCGGCCTCTCGCGCGAGGTGGTTGAAAAACTCGCCGCGGTCTCGCCGCAGTCGCTGGGGCAGGCGTCGCGGATTTCCGGCGTGACGCCTGCCGCGCTCTCGTTGCTGCTGGTCGCGCTGGAGCGCGACCGCCGGGCGGGTCCTCCCTCAGCTCCCTCGGTGCAGGCCGCCGGCTAGGAGCCTGTCCATGAATGGTCATCTGCGGCGTTGTCGCTTCGGAATCCCTCCTCACGTACGACCCAGTACGCTCCGGGGGGATTGCACAGGGCACGCAGCGCGCGCCCGTCGAATATTGCCACGGGCCGACTATGTCGGCCCTGTGCGCCTTGCATCTGACGCATTCCTGAACAGGCTCCGACATTTAAATACTCGGACACACTCCTAGAGCCTCCAGGTGGGGGCAGATCCCATCACCGTTCTCGCCCGCGGCGCCGCCGAACTCGGGGTCTCGCTCTCGCCCTCCCAGCTCGACCAGTTTGCCAGGTATTTGACCGAACTGGACAAGTGGAATCGGCGGATCAACCTGACCGGGACGCGCGACCCTCTCGAGATCGTCGTCCGCCATCTATTGGATTCGCTGGCTGGCGAGCGGGTCCTGCGAGATCTTGTGGGTGACGCAGGGGTCGCGGATCTGGGATCGGGTGCGGGTTTCCCTGGTATTCCGCTGAAGATCGCGCGGCCCTCCCTGCGCCTCACGCTGATCGAGCCCCGGCAAAAGCGCGCGGCGTTCCTGCTCCACGTGTGCGGTGTCCTTGGGCTTTCGGGCGTCCAGGTTATCGAAACCACGATCGCGGCCGACCGCCCGTCATCCGAGTGCGTTGGCCGATTCGATTGCGTCGTGATGCGGGCTGTCGCCGATCCGGTCGAAGCGGTACGGCTGGCGAGGCCCCTGCTGCGCCCCGCGGGAAAGGTGATCGTGTGGATATCAGAATGGCAGGCGGCGCAGCTCTCGGGACAGGGATCGGGGCAGTACGAGCTCATTTCGTATCAGATCCCCGAATCGACGATGACGAGTGCCCTGCTCGTGGCTCGCTCAGAAAATCCCCCCTTGCCCCCCTTTTTCAAAGGGGGGACTTCATCATTATTGCGGCGGTGACCCAACGGCTCATAAGAACGACCAGCGATTGTTCCACGTGGAACATGGACCGGGCCGAGGGCTCGGAACCGAAAGCCTCAGCGTTCACCACAGGTGGCGTAACAACATCGGAGCCCTCGCGGGCCATTGGACCACCGATGCACGATGCGATCCCACCTTTGGAAAAGGGGTAAGGGAGGATCTTGGATTTTGCGTCGAACATCTATCTTTGACCGTCGGGTTGTGTTACGATCCCCGCCGTTGTCGGTGATCCGCCTATGAATGGTTCGACCAAGGTCATCGCGATCGCCAATCAGAAGGGCGGCGTGGGAAAGACCACCACGGCCGTCAACCTCGCGGCCTCGCTGGCGGTCGCCGAACGCCGCGTCCTCCTCGTTGACCTCGACCCCCAAGGAAACGCGACGAGCGGGGTCGGCCTGCGCGGCGAGCCCGGCTTGGGCAGCTACGGCGTGTTGTTGGGGACGTGCAAGGCCACCGAGGCGATCCGCAAGACCGACTTGGGCTTCTTGGATCTGATCCCGTCGGATGTTCATCTTGCGGGGGCCGAGGTGGAGCTGGTCGACCTCCCCGGTCGCGACTCGTTCTTGCGTCGGGCGCTCGAATCGGTGATCGACTCGTACCACTACGTGTTCATCGACTGCCCGCCGTCGCTGGGGCTCTTGACGGTCAATGCCTTGGTGGCCGCGGAATCGGTGCTCATCCCGGTCCAGTGCGAGTACTACGCGATGGAGGGGCTGAGTCGCCTGCTGGACACGATCGCGTGCCTCCAGGCCTCGGCCAATCCGGCGTTGACGATCGAAGGCATTTTGCTCACGATGTTCGACCCGCGCAACAACCTCGCGGTGCAGGTGGCCTCCGAGGTGAGGACACACTTTGGTGCGCAAGTGTTCGACGCGATCATCCCGCGCAACGTGACGCTGGCCGAAGCACCCAGCCACGGCAAGCCGGTCGTGCTCTATCAGGTGGCGTCGCGCGGGGCGCAGCTCTACATGGAGTTAGCCCGGGAGGTGCTCAAACGGACGGCGTAAACAATCCTCGACCAACGGCCGAGCGCAAGGCGCTGGGCCGGGGCCTCGGCGCGCTCTTGGGCGACGCGGCGCCGCCCCCCGAGCGCGGCGCGGGCCTCACCATCCCCATCCACCTGATCGCCCGCAACCCCAACCAACCGCGGAAGCGCTTCGCCGAGCGGGCGCTGGAGGAGCTGTCCGCCTCGCTCAAGGCGCAAGGCGTGCTCCAGCCGGTGGTCGTGCGAAGAATCCCAAATGGGTATGAGCTGATCGCGGGCGAACGCCGTTGGCGCGCCGCCCAACGCGCGGGGCTGACCGAGATCCCGGCGATCGTGAAAGAGGCGGCGCCCGCCGACGCGATGGTGCTGGCGCTCATCGAGAACCTCCAGCGCGAAGACCTCAACCCGATCGAGTCGGCGCACGCCTTTCAGCGTCTCATGACCGACTTCGGCCTCACGCAGGACGAGGTGGCGCGCCGCGTGGCGAAGGATCGCTCCACGGTGGCGAACACGCTGCGGCTCCTTCAGCTTCCCGAGGAATTGCAGCGGGCCGTATTGGATGAGCGGCTGAGCCTTGGCCACGCGAAGGTCCTGTTGGGCCTCGCCCCCGCCGACCAACTGGCGTTGGGCCGCCGCGTGATCGCCGAAGGCCTGTCGGTCCGGCGGACCGAGGACCTGGCGAAAGCACAGTCGAAGCGAAGACCAAGGAAGGCTATCCCGATTGAGGTGGTCGATCTGGAGACGCGGCTGTCGCGGGCGCTGGGGACGCGCGTGACGATCCGGGGCGATGCCCGCTCGGGTCACATCCGTGTCCACTACGCCTCCAGCCAAGAACTGGATCGTCTGCTAGAATGGCTGGGGACCAACCAAGGACAGCCCGCTCTTCGGCCCGAGGATGAGGGCCTGCGGAGCGCACCGCCAGCGAGGAAAGGAGACACGGCCCATGCTCAGTAGGAAGGACGATCGGGATAAGCGCGGAGGGAGCCCGGACGAGATCATCGCGTTTCTGGGGAAAGGCACCCGGTTTAAGGGGGTGGTGACGTACGAGGGGGCGGTTCGAATCGACGGCCACATCGAGGGGGAGATCGTGTCCAGCGGCTCGCTCGTGATCGGGGAGACCGCGGAGATCAACGCCGAGATCTCGGTCGGGAGCCTGGTCTGCGGCGGGACGATCACGGGGAACATCACCGCCACGGAGAAGGTGCAGTTGTTGGCCCCCGCGGTGGTTACCGGGTCGATCAAGACGCCGGTGCTGGTGATCGAGGCGGGCGTGCGATTCAACGGCCAGTGCGAGATGAAGGGCGAAGCGCGGCTCGGTTCGGTCATGGTGGAAGAGGTCGCGTTCGCGGCGAACGACCGCTGATCCGCGCTGCTGGCCGCCGATAAGGGGCAGCTGCTGCGTTGTCACTGCAGCCTCGCTTCCTCACGTACGACACAGTACGCTGCGGAGCGAGGCTTTGTTGCTACGCCACCTGCGAGGAGCAGAGGGTTTTGATTCCGCGCCCCTGGCGCGCAGCAGGTTCCGCCTTGCATCCTCCGCCTTCTTGGCGGCCAGCGATTGGCGGGTTACTGTAAGTTCATAGGACAAATGAGCATCGCACCAAAGGTCATAGTCGGACTCAGTGGCGGGGTGGATAGCGCGGTGGTAGCGTCGACCCTGGTGGCCGAAGGCTACCGCGTCGAGGGGGTCACGATGCGGACCTGGCGCGAGGAGGGCGAGGCTGAGAAGCGCTGGCAGGACCGCTCGTGCTGCAAGATCGGAATCGCCCAGTACGTCGCCCAGCAGCTCGGGATTCCGCACCGGGTGATCGAAGCCGAGGCCCGCTTCCGCGCGGCCGTGATCGACGAGTTCTGCCAAACGTACGCCGCAGGCCGCACGCCCAATCCGTGCGTGCTGTGCAACGAGCGCGTGAAGTTTGCCCTGTTGCTCGAAGCCGCCGAGGAGGCGGGCGCCGACTATCTCGCCACCGGCCACTACGCGCGGGTCGAGCGTGATGCCGAGACGGGGCGCTACCAGTTGCTCAAGGGCGTCGATCCCGCAAAGGACCAGAGCTACTTCCTTTATCGCCTGTCACAGTCGCAGCTCGCCCGTACGCTCTTTCCCTTGGGGAGCCTGACCAAGGCCGAGGTGTGGAACAAGGCCAAGGCCATGGGCCTGCCCGTCGACGACATTGCCGAGAGCCAAGAGATCTGCTTTGTCACGCAGAAGGACTACCGCGACTTCATCACCGCGTACGTGCCCGAGGCCGAGCGCCCGGGTGCGATGGTCGGCGCCGGGGGCGAGGCGCTGGGATCCCACCGAGGAGTGGCCTTTTACACCGTTGGCCAGCGCCGCGGTCTCGGCGTGGCGGCTGGCGAACGGCGGTATGTCACAAAGCTCGACGCCGAGCGCAACCTGGTTGTCCTCGGCGTCGAGGCGGACCTGTATGCCGGCGGGTGCCTGGTCGAAGACATCCACCTCGTCTCGGTGAGCTCGATCGACGCGCCGATCCGCGTCACGGCCAAGTACCGCTACAAGACCCCCGAAACCCCAGCCACCGTGAGCCCGGATGGGGATGGCTTGCTGCGCGTGGCGTTCGACGAGTCGCAGCGGGCCGTCACGCCTGGGCAGTCGATCGTCTTTTATCAAGGCGACGTCGTGGTCGGCGGCGGGGTGATCGGGGCGCCGGAGTAACGAGAGCCATCATGGCGAAGAACATCAGAACGGCCAAGCGACGTCTCGTGATCGATCGTCATGGCCGGACGTGGGCCATGACCAAGGTCCGTAGCGAAGACGCGGAGGAGGCCGATTTTCGCTTCTGGTATGAAGGACTTGCCCCTGAAGAGCGTGTTGAGGCTGTCTACGAGGCGCTCGAATCCTCCCTGAAGGCGCGAGGACTCCATGGCGTACCCAGACTACGAAGAGTTCATCGCCGTGTTCAATGCGCATGGAGTTCGGTGCCTGATCGTCGGCGCGCACGTTGTCGCCCTCCACGCCCGCCCGAGAGCCACAAAGGATCTTGACGTTCTCTTCGAGCGACGAAAACGCTCGTCGCGTGCTGGCGGCGCTGCGTGAGTTCTTCGGCGGTGCCGAGCTGGGCTACACGGTTGAGGACGTGACCAATCCGCACTGGATTGTCCAACTCGGCGTCGCGCCCGTGCGAATCGACCTCCTGTCGCATATTGCGGGCTGCCCGGATTTTGAGGAAGCGTGGCGGAACCGAGTGGACGCTCGCTTCGGCGCCGTCAAGACCCACTATGTGGGGCTCGCCGATCTGATCCGTGCGAAAGAAGCTGCAGGACGACCGCAGGATCGCGCAGATGTTCAGAGCCTTTCCCGAGCGAAGAATCAAGCGAAGCCGACCCAACGCCGGCCCCGTCGCCCCCGAAGGCGCTCCTTTTCGTGACGGCCGAGTCAATCCACATCATCTGCCCCCACTGCCACGCGACCAACCGCGTGCGGGAAGACAAATTGGGGTCCGGACCTCAGTGCGGCCAGTGCCGGCGCCCGCTCTTTACGGGCCACCCGGTCGAACTGACAGTGGATACCTTCAGCCGGCAAATCGAGCGCAGCGACATTCCGGTGGTGGTCGATTTCTGGGCGCCGTGGTGCGGCCCCTGCCGCATGATGGCGCCGGCGTACGAAGACGCGGCCAAGCAGCTCGAACCGTCCGTCCGCTTCGCGAAAGTGAACACCGACGCAGAACCGGACCTGGGCGCGCGCTTCGGCATTCAGAGCATTCCGACGCTGATTCTCTTTAACGATGGACGCGAAGTCGCCCGGCAATCAGGAGCCTTGAGCGTGGCCGGCCTGGTCGGCTGGATCCGCACCCACCGCTAGCAGGTACCATGAAAAAGGGGGCACCCTGTGGTAGAGCGGTGGTGCTCAGACACCGACTCCACCGACAACCAGGAGGACCCACATGAACTACGTTGGAATCAATTACCACAAGTAGTATAGCCATGTGACGGCCGTGAATAAAGAGGGACACATCCTTCGCTTGCAGCGACTGGCCAACGACATCCCCTCAGGTGGTCCTGGAAGCGTCGCGCACCTGGGGCACACTGTACGAGCTCTTGGTGGGACTGGAGGGCGTGGCCGGGGTGACCCTGGCGCATGCGCAGAAGGTCCGGGCCATTGCCGAAGCCCAGATCAAGACCGACAAGCTCGATTCCACGGTGCTAGCACAGTTGCTGCGGGCGGACTTGATCCCGACCGCGTACATTCCGCCGCGCGCGGTCCGTGATACCCGCGAGCTGCTGCGCGATCGCGCGGCGCTGGTGAGCCTGCGCACCGTGCTGAAGAACCGGATTGCCGCGATCGTGCGCAAGACCGGGGTGAAGCTGCCCACCAAGACCACCGTCGGGGTCAAGAGCCGGCGGGTGTTGGCCACCGCGCCGCGCCGCGGTGCGGCCCTGCTACCGGTTGGCGCTGGATGGCTGGTTCCGACTGCTCGATGCCCTGACCGCCGAAATCCAAGAGGCCACGGCCACGATCGACGCCCAATGCCAGGCCGACCCGCAAGCGCAACTCTTGCGCACGATCCCGGGCATCGGCGCCTACGCCGCGCTGCTGATTCTCAGTGAGATCGGCGACGTCTACCGCTTTCCGGATAGCCGCCACCTGTGCTCGTATGCCGGCCTGGTCCCCTCGGTCCATGCCTCGGGCGGCACGACGCGGCTGGGCCGGTTGACGAAACAGGGGTCGAAGTGGTTGCGCCGGATCTTGGTGGAGACCTCGATCCATGCGGTCAATGGGGCCCCGCAGTTTCGGAGTCTGTACTGGCGGGGGCAGCGGAAGCACGGCACGAACACCGCTCGCGTCGCGGTGGCGCGCGCGGTCCTCAAAACGCTCTACGCGATGCTCCTCAAGGCCGGACAGCCGTTTGAGGCCCGGCCTCGGCGGCTGGCGGTCGCCGGCTAGCGCCCTGGGGTCATGGCCCCGGCGTAAGCCGTGAGGCCTCGAAGTCTGATTGCGCGGCCGGTGTCCGCTCTACTCGTGTGCCTCGAGCACGCATAGGTGACTGACATCTAGTCCAAGAGACTCTCAGAGGACCCAGGCCGACAGGAGGGCTGTTGCCTCTTGACATCCTTTTTCATAGGTGACCCCATTTTTTCCTTTTTGGACTGGTGCGCTGAGCGATGAGGACGCTCAGCGCGACGACGGTATGCTCGGAAGGCCTGCCGCGATCTCGTCGATCACCCGCTCGGCGGCTGTGACGGGGTCGGGGGCGGTGCGGATAGGGCGGCCGACGACGAGGTAGTCGGCGCCTTGCGCGATCGCATCGGCGGGTGTGGTGGCGCGCTGTTGATCGTCTTTGGCGACCGGCGCCCACGCGGGGCGGATGCCGGGGGTGATGACGAGGAAGTCGGGGCCGAAGCGTGTTTTGATCTCACGGGCTTCGTTCCCCGAGCACACGACGCCCGCGCACCCGGCGTGGAACGCAGTTTCGGCCCGGAGCAAAGCCAGCTTTTCGACGGTCAGATCGGGCGCGTACCAGCCGGCTCCTTGGAGGTCAGCCTGGTTGAGGCTGGTGAGCACCGTCACGCCGAGGAGTTGGGGGTCTCGCGTGGTGGCGGGCCGGTTCGAGAGCCGAATACGCTGGTCGCAATGAATGGTCACAAAGCGTACCCGGTGCTGTTCGGCCGCCCGTTGGGCGGCCCTCATCGTTTCAGGGATGTCGTGGAACTTCAGGTCGAGAAAAATCCCGGCGTCGGTCTGATCCGAGATGGCGTCCAGGACGGCCGGGCCGGCGCTCACGAACAACTCCAGGCCGACCTTGAAGAGGCCAACGTGATCTTTCAGCAGCGCGACGAGGTGTCGGGCTTTGCCTGCCGATGGGACATCCAGCGCGAAGATCAGCTTGCGCTTGGCCGCGGCGCGCGGGTCGGTCATCCGGTTTCCTGGCAGGCTGCTGAAAAAGTCCATCTGCTGCGTGCTCGGTCGTCAGAAATCCTCACGTACGACCCAGTACGCTCCGGTTTCCTCCTCCCTGCGGCCTTGCATCTGGGACTTTTTGAGCAGCCTGCGGGCCTTAATGAGTGGTTCAGCACCTTGCTGGGTCCAGGTCCGAGGGATCATCAAAACGTCGGCGACGCCCCCTGCTGGTCGCCCTTGAAATACGGCGTGGCACCGCCGGAGTGATCGGTTGTATCCACCACGTTGGTCAGCTCTGGGAACTCGTCGGCAAGCACGCGCATGATGCCGTTCCGCAGCGTTTTGGTCGCCATGCTGCACCCCTGGCAGCCGCCGGACATTTCCACGTAGGCGATGGGGTCCTTGAGGTCGACGAGCGTGACCTTGCCACCGTGCTGCGCGAGGCCGGGGTTGATCTTCTCGTCGAAGACAGCGACGATCCGGCGGGCGAGTTCGCTATCCCACGCAGGGTTCGGATTGTCGATCACCCACCCTTGGGTGAAGCCCGACGCGACGTAGTCGATCTCGGAGCCGCGGATCCAATCCACCGTCTCGTGGTTGAGGGAGAACGTCCATGCGCCGCAGGGAAGGGCGGGGTCGCGCGGATCGATCTGATCGGGGGCGACGTAATCGAACTTGTAGGTGAAGCTTCCGTTCTCGCGCCCCACGGTCAACCGGACCCCGATGTTGGCGCTCCCCGCCAGTGCCGAGTGAACCTTGGCGATGGCGCGGTCGGTCAGCGTCACGATAGGTGCATCCCGGGGGACGATCTCGGTGGTGCGGTCGGTGCGTTCCTTCATGAGTAGATCCCTCATCCGAAGTCCCACATTGTCTCAGAGCCGGCATGTGCTTAGCAAGCCACGCGGTGGTCGTCAAACTCCGCCGGAAACGGTGAGCCGGCCGAGATTCCGTCGCTGAAACTTTGACACTCTCACCGTGGGACCTAGACTATCCGGGAGGCGAATGCCACGGGCTGAGGAGCTGGAATGGTCGACGATTGGTCACAGGGGGAACGGCGCGAGGGGACGCGCGTCCACACCGCCTTGGATGGCAGAGTGCGGTCGGGCGGTCTGGTCGTCCGAGGGCGGGTCCGTGACCTCAGCCTCAAAGGCGTCTACCTCCTGTGTCGGCCGCACGTCCAAGCGGGAGCGGACTGTCGCGTGACCTTGGTGCTGACGGGCGCCGAGACGCCGGTCCCGGTCGAGGTCGACGGGCGTGTGGTCTCGATCGACGAGCGGGGGATGGCGATCGAATTCACCGAGATGCCGGTGGAAAGCCTGGATTATTTGCGGAATCTCGTCCTGTATAACTCCTCGGATACGGAACGCGTCGAGCGGGAATTTCAGCAGCCTCCCAACTTCAAGCGACGGAAACCGTCTAAGGCCTGACGCGCAGCCCCTGCAGCACGCTTCGGGGAATGCGCTCCCTCAGCAGTTTCAGCACGACGAAACGGCCCGCTCGACGGCGGCGATGAAGTCGGCGACGCCTGGTTCGTCAGGCGCCGGCGACCACGGGGCGAAGACGCCGGCGTGTTTGGGCTCGAACGGGCCTTCTTTCACCTCCAAGAAGACCGATCCGGGAGCAAGGCTGATAATCGTGTGCCACGCGCCGGCGGCAATCTCCACCCCGAATTCTCCCTGCGCGGGATCGAGCCGGTGGACTTCCGCGATCCGGCCCACCTCATCGAACACGATGACGGCCCCGCGGCCGCGAAGGCAGACGAACAATTCCCATTTCGGGGGATCAGAATGGCGATGGGGCCGGATGTAACTGCCGAGTTCGACGGCGTTGAGAAAACGCTGAACGGCCTCTTCGTGCCGGTGGAAGTTGTAATTCATTCGCAGGCGTGGGTGGCGCGAGGCTTCGGCGCTCACGCGATCCAAGAGCGTGTGGTCGATGCGGCGGATGGGGGGAGACTCGGCCACGGGGAGCTAATCAATAAAAGGCAAAGGGTCAACCCCATCTTGCAGCCTCGGGCCGGGACGACAGGCCCTGCGTTGCGCTACCCGCCGTAGGCGGGGAATGGTGGGCGATGCTGGTATCGAACCAGCGGCCTCTTGCGTGTGAAGCAAGCGCTCTACCACTGAGCTAATCGCCCGATCACCGCCAAATCAAAGAGTTGCATTGTACTGATCTGCCCCGTCCGAGTCAATTGTGCTCGCCGGTGTGATCACCGGGGCCTCTGGCCCGATCGTGCCGAGGAGGCTCCGCACCGTGGCGCGGTCTTGCGCGAGGGCCGTCAGCTTTGTGCGCGCCACCTCCAAATCGCGGGCGCTGACAATCGCATAGCGGTCGAACACGCTGCGCGTCTTGTGCCCGGACATCCGCATGGCCACCACGTCCGGAATCCCGGCTTGCACCATGTTCCGCACCGCGCTGCGCCGCAAGTCGTGAAACAACCGGCCCTCCAGCCCCGCCTTCTGCGTGCCCTCGGTCCACGCGCGCCGAAACTGCGTAATCCGCTTGCCGCGGAAGTGACAGACCCACGGACACTCGGGATACTCGGCCCGCGTCATGCGCCGCCACTCGTTCAAAAGCCCGTGGACCTCGGGAATCAACGGGGCTTCGCGCCCCTCGTTGTTTTTCGTCGTGCCGGGTTCCAGCCGGATCGTACCGTGTTCGAGATCCACCTGGTCCCAGCGCAACCCGAGAATTTCCCCTTGCCGCAGCCCGGTCCAAAAGGCAATGGCCACCGCCACGCGCACGTGGGGACGCACCACCGCCATCAACTTACGGTAGTCCTCCTCTTCGAAAAACCCCTTCCGGACCTTCTCGCCCTTGAGCAGCGGAATGTAGGGGATGTTCGCCACCACCGGCGGCTGGGCGCGCGCGCCGAGCGAGAACATGCGCTTGAGGGCGGTCAGTTCGCGGTTAATCGTGGCCGTGGCGCGGCCGTCCCCGCGCCGTCGGGCGATGTGCTCGCGAATCCGCACGGTGCCGAGTTCACACGCCAGGAGGCCGCGGAACGTCTTGGTGAGATTGACCACATGCGCTTCGGCCGTATCCAGGCTGCGGCGGTCGTTGAGTCGGTAGTCATCCAGGTACAGCGCGGCGAGTTCGTCGAACGTCGTGCGTTCCACGCGCAGCGACGGGGCATGCCCCGTCGCGATTTCGCCCTCGCGCACCTTGAGTAGCGTCGTGGCTGTGGACTTAAGGTGGGAGCGCGCCGACTCCCGAAAGAGGTGCCCGTGGCGGTAATACTGCACCCACCACGTCCGCCCGCGCTGATACACTCGGCCCATACCTGATCGATCGCTCCAAACCCGCCCGAAGTCAAGCCCCAGGCCGATTTTTGGCCTGCCCGACGTACCGGTCCACGTCCACCCGGTCAATCAACACCCGCCGCCGAATCCGCACCGACGGCAACTCGCCTCGGAACACCAGGTCGCGCAGCATCCAGTAGGAAATCCCGAGATACGCCGCCGCTTCCTGCTGCGACAACAGCCGGGGGGCCAGCGGTTCCGCCCGCTGCGGCTCACGGCGCATGACGCGCCTCCTGAAGCCGACGCCGGACCGTGGAGCGGCTGCACCGCAACCGCCGCGCAATGTCGTGCAGCGACAGCCCCTCCGCGCGCAAGCGGCGCACCTCCTCCGGCCGGGCCTCCGCCACCGGCCGCCCCAGCCGCACCCCGCGGGCGCGCGCCCGGTCCAGCCCGGCCTTCACGCGATCGCGAATGATGTCGCGTTCCAACTGCGCCATCGCCCCGATGATGGTAAACATGGCGAGCCCGATGGGCGTGGACGCGTCGAACTGCTCCTGCAACGACACGAACCCGACGTTGAGACTGCGAAACGACTCCAGCGCGGTGATGAGGTGCTTGACCGACCGGGCAAAGCGGTCAAACCGCCACACCAGCACGGTCTGCACCTGTCCAGCCCACGCGGCCTTCATCATCCGGTCAAGCGCCGGTCGCCGGTCCGTGGCCCCGGAATATCCCCGGTCCACGAACTCTTCGACAATCGTCCATCCGCGATTGGCCGCATGGGCGCGCAACGCGAGTAACTGCACCTCAGGATCTTGCTCGTCGGTGCTGACGCGGGCATACAGGGCGACCGTCATGACCCGGGACACGGGGTCGCCCGTCGGGGCGAGTCGGGCAGCGGACTGAGCGCTCATCGCAGGCCCTTCGAGGGACGCGTTGCCAGACCGTGGTCAAAGACCCACTCCCGCTCTGCCTCGAAGTCTTCAATGAGTTGTCGCACGGCCGGTTCCTTCGACAGCGAGCGCCTCGGGCGGGTGACGCCGAACGGCGGATCAACCGCTACCAGGCGGATGTTCGCGTTATTCAGCCGCTTGTAGATGCTGAAGAACGTATGCGGCGAGCGAGTCAGCCGGTCGAGGCTCCAGACCAACACGATGTGAAAGGTGCCCTCCCCCGCCGCTTGAAGAAGCTCCCGGAGGTCCGTCCCGTTGTCATCGACAAACACGCCGGTCTCGATCCAGCCGTTCGCGTCGGCGACCTGTCTCAGGAGCGCAATCTCTCGATGGGGATGGGGTCCATCGGGGGTGGTGCGGGTGAAAATACCAACACGGGTCATCGGACACCTCCTTTGAAAATGAGCACGTACTCGTGCAGGGTGGGAATGAACTTGGCCGGACCGTAGCGAAAGTGCTGGGCGTGGCGTTCGTGCTGACCATCCTTGATCAGCACCGCCTCCAAGGGGAGGATGTTCCAGCGAATGAGGTCCGCATGAATCGGGAAGAACACGCCGTTCTTTCGGCCGTCACCAATGAGGATGACAAGGTGACCGGTCGGGGAGAGGAACTCTCGGAGCCGCTCAAACCCCGCGCGCAACCGTGCCTCGAAATCCTCGAAGTCGTCCGCGTTCGAGAAGTCATTCGGGTGCGTGCTGTACTGATGCCCCGGCCAGTACGGTGGATGCCAAACCACCAAATCGAATTGCCGGTCCGGTAAGGGGGAGGACAGCAAATCAAACCCGGCGTTCAAATCCCGGCCCTCGTAGTCCACCTTGAGGTCAAAGCACACCTCGCGGGTGGTGCCCGAACCTTCCATCGGGTCAAACACCGAGGTCGGCTTGAAGTAATCGATCAGGTCCACGAGCAAATATCCCGAGCAGTTGCCGAAGTAGTTGGCCTTGCCCCACGGCCCGCGGTCGGCATACCGCACGACCGACGTGAGGCTCGGCCGGGATTGCAGGTGCTGGCGAATCAAGACCTGCCGGGCCTTGGCCTCCACCACGGCCCGCTCGATGGTGGACTTGGGCACGCCGGTCGCCTTCTGGGCCTCTCGCAATGAGGCGCCCTGGTCCACCAGACGGATGGCTGCCATCACGGTCGTCCGGTCGATGGTGTCCCGTTTACCAGCGGCGAGAATCTGGGACACCCGCTTTTGCGAGAGACCTGCGGCGTGGGCAATCTCGGTCTGGGTCAGCCCCTGCGCCGCCAGTTGGCACATCACGCGGTCGCGCTGCGCCCGGGGAATGGGCGCGCCGTGTTGATTGAGGGCCAGCGAGCGGGCCAGGTGGCGTTCGGGTGGGCAGTCCTCGAAGATCACGGCCACGGACTCGGCCCCGGCTTCGTGCTGGACGCGCACGCGGTGAAAGCCGTCGAGCAACACCCCGGTCGCCCGATCCACCCGCACCGGCGGCAACGCCTCCCGGCAGTCCCGGTAGCGGGCGAGCGCGTCCGGGTCGTAGTCGGCGCGCGGCCAGACCGTCCGGTCTTGGCGAATCGCCGCCAGGGACATCGTGTCGGTTGGTGGTATCTGGTCCCGATCCATAGTCGCTCTCCCAGCCTTCAACGGTCCGCCGCGTGCCGCCGTCGAACCGTCCGGAATTGACTTACACGTGAATCCACTCTATCATGAAAAATAACATGATCAGCTTATCAAACCCGTTACGAGTTCCGTGACTACCCCGCTGAGCAAATTCGTGCTCCCCGAGGGGGCCTGGCAGCCCCTCTACGAGATCGCGCCCCAAGCGCGCAACGCCTATGAGATCGTGACCGCGCCCGTGGGTGTGGCGGCCGCGCGATGGACCCAGCTGTGCGAGGCCTACGCGGCCCAACGCCCCGGCCGCGTACCGCTGATGTGGCCGCGACAGGGTGTGTTCATGTGGAAGGGCTATGCCGCGACGGGCACAGGCCCTGCGGTGGTGGAGTTGTACGATCCCCGCGAACACCGCGAGGCGATCTGGACCGAGGTGAGGAACCTCGATCCCGACCAGCCCGACGACCTGTTACGGTTTGTGAATCACTGGGGCGTGTTGGGGGTGGGCAATCCGATCATGGCTTGGCGCCAGGACCTCTTCCCGTTTGACAGCGTGGCCGTGATGGCCGACTGGGTCCGGATGCGGCAAGGCGTGTTGTCCGCTTATCAGGCACTGCGCCTGCGCCGTCCGCGACGATGGGCCGAGGTGGCCAACCTGTTGGGTCCCGGGTTTGAGGCGGGCGTCCGCAGCATCCTCCAAAATCCGGAGGCGATGGTCACGTGGCCGCTGCTCGCGGAGGCGCTCAACCATCTGGTGGGGCCGCTTCGACACCACGTGACGGCCGAGGGGACCCATCTTCGGCCGGTGTATGCGCTGCGGTTCCTGGCCGATTTCATCAACCTTGAACTGTGGCAGCACGTGACGCTGGGCAAGGACTTTCGTCGGTGTGCGGGCTGTCAGGACGCGTTCCTGCCCGCACGCCCGAACCAGGATTACCACAGCGAGGCGTGTGGCAACAAAGCCCGGCAACGAGCGTGGCGGGACCGCCAGCGGACGCAGCGGACATCGTCACGCCGCCCGCCGCGACGACCGGCGCGCCCGAAGTCCTAACCACGCGCCCCTCCCGAATGCCGTCAACAGCGTGTGGCGGTCTCGTCGCACGCCTCACAACGGGCCTGAAGTCCCGCAATGCCCCGGCGTCGCCGTGTCATTGGTCGGAGAAACCGCCCCCGAAACCCTCACGAAAACGAGGTTTCAGTCAGAAAACCGCCCACGAAACCCACACGAAAACGACACTAAACCGCACTTTCAATGCAGATTCAACGCGCGAGAAACGGCCCGTCACGATCCTCAAGGCACGGTTCGGCCGCGCACCGAGCCTCTTCCCGTCCCGTGGCGAAGAGTGCGGTACCTCCGCTGGCCCTGCGTAGTCGTGGAGCCCTCAAGGGTGGGAGACGGGGGCCGTTGGTCTGGTGTGCGAGAGGACGACTGTTGCGATCGGTCTTCAGGGTTAGCCGAAGACCCGGCGGAGCACGGCCAAGGCTTGTTTGATCGCCTTGATATCGTCAGCCGTCAGGCACGAAATATCGACGCGCTTGGGCCGGTTCGGCTGGGCGAACGCCAGTAGATCTGCTGGGGCCACCTCCAACACCTGGGCCAGCCGGACCACGATATCCAAAGACGGATTCACTTCCCCTCGTTCAATCTGGCCAACGTACTTGTAACTGATCCCCGCGCGCCCGGCGACTTCCTCCTGCGTGAATTGCCGCAATTTGCGGAGCTGCCGGACCTGTCGGCCAAATGCCTTCTGGAGGTGCTGAGTCGTGTCAGTCATCGCGACCGGGATTGTAGGAGCGTCGAACACGAGATAACACCCCATAAAGGTGTCGTAAATACATTGACACACCACCTATATATGGTATTTTGGTCGTCGGGCTATCACATGGCGTAACGCGGACCACCGACGGGTCGTGCGTCACCACAGGGAGGGGCGCAAGGACCGTCGCCAGCGAAGGAGGACGGAATGGCGTGCATGAGAGGGAGAAGCGGGGGAGGATGGCAACGGATGCTGATGGTGGTGGCGCTGGCGGGGGCATTGTCGGCCTGCGTCACGGCGCGGGACGCCGCCTGGAAGACGGTGCCGGATGTGGCGATGCCGTACGAGCGGGCGTGGTCGATCGTCACCAACGCGGTGACGCAGCGGTTCGATTTGGAGACCTCGGACGCGCAGTCCGGGTATCTGCGCACCGAATGGAAGGTGACGGGCAAGGATCTGTTCAACATGCCGATGAAGAAAAGCCGCGTCATCGTCCGCGTGGAAGAACGCAGTCCGTTTCGAGTCAAGGTCAAAGCGGAAAAACAAGAACTGAACGCCCTCACCGACGAATGGGTCGTCACCGGCAACGACGAGGTCGTGGAAGGGGAGATCATGGGCGAGTTGCAGGGACGGTTGAGAGCCTCCCGCTGACCCGCAGTCGGGTCCAGCCGATGCGGGGGACCGGCTACGTCCAGCCCGCCCACCTCCACGTCGCGCGTGCCGGGCAGGGCCTCAAAGGCGACGAGGAGGGGACCATGAAGGGCGTAGCGGTCAGTCGTGAGGACGAGAATCCGCTCCACGGAGCCCGCAAACAGCGGCAACGCGAGCGGGCCAAACCGTATGCCGAGCGGGCGCCATCGAGCGTGACGGAGACCGCCTGGATCTATGCCGAGCGCATGACCGGACCGTATCCCCCCGCTACGCTGCGCAGCGGGAAATGGCTGATCTTTGTGCCGGTCCGTGAGGTCGATCAGGTCTGGGCCACGATCAAGGCCGCGACGGAAGCGGGGCGGCTCGGCGGTTGCGCGAAGGTCGCGACCGCGAAGCCGAGGGCGACGGCGAAAGACCCCAACGCGCGCGTCATCTGCGTCTACACGTATGATGGCAGCGACGAAGCGGATGTGCGGCGGGTGCGCGAGGTCTTACGCGAGTTGGGGATTACCCGGCGGATTCCCTATAAGGCGGACCAAGACACGCTCGACGGGACGTACGGCGTGAATGGGCATACGCGCATCGGAAAGTTCTACGAGTAGGTGCGGAGCGCCGCGAGCGTCAGCGGCGGTCCAGTGAGCACGGCGGTGGGGGTGTACCAAAAACCTGATACGGGTTTTTGACTCCGAAGTGCCGATTGCCCCTGCGGCTGATGCCGTCAACGCCGCACAGATCCTTTCTGGGCCGTCCACGTCGCGGTCTGATCTTCCTTCTCGCCCGATCGACATGTACTGAGATGATCGGTTCATCCCTTTGTTTGATCGTCTCGAATTTTTGCTGCCGCGCTAACTGTGGGCGTCTCCCATTTCACGCAAGACGAGTTTCATGTGATCACCACACCTTCGGGACAGCGCCCTGACAATTGCTTGTTTTCCCAAGACGACATTGCTAAGATCGCACGCCAAGTTGTGCAGACACGCAGGACCGACCAACGGAAGATGCGTTCATCAGAATCCCCCACACGTACCCGTCGGATTCAGGTCCCCAGCCTTGATTTGTCGGAGGAGGAAGCAGTTTTCCGAGCCCGTACCGAGGGCATCCTGACTGCCGAACCCCTTCGCCCCGTGCTGATTGATCTGTTTGCGGGAGCGGGAGGTATGACGCTGGGCTTCGTGGGCCTTCACCGGTTCCGCGCGGTGTGGGCGAATGACATCAACGAGTATGCAGCCAAGACCTACAACGCCAATTTCGGGGAGCACTGTTCATTCGGCGATATCGTCGAGCTTCTTCAAGATCCCCAAATCAAGATACCGAGGGCCGATGTCGTGATCGGCGGACCGCCCTGTCAGGGTTTCAGCCTGCTCAACAAGCTGAGAGACGGCGACCTGCGAAAACAACTGTGGCGCCCATTTCTGGAAGTCGTGGCCCGTTCCAAGGCCTCGGTATTCGTGATGGAGAATGTCCCGCAACTGCTCGGTTCAGCCGAGCACCAAGCGATTGTCGCCTCCGCCGAAAAGATGGGTTTCAGATTGCGATGGGCAAGGCTCTGCGCGGCGGATTACGGCGTCCCGCAGACCAGATGGCGGGCGTTTATCATCGGGTGCAAGTTTATCGATCCGGGCCGAGTGTTTCCGCCAAAGAAAACGCATTTCAACTCGAACAGCGGCTCTCGAAAAATGTTTTCGGAAGAATTTGACGAGTACGTCGAAAACCCCTCGATGTGGACGACGGTTCATGACGCGATCGGGGACCTCCCGCGTCCCAAAGGGGTCGATATCAATGTGAATCCATCACCCATGGATCTACATTTCGGACGAACACCGACAGCAATCAGCATGAAACGATATCGCGCGATTCCGCGGGAGGGGATGAATCGATTTGATCTCCAAAAGCGCGCTGCCCATCTTACGCCTGCTTGCTGGATTCGCAAAACGTCAGGGGGAACTGATCTCTTCGGCCGCCTCTGGTGGGCTAAGCCGGCATTTACCGTGCGAACGGAATTCTTTAAGCCCGAAAAGGGGCGCTACCTCCATCCGGTTGACCACCGTCCCATAACTCACCGCGAGGCGAGCCGTC
>Ga0180094_1000108_pt1 | contig 19851 bp, 16 predicted proteins | sample EasRivT47_16_1Da_FD_121786 | JGI IMG/M metagenome (GOLD analysis project Ga0180094, IMG submission 121786) | Soil microbial communities from meander-bound floodplain in the East River, Colorado, USA - East River metaG ERMLIBT47_16_1Da | ecosystem: Environmental > Terrestrial > Soil > Floodplain ... | reverse complement strand
GAAGTCCGTCGCGACCCTGCTCGACCACCGCTTCGAATGGGTGCTGCCCGGCCACGGCGATCGCATCCACCTCACCGCCCCCGAGATGGCCAGGCATCTCGACCAGTTGCTCGCGCGCCGTCGCCCGATCCGAAGCAGTCGGGGACATTCGTAACTCATTACTCACCCTCGCAGCCCCGAGCCAGGGGCAGGGCTTGCCTTCACGCCTGCTGGCACATGTTGCAAGGCAAGACCTGCCACCCGCCTCGTGACCCCTCCCGCATCTCATGAACGTCCCACACCTGACGACGTTCATCGAAACTGTTGCGATGGGGACTCACTTCGTTGACAGAACGGGTCGAGAGGATAGGCTTCTGGACGTATTCGAACAGTGTTGACGCTTATTGGCAGGCCTGCACCGCAACCAAACGGGACCAGGGGTATGACGGTGAAGATCCGCTTATCACGATCCGAAACAGCCGGCGATGTGGCGTCTCCAGATTCCGGAGGAAGGCGTCGGCAGACGCCCCTCGCGACGATCGTTCGGCTGGCTCGACTGGGAGCGGTTGTCGGCTTGATCCCGGTGTTCGCGGGACTCGTACTGGCGAGCGGCGTGCCGGCCCAGGGCACGGCTGACTACATGCACAGACGTCACGGGCTTTCCGAAGAGGACGCGTTAATCAAAGCGTTTAAGGGCGTGCTGGTCGAGGCAAAAGCGGGTGACTGGAATGAAATCGCACGAACGATCGGAACACTCAGCCCGCAGATGGACCGATACCAAGGACTGTTCAACGTGGATGCCAAGTCGAAGCTCGATCGTTCGATTGCCAAGCGGGATGCCGGCACCACTGTCCGGTATCTCGCCCAGGTTGTCTACCTTGGGATGAGAGAGCAATTCCATCTGATTCTCGACAGCCAAATGAGAGACGTCGTGGATGCGAAAGCCCGACTGGAGCGAGCCAAGGAATACTACGATGATGTGTTGGCCGGAAATGTAAAACGCAGAGCCCTTGAACGTCACGAACGGATCGAAGGGCAGTTTGTGCTTGCCGAAGCCGCATTGGGCAATCCGGCGATCTTTATCGATCTTCCGGTGATGGAATCAGATCTCCACGGTTTTGAGGAGGCGACACAGGCCATCGAACGGGAAGTCAGGGCGGTGTATACCTATTTCGATGAGTAACGCACGCACGGGCACCCTGCGCGCGGGAGGAGAAACATGAAGGGGATCCTGATGATGCTCGGAGTGGGATGGCTCGTTGCCACCGCAGCGCCGGTGTCAAATGCCGTGGCCGGCGAGCTGGAATCAGGCGGTGATTTCACGTTTGAGGACGTGTTCTCGACCAGACAACAAACGGAAGTCTTCAGCCTCCATGGCTACGCGGCGTTCCAATACTTCGACAGTCAGGGGACGCCACCGGGAGGGAACCAGAGCTTCGATCAGCATATTTTCGAGCCGTTCTTCGGGTACCAGGTCAATGAGCGGGTGTTTACCAAGATGATCGTCGAGTTCGAGCATGCGCCGGAACGCGTCGATGACGATCAGTTCGCCGAGATCTTCATCGAACAAGCCGAGATCGACGTGACGCCACGGCGAGGGACGACCTTGGCGTTCGGGGCGATCCTGGTTCCCTTTGGGTTGGAGAACTATTTTCACGCTCCATCGGATAACCGTCTCATCACCAGGCCGCCCATGGTCAAAAGCGGGACCAACGGCAATTCGATTCTGAACAATACCTGGACGGACGTCGGGATCCAATGGATTCAGGATGTTCCGCACGTCGGGAGCCTCGACGTCTATGTCATCAATGGAAGCGCGGTCCAAGGAAGAGACACGCGGGGGAGAGATACGTCGGGACCGAACGCCAATACCGGGAAATCGGTGGGAGCGGAGGTGCAGGTCACCGCGCTGCACCCCGGATTGAACATCGGCCTGTCGTATATCACCGGGCCCTATGATCTGGCGAGTCAGTTGGACTCATCCCGATTGGGGGTGCATGCGCTCCTCACCCTCGGGAGTTTTCTGCTGCAGGGCGAGTATCTGATGGGCAGGGACGAGGGACTCGGAACGGTGACGCCCGATCGCGACGTGTCGGGCTACTACGTGGTCGGATCCCTCCAACCGTCACTCCCTGGCATCGGGAAGGCTCTCGACCTGAACCTCCGCTATACGGATTGGACCGCGGATGACGACGCCGGGAATGAATATTCGGAGCTGGCCATCGGAGTCCGGTTCTTGGTCGTGGCCAACACCTGGGTGAAGGGCGAATACGAAATCAATCACGAGGATGGAACAAACCCGGATGTCTCCAACAACCGGGTTGGGGTCCAGCTCTCGGTGCTCTTTTAGATGGCGGCCATACTCGCACCGAAAGTGGAATCATCGCGCGTGGCCCCACGCGGCAAGGATTCGGGGCACGTGATCTGTCGAGGCCGCATGAACCTCCCATGAACGTCCCATGACACGGACTTCTCCTGAGTCGTGGACCCTCCGGGGAAAACTTGTCGTCTGGTTTCTCCTGGTGTCGACCGTCCCCATGCTGATCATGACGTTGACCTATGTGTCATTCCTGACGAGCGGTCTTGAACAGGCCGTCGGCAGGCGTCTAACAGCCGCGAAAACAGGGGTCCAGATCCAGATCGAGCAAAACGAGCAATGGCTGCGAGAAGAAATCCAACGGCACGCGTCACAAGCCCTGTTGATCCGCGCCGTCACGCAGAGGGAGGGAGAGAGTCTTGACCGCTTGTTAAACCACTTTCTGGGGCTGTCGCCGGCCCAGATGATCGGCATGTACGATGACGGGGGGAATCACGTCGTGTCGTTCCAGAAGAACCAATCGCTGGGAAAAATCGTCGATCCCGGCGATACCGGTGATCACGCCTCGGCCCGGTATCGACCATCTCTCACGACGGACGGTCCCGCGGACGAGTTCTCCTTCGACGTACCCCCAAATCCTGCGGAATCTTCCACGGCGCGGCGGTCGCCAACGGCCGCCTCTTCTCCGGACGTGGGCCCGATCCCGCGCGACGTGATGGAGGCCCTGGCGTCCCGAGGATCCGTGACGACTCGAACGCTGGTGCCGGCCGGCATTCAGATCACGGCCTACAACGCACTCAACTTTTCGGGACACCTGGTCGGCATCTTGTACGAAGGGCTCCTCCTCGACCAGGCCTTTGTCGATCGGCTCAAAGAGGCGTTCGGACTCGAGGTGGTGATCGTCGATCCTGGAGAGAAAGCGGTCGTGTCATCCGTCTCGGGTCCTGCGGAGTTGACCCTGCACAGCACCCAAGGAGAGCTCCAGGGAGCCACGATCGGCGCGCGTGAATTTTTCTCCACGCATCTCCCCCTGGGGGGGGAAGGAGGACGCGACCAGGGAATGATGGTCTTGCTCGAGTCGCAAGACGTGCTCAAGGCCGGTCAACGGCGGGCGGTGATCTTCTTCACCGTCGTCTTCGGTCTGATTGGAGGCGTCGCGTTGCTCGCGAGTATCACCATCGCGAAGGCGTTGACAAGGAAACAACGGGCGGCTGAAGAGGCCCTCGAGGCGAGTCGAGCCAGCTTTCGAAACGTCGTCGAAAAGAGTGCGGAAGGGATCATCATTGTGGATCTGGTCCATACGATACGATTTGTGAACCCGTGCGCAAAACTGATTTTTGGAAATCAGCCCCAGGTCTGCCCCGGACGAACGTTCGAGTATGCGCTCGCGGCCAACGAACCCGTCGAGGTCGAAATCGTCAGCCCAAGGGGTGGCAAAGGCGTCGGGGAAATGCTCTCGGTCCCGACAGAGTGGGATGGGAAATCGGCCTCCCTCATATCCGTCAGGGACATTACCGATCGGAAGCACGCCGAGGAGATCATTCAGCACCAAGCGTATCATGACGCCCTGACGCAGTTACCCAACCGATTGCTCTTCATCGACCGTCTCGACCAGGAACTCTCGCGACGGTCGTCGCAAAAGCGGCCCGTCGCGGTGCTGTTTCTTGATCTTGATCAGTTCAAGCAGATCAATGACACGTTGGGACACAGTGTCGGCGATGCATTGCTGCGCGGCGTCTCTGAGCGGCTCCGCGGGTGTCTCCGTGAAGGCGATACCATCGCCAGATTAGGCGGCGACGAGTTCACCATGATCCTGACCGATTTGGCTCAATCCGACGACATCGCCGAGGTCGCGAAGAAACTCCTGGCGATCTTTTCGGACCCGTTTCGCATGGAGACGCGCGAGCTGTTCGTCACGGCCAGTATCGGAATCAGTGTGTATCCCGCCGATGGAGAGAACGCTGAGACCTTGATCAAACATGCCGACACGGCGATGTACCGGGCCAAGGAACACGGGAGGAATACCTTCCGATTCTATGTGCCCTCGATGAATGCCAAGGTGTCCGAGCGACTCGCACTAGAAACCGGGCTCCGTCACGCCATGGAACGGAACGAATTCCATCTGGTCTATCAGCCGCAGGTGGACCTCCAGAGCGCTGAAATCATCGGGGTCGAGGCGTTGTTGCGCTGGCGCCGGGCTGACGGGACCATGGTGGGCCCGGACCAGTTCATTCCAGTGGCCGAGGAGACGGGGTTGATCGTCCCCATTGGAGAGTGGGTCCTCCGTAAGGCTTGCGAACAGGCCGCGGCCTGGAAAACCGCTGGGCCTTTTGGTCTCCTGGTCGCCGTCAATATTTCAGGAGTGCAGTTTCGGCATGGAGGTCTCGTCGAGTCGGTCCGGAGGATCTTAGAGGCCACGCGTCTTGATCCACGAAACCTGGAATTGGAGTTGACCGAGAGCATCATCCAAAATGCGGACGCCACGATCACGACGCTCCGCGAATTGAGCGGGATGAACATTCAGATCGCGATCGATGATTTTGGGACCGGCTATTCTTCGCTGAGTTACCTGAATCGCTTCCCGATCAACAAGCTCAAAATTGACCGCTCATTCGTGAAGGATATCCCGCACCGCAGTGACGGGTGCTCCATCGTCAACGCGATTATTACGCTGGCACACAGCCTTCGGCTCAAGGCGGTCGCTGAAGGTGTCAGCACGCCGGAACAGATGGAGTTTCTGAAGGCCCTCAACTGTGACATTGTCCAAGGGTATCTCATCAGCCAGCCGTTGCCTGCCGAGGCGGTCTGGCGCCTGTTATCGACGAACACGGTGTTTCGGGACCTACCTTCTCCGGTGGACCTGGCCGCATAGCAAAGCGGCCATTGTCCACAGGGCTTGCACCAACCACGTGCTTTGGTTACCGTAGGGCCGCACCGAGGCGGCTCTGGAGACGGCCATGACCACCCGAACCAAGAGAGTTCTGATCGGCGCTGCGATCGCGCTGATCCTCGCGCTGGGAGGCGGTGTGTGGTGGCTCTCCCACTCACTCGACTCGCTGGTCGCTTCCGCGATCCGCACGTTCGGCCCCGAGATCACCGGCGTTTCGATCCACTTGGATCGTGTGGCGATCGAGCCGATGGACGGCCGCGCGGCGCTGCACGGCCTGGTGGTCGGCAATCCAACGGGATTTAAGGCCGATCACGCGCTGTCGCTCGGCGAAATCAGCATGACGCTCGACCTCGACTCATTGACCACGGACGTGATCGTCATCAAGCAGATCTCGATCGTGAAACCAGAAATCACGTATGAACTCGGCGCCGGCGGCAGCAACCTCGATGCGATCCAGCGAAACGTGGACCGCTACGTCACTCAACACGGCGGCGCCGCCCAACGGACTGAGCGCACCAGCGGCAAAAAACTCGTCATTGAGGATCTGTACATCAAGAACGCCACGGCCCACGTCAGCGCCGCGCTCGTACCAGGCTCGCGCACGTCGGCGCCGCTCCCCGACTTGCATCTCCGCGACATCGGTAAACGATCGGGTGGCGCAACCGGGGGAGAAGTGGTCAAGCAGGTCTTCGGCGCCCTCACGCAAAGCGCGACCCGAACGATCGCCTCGCGCGGCCTCGGGGGAACGATTGACAACTTGAAAAAGGGTGCAGGATCGACCCTGGACACGCTCAGGGGGTTGCTTCGATGACGCCTGGGGTAGCACCAGGATCTGTCTTGCATCGTAGAGGAAAAGGGGCGGATTTATTTTCCGCATTGAGAGGGCTATCAACGCGTCGGCTCTTCAGACAGCCCGGCGATGAACACCCCCGCAGGCCGGCTTCGTCGAGTGCGCCCGGGGATCGGCCACACGACCGATCATGCGATGCGAGATCAACGTCAGCCATCGAAAGCTGACGAGCCCCAAACGTTGATGCCCGCTGGCGGTTTGCGACGAGCAACGCGTTCGTGATCAGAACGCCACGGCCCACGCCGTAGACCGTGGAACCTCCGTCAGCCGGCGCGGCGTATTGGCCCCTCGCCGTTCCAGGGCACGCAACGCGGGGGGCAGATCGTCGGGAAGAGCGAGCGTGATGGAAACCCGGCGCCCCACCCCTCGAATCCCCTCGGCATAGAGCGTCGCCGAGTCAAACGTGTTCGTCACCGTGACGACTTCCCCATCGAGCCTGACGATATACATGGCGTGCCTCCCCAGACGGTCGATTGTGAGATCCTCGACGGAGGATTCGATCCTCCCCTCACCCACCCTCATGAAGCAAGAGGGATGCCAAGGTCCAGTGGCTCAAAAACACGGAGAAGCTCGCTCTCACTGATCATTCGATCGACACAAGTGTCTGGGTGTCCCACAAGAGTGTGGCGGGGTCGGTGAACGCCCTTCAAGACTCCCCAGCTTTTCGATCCGCACGCCGATCATGCGGATCAGTTTCGACCTTGGATTTTCCCGGCGGTCTAGAAACGGGAGGAGGAGTTTGATCGCCTCGATCTCCAAGTCCTTGAGTGAACCCGTGGGCTGGGCCAGGGTGTGGGAGCGGGATTTGGTTTCGAAGTCGGCGAAGCGGACCGTGACGACCACGGTTCGAAAGCGGGTAAAGCCGGCTTCGTTCAGGCGGCGCCGGACGTCGTCACACATCTGCCGGAGGCGCTCCATGAGCGTGTTGGAGTCGCGGGTGTCTTCGGCGAATGTCTCCTGCTCCCCGATGGACTTGACGTAGGTCTCCTCGATCGGCGAGTCGTCGCGCCCGCGAACCTTCTCGTGCAGGCCACGCCCCCACTTCCCGAACATCCCGACGAGTTCGTCCTGGGAGAATCGTTTGAGATCGGAGACCAGGTTGATACCCTGCTGCCGCAGAACCGCCTCGGTCTTGGGTCCGATCCCCGGAATCTTCCGCACGGAGAGAGGGGCGACGAACGCTTCGGCGTCCCGCGCTTCCACGACGGTCAACCCGTCCGGCTTGTGAACGTCCGAGGCGATTCTGGCGATGAGCTTATTGGGGCCGAGGCCGATGGACGTCGTCACGCGCTCTTCAGCTGCGATGTCGCGCTTGATCGCCTGGCAGATGGCCTTGGCGCGTTCGTACGTGCCGGCCGCGCTCAGGTCGCCGTACATCTCGTCGATGCCGGCCGGCTCGATCACGGAAACGTGACGTTTGACGATCGCCCGAACGCGCTCTGACACGTCCGTATACCGCTCGAAGTTCGGACGGAGGAACACGACCGCGGGCTTGCCTTGGCGACGCGCCCATTCCGACCAGCGCCAGGCCTGCGAAATCGGCAGGGCCGAGTGAATGCCGTAGGCCCGCGCCGGGTAATTCGCGGTCGAGACCACGCCGCGACCCTTTCCTCCCCGCGGGTCGGCCCCCACCACGAGGGGCAACCCCTTGAGCCGCGGCTGGTCCCGCTCCTCGACGGCCGCAAAAAACGCGTCCATATCGACATGACCGATGATTCTCGACGGCATGGAAGCCACCTGAATCGAGCCCTGCTATGATACCGCCGTCGGCAGGTCGTTTGGAAAGAGGCTGCGGGGTGACCCTGACGACGTGTTTTTATTGAGCGATAGGATGAAAGACGGTTTGGCGAGTCGTTTGGTGGCGAGAACCCGTATTCCCTGGCCCCTATTGCCGAGGCACTTTTCGTTTTTCATAATGAGGCCTGAAGTCGTCTGTCACCCCATAGACGAGTTTCGCGACGAAATGTCCGTATCGATCTTCGGGAAGGCTTATGCTGAACGAGACGGGCTTCCCCGATTCCTTCTCGACGTTGCCCACCGGCCATTCTCCATACCGTGAATTGGTCCATAATGTCGCACCGGTATCCGCATCCCACTGCTTTGCGTTCAGCGACATATTCACGACCGCTGAAGCACTGAGCGAAGAGAGACCCTGATCGAGGCTCACCTTTGGTTTCAAGTCAGAAATTTCGTAGGTCCCTGTAAATACGGTCGTGACCCCGTATCTTTTCCCGATAGCCTTCACCGCTCCCGGATCGAGTTTTTCACGATCGACTGATTTCAATAATTCGGTCTGTGATCCCAATTCAAGAAAACGAACGCGTGGTTGAGCCTTCTGGATCACCGACATGAACCGCTGCGTGGCAAATTGATTGAGCTTATCGGTGGAATTGGAGGAGAACTCCACGACGCCGATCGTCTGATAGGAGCCCAGATCGATGCGAGGTGGAATTTCAACGACCACGGTGTGAGCGCATCCAACGAACAAGACAGCGAGAACAACGGGTAGCCGTAAAGTGAAGTGGCCCGTTCGGCGGAACGATCTCATCGCATCTCCTCTCATCTCGACACCGGGATTACGGGTGACGGGTTGCTCAACGGAGCGATCGCCGACGTCAGCCCGATTTCACACCCAGTGAAGAAACATAGTCCCGGCTCGGTCTCGTGTCAAACACGACGCCGCGGGAATATCTGCGAGGAAGACTCCGGGTGTCCCAGCCTGCGTGGCGGAGCGAAGGACTCGGATCCTTCATCGCGACTCATCGAGATGAGGGGGGCGGGGTCGGGGCCAGCTGCTTGAATGGCCGATGGTCGGCTTGCGGCGACGCGCGAGGACCGGTCGGATCAGGGGGTCAGGCGATCACGAGACGAGCTCATACCGTTCGTAGAGAAACTCCAGAATTCGCACCTTGAGGTCGTGGTACGCCGGCATGCCCGCGATCACCCGGCGGTTGCGAGGGCGGGGGAGGTCCACGCGAACCACCTCCCCGATCGTCGCGCCCGGCCCGTTGGTCATCAACGCGATGCGGTCGGACAAGAGGATCGCCTCGTCTACGTCGTGCGTCACCATCAAGACGGTCTGCCCAAACTTCTGCCAGATACGGAGGACCTCGTCTTGAAGGTGGCCCCGTGTTAAGGCATCGAGCGCGCCGAAGGGTTCGTCCAGCAGCAGCACCTTCGGCCGCATCGCCAACGCGCGCGCGATCCCCACGCGCTGGCACATCCCGCCGGAGAGCTCGGCGGGGTATTTCTGGAACGCCTCGCTCAGCCCCACGATCTCCAAGAAGTGCATGACCCGGTCCGCCTGCTCCTTGCGACTCAGGGACGGAAAGACCTCTTCCACCGCCAGGAGGACGTTATCGTGCGCCGAAAGCCAGGGAAGCAGCGCGTGCTGCTGGAACACCATCCCCCGATCGGGTCCGGGACCGGTCACCTCCTTCCCCTCGAGGATCACCCCGCCGGTGGTCGGATGCGTGAGGCCGGCGACGATGGAGAGCAGCGTGCTCTTGCCGCATCCGGAGTGGCCGATCAAGGTCACGAATTCTCCCTGGCCCACGGTGAGGGTGCAGCCTTGAATCGCCGGGTAGAGTCCTCGTGGCGTCTCGAAGGTCTTCGTCACGTCACTGATGTTCAGGAAATGCCCTCTTGTCATCCTTTACCCCAGGGGTTGATTGGTGATCCGACGCGCCGCGGCGAGCATCAGACGGTCAAGGGCCAAACCGACGAAGCCGATCACGGCGATCGCCAGAATGATGTGCTCCAGCGACAGATTGTTCCACTCATCCCAGACGAAGAATCCGATCCCCACCCCGCCGGTCAGCATCTCGGACGCCACGATCACGAGCCACGCAACCCCCAGGCTGACCCGCAATCCCGAGAGAATATGCGGGAGCGCAGCAGGAATCAGGATGCGCGTCATCATTTTCCGGCGCGAGAGCTGCAGGATGCGGCCCACCTGGACGTAGGCCGGCGAAACCTGCTGGACGCCCGCCGAGGTATTGAGCAGGATCGGCCACAGCGCGGTGATGAAAATGGTAAACACCGCGGCGGGGGTGGCGGCCTGAAACGTGGCCAGGCCCAAGGGCAGCCACGCCAGCGGGGAGACCGGTCTCAACACTTGAACCACGGGATCCCACATCTTCCTCGTCACCGATGAAAGGCCCAAGACAAGGCCGGCGGGAATGCCGACCGCGATCGCGAGACCGAACCCGAGGCCGACCCGGCCCAGGCTATAAATGACCTGCCAACCGATGCCCTTGTTGTTGGGACCCTGATCAAAGAATGGATGACGGATCAAATCCCAACTCTTGGTGACGGTTTGGACAGGATTGGGCAGGAACGGAGCGAGTTGGCTCACCACCGCCCAGACACCGACGAGCAGGGCCGCGCCCACGAGCGGGAGAAGGATTCCGCCAACCGGCACGCGCTTCAGCATGGATGGGACGGATAGCCGATCCGGCGCAGGAGTCCTCTGAACCTCGGAGGTGACTGACTTCTCTTGGATCACCAGCTCCCTCCTTATCTCAACCCGTTCCATGTTCATACCTTTTTGACCGCGAACTTCTTCACATAGCCCTCGGGATCGGCCGGATCGAACTCGATCCCGTCAAACAATGTTTCCTTCCTGTATTCCTCGGTGGGCACCGGCACATTCAACGCCTTCGCGGCTTCACGATAGAGGTCGGGCCGGTTGACGGCGTCCACGACCTTCTTGTAATCGATGGGCTCCGTGATGAATCCCCACCGCCGGTGCTGAGTCAGAAACCACAGGCCGTGGGACTTCCAGGGGAAGGTCACGTCCCCGTCCCGGTAGAACTTCATGTAATCGGGATCCTGCTCCGTGCGTCCATCGCCATAGACATACTTTCCTTGTATGCGCCCGAGGACGACGGTAACCGGTGCGTTGACGTATTCCTTCCGGGCGATGATCTCGGCAACCTTGGGCCGGTTCTCCATATTGTCGATGTACTGCGCGGCCTCGATGATCGCCATGATCATGGCCTTGACGGTTTTTGGATTCTTTTCGGCAAACTCCAGCGTCATGCCAAGAACCTTTTCAGGATGGTTCTTCCACATTTTTTGAGTCGTGGTGGCGGTAAACCCGATGCCGTCGGAAATCGCCCGCGCGTTCCAGGGCTCGCCGACGCAGTAACCGTCCATGTTGCCGATGCGCATGTTGGCAACCATCTGGGGTGGAGGAATGGTGATCAGCTTGATGTCGGTGTCAGGATCGATCCCTCCGGCACCCAGCCAATAGCGCATCCACATCGCGTGTGTCCCCGGCGGGAAGGTCATGGCGAAGGTATACGTCTTCTTGCCTTTGTCTTCATCGATGACGCGCTTCATGTCTTGGGGCGTCTTCACGCCGCGCGCCTTCAGCTTGTTATCCAAGGTGATCGCCTGGCCGTTCTGGTTGAGCGCCAGGGGAATCACAAAGTCCTTTTTCTGCCCTTCGGAACCCGTAATACCGAGCGTGGACGCGTACGGCATCCCATACAGTATGTGCGAGGCCTGGTTTTCCCCGATCGTCAACTTGTCGCGCACCGCGGCCCAGGACGCCTCTTTGGAGACGGTCACGTCGAGGCCATACTTCTTATACAGCCCCAGTTCGGAGGCCATCACGACCGACGCGCAATCGGTCAAGGGGATGAAGCCGATCTTGAGCTTGGTGACCTCCGGCGTGTCGCCGGTGCCGGCGAAGAGCCCGCCCCGGAGCGGAGGAAGACCGGCCAGCAACAGGCCCAGCGCCGTTACGCCGGCCGACTTCATGACGTCGCGACGGGAATACTCTTTCCTCTGATTCGGCTGATCCGATAAGTTCGACATGGTTGTCCCTCGGTCTTTAGAAGCTCGTTCCCACCTGCACGTACAGCCAGTCCGACGCGTCGGTCGCGGTCGGGAAGTTGACGTCCACGTAATCCCCGGGCATGAAACGCCCGTACCCGGCTTCGAGTCGGACTTTTTCTTTGACCATCATATAGGCCACGAGATCGACCTCCTGGCCCAGGTCGGATTCGGTATTGCTAGCCGGCGTCGTCCGAAAGACCGCCCCCGACGCCGCGTACCAGTTGTCGTTCTCTTCGGCCAGTGAAAACCGATGGTAGTCCAGGCTCACCCCGGAGGACGCGCTCGGCTTGACGCTCACCGACAACCGCAGATCCTGCATGTTCCGCCACCCCACGAGGTCCATATAGCCGTAGTGCATGTGGTTGGTGTGGAAAAGGTTCTCAAAGGTCTCAATCTTGTCGTCGGCGCTATTAGTATCACCCGAAGCCTGGTCGTACTCGATGCCGACCCGAAGTTTCATAGCGGAGGGCGCGGTGTACCCTGCCTTGATCGCCATGGCGTGCGCCGAGATGTCGAGGTCGGTCGTTGCCGTGCCTCTGGCGTCCATACTTCCCGTCTGGTACGCGCCCTCGCCCGTGAAATCAATCGACTCCTTCGCCACCTTCCCGTCCACTCGCAATCCCAACGTGGTTCGGCTTTGCCCTGGCGCCAGAGCGGCCGTGAGCGCCCCTGTCGCGGGCCCCGTGTCCAGCAGGTACAGGAGATAGGGCTCCACCGTGATCGCCGCGGTCTTGATGCTCCCGTACGCCCCAAAGAACTGTTGAGCCTCGCGATTCGTTGTGGCGGTGGGAGCGAACGGCGGGTTGGGGTTCGTGGCGTTGGCAGACGTCGTCCCATACACCTTGGTTGAGGCGGCCCAGACATCCACGCGAACCGGAGCCGCCACATAGGCCACTCGGAGTCCGTCGAAACTGCGAGCAGTGTTCGTCCAGCCGAGGTGTCCGACCAGCCGATGGTCGCCGAAGAAGATCTCCTGACGGCCGAGGGTCAAACTCGCCTTACCCATGTTCTTGACCATCACGTACCCTTGGTGCAGATCAAGATTGTGATCGTTGGAAATCGTGTTCGTTTCGGAACCGAACAGTCGAGCGTCTTGAATCTGAATGAACGTCACGATATCCGGCGTCACTTCATAGTTCAGATGAAGCCGGATCCGCGACCCGATGAAGCTCAAGGTATCGATGGCGTCTCCGTTAAAGTCTGTATTGTCTCGAAACTCATACCGCTCGCGGACCTCGCCCCCGATGGTCACCACCTGGGCGTCCAGGGCCGCGTGCGCGACGGACGGACCGCCGAGCGAGCCGAGCAGCACTCCGATGACACCACAGCACAACACACGCACCAATCGTCTCATTCGATTCCCCTTGTAGGATGAGCAGCCGCATTTACGACACCAGCGGAAGGGCGGCCGCGCCCTCCGCTCGGGGCACCAGCGCCTCCACCGGGCGAGCATGCTGGTCCAGAATCTCGTACACGCGCCGGTAACGCGCGATCTCGCCGGGATCGTGCGACTTCTTTCCGTAGTACATGCCCAGCAGCGGCGTCCGGGCGATCAAATCCCGGCCGTCGAAGAGGACGAAATTGGTCGGCATCTCGATCCCGTCACGCCCGGAAAACATCAAATCCTCGTAGAGCGCGAGCCGGACGGTGATGCCGTCGTCCCTCTGGTTCACGATGGTTCGCACAACGTCCGGGTTGGTCAGCTCGTTGCGGTGGATCACGAAGATCCTCGCAATGGCCACGCCGCGTCGGCTCGTGCGGACCTGGTTGCGGTAGTAATTGATCTTCTGGACCTTGCCGATCCAGTCGGTGATATCGACCGAGTTGACGGCCGTGATCTCGCGTTCGCAGCGATCCAGACACCGGCTCGCCTCGTAGTAATACTCCCCCTCGGTGAGCGGAATCGTCCCCTGGCTCAGAAGCCCGAGCACCTGCTGGGCAGTCTCGATGACCGCGCGGCCTTTGACGACGGCCTCGGGATCCTTCACGCGCTCCAACGTGGCCTCGAGGCGCGTGACGCGGTTGATCGCCTCGGCGGTCTGCCGATGGAGCGCGTGCATCCGGTCGAGCACCAAGTGGACGGCCAGGGTCAGCAGGACGCCAACGCCGAACAGCACGTAGGCTTCGCGTTCCAGTCGCAATCCGAAGTGAAACATCAGGGCCAGTCCCGCGGCCACCAAGAATTCGAGGAGCGTCCGCATACTTGTCCGACCGAACAAAGCAAGACACGTGCCGCCGCGAACCCCGCAGGAGACGGCCTGCAAAGTCGTTGGTTGGCAGAATTGTCGAACAAGACTGTCGACGTCGCGACAAAGAGGTCGGAGACCAGGGGCTTCACCCCGCCGGCACGTTGACGCCGTGCGCGCCCCTCCTTAAGACGAGCTCTTCTTCGTCGCATTCATGGCTCATGCGGATTGAAGACTTCATGAGGCCGATGGTACGATAAGCCGATCATCACGATAGCGACGAGGTCATTCCGATGAAGATGAAGGGGTTAGATCTCACCAAGAACTATCCCCGAAGCCCGAAGCAACGGCTCGGCGGATGGGTGCATCTCGGCCGGATGATCGACAAGGCTCGGGCGAAGACCGCGGGCACGATCGGGGAGTACATCTATCCGTGCCCGCTGGATCAGGCGCTTCTAGAGTTCTTGGGGATCAGCGGCGATGCGTTCTCTGACGCGGTGGAGAGTCGGGCTGATCAGGAGATCCTTGACTGGCTCACACAGCACGCCAAGGCCCGAAGCCCGGAAGCCATCGAGGCATGGAACAAGACATTCCTCGACCGCAAATCCCAGAACGAGGAGAGCTTGCGCCATTTTCTTGAGGTTCTGAACCGCATCGCCCCTCACCGCACCGATATCACGACCTGGGTAGACCTCTTGGATCTGGAAGAAGGACGCTAAGCGGGCCAGGAACCGGGGGTGGAGTAGGGGCGGGTTTCAAACCCGCCCCTACCAATCTTAGGGTTGTTTGGGCTCCATTGGCCCGGGCTCCACGTAGGGCATCAACGGCAGCGTCTGGGCATCCTTCTTGACGACCAGCACCGCGATCGCCCCGCGCAGCGCGTCGGTCATCGAGTGTGTGACGAGCGGGTACGCGCCTTCGTGCTGCACCACCACGTCCACCGCGTAGGCGTCGCCGGGTCCGACGACGACCGTCTGCACACCGGTCAGCCGATTCGCCGGGTTGCCGCTCGCCCAGGCGTTCTCCCAAATCTCGCCGATCGGGTGGAAGGCCGAGAAGCTGTTCGGTCCCGCGTTGACGAGATAGACGCGAACGCGTTCGCCCGGCTTGGCTTCAAGGGGCTTGCCGTCCAAGAACGGATGGTACTTGAACACGCCGCCGTTGAACACCGCGTGATCGTACTTCCGATCGAACATCGCTTGAACATCGTCGGGGTTGTCCCACAGCTCGCTCTGCACGAGCACGTACTCGCGGTCGGCCTTCGGTAGCGCCTTGGGGTCCTTCGGGTCGACGATGATCGCGCCCATCATGCCGCGCGCGATGTGCTGGATCATCGGCCCGACGCCGCAGTGATAGAAGAAAATCCCCGGTTTGGTCGGGGTAAACGTCACGTGGCGCGTCTCGCCGGGTTGGACCGCCTTGTGGTTCGCCAGAAAATCCATCTCCCCGGCGTGAAAATCCATCGAATGGGCCACCCGGTTGGTTTTCGGATTCGTTAGCGAAAACTCGATGGTGTCCCCTTCGGTCGCCCGCACGACCGGGCCGGGAAACTGCCCGTTGAATGTCCACGCGTTGTAGGTCGTGCCCTTGTTGTCGATGACCACGGTCGTCTCGACGGCGGTAAACTCGACCTTGACCGTCTTGGCGAGGGCCGTCGTGTTGCCGGCGGCCATGACCAGACTGGCGGTGAGCGCAGCTCCCATCAGCGATTTCCATGTACCTGATACGACAAGCTGGACGTTCCTCATGTTGACCTCCCTGGTGTGGATCACGCTGATTGACAAGGGTCAGCATACGGCCCTGCCGACGTCGAAAGTATGATTCTGGGGTCTCCTTCCCCATGCGCTCCGCCAGCTTGGCAAGCAGCGAGGCGATGCGCCGGTCGGCCCCTTCCAGGGCGAAGGCTTGGGCGGTCTCCTGCGCCTCGTTCAACCGATGCCCCAGGTACTTGATGATTTCCAGGGCGGCTTCGGGGTGTCCCCTGAGGAGTTTGAAGTACGTCTGCTTGGGGATCTTCAGGACCGTGACCGGGCCCATGGGCTGTGCGCACCCCGGGTGAGACGTTCCGTCGAAGACCGCCGCTTCGCAGCAGAACAAGTCCCCCGGCAACAACACTTTGAGGACGGCCTCCCTGCCCTCGGCCGACGACTTGACGCATTTGACGGTCCCCGATACGAGGACATGGAAACATTCGGCCGGATCGCCCTCCTTAAAGATGTATTGGCCCTTGTCGTAGCGGGTTTCGGCCATCCCATCCCGCAGAGTCTTCCGATCCGCCTCCGTGAGGGAAGAAAGCATTGGGATATCGGGGAGCGTCGGGGGGGTGATCATGGCGTCCGAGTGTAGCATCCGGTCGGATTTCGAGTAAAGACGCTGCGGTCGGGTGGAAGCCGTCGGTCGTGAATCAGATGGGCGACGCGGTGGGCGAAGGCGCGAGTCTCGCCCGTGCCGTGACCGGCGGCGATGATGACCGGCCCCTCCGTGGCCTCGACGGCCGAGACTTGGGCGGGATCGAGGTTATCCGGCATCGAAGAGCGCGAGCTGCGGCGCGGCCGCCGCGGCCTGCGGGCTCAGCAGCGAAATCCGGCCGTACTCGCCGTCGTAGCCGGCCTCGATCGAGACCTGCCCGCGCCGCATCCGGTCAAGCGCGACGGCGAGCACCGGGAACTCGGACTCCAGGCGATTGAGCGGCAGTTCCCGCAAGATCGACAGCTCGTTGCCAAAGCGCTCGAGCAGGCGGCGGTACTGGGCATCAACCTTGACGCTGGTCGGCCCGACGCGGAGCACCTCGCTCAGGACTTCCTTCAGCGGGATGAGATGCTCGAATCCCGCGGCGTCACTCGGCGGTTGTCCCTGGGGCCGGTCCGCGAGGCGCTCGACGCGGTGCAGCACGCCGACCGTCACCGGCGTGCCGCAGACCGGGCACAGGCCGCCGCGACGCAGGGTTTCCGTCGGATCGAGGCGCGCCTGACACTTGCGGTGGCCGTCCACGTGGTACTTGCCTTCCTCGGGAAAGAATTCAAGCGTCTTGAGGAAGCGGCCGTCCCTTCGCTTGATCGCGTCAAAGAGCCCCTGGTAGGACAGCTCCGTGTCGAAGAGATTGGCTTCCCGCGCCAACTTCTCCAGCGAGTGCGCGTCCGAGTTGGAGATGAGCGTGACCCCATCCAACGCCGACAACCGCCAATTCATCAACGGATCGGAGGAGAGGCCGGTTTCGATCGCGAAAATGTGCGGCGTGAGATCGTCGAAACATTCCTCCAAGGAATCGAAGCCCGACTCCGAACCGAAGACGGCGAAGTGCGGCGTCCACGCGTGCGCCGGGATCAAGACGGCCTGCGGATCGGCCTCGAGCACGAGTTCGAGCAGATTCCTCGAGTCCAGCCCCACGATCGGCCTGCCGTCGGAGCGGAGGTTGCCGATCGCTCCGAGGCGCGCATTGAAGCGCTCGGCCGCGGCGAACGACGGCAGAAACACCAAGTGATGCACCTTCCGGACGCGCGTCCCCTTCTTATAAATGCAACTGATCTCAACGCCCAGCACGAAGCGCACCAGGGCCCGGCACGACGGGAAGACCTTCTCGTCCGCCGCGCGGGCCACGTCGGGCTTCACGGCGAACAGACCGGGTTCGGCCTCGACCAGCGTGTCACGCAGCTCGGCGAACCAGCGCGGGTGCGTGAAGTCGCCGGTCGCGAGCACGGTCACGCCTTTGAGCTGGCACCACTCGTAGAGGCATGCCGGCTTAAGCAGCGGGCTGCACGCCCGAGACAGATAGGAGTGGATGTGGAGGTCGGCGACGATTCGCATCGGCTACGCATCCTATCACGGCCACGGCGCCCAAGACCGGACAATCCTCCTGGAGACAGAGCGCGATTCCAGTGCTCTCCCGCCCTCGGCCGCTCACCAGACTTCCGGTTCCGAGCGCCTTCTACTTCACGTCGAACTCCAGCGTCATCCCCTTCTCGAAGTGCGGTTGCCCGGTTTCGTGATCGGGAAAGAGACAGAGCAGGCCGTAGTGGCCGAAGGTGAAGGCCATCTGAAAGAGCGCGTGGTCGCCAGGGGCGAGCCCCACGACGCCGCCGACCGGTTTACCCGGGGGAGACCCGGTGGCGGGTTTGCCCGGCGTTAAGGCTTCGCCATACGCCTTGGCCAAGCCCTTGCGTGGGAGTTGGACGACCAGCGTCTCGTGGACCTGTTGGCCCTGGTTGACCACGTTGATGGTTCGCGTCCCAGCCGTGATGGGCTTGGACAGGGTGTACGAGAAGTCCGCCAACGTGATCGTCACGTCGGGAGCGATCTCCGGCGTGGGCTTGGGCGTGCCCGCCACCACCGTCACCGACTTGGTCATCCCGAGGGTCAGATGCGGCGCGCCCGTGGGGTCAGGGAGCCAGCACACGAGGACGTGGTCTCCGGGCACTAACTTCTGAATCGTGCTGGCGCGGGTCCCCGGGACGACCCCGTTGGGACCGCCAACCAATCGGCCCCAAACGGGAAACCGCTTGGGCTCGGCTTTGATCGCGGCGGCGAATTCCGCGGCCGTGCGGCCTCCCTCCAGCCTGACGAGCTGCATCTGGTGGGATTGCTGGCCGGTGTCGACCACCTGCAGGTTCACCATCCCCGCATCCAGTCGGTCCGGCCCGCGGAAGCCATAATCGAACGCATCGTAGGACACGATGGGGAGGCCGTTAATCGGGTCGGCCAACACCACCCGCTCGCCGCTCACGATCAGCCCGATCACCAGACACACTGCCGCACAGCCGGGGAAGGTCCGCATCATAGGTTTCTCCTTTCACGTGGAATCGGTCAGTCGGCCTCGCTCACACCGAGCATCACCGAACAATTGACAGAAACGATGCGCCATCATACTCCATGAGGTGGAGAGCGGGATATCCCCCGTTTGGGGGGTTAGGTCCTTCGGTACGCGGTACCTTCCAATTTTCTTGTTGACCTCGACCGCCCATCTTGGATATCTTGAGCCCTTATTTCGGCAGGCCCTATAACCGCAGAGGCGCAACCATGGATTCGAGACGCATCTTTCACGGATTTGGCGGTCTTGTGACCATCATCTCCACCCTGGCCGGATCGCCGTCGGCGTGGGCGACCAACGGGTATCAGCTTATCGGCGTAGGGTCGTATCAGAAGGGCATGGCCGGAGCCACCACCGCGGCTCCCCACGACGCGATGTGCGCGCTCAGCAACCCGGCCGGGATGGCCTTGATCGGCAGCCGGGCCGACTTCAACATGGAAATGTTCAATCCGAATCGGCGGGTAGATCTGTCGTCATTCAACGGCGGCGCAAACGAAGGGGGATCGAGGATGTACGGCGTCCCGGCCATCGGTTGGACGGCTCCGGCGTTTAATCGCACCGACGTGTATTTTGGCGGCGGGATGTACGGGACATCCGGGCTCGGCGTGGATTATGATGTCTTCAACGCCGGCGCGTTCGGGCAGGCCGACATCTACACCGCGATCCAGTTCTGGAAGATGGCCCCGACCGTCGCGGCACGGGTGACCGATCGGTTAACCCTCGGGATCGCGTTGAACGCCGACTACCAATCGGTGGAGATCAAAGAAGCGTTTCGGGGCATCGTACTGCCCGGCGCGCCGCCGCTCGTCAGCCTGGACCTCTCCCGCTCGCCCGGAACGTTCGGCATCGGGACGACCCTGGGCGCCATGTACAAAGCACACGACCGGGTCGACATCGGCTTCTCTTACAGCTCCCAACAGTATTTTCAGGATACCGAGTACCGCCTACCCGCCGGGGCCGTGCCCAACTTTCCGCAGT
>Ga0180094_1000107_pt1 | contig 19889 bp, 16 predicted proteins | sample EasRivT47_16_1Da_FD_121786 | JGI IMG/M metagenome (GOLD analysis project Ga0180094, IMG submission 121786) | Soil microbial communities from meander-bound floodplain in the East River, Colorado, USA - East River metaG ERMLIBT47_16_1Da | ecosystem: Environmental > Terrestrial > Soil > Floodplain ... | reverse complement strand
TTGCTTCGCCACCCATAAACCGGGTTCTCACGTACGAGCCAGTACGTTCCGGTGCCCAATCTCGTTCCGCCTTGCATCCACCGCCTTCTCGATGGCCAGGTCGGCGAGTAGATACTCGACGTCGGCCAGCTCCCTGGCCTGAACGAGCTGGGCGCGGAGGCCGGGTCGGTCGTCCCGACTCTTCGCGTACCAACCTAAGTGCTTGCGCATCACGGTGAACGGGACCGGCCCCCGGAGGCGGTCGAAGAGCGTCGCGTGTTCGAGGGCCACGCCCCAACGCTCGGCAGACTCGACCCGCGGAGGGTCGGGAAGCGGGGCGGTGGGATTGGCGCAGGCAAACCGGATGGCCTCGTTGGCGCGAAAAAACCAGGGATTGCCGAGCGCTCCCCGGCCGACCAGGACGCCATGAACCGGATATTGCCTCACCCGGCGGACGACGTCGGCGGGGGTGAGCAGATCGCCGTTGCCGAGGAGCCGCGTGCCGGTGCCGCAGACGATCTCGCCCGCGCGCCCGATGGCATCCCAGTCGGCTTCGCCCTGGTAGCGTTGGGTGTGCGTCCGTCCATGGATCGAGATCACCGCCGGGTTCGTGTCGAGCAGCCGGGCGATCCACGACTCGACCACCACGCGGTCATAGCCCAATCGTGTCTTGACCGACACCGGGATCAGGCGGCGCGGTCGATCGGCGACACCCAGGCGCCGCGCCATGTGGGTCACGGCCGCCACCGTGTCATCCGGCAACCCGACGGACGGCAGGGGGCGCCCCTCGGCCCAATCCCGCACGCCGGCCTGCGCCGCGCGAATGATGGCCTGGGCGCGATCGGGGGTTTGGATGAGCGCCGCGCCGCACCCGTGCGCGGCGACGCTCCTGTCGGGGCATCCCATATTGATATCGAGTCCCTCGAACCCCAGCGCTCCGACGATGTGGGCCACCTTGTAGAACGCCGCCGGCTCGGACCCAAAGACCTGCGCGACGATGGGTCGCTCGCGGACGTCGTAGTCCAGATGGCGCAAGACCGCCGGAATCCCGCGGGAGATCCCTTCGACGTGCGTGAACTCGGTCATCAGCACGTCGGGCGCGCCATGCCGGGCCGTGATCAGCCGGAACGCGGCGTCGGTCACGCCGTCCATCGGGGAGAGACCAATGATGGGGTAGGGAAGCGTCTGCCAGAAATTCATAGAAGATCGGCCAAAGCCGCGTGTACCTTACGCGACCGCGGGCGGGGAAGTCAACGACGGCGGAAGGGCCTCGGAAACGATCCGCGCCTTGTGATTTACTCGGCGGTTGACTATGCTGCATGGTGATCGATCCATCGTCTGATCAGCCGTGGAGGAGGAGCTATGGATCCGATGAGCCTGTTGAACCTTGACCCGTGGTATCTGGTGCTCAGCCTGGTCTTCAGCACGATCGGGTTCGGTTATTTTCGCTATGGAAAACGACAAGGCGACAGCCTGCCATTGATCGTCGGCGTGGCGCTGATGGTCTATCCGTATTTCACCACGAATATCCTCGCGGTGGTCGTGGTCGGCCTGCTCCTGATGGCGGGTCCGTTCGTGGCAAAAGGCGTCGGGTGGGGATGAGCGAGTGTTCGTGGATCTACGGCGCCGGACGCCCCGGGCGCGAGCGCACGCTCATGATGTCGGCGGCGACTTCTTCGATGGCACGGGAGGTGACGTCGAGCACGCGCCAGGACGGATGGGCGGCGAAGAGGACGCGGCAGTAGTCGAGTTCCTCGGCGATCGCGTCGGCCTGGGCATATCGGAGATCCTGCTGCCGGAATTTCTCGACGCGGGCGGCGCGGATCGTTCGCAGCTTGTCCGGTGAAATCATGAGAGCGACGACCTTGTCCGGGTCGATGGTGAAGAGTTCTTTGGGCGGCGGCAGGCCGAGAATGATCGGGACGTTGGCCACCTTCCACCCGTATTGCGCCATGTACATCGAGAGCGGAGTCTTGCCGGTGCGGGACGCGCCGACCAGCACGATGTCGGACTGGTGCAGCGTTTGAACGTTCTGGCCGTCGTCGTGGTTGACAGTGAATTGGACCGCCTCGATCCGCCGCAGGTAGTCCTCGTCCATTCGGTGGAGCAGGCCCGGTTCGGCCTTCGGCGTGGACCCGAAGAAGGTCTCCAGATGGGCGAGCAGCGGCCCCATCAGATCGATCGCGGGGATCCCCTGCGCGCGGGTCAGCTCCAGGAGACGCTTGCGATTCGAGCCGGAGACGAGCGTGTGGAGGATCGTGCCGTGGACCGCGCCGGCTTCGCGCACGACGTCGCGGAGGTGGTCCTCGGTGCGGACGTTCGGCCGTCGGACGAGGACCACCTCGCGTTTTTCAAATTGTGAGATGGCCGCGCCCGCCATCCTCACGGCGGTCTCGCCGGTGGCGTCGGAGACCACAAAGAGGTAATAGGTTCGGTCCGCCGGCACCGGGGACGCCCCGGGCGCCGGCGCGGAATGCCCCTTCATCGCGGCCATGTCACGTCGACCGTCAGGGTCTGGGACTCGCGCGTGAACGTGAGGCGTGCGTGATCGCCCGGGCGGTGCAATCTGACGCGACGGATGAGGTCCACCGGTTGACGCACCGGGTCGTCGTCGAACGACACGATGAGATCGCCCTCCCGCAGCCCCGCGCGCGCCGCCGCGGAGTCGGCTGCCACGTCGTTGATCAGCACGCCGCCCTCCGCGGACTCGACGTGAACCCCCAGGCGGACCCTGGAGTTTTCCAGGTCCTCGTAGCCGACGGCCCAGACGATATCCGCTACGGGAAGCGGCAACGTCACGGGCTCGACCTGCATGAGGAGGTCGGGACGATCGGGCGGCGCGTGCTCGATATCGGTGTGCGGCAGCACGGTGACGTAGGGGAGGGGCGCTCGCCGAAACACGCGGCGTGGAATGCCGAATCCGTACGCGACGTGCCCTCCCCCCGCGAAGACGAGCAGGATCTTGTCGCGTCCTGCGGGACCGGTCAGGAACTCGGCGGCCGTCTGGGCCATCGTCTCATCCCAGAGCAGCATGGTCCGATAAAAGGCGTCGAACCCCGCCCCCTTGGCGTGCGCGCCGAAGACCGCCTCCATCTGCCGGCGGTGGAAGGGATCGGCGGTGTCGATCTCGGGGATCAACGCGCGCTCCTCGGCGGGCAGGGCCTCGCGGCCGCCCTCCGCGAGCGCGCGCGCCGTGCGTTCGGACGCATTGAGGGCGAGGAGCGGGATGCGTCGGTCGCGGACGAAGGTCAAGATGTCTCGGTAATAGTCGTAATCCTCGGTCCAGTTTTCGTACCAGGTCGTCAGGAATGCCTTCTCGTCCACCTCTCCGCGGCTCCAGCGATCGAGCTCGGGCTGGGAGGGGCGCTGGAACATCTCCATCCCGACGGTCACCTTGCCGGGAAATCGGTCGGCCAGGGCGCGTAAGATGTCGAGTTGGATGCGGTGGTGCCGAATGTTGTCGTGGGCCTCACCCACGTATACGATTCGGGCGGCAGCAAGAACATCGAGCAACTGCTCGCGGGTCAGTTCGACTCCGGTGGGGACGTGGAGGATCGTGCCATCGGGCAACCCCTCGATCCGGCGATAGGGCGATTCCACGAGATCGGGAGCCCGAACGGCAGGAGCTGGCGGCGCCGACATGTGCGCCGGGGCCATGTCGTGTCGAACAGCGCAGCCGGTCGCCGTGAGCAGCACGGTCAACGCCAGAATAGTCTGCAAAACGAAGGGGCGCATCGACGGTTCACGATAACACAGGGCCACGCCCCTTGAAAAGCGGTCGGCGCTCCGGATGTGCGGCCAGCCGGCAACCATTGGAAGATTTGACGCTGTGCGGGTCCTCTCCTAGACTGGTGAGTGCCATGACATTGATATTCAGTCGAGATCGTCGTCGGTCCCACCTCCACCGCATCTTGTCCAGAAAGCCGTCAAAGTAGGCGAGTCGGGGTGATCCGCCTTTTTTCACGTTTCTCGATCCCCTTGATTCCGGTTGCCGTGGTGGCGGGCGGGGTCATTACCGCCGCGTTGGTCGCCCTCGCCCTTCAGAATGATATCCATCATCAGAAAGACATTTTCGCCTCGCAATCGCAGGTCATCCACGACGCAGTCTCACGGAAGCTGAGAGCGACCGACGAGGTGGTTCGCAGTTTGACCACGTTATTCAACTCGTCGGCTCAGGTCGATGCCGACCAGTTTCGGATGTTCTCCGAAGATGTGTTGGACCGTGACCGCTTCATTCGTTCGATCAGGTATCTCCCGCTCGTGAAGGACCAAAAGCGGGGTGCCTTCGAGCGGCGGATGCGGAATGAGGGCTTCGCCACATTCTCAGTGACGGAACGCCACGGTGAGCGGTTCGTCTCTGCTTCCCGTCGGGAACGATACTTCCCGGTGGTGTTTCATGAACCGCTCAATCCATCCACGGCTGGGGAGACGGGGTTTGACGTCCTTTCTGAGCCCGACGCGGAACGAGCCATCCTGTGGGCCGTCGACGGGGCCGGTCCTGTGGCGTCGCTGTCCACGCAACGCGACCATGGCGTGCTCGCCTATACCGTTTTTCACGCGATCTACGACGGGAAGACGCGGCCGAATCAGGTGAATGATCGTCGTCGCACCGTCAACGGATTAGTGGCGGTACGAGCAAACGCCGAACAGCTTCTCGACGGGATACCAACCGGAGGGGGGCTGAATGTGGGGCTCACGATGCATCCGCTGGGAGGCCAGGGACCGGCGATCGATCTCGCGACGCCCCAGAGCCCGCGTCGTGAAGGATGGGACATCTTGGATGTCACCGCGCTCGAGTTCGCGAGCACCATCGACCTCCCCGGTCGGCAAGTGGCGCTCCGGATCCATAAGACGGTGCGGTGGCAGGATCTTGATCGCCAACTCATCATCACGGTCGGCCTGATAGGCTTGGCGCTCACCGGATTACTGGTCGCCGTCGCCAAGGGCGTGGTGTTCCGCTCGATCGTTCTCGAGCAGCGAAACCGGGAGATCGAACAGCAGGTCGGGTTGCGAACTCGAGAGTTGGCCTTTGAAAAGGATCGCGCGCTCGTCACGCTGGAATCCATCGGGGATGGGGTCATCACGACCGACGCCGAGGGCCGGATCGAGTACCTGAATCCCGTGGCCGAGCGGCTGAGCGGCTGGACGAATGAGACGGCATCGGGGAAGGCGGTGTCGGAGATCTTTCGGCTGGTCGGTGAGGCGATGCGCGACCCCGTCGCCGATCCGGTGGCCACCTGTCTCCAGGAAGCGCGCGTGGTCCACGTTTCCGACGAGGTGGTACTCGTCAACCGGAACGGCACCGACGTGGCCATCGACCACTCCGCCGCGCCCATTCGCGACCACGATGGCCGCGTGATCGGGGCGGTGCTGGTCTTTCAGGATGTCAGCCACGCGCGAACGGTCGTCCAGGAAATGGCCCACCAGGCCACGCACGATGCCTTGACGGGCTTGCCGAACCGTCACCTCCTCATGGATCGTTTGGAGCAGGTCCTCACGCGATTGCCATGGCACGGGAGAATCGTGGCGGTGATGTTCCTGGATTTGGATAACTTCAAATTGGTGAACGACACGTTGGGGCATGACATCGGAGACGAGCTGCTGCGACACGTCGCCGAGCGGTTGACCCAGTGCGTGCGCGCCGGGGACACCGTGTGCCGGCTTGGCGGGGATGAGTTCGTGGTTCTCCTGACCGACGTCGCCGGTCGCGACGATGTGGCGCACCTTGCCGCGAAGATCATCGGTCGGCTGGACGAACCGTACCAACTGGGTGGACAGGAATACTTTTGCAGCGCCAGCGCGGGGGTCAGTCTGACGCAGGAGCACATCAGTCCGTCCGTGCTGCTCAAGAACGCCGATACCGCGCTGTATCGCGCCAAGGATTCGGGGCGAAGCAACTATCAGTTTTACAACGATGAGATGAATCGGCATGCGCTCAAGCTCTTAGAGGTCAAAACGGCCCTGCGGTATGCCATCGAGCGAAACGAGCTCGTCCTCCACTATCAGCCGCAGGTCGATTTGAAAACGGGGAGGATCGTGGGAGCCGAGGCGCTGCTTCGCTGGAATCACCCGCGAAAGGGAATGATCCCGCCCCTCGAGTTTATTCCCGTGGCCGAAGAAAGCGGACTGATTTTTCCCATCAGCGAGTGGGTGTTGGCCGAGGCGTGCCGGCAAAATAAGCGGTGGCAGGTTGCGGGGCTTCCCAGGATTCGCGTGGGGGTGAATCTGTCCGGTCGGCAATTTCAACAGGGCACCTTGGTCAGGCACGTCGAGACGTTGCTGAGTGAGACGGGGTTGGAACCTTGCGATATCGAGCTTGAACTCACGGAAAGTATTCTGGTGAAGGACACCGACGCCGCGGTCGGGGTGTGCCGAGAACTCCAAGTCATCGGCGTGCGATTCTCGATCGATGATTTCGGGACGGGCTACTCGTCGCTGAGTTACCTGAAGCGATTTCCGCTCACCACGCTGAAAATGGACCGGTCGTTTATCAAGCCGCTGCCGGGTGACGCCAGTGATGTGGCCATCTGCCGCGCGATCGTGGCGATGGCCCACACGCTCAACTTGTCGGTGGTCGCGGAGGGAGTGGAAACCGAGGCTCAGCGAAACGTATTACACCGTCAGGGTGTCGATGCCGCCCAGGGGTATCTCTTCAGCCCGGCCGTGTCCGCCGACCAGTTTGCGGAGCTGCTCCGCCACGGCTCGATCCAGCCAGGAAGATTCGCCGACGCAGCGTAACGCCCCCAGTGCGCCGCGGATCCTGCACGGCTAACAGGGGGCTGAAACACTCGGTCAAGCGCGCAGGCTGCTCAAAAAGCTCCAGATGCAAGGCCGCAGGGAGGAGGAAACCGGAGCGTACTGGGTCGTACGTGAGGATTTCCGACGACCGAGAACGCCGCAGATGGACTTTTTCAGCAGCCTGCTAATCGGCTTCCGGTTCGGTGTTGCCATGCTTGTGGGTCACGCGGTCCTCGTCGAAGAGTTCGTTCATCTCTTCCTCCATCTCTCGCGCTTCCCGCCACTTTGCGAGGGGATCGGCATCGAGATGTTCCGGCGCCTGGTCGGTCTTGGGCGTTGCCGCCGGCTGCTCCGGGAGAACCATTGGGAGCGCGGTCTGGTGTGGTTTTGCCCCGTCATCCTTGGGCGTCGAGTCCTTGGTCGGTGGTTTCGTCATGATGTTTCCCTCGGTGCTGCACTCATGCCATCATCATACACCGTCCAGTCGTGAAATCACCAGTCGGTGGCTGATCGAGGCCCCAAGGTTTTTGTATCGCGTTGGGTAGACTTGCATTGCAGCGCCGCGCGCGTTCGTGGTATATTGCTCCCCGCATTTCTCAAGGACAGACAACCGGCCAATCTCTACGCGGTTGATGACGAAGGGGGTCGCGCCACGGGGAACTTCGTCCAAGGGGGAGTCGACCGATCGAGTACCCGACCGATGTGCCGGGTCCACAATAAAAAAAGGGAGGAGCAGATGATCAGAACTGTTGTGAGTCTGTTAGGAACCGCTGCGATGGTCTTCAGCCTTGCGGCCGTCTCGATGGCGGAAGAAGGGCACAAGATGGGGGGAGGGAGCGGACAGGGGATCAAAGGGATGTCCAAGGAAGAACTGGTCAAGCTTGCCCTCAGCGCTGCGCCGGCCGGCATTGCGAAGGACGCGTCGGTGATGATTCCCGGCGAAGACGGCAAAATGGTCGAGGCGAAGAAGGGAACCAACGGCTTTACCTGCGTTCCGGACGTGGACGGTCAGCCGGTTCCCGACCCGATCTGCAGCGATCCGGCGGCGAGCCAGTGGGTCAGCGATCTCATGAGCGGGGCGCCCAAACCGACCAATACCGTGCCGGGCATCTCCTACATGGCGCGAGGGGGCTGGCACTTCGAAAAAGACGGGAAGATCGTCATGAAGAACGAACCGGGGGCAAAGCCAGTGAAAGAGCCGCCGCATTGGATGGTATTTTGGCCGTTTGACTCCAAGGCCAGCGGGCTTCCGACCCTTCCTGGCGCGCTGGGGACGTACGTGATGTGGGACGGTACCCCGTACGCGCACCTCATGGTGGAACAAGACCCCAAGGGCATCAAGTAGAAACAACGAACCGTCCGGAACCGTTGGCCAGGCGACGCCCCGCCTTCGCGGTGGGGCGTTGCCCGGCCCGCCCTCCCGCCTACCGATGGCTGAGGATCGCGAAACGATCCATCAAATCCGCAGCCGGAGCAGCCACCGCAAGAGCTGAAGGACTCCCGCGAACACCGCCCACTCTCTGGGGGTAGGAAGACGGGTCAGTTTGACCCGCAAGTTCACCCGTTTGGCCCACCGCCACACGACCACGACGGCGACGGCGATCAGGAGTAGGACGAGGGGATGGAAGAGAATCCGAATCACGTCAGCCGGCCTTGAAGGTGGGGTTCATCATCGCCCCCATTCTACCAAGTCCGGGGTTCGAACGACAGGTTGGGAACGGAACGGCCGAGCGCCAGGCTAGGAGCCCGTCCGAGTAATCGGGCGTTTGAGCCTGTTCAGGAATGCGTCAGATGCAAGGCGCACAGGGCCGACATGGTCGGCCCGTGGCAATATTTGACGGGCGCGCGCTGCGCGCCCTATCCACCGCACCGGAGCGTACGCGGTCGGTACGTGAGGAGCGGATGCGCAGCGGCAACGCCGCAGATGACCATTCATGGACAGGCTCTTAGGCTTTGAGCAGGTCTTCGACCGTGAACAAGGTCTCGACCCGGTACCCGGCTGCGGTGAGGCGGTCGCGGCCGCCTTCCTTGCGGTCCACCAGGACCAGGATCTTCACGATCTCGCAGCCGGCCTCTTTGAGGATCGCGATCGTGCGTTCGGTCGAGGCGCCGCTCGTGAGGACGTCGTCGACAACGACGATGCGCGACCCGCGCGGCACGCGGCCCTCGATGTAGGCGGTGGTTCCGTGGGCCTTGGGTTCTTTTCGGACCACGAAGGCGGAAAGCGGCCGGTCTTCCTGGAAACTGACCACCGCCGTGGCGACCGCAATCGGATCGGCCCCCAACGTCATCCCCCCGATCGCATCGACCGCGTCATCGGCGATCGCGTCCAACACGAGGCGGGCGATGAGGTAGGCGCACTCGCCGTCCAGGGTCACCTTCTTGCAGTCGATATAGTAGCGGCTTTTGCGGCCGGACGAGAGGGTAAACGTCGGTTCGCTGTTGTAGAGGAAGGAGTCTCGCAGTTTCTTGAGGAGTTGGTGGCGGATCGCGAGCCGTTCGTGCCGTTCCATCAGCGACCGATGGCTCCCGGATCGATGCCCTGCCAGCGCAGCAGGACGATGAACACCACCGCCTGAATCAGCCAGCCGAGCAGGCACACCCCGATGGCGCGGCTCGTGCTCTGGTAATCCAATGCCTGGCGCACGGCGATCACCATCGCCACCAGCATCCAAATCGCCGCCGCCAAGAAAACGCCGTCCCTCGCCCCGGGGATGAGCCCGAACACCCGCACCAATCCGGGGGCGCTGGCGAACCCGATCGTTCGGAGCATTTCGGCGAGGTCGGACCGCGTCTCGGGTTCGGGGAAGAGCTTGGCGCCGATGAGGTAGGTGAGCGAGGCCCAGACGAACCAACCCCCCAGTGCGCCGATCGTGCCGACCAAGAGGGCGGGCGCTCCGCCCAGGGACAAGGCGCCGATGCCGGCGGCGAGGCCGGAGAGCAAGACGACGCCGAGGGCTTGGCCCATGGCCTGTTGATCGGCTTCGACCTCTTCATACAGCGCGGCGTCCAAGCGCGCCGCGCGTACTATCCGGTTCACAAAGACCATGCATCTTTCCGACGAATGAGTTGCGCCATCATAACAGAGCGTGCGGCAATGTGTAAACTGCAGCCCACAGCTCTGCAGCCCATAGCTCACAGCTTACAGCTCATAGGGCATAGCGCCGCGGGATCAACCGATATCGTTGGTTTTCCTGTGAGCTACGAGCTATGAGCGATGTTTTGGGGCGTAGCCGTGACGCGTGGTGTTCTCGCTGAAGCTCTTGGGGATGAGGAATTGGGGGAGGTAGTCGGGCCCGCCCGCCTTGGATCCGACGCCAGACAGACGGAAGCCGCCGAAGGGTTGCCGGCCGACCAGCGCGCCGGTGATGGGACGGTTCACGTACAGGTTGCCCACCTCGAAGGCGTCGGCCGCTTTCCTGATGTTCGCCGGACTGCGGGAGTACACGCCGCCGGTCAGGGCGTAGTCGACGTCGTTGGCGAGAGCCAGCGCGTGATCGAAGTCCTTGGCGATGAGCACCGACAGGACCGGACCGAAAAGCTCGTCCCGGGCCAGGGGGTGATCCGGTGGGACGGGGCCGAAGAGTGCGGGCGCGATGTAATGGCCTGGGAGGGGAGGCGTCGGCGCGACCCGCAGGGCGAGGCCGTCCGCGACGCCGCGGTCGATCATTGCCTGGAGGCGATCGCGGGCGGCGGCGTCGATGACGGGGCCTACTGTAAAGGCCGGATCATCCGGCGGTCCGATCGTGAGACTCTCGACCGCCTCTTTCAATCGGGCGACGAACGGCTCGTAGATCGATTCGAGGACGATCAGCCGCGAGCACGCCGAGCATTTCTGGCCCTGGTAGCCGAAGGCCGAGGCGAGAACGCCCGGAATCGCTTGGTCCGGGTCGGCGGTCTGGTCCACGATCACCGCGTTCTTTCCCCCCATCTCGGCTATGACGCGTTTGACATGACGCTGCCCGGCGGGCGTTTGTCCGGCGCGTTCGATGATCCGCAATCCGACCTCTTTGGAACCGGTAAACGTGATGAAATTCACGGCGGGGTGGTCGACCATGTACTCCCCGACGTCCGCGCCGCGGCCCGGGAGGAATTGAAGGACGCCGGGGGGCAGGCCGGTCTCCGCGAAGACCGCCGCGAGCTGCGCACCCAGCACCGGCGAGAAGCCGGAGGGCTTGAGCAGCACGGTGTTGCCGGCCGCCACGGCCGCGGCGATCATCCCGGTCGGGATTGCCAGCGGAAAGTTCCACGGCGGGATGACGAGGCCGACGCCGCGTGGTTCGTACCAATAGAGATTGTCCTCGCCGGGAAGGTCGCTCAGGCGCTGCACGCGGCCGAGTCGGCGCATCTCCCGGGCGTAGTACTCCAGAAAGTCGATCGCCTCGGCGACGTCGGCGTCCGCCTCGCGCCATCCCTTCCCGACCTCGAAGACCTCGAGCGCGGCCAGATCGAACCGTTTCGATCGCATCGACCGCGCCGCCTCGATCAGAATCGCGGCGCGTGCCTCGACCGGCACCCGGCGCCAGGAGACCAACGCCCGCGATGCGGCAGACAGCGCGCGATCGGCGTGCTCCCGCGTCGCAACCGCGACCCGGCCGATGCGCTGTGATGGATCGGCCGGGTTGAGCGACGCGGTCGTCGCGGCCGTCTCAACCGCTCGTCCGTCGATCACAAGCGGCCACATACGATCCAGCGTCGCCCGCACGCGAGCCAGCGCCGCCGCCATGGCCTCGCGGGCGTCGCGCCGCGCGAAGTCGGTGGGAGCCTCGTTGGCGAACGGCTCGGGGGACGGCAACGGGGACGTGGGTGTGCGCGGTGCGTCGGATAGGGGCGACCGGCCGGTCGCCCCTACGGTCGGCACGGTTGGCGGGGCCAGCAGCGCGTCGGCGGCGAGCCGCTCCTGGAACCGCCGGCGAAGGAATGAGTCGTTCGCGCTGTTTTCCAGAAGCCGCCGCACCAGGTAGGCCATGCCCGGGATAAGTTCGCCCACCGGCGTGTACACCCGCACTCCCACGCCCATCACGGTCAAGGCCGCCGCGATGGGATCGCCCATCCCGTACAGGAGCTGCAGCTCATACGCTTGGGGCGCGAGCCCGCGCGCTCGGGCGTGGGCGACGGCGACGGAGAGGCTCCGCACGTTGTGCGAGCCGATGGCGGGGCGGATCGCGGGGGCGTGGTCCAGCAGCAGCCGGGTCAGCTCCTCGAATTGCTCGTCGGTGGCCGCCTTCTCGGTGAGGACCGGGATCGGCCAACCTTTCTGGCGAGCCGCGATGACTTCGGCGTCCCAGTACGCGCCCTTCACGAGGCGGATCGTGATGGGACGCCGGGCGCGCTCGGCCCACGCGATCAGGTCCTCAAGATCGCGCGCCGCGTCCCGGAGGTACGCCTGGATCACGACGCCCGCGTGGAGGCCCGCGAAGGCCTCTTCGTCCATCAGTCGCCGAAAGAGGGCGAGCACCAGGTCCTTGATCGCGTACTGTTCCATGTCGAACTGCACGCGCGCGCCGAGATCTGCCGCGTGGCGGAGAATCGGCCGCAGACGGTCGGCGAGGCAATCGAGGCTTCCGGTCCAGTTCGCCGGGTCGAGCTGGGAGTAGAGCGACGAGACCTTGATCGACACCTCGGCCTGGGGGGGATTCGACAAGGGATGATCCGGCGGGTGAGGACTCCGGTGCGCCGCATCGGCCAGCACCGAGAGCAGCGCCGTGTACCGGTCGCGGTAGGCATCGGCTTCGCGTTCACTGACGGCGGCCTCCCCCAACAGCGCGACCGAGGCGCCCTGGCCGCGGCGCCACAGCGCCGACACGGCCTCGCCCGCGCCTCCGATGGCCGGGGCCGCGATGAAGAGCGAGGCCAGGGCGGCGACCTGTTCCTTCAGCGTGCGCCCGGCCGCGCGCCCGGCCAGTGAATCGGGAGTCAGGCGGCGCAGCCCCCACTCCAGCGCCTTGGGCAAGGACAAGCCCTCGAAGTATCCGAGGAAGATCGCGATCGCGTCCGCCGGGTCCGACACCGTGGGCAAGACGTCGACGAATCGAAACAGGGCCGTTTTGAAGGCCTCGTCGCGTGTCGCCCACTCCAAGACCTGGCCGCCCCACCACCCGCCGTCGAAGATGGACGCGCGATGGTCGGCCGACCGGTCAAGGATCTCGCGCCCGATCCGCTGAACCTCCGGCTCGATGGAGCGCTCGCTCATTGAATATCTTTCATCGAGAGTCGAAACGTCTGGTACCAGAGCACGGCAAGCAACGTCTTGCTGTCGACGATCTCACCCCGGTGGACAAGCGCGAGGAGGTCGTCGAAGGGCATCGTCACGATCTCCAAGAACTCGGTCGAATCGGCGTGGACGTGATGGACCGGTTCGAGGTTTCGTCCCAAGAAGACCTGGATGCGGCCGGTGGAAAAGCCGACCGAGTGGTAGTAACCGAATAAAGGATCCAACCGCGCGGGCCGAAGGCCAATTTCTTCGGCGCACTCGCGTCGTCCGGTCTCCAACGGTTCCTCGCCCGGTTCAAGAATGCCGGCCGGAATCTCGATAATCGCCCGCTGCAGCGCCGTCCGATATTGCCGGACGAGGTAGACCGTCCCGTCGCGCTCGATCGGCAGTACCCCGACGGCGTTGGGCGGCACGACGATCTCGCGCCGCCCAACACGCCCGTCGGGCAAGCGCACCGTCCGCTCCTCAGTTCGGAGGTACTTTCCGTCATACACGATCCGCGTGTTCAGCAAGGCTTCATCGAGATTCATGGGGACTCCCATTCAGGAAAGGGCACGGGCGCAGAGCAATTCGGTATGGCCGTGCGGGAGAATCGTACCACAGCGGCGCGCCGGATGGCCATCGACATTCACCGTATCGTTCCGTATAATGCGGCGTTTGCGCGGGGTGCCCGCGGCACGGTTGGGATGTCAAACGGGGACATCGTGGCATGATGTGGGAGCGGGTGTTTGAGGCGGGGCTGTGGCGGAGCCGGTTCATCGTGTTGCTCGCCGTGGTTGCGAGCCTCATTTCGGCGGTGATTCTCTTTTTGATTGCGACCGCCGATGTCGTGGGGATCGCCGTCAAGGCTGTAAGCTATGCGTTTGGCGAGCTGCATACCTCAGACGAGTACGAGGCCTTCCACAGCCTGGTCGTGGGGCACATCATCAGCTCGGTGGACGATTACCTGCTGGCGACGGTGCTGTTGATCTTTTCGTTGGGGCTGTACGAACTGTTCATCAGCAAGATCGACGTTGCGCAGGAAGACGCCCGCCACAGCTCGAAAATCCTCCTCATCCAGACTCTCGACGATCTCAAGGACCGACTCGCCAAGGTCGTGCTGATGATCCTGATCGTCACCTTTTTCAAAAACGTCATCCACACGTCGTTTTCCGATCCGCTCGGGATCTTGTACCTGGGCCTCGGCATCTTGTTCGTGGCGCTCGCGCTGTATTTTACGGGGAAGAGCGCCCACGCGGGCGAGAAATGACCTGGACGCGCGTGCCCGATCTGCGCGTCGCGCGCTCCCATCCCGCGGTGGCGGCGTTCGACGGCCGGCTCTACGTCATCGGCGGCGGCGGCCCGCGCTTCGCGAGTCTGAATTCCGTCGAGGTGTTCGACCCCGCGACCGGCCGCTGGGCCGAGGGGCGGCCGATGCCCACGCTGCGCTCGGGGGCGATGGCGGTGAGTCTCGGGGATCGGATCGCGGTGATCGGGGGCGGGTTCAAAAAACCCGACGGGAAATTTACGTTCCTACGGGCCGTGGAGTTCTACGAGCCGGCGGCCGACCGCTGGTCGGCCGGGCCGGACATGCTCCAGCCCCACGACTACCCCGCGTGCGCCGTGCTCGACGGGTGGATCTACATCATCGCCGGCCATCATCCCGACGCGACCGAGGGCGGGCCGCAGACCGATCCGGGCTTCTCGTTTGCCGAGCGGTGGCGTCCCGGCCGAGCGGGCTGGGAGAACGTCGCTCCGCTCCCGACGCCGCGGTTCGCGGCGTCGGGGCTCGTGTCGAATCATCGGGTGGCTGTGGCCGGAGGGGTGGCCTTCACGCCGGGCGGATTTGTGGAGTACGATCGCGTCGAACTGTACGACCCCGAGCGCAACGCGTGGGCGCGTGCTGCGTGGTCGCTCCCTTGGCCGGCGGCGGCGCACGGCTTGGTTGCCCACCGTGATCGGTTCTACCTGTTCGGCGGATTTTCGGGTGACGTCGGGATCGGGACGTTGGCGGCGTCGTGCGACGCTCCCGCCGGGAGCGGTCCCGCCGCGTGGCACCCCCTTCCGCCGCTGCCGGAGGTTCGCGCGTCGATGGGCATGGGTGTCGTCGGCGAGAATCTGTACCTTGTCGGGGGCTGGGCGGCGGATCGTTCGGTGATGGCGAGCGTCGTGGTGTGGTCCGACACGACGACCGCGCCGTGAGTGATTCGCCGGGCACGTGCGTGGTCGGCCTCGTGGTCTTCCACGGGGTGGAAGAACTTGATCTGGCCGCGCCCTACGGCGTGTTCTCCGCGCTCCGCCGGTTGCAGATCGAGGCCCGAGACGTCGACCTGCCCGAGACCCAGGTGCTGACCGTCACCCGAACTCCCGGGATCGTTCACGGCGCCAACGGCCTGCGGATCCTTCCCGACTACGATTTTACGATGTGCCTTCCCCTCGACGTGCTGATCGTTCCGGGATCGGGCGAGATCGGCGAGCCGACGGTCCCTGAAATGGAAGAAGGCGGTCTTTGGGAGTTTGTGTACGAACGCGCGCCGTTGGCACGGTACGTGGCGGCCATCGGAACGGGGACGTTCGTGTTAGCCAAGGCCGGAGTCCTGGCGGGCAAGCGAGTCACGACGCATGGGAAGTACCGATCACGTCTCGGACGGTTCGAGGGCGTGACGGTGAGCGACGAACCGCTGGTGGAGGACGGCGTCGTGGGAACCGCCGCGAGCGGCGCGTGGGGCGTGCGACTGGCGCTTGGGGCCATCACCCGCCTCTGGGGCGACTCGGTGGCGCGGCGTGTCGGCCGGGAGTTGGATCTGGACGTGGCGCCCGCGCTGCGGTCGCCGTGACAACCCCTTTCTCATCTCCTATAATAACGGCGCCGATGAACCCCATCCGCCACATCCACCTGATCGCGGTTTGCGGCGCCGGGATGGGCGCGCTTGCCGGGATGCTCAAGGCGGCCGGCTACCACGTCACGGGGTCGGACCTCAACGTCTACCCGCCGATGAGCACGCTGCTCGCCGCGCAGGGGATTGTCCCGTACTCCGGATTTGCCCCTGAACATCTTGACGGCGCTGATCTGGTCGTGGTCGGGAACGCCGTGTCAAAAACCAACCCCGAAGTGGCGGCGATGTTGGAGCGTGGCATCCCGTATCGGTCGTTCCCGCAGGCGCTCGCGGAGTTCTTCATCGGCGATCGGCACGCGATGGTCGTCGCCGGGACCCACGGCAAGACGACCACCACCGCGCTGCTCGCGTGGGTGTTGACCGCGGCGGGCCGCGATCCCGGGGCGATGATCGGCGGGTGGGCCAGGAATTTCGAGGGCAACTACCGGCTCGGCAAGGGGGAACACGTCGTCGTCGAAGGCGACGAGTACGACACGGCGTTCTTCGACAAGGGGCCCAAGTTTCTCCACTACCGGCCCCGGACGGCGATCCTCACCAGCATCGAATTCGACCACGGGGACATCTATGGCCACCTCGACCAGATCGTGTCGGCCTTCACCACGTTCGTGGAACTGATCCCCCGCGACGGGCTGTTGCTGGCGGCGGACGGCGATGCCACGGTGACGTCGGTCGCCGCCCGCGCGGCGTGTCGGGTCGAGACCTACGGGTTCGAGGCGACGAGCCACTGGAGGGCCGAGGCGGTCAGGCCCGAGCGGGGGGGGATGGCGTTCGAGGTGCGGAAGGGCGGGGAGCCGTATGGCGCGTTCCGCCTCCCCCTGCTCGGCCGGCACAACGTGATGAACGCGCTCGCCGTCATCGGCGCCGCGGACCACGCCGGCCTGACGCCCCGCGACGTCGCCGAGGGATTCGGGCGTTTTGAGGGGATCAAGCGCCGGCAAGAAATCGTCGGCACGGTGCGCGACATCATCGTCATGGACGACTTCGCCCACCATCCGACCGCCATCCGCGAGACGTTGGCGGCGCTGAAGATGGGGTATCCCTCACGCCAGCTCTGGGCGATTTTCGAGCCGCGCTCCGCCACGAGTCGGCGGAATACCTTTCAGATCGCGTTTGCCGAATCGTTCGACCTGGCCGATCGCGTCGTCATTGCGAAGCCCTTCGCCTCCGAGAAACTTCCCGCCGACGAGCGGCTCGATGTCGTACGGTTGGTCGCCGACCTCAACCGTCGCGGCGTCCAGGCCGCGGTGCTTGCCACCGCCGATGAGATCGTCCGGGCGATCGCGCCCCAACTGGCCCCGGGCGACTTGGTGTGCGTGATGTCGAGCGGCGGATTTGACGGGATCCATCGTAAATTGCTGTCGGCACTGGCCCTGATCCGACGATAATGGGTCATCTGTTGCGTTGTCGCTGCGAACCCGAATCCTCACGTACGAGACAGTACGCTCCGGTTCGGTTTCTTGCTTCGCCTTGCATCTGGCCTATTCTCGTCGGCCAGGGAGTGTCTGAAGATGATTCGAGATGACACCCCTTCGTAAACCGCCAGCCCTCAAAAAGGGTGACCTGATTGGCGTGGTTGCTCCGGCGGGCGCGGTGAAGGCCGATGACTTGGGCGCCGGCATTCGTCGGCTGGAAGAGCTGGGATTCCGTGTTGTGTTGGGTCGGTCGGTCTATCGGACCTCACGCTATCTTGCGGGCCGCGACCAGGACCGCGCGGCCGACCTGACCGAGATGTTCGCTAACCCCGAGGTGAAGGCCGTGGTGGCCGCCCGGGGGGGGTACGGGACATCGCGGCTGCTCCCGTTCTTGGACGCCGCCGCGCTCGCCCGCTTCCCGAAGATCTTCGTGGGCAGCAGCGACCTCACCATTTTCCTGCACGTTTTACGGACGGCGTGTCAGCTCGTTGCGTTTCACGGACCGATGGTCAGCCCGAACTTCGGCAAGTACTCCTCGCCGGCCACGAACGACGCGTTCATCCGCATGCTGAGCGCCACCACCCCGCCAGGCCCGTTCGACGTCGCGGGCGTCAAGGTCCTCAAGGGGGGAAGCGGCGAGGGTGTCTTGACGGGGGGATGTCTCACCCTGGTCTGCCAGACCATCGGGACCCCCTACGAAATCCAGACCGATGACGCGATCCTCTTTCTGGAAGACATCAACGAGCCCCCGTACCGCATCGACCGGATGCTCACCTACCTCAAACAACTCGGCAAGTTCGACGGAGTGCGAGCGGTGGTGTTCGGGCTGATGCCCGATTGTCATCCCTCGTCGCAGGAGCTGTACACGCTGGAAGACGTGATCCGGGATGTGCTGGGCGATCTGCCGTGTCCCGTCCTGATCGATTTTCCGTCCGGGCACGGCGGCACCAACGTCACCCTCCCGTTCGGCGTCCGCGCCGCGGTGGAGGGATCCACGCTCAGTATTCTTGAAGCGCCGGTGAGTTAGGGGCAGGTCAGGCTGACGTCGGCTCTCGCCGCGTTGCCCGCAATATCCCTGGCGATCAAGACGAACGTGGCCAGGCCGGAAGTCGCGTTCAACGTGGCTGTCCAGGTTGGTTTCGCGTCGCTTCCCACGATCAGCCGTTCGACGTTGTCCGGGTCGAGCTGAAGGATCGCTGTGTGGGGATCCTTCGTTCCGGTGAGCGTCGCCTTCGGCAAGCCCCCGGGTGACGCGACGCACTGCATCTGCGTCGGATCAATCTGTGGCGGAGAAGGCGGCGTCACGTCGAGCGTGATCCGATACACGGCGTCGGCGCTCGAGTTTCCCTGGTCGTCGATCGCCACGAACGTCAGCGAGGTGAGTCCTTCGGCGGGCAGCGGGACGGCGTATTCAAACCAGGCCTCCATGGTCGGGCCGACGATTTCGGCGCCATTGAGCGTGACACGGCTTCGAGTCGGTTTGAGTCCCGTCAACCGCACGACGGGCAGATTCGTGATGAGTGGCGGAAACGGATGGAGCGGGGTTGAGACCGCGGCGATTTCGCTGGATGTCTCGGTGCCGCCTGAGGCCGACACCGTATACGTATACGTCGGACAGGGGATATCGATGGCGACGCACGTGTTCAATCCGGTGTGCCGGAACGTCGTGCCGCTCAGGTCGGAGAACCACCCGCTGGAGGGTTCGCCGGCGTTGAGCGATTGCCACGCGACGGTGTAACTCGTTACCCCGGTGACGGGCAGCCAGGTGATCGTGTTGTAGCCCGGTCCCGCGGTCAGCGTGACGCCGCGCGGGACGCCCGAGATCGGCGCGGCGGGCGTGGCGTACACGCGTGCGGAGGGCCGGCCCTCACCCGCGGGAAAGTGCGGAATCACCCGAAACCCGTGTCGCCGGTCGTTTTCGAGCGGTGAGACCGAATAGGGGAACGTGAGTGGGAGCGCCACCAAGTCCGCGTGTGAGGCGATGTAGGCGATCGATTCGACCGCCTCGGTCCACGCGAGCCTCACGCTCCGGTCCCCCGTGGTGATCGTGACGGTTGCCGTCTCTCCCGGGCGTCCCCCCACCTCGGCCGAGGCCGGGCCTTCCTCATCCTGCGAAAAGACGGCGGTGACCACGTAGTGGTACTCCGTTCCGGGTTCGAGTCCCTCGTGAATATAGGTGGTGTCCGTGATGGCATCGATCCGCGTGGCGTTTGACGAGGTGACTCCCGTGCTGAAGCTCCAGAAGCTCCAATAGACCCGATACTTGATCGCGCCGGTTACCGCGTTCCAGGAGAGGCGGTTGTCCTGCGGTCCGGGAGTGAGGGACACGCCCGAGGGAATGGTCGGATCGTCCTGGACCGGTATCGCGGAGACGACGACGGTCGCGTGATCGGCTCGCGTCACCGTATAGACATAGAGACTGTTGCCGGAGAGAGGGGGCGCAGGAGCTGCGCCGTGGGTGACGTCCACCGCGCCAGGGTCGACCGCGAGGCTCTGGGGATCCGTCTCCCGCTCGATGCGATACCAGTCGGTCCCGTTGACGGGGTCCCAGCCGATCAAAACGCTGCGGTCTTGCGCGGTGACGGCGACATTCGTCGGCGCCCCGACCAAGAGCGGCGCCGCGACGAGATTATCGACTGAGGCTGGCGGGGGCGGGGGGGGCGGTGGGGG
>Ga0180094_1000105_pt1 | contig 20275 bp, 16 predicted proteins | sample EasRivT47_16_1Da_FD_121786 | JGI IMG/M metagenome (GOLD analysis project Ga0180094, IMG submission 121786) | Soil microbial communities from meander-bound floodplain in the East River, Colorado, USA - East River metaG ERMLIBT47_16_1Da | ecosystem: Environmental > Terrestrial > Soil > Floodplain ... | reverse complement strand
CTCACATAGTTCACTGCGGGATCCAACGTGTCCGTCACTGTCACGCCCGTGGCCGCGTCCGGCCCGGCGTTCGTCACCGTGATCGTGTAGGTCACGTTGAGGCCCACCGCGACCGGATCCGGGTCGTCCACCTTGGTGATCGCGAGATCGGCCGACGCGGTCTGGATATTAAAGGTGTCGGTGCAGGTCTTGCTGGCCGTCATCGTGACCGAGCCATCGCTGCAGTCCGCATCCCCCGTCCAGCCCGTAAACGTCGAGCCCCCGGCGGGCGTGGCGATGAGGGCGACCACGGTGCCGCTCGTATAGCCTTCCGTACAATTGGCTCCGCAGTTGATCCCATCCCCCGTGCCCACCGCCGCGGTCACCGTCCCACTGCCCGTCCCCGCCGGGATCACCGTCAGGGTGAAGATCTGGAGGGTAAAGGTGGCGGTGCAGGTCTTGCTGGCCGTCATCGTGACCGAGCCATCGCTGCAGTCCGCATCCCCGGTCCAGCCCGCAAACGTCGAGCCCCCGGCGGGCGTGGCGGTGAGGGCGACCACGGTGCCGCTCGTATAGCCTTCCGTACAATCGGCCCCGCAGTTGATCCCATCCCCCGTGCCCACCGGCGCGGTCACCGTTCCACTGCCCGTGCCGGTGTTGGTCACCGTCAGGGTGAAGATCGCGGGTGTGATATCCATACCTGCGATGGAAAACTCATGCTTCTGAGACTCTTGCTTTCCAGGCGCCGTGAACGTCACGTTATCCGCTGGCTCGCTACCGACGGCGAGATTGAGCACCCCGTTGGTGCTTCCCGGCACCTGGCTGGTGTCCGCCAGGAACTGGACGAGCGAGCCAACGACCCCTCCGACGGTCAATCGATAATAGCCAATTTCTTGATACTGAGGACTTCCCTCATAAAAGAGGTCGGTAAATGAAAGCTGGGTGAGGATCTGCGTCGTACCGAATCTCGCGATCAAAAATTCGGGCCCATCGATCTCATCCGGCTCATAGCCCAGGCTGGATTGGACGCCGAAACCGTCCAGATTATCCCACCACAGGTCAGCCGGCGTATCCACCAACGGGTCCAGAGCGTTGTCATTGTTGACGTCGGTCCACCCTTCGATCGTGATCTGGACGCCCCCCACGGTTCTCGTACAGGTTGTCGCGGGAGACGAGGTACACGTATCAAACGGAGCGTTTCTAAAATCCACGAAGGCGGCAAAGCCGGTCCCCGTTAAGCATAAGTAGACCATCCCTGCCCACAACAGGACTTTGCGCTTCATGGTCGATTCCTCACGGGGATCGAGCGTTTCAGGTTGATACAGGGTGAAGGGGTCATGAGAAACTCTGCATAACCTGGAGTTTTCATTAGTCGTTGACAGTGCGGGAAGGCGACGCGGAAGACCGGGTGACACACCCGAAAACAACACGACCGATGGACACACTGCACCCATCGGCCGTAACAGACGAATTAGGGACAAATCCCCCGATACGCACACAGCTCATGTGCTACTACCGCCCCTTCCCGGTCGCGCAAGGAGGACCGGTTATGATAGACGCCATACTGCAGTCGGCGCAGATACACCAAGACGGGCCATTTGAACTGCAATAGCTATTCCCAAAATATTCCATCGAAATTCTTCATGCCAATCTACCTGTAAAATAAGCGTAATCCAAAAAATATTCAGATTTTTCTCACCATCTCCCCACCCGCTTGTGACCATATAATAGGGAATCGTTTGAACCAAAAAGGGAAAGAAATTTCCACCACGCACGACTCGGAACGTTCGAGTAGCACGAATTGGGTCACGGTAGGAAGGGTCTGGGGGGGAATATGGGGAATAGTTTGTGCTGTGGGGCAGTTTGGAGCGTATGGTCTCGCATTATCCATTTCTTCATCTCGTCACTCATCACTAAAAAGATTGAAGCTCCCTGCAGCAAGCTGCATGGAATCTTCGAAGTGCTAAGGAAGTGTAGAAGCACAATTTCCATGTTGCTCGCTTACCCCGCAGGGCAAGCTACGGGGAATGCACTCGCAAGGCACTTTCATGAGAACCCGCAAAAAGATGTCTTCCTTGGCGCTTCTCCGGTGCGCGTCCCGGCTGCTCTCCGCTCTGCCCCTTGCACTCGTCTCCGGATGCGGGGCCGGGGGCGTGGGAGAGGAGCCCCCACCGACTACGCCCGCCTTATGTCGCGGTCCACTCGCCGTGCCTCCGCCGACGCTGGGGCGACTGCCAGGGCTCAGCGGGCCGATGGGGATCACGATCGTGTCCGCGTGCTTCGGAGCCCGCGTCTTGGTGCTGGAGGAACAGACCGGCGAGCTGTCCACGGCCGACCTGGAGACGGGCGAGATCGAGCTCGTCGCGGCGGGGCTTTCCTCCCCCTTTGCGATGGTGATGGAACCGGAGGCAACGGCGGCCACCGCGCTCGTGACCGAGGCCAACCAGCTCTCGCGCGTCAATCTGACGGGCGGAACGATCGCCGCCGTCGCCCCGTTCGCGAATCGACCGACCGGCCTGGCGATTGACCCGGCTCAGCCCGACACCGTGTGGGTGGTGGAAGCGGGAAGCGGCGATGTTTCCCGCGTCTGGCGGTCGGATGGGTTGAAACAACGCGTGCTCCGCCATGCCGCCCTGGCCCGCGCCCGCGGTCTCGCGTTCGAACAACCCGGCGTGCTCCTGGTGGCCGAGGGCGATGCGGCCAACGGGGGCATCATTCGTGTGGATCTTCGTCAGAGCCCGCCGACGTTAGAGACGATTGCCGCGGGCCAGGCCGACCTGAGAAGCCCGTTCGGCCTCGACCTCGGAACGGGCGGTGATCTCGCCTACGTGACGGCCCAGGCCGCCAACCACCTCGCGCGGCTGGACGGCCTGGCGTCGGGCGCGGTCACCCTCCACACACACATCGATCATCTCAAAGGACCCGCGGGGCTGGCGCGACTCAGCGACGGCCGATTGGCGATCGCGCAGCACTCGACCAACGACCTGGTCGTGCTCGACCCCGCCGCGTGCCCCGCGCCGCCCTGCTCGCCCCCCCTTCCGGCGGTGGCCGGCCTCGGGACGCCGGGCGATCTCGTGCTCGACGAACCCGACACGGCGCTAGTCCTCGAACGCAACCACCGCGACACCGGCGTCACGCCGGGCGCGCTGTCGCGCGTCCACACCAAGACCGGCAAGGTGACGCTGATCGCCTCGGGGTTGACCGGGCCGGAAGCCCTGATCCTCGTCGGCCGGACGGCGTACGTGGCGGAGCGCGGCGCGGTGTCCAACAGCCCGACCGGGCGGCTGCTGATGGTGAACCTCGACTCCGGCGCGATCCAATTGGTTTCCAGCCAGTCGCTTTCCATACCGTCGGGCCTGGGCCTGGCGGTCGTCGATCCGGTCACCCTGGTGGTGACCGAACGCGGAGCCGGAGCGCAGAAGCTCTCGCTGCTGACGGCGCTCGACGGCAAGATGACGCCCGTGCCGCTCCAAACGCCGATCGCCGCGCCGCTGGGCATCGCGATGGCGCCGGATCGCGAGTACGCCTACGTCACCGACGCCTCGGTCGGCGCGCTGTACAAGGTGAAGGTAACGAACTGCACCGCCACCGCCCCCTGCCCGGTCGAGACCGTCGCCACGTCGCTTTCGAACCCCTCGGGCGTGGCGCTCGAACCCGCGGGGACCTCCGCGCTGGTCATCACCAACACCGGCGGCGCCGGCGGGGGGGCAATCGTCCGCGTCTTCCTCCAAAGCCCGACCCCGCCGTCCCCCACGTCCACCATCGTCAGAGGTCTCAACACCCCCCAGCGGATCGTCATCGAGCCCGGCGGCGCCACCGCCCTGGTCACCGAAAACGACCCCGACGCCATCACACGCGTCGCCCTCCCCGCCCCCTAGGAAGCCTGTTCATGAACGGCCATCTGCTGCGTTGTCAGTCGGCTTTGCGTGCTCACGTACGACCGCAATCCCCCGGGAATGCTTCGTACCTCCAGGAGTCTCCCAGTACGCTCCGCGCGCAAAGCAATGCCAATGGCGATTTCCCAACCGGAGCGCCTTGGTATCTGACCATTCCTGAACAGGCTCCATGTCCGCGGTCACGGCATGAACCCCCAAACCCAGGGGCAGTGTCAGACTTGCGATCTTTGCGATTCTGCGCCAGGACCCACCGGAGAATGCTCCATCCGCCTACGGTCGAAACGGGACCAGGCCGAGTCCGGAGACGGCGCGGTAGTGCTTGACATTGGCGCTCGCCAGAGAATAACCGCCCTCCATAGTCGTCGCCGCGATCAGCGCATCCGCCGCCCATAGTCCATCGGAATGCACGTGGCGTTTCAGAAGGGCGATGGCCCGATGACCAATCAAATCGTTGGGGTGAAGAACGAGCGCTCGCGCTCTTGCATGCGCCCGACCTTCCAGGTAAGATGTCGGCGTGGTCCCATCGTCCGTGATTGCCACCGATGGCCTGACCCCGGTACCCGCCTGATCGCGACGTGCGACTCGTCGCCGTCGCCGCGTTGCTGTTGCTGACCGCCCTCGTCTACGCGCCCAGTCTCGACCACCCGTTTCAATACGACGACGGCCACACCATCGCCGACAACGCCGCGCTCCGCCAGCCGGGCGCGTGGCGCGCGGCCTTCACCGGCACCACGCTCTCGAGCGTGGAGACCCCCGGCGGGCACTACCGGCCGCTCACGTACCTGAGCTACTGGGCCACGTTTCGCCTCGCCGGGCGGAACCCCGCCGCGTTTCACGCGGGCAACCTCGCGCTGCACCTGGCCGCCGTCCTCCTGTTGATCGGGCTGGTCGCTCGGCTGACCGACGACCGGCGCGTTGGGCTGCTCGCCGGCGCGATCGCGGCGCTGCACCCGGCGAACAGCGAAGCGGTGCTCTACGCCTCCGCCCGGGCCGGCCTGCTGGCCGCCGTGTGCTCGCTCGCGGCGCTCTGGTGCCTTGTGCTGGCCCGCGAGCGGCAGGCCGCGGGACGGACGGCGGCCGGGACGGTCGCCGGGTTCACGGGCCTCGCGGGGGCGGCCCTTCTCGCGAAGGAAACCGCCGTGGCGCTCCCGCTGCTGTGCCTCGCGGCCGACCTCATCCTGTTGCGCGACCGGCGCGCGGATCGGGCGGCCCGCTGGGGGCTGTACGCGCCGCTCGCCATCGGCGTCGTCCTCTACGTCGCCTTCACCGGCGTGTGGCGACCGGCCGCAACGGTGCTTGGCACGCCGGGCGCGCTGATGCGGTATCTCGGCGTGGTCGCCCAACAGGCGGAGGCGATCGGCTTGGCCGTGCGCCTCTTCCTCGTCCCTTGGCCGCTCACCGTGGAACATCCCTTGCCGGAATGGTCAGACCCGAGCGCCCTGCTCCTCGTGGGTCTAGCCCTCGCGCTGGGCGTCTTCGGCCTGACCGCAGCAAGGTCTAACTCGCCGGACTGGCGCGCGGCGGGGTTCTTCGGGGCATGGGCCTTCGTCGTCGCGCTCCCGACGCTGCTCTGGCCACTCAACATCCCCTTCCAGGAACACCGGGCGTACCTTCAACACGCGGGCCTCTCGGCGCTCACGGCGCTGGGCACGGTGCGCCTGATCGACGCCCGTCCCGCCGCCAAGCGGTCCGCGCTCGCGGTCGGGATTCTCGCGGTCTTGACGTTCGCCGGCGTGATTCTCGACCGAGGGCGGGCGTGGGCCGACCCTCTGCTGCTGTGGGAGAACGCCCGAGCGCACGCCCCCGCGTCGTTCCGCGTGCACACCAACACCGGGCTGGCCCTGGCGGCCCTCGGGCGGTGGGACGAGGCCGAAGCGGCCTTCGGCGCGGCGCTCGCGCTCAGCCCCGATTATCCCCCCGCGCTCGTCGGCGAGGGCGTGGTCGCGCACCAGCGGGGGGATCGGGTGGCGGCGCGGGCACGATACGAGCGCGCGATCGTGGTCGCGTCGAGTTACCTCCCCGCGCTGTACAACCTGGGCCTGATCGCGCAAGAGACCGGCGAGGCCACCGAGGCCGAGCGCTGGTATCGCCGCGCACTGGGCGTCAAACCGCTTCACGCACCGAGCCTTCTCAACCTCGGCACGCTGCTCTTGACGCAGCGGCGATGGGCCGAAGCCGAGGCCGTGCTCAGGGCCGCCGACGCCGCCTCGCCCGACTCCCCGGACGTGCGCTACCACCAAGGCGTCCTGGCCGAGCTCACGGGATCGCCCGCCGCCGCGCGACGCCTCTACCAGGCCGCCGAGCGCCTCGCTGCCGCCGCACATAGGCCCCAGCTCGCCGACGCCGCGCGCGCCGCCCTGGCCCGCCTCCCCCCGTCCCCGTAACACCCAACCCAGAGTGCGGAGTGCGGTGTCAGACTTGCGATCATTGCCTATTCCGATTGGCTATTTTGGCTATTGCCCCCGCCCGCTTGCACGCCGTCCCGGTCCGGCGTAGGATACCGCCATGCCGAGGCACCCCCGCGTCCACGCCGCCGGGCTCGTCTACCACATCATGGCCCGAGGCAACAACGGGCAAACTCTTTTCCACGACCGCACCGATTACGGCGTGTTCCTCAAGGCGCTCTCAACCGCGAAGCGCCGCTATCCCTTTTCGCTCTACGCGTACGCCGTGATGCCCAACCACGCCCACCGGCTGATCGAGGTCCGCAGCGCGCCCACCGCGCGTATCATGCAGTCGATGCTGACTCGATACAGCCGGTACTTCAACGACCGATACCAGCGGAAGAGCCATGTTGTTGCCATGTTGTTGCAGTGTCAGACTTGCCAAAGTTTCTTATCTTTTCAAAGAATGGCCGGCGGCCTCGGCACTTGCGCCGCAGACCCGTCGCGCGTAAGATACCGCCCATGCCGCGCCATCCCCGAGTCCACGCGACCGGTTTGGTCTACCACCTCATGGCGCGCGGCAATAACGGTTACACGATTTTCCGCGACCGCACCGACTACCATCTCTTTCTCAAGGCCCTGGACACGGCAAAGCGCCGCTACCCGTTCGCCCTGTACGCCTACGCACTGCTGCCCAACCACTTCCATCTCCTCATCGAGACGCGCGACTCGCCGACCGGCCGCATCATGCAGTCGATGCTGACTCGGTATAGTCGCTACTTCAACGACCGGTACCGGCGGAGGGGCCACGTGTTCCAAGGCCGGTATCGCGCGATCGTCTGTGAGCGGGAGAGCTATCTCCTGGAACTCGTCCGCTATATCCACCTCAATCCGGTTCGGGCAAAGCTCGTCACGCGGCCTGACGACTGGCCCTGGACGGGGCATCGCGAGTACCTGGGGCGCGCTGCGGCCGGACTCATCGACTCGGGACCGATCACGGGTCTCCTTGCCACACGGCCGGCGTACGAGCGGTTCGTTCGGGACGGTGTCAACGAGGGCTATCGCTCGGAATGGCATCCGGGAGAGACCAGCCCGTTTCTTGGGTCGCAGGATTTTATCCAGACGCTGAGTCGTCGGCTGGATGCCCAGCCTCCATCGAGACCGGCTCAGTCGTTGGACGCGCTGCTCATCGAGGAAGCCGCACGCTGCGGCCTGAGCCGCGAGGCGATTCGACACGGCGGGCGGCGCCCCCGCGTCGTGGCTGCACGGGATCGGTTTATCGCACGCGCGGCAGGCGCCGAAGGCCATTCCGCGTCGGCGATCGCGAAATTCCTCTCCTGCCACCCCTCCGTCATCACGAAATCCTTACACAGAACGTCGGCCGACACCTAAAGACGTGACGTCGCAGAGCGGATCACATTCCGAATTTATTTAGGAAAGTTAGGCAAGTCTGACACTGACTTAGGGGGTGGGGGGGGAGGGGTGCGTCACTCATCGATGAGGGCGTTCACCTTGGCCCGCAAGCTTTCCAGCGACTGCACGCCCGTCACTATCTCTCCGGTCACGGTCTGGTCCGGCATGGTGCGACCGACCACGAACGAGGGCGTCCCGCGGAGCCCCGCCTTCACACCGTCGCGCACGTCGCGGTCGACGTCGGCTTTCGGCCCTTCGGCCTGCAGACACGCCTCGTACGCCGCGCCGTCGAGGCCGACTTCCACGCCGGCCTTTTTGAACGCGGCGGCGTCCAGCTCGGTGGTGTGCGCGAAGAGCCAGTCGTGCATCGCCCAGAACTTGCCCTGTTGCGCCGCGCAACCGGCGGCGTAGGCCGCGCCCCGCGCGTGGGCGTGGCTGGGCAAGGGGTAGTCGCGGTACACGAGTTTCAGTTTGCCCGTGGCGATCAACTCGCGCTCGACCGCCGGCAGCACGTCGCTGAAAAAGCGCCCGCAGTACGGGCATTGATAGTCGGAAAACTCGACGGCCGTCACCGGCGCGTCGGGCCGGCCCTTGAACGGCCGGCCCTCCACGCTGATCGTCACCTCCCGCGCAGGCTCCGGAACTCGGCGTGTCGCCTGCACTCCCGTCTGTTCCAGGCGGTTCAGGCTGCGCTTGAGCTCGTGGAGGATCGCCTGCTGCGCTTCCAGCATCATGCGCAGTTCACGCACGTCGCGCCGAAGCGCCTCCAGCTCGGACTCCGCCGCGTGGGCGGACGGCGGGTTGGCCCCCAGGACCAGCAGCGCGACGCAGATTCCCCCGATGATCGCCGGAGTCCTGCAGAAAACATCCCTCCATCCCCCCTTGATCACATGGGGGCAGGGTTGACGCACCACGGCCGTCACACGACGACTACATAACCCGAGCCAATTCTTGGCCATTGCCAGCCCTCGTTCCTGATAACCGCTGAAAAGACATACCCTTATAATTCGGCATCCGTTTTGCTTTCAATGACCCCGTGCTTAGGATGCCGGATCCAATCCGAAATCTTCGTGCCACCATGGGAGCGATACTCGCGTTCGCCGCGGTCCTCGCGCTCCAGGGCTGCAGCACATCCAACGCCTCGGATGGAAGCGAACCCACGCCAGCCGGGGTCTTCACGGATACCACGCTCACCACCCACCTCGAACAAGCCTTCGGCGAGGCCAAGGCGTGCACCCAATTGTCCAAAGGCGCCTTCGCCGACACCACGGTGGTCATGATGCCCCCCAGCTTCCCCTGTCGCTGGTACAACCACTCATGCAGCGGAGAATTCGTCACGCCCAACACGATCAAACTCGGCTCCCCCTACGTCTGGAAGCACGAAACGATCCACTACCTCCTCTATCTCAATACCGGCGACGCCGACCCGAACCACACCAGCCCGTTCTTTCAGTCCTGCATCTGACGCAGCTGAGACCACGTTCTCTCGCCCACGACCGCGCCGAACGCTCGACACATCTCGTCACACCCAGTCACCGCGTCCACGCGAACCAGCGGCGCAGGATGCTCTGTTGGCTCCGGCTGAAGGTGGTCTTGCGCCACGCATTGGCCACCTTCTTGAACACCTCGGCCTGGGTGGGATAGGGATAGATCGTGCCGGCGATCGCGCGCAGGCCAAGACCGGCCTTCATGGCGAGCGTGAGTTGGCTGATCAAGTCGCCCGCGTGCGCGGCCACGACGGTGGCCCCGAGGATGGTCTCGGTACCTTTCTTGAGGTGGACGCGTGCAAACCCCTCGTCCTCGCCGTCCAGCACCGCACGGTCCACCTCATCAAGACGGTAGGTAACGGTCTCGACCGGGATACCCTGGGCCACGGCCTCCGCCTCGGACAGGCCGACGCGGGCGATCTCCGGATCGGTGTACGTCGCCCAGGGCACGATCAAGGCTCCGGTGCGGGCGTACCCCAGGCCGAATGGGTGCGGGAACAACGCGTTCTGGATCACGATCTGAGCGGTCGCGTCGGCCGCGTGCGTGAACTTGAACGGAAAACAGACGTCCCCGGCCGCAAAGATCCGGGGGTTGGTGGTCTGCAGGCGGTCGTTCACCCGCACGCCGGCGGTCGTGTCGTACGCGACGCCCGCCGCCTCCAGGCCCAATCCTTCCACGTTGGGGGCCCGCCCGATTCCGAGCAGGACGGCATCCGCCGCGATGTCGCACGTCCGGCCGCCGGCTTCGTAGCGGACGATCCTTTCGCGGCCCCGACCGTCGAGCCGTGTGACGGAGACCCCGAGGACGAACTGGACTCCGTCCTTCTTCATCCGCGCCGCGACGATCCCCGCCGCGTCGACGTCTTCGCGGGGCAGGATCCGCCCCTCGACCTCGAACAGCGTCACCTCGCTGCCGAACCGGGCAAAGGCCTGTCCCATCTCGCACCCGATCGGACCGGCTCCGATCACGGCCAGGCGCGGCGGCAATTCGGTCAGCGTAAAGAGCGTTTCGTTGGTCAGGTACCCCGCTTCGACTAAACCGGGGATGGGCGGGGGCGCGGCCCGCGCACCGGTGCAGATCGCCGCCTTGACGAACGCGAGCGTCCTCCCCGCCACCTCGACCGTATCGGGCCCCGTGAAGCGCCCGTCACCGAAGAACACGTCGACTCCCATACCCTTAAAGCGGTGGGCGGAGTCGATGGGGCTGAGCCGGGCGCGTAGCCGCCGCATCCGGGCCATCGCCGCCGCAAAGTCGTACGTCACCCCGCCCGTGCCGCCGACGCCGAACTCAGACGCCCGCCGCACCCCGGCCCAGGCGCGCGACGCCGCGATCACCGCCTTGGAGGGCACGCACCCCACGTTGAGACAATCGCCGCCCATGAGGTGTCGCTCGACCAGGGCGACCTTCGCCCCCAGGGCCGTGGCGATCGCCGCCGTGACGAGCCCGGCCGTGCCAGCCCCGACGACGACGAGGTTGTAGCGGCCGCTGGGCTCGGGGTTTGACCAGCGCGGGGGGTGGACGTTGTCGAGCAGCGCCCGATCGGATTCGTCATCGGGGAGCAGGCCAGCGGGATGCGGATTCAACGTCACTGCGCCCGCGTGAAGACGATGTCGCCGTAGTATGCCGTGACGGTCCCGCCGGTGTCGTCGGTGTCGCTCATGATCGCCACGGCGTTCACGAGCGGCGGCTCCTCGCCGAATGCCCGCCGGTAGTCCTCGTACACGTTGCGCTCCTCGGCCATCCACCGCCCCACGGACCGGTCGCCGCTCTCCACCACGATCATCTTCACGAAGTCGGTGTAGGCGTTGTCGACGACCGTCCCCACCGGCTCGCGGGCCTCCCAGATGTAATTGATGGCGCCGATGGGAATGTCGCCGAACAACAGCCGGCCCATCTTGTATTTCATTTTCTTGGAGAACGTCACCGCAGCGGGATCGTAGGCGAAGGTGATGTAGATCCGAGCCGCGTAGTCGTCTCCCCCCTTTTTCCGGACGTCCCCCTTCTGAATGACGTTCGAGACCTTCCACCGCCACCGCAAGATCGGGTAGTCCTTGAGATCGATCGCGACCTCGCGGGTGCGGCCCGACGCGCCGGCCTGACTCTCGGCCCGGACGACCGTGACCCCGTCATCCTTCACCACCACGTACTCCGTGTGGCGGGCGACTTTCTTAAAATTGAGCGGCTTCCAGCCGGGCGGCACCGTTTGCCCCTCCGCGGCGGTCGAGAAGGCGCCGACCGTCAGGACCGCATCCTGGTCGGCGTCGCTCGACGATGGGAGCGCCGCGAAGCCGGCGACGACCGCCAGCCCCGCCAACCCGCCGAGGGCTAGGCGGCCGATGGCTTCACCCACTTCTGATAGCCCACCGGGACCAACGCCAGGAGTCCCAGGAGCGCGAACGCGCCGAGCACCCGGGGCGACGCGACGTCCCCGAGCGACGTGATCGTTCCCAGCTGTCGTCCCGCGTTGGTGAAGACGACGCTCCCGGGAACAATCCCGATAGCCGTGGCCAGCACGTAGGTCGAGAGCGGAATCCGCGTCAATCCGCACGCCAGGTTCACGAGGAAAAACGGGAACAGCGGGATCAACCGCAGGGTGAGGAGGTAGTTGAAAGCGTTTTGCGCGAACCCCCGCTGAATGGACTCCAGCTTGGGTCCGAACCGGCGTTCGATCGCATCGCGGACGAGGTAGCGGGCGGCCAGAAAGGCGAGCGTGGCTCCCGACGTCGCCGCGAGATTCACGTACACCGTCCCCCACAGAATCCCGAACAGAAATCCACCCGTTACGGAGAGAATCGCGGCGCCGGGCAACGAGAGGGCGGTTTGCACGCAGTAGACGACGAGGAAGAGCGCCACGGTCGCCGAATAGTGGGTGTCGGTGTAGTCGCGCAGCGCGTCCTTGTGGGTCTTGAGCTCGGCCAAGGTGAAATACCGGCCGAGATCGAGGGCGAAGAACGTCGCGACGCCCAGCACGATGACACCCAGCACCAGGACCTTCCCGCGAGGGAACGCGCGCGTCACGGTCATCCGATCGCTCCTCTGTCTCGGGTTATTCCGGCCGTGACTCTTTCACCGCGTGTCCGCCGAACGCGTTGCGCAGGGCCGCCAGCATCTTTTCGGCGAACGACTCGTCTTGCCGCGAGCGGAACCGCGTGAACAAGGCGGTGGTGAGGGTCGGCACCGGCACGCCCTTGTCGATCGCGTCCTGGACCATCCAGCGGCCTTCTCCCGAATCGGGCACGTACCCCTTGAGGCGCTCCAGACGCGGATCACGGGCCAGCGCTCCGGCCGCCAGTTCCAGGAGCCACGAGCGCACGACGCTGCCGTGCATCCACAGGTCCGCGATCTTGCCGAGGTCGAAGCGGTACTCGCTCTTGGACATCAACTCGAAGCTCTCGGCGTATCCCTGCATCATGCCGTACTCGATCCCGTTGTGGACCATCTTGACGTAGTGCCCCGCCCCGTGCCCACCGACGTGAGCCCAGCCGTCCACCGGCGCCAACGCAACGAAGATCGGTTCGAGGCGTTTGACGATCGCCGGGGCGCCGCCGATCATGAGACAGTACCCGTTCGCAAGTCCCCACACGCCCCCGCTCGTGCCGACATCCATATAATGGATGCCCTTCGCCTTGAGTTCGGCGGTCCGGCGCACATCGTCGTGAAAATTCGTGTTGCCGCCGTCGATGAGGACGTCGTCGGATTGGAGGAGCGCCGCGGCGGCCCGCACCGCCTCTTCGGTCGGAGGCCCGCTCGGAACCATCAGCCAGACGGTCCGGGGCGCGGTCAGCTTCGCGACCAGATCGGCGAGCGAGGACGCGCCGACGCACCCCTCGCGCCCAGCCTGCGCGACCAGCTCCGCGGCGCGGTCATAGACCACGACCCGGTGCCCGGCGCGCCGCAACCGCGCCGTCATATTCATCCCCATTTTCCCGAGACCGACGAATCCGATGTCCATCTCCGCCCCTTCCCTCCCGGTCATAGGTGGGCCTCGACCACGTTCCGCGCGAGTGTATCACAGTCGACTTTTCACCGGATAGGCGGGATGGATGCGGTAAAGCCTGCAGGCTACTCAAAAAGCTCCAGATGCAAGGCCGCAGGAACCACGGCCCGGCCGGCGCCGATCGCCGCACCGACCCCGACTTCCACGAGCGCACCGTCCGGCGCATGGAGCACCGCCCGGCCGAACGCGGTGTTGAGGAGTCGTAACTCGTCCAGCGAGTAGACCATCGGGTTGGGCTGCTCGTCAGCCACGGCCGGTGATGAGTGGATCGCCACTCCAACAGCCAAAAGCGCCAGCAACACAAGCGCTGCACGAGCGGCGAAAGGCTTACGAAAAGGGGATCGTTGACTCGCCAGGCGGGGACAACACTCGACACCCAAGGAATGACCTTTCCAGTATAGTCCGATTGGGGAGGTGGTCACTATACGAGCCGCCGTTTCGCGAAGTCAAGAACAATTTTCACGCCCCCCTGAAACGGTTGAACCCCACCTGGAACGTCGTGGGCCGGGTCCACTTCAACCTTGCGGAGAACCGCAAGGACGAAGAGTCGCCATTCGCCTTCCTCGCGACCTATACGAGCCAGCTTTCGGCGCATGGGCGAGCGCGGCACCTGCCGCTCGCTGCCTGCGCCTTGACATCATGTTGATATGCTTGTTATAAGTGATATGGTCATCGTAATTGGAGGTCTTGTATGATCCGGGAAGCGTCTGCGATGAAGGTGCGTCAGAATCTGGGCGAGTTGATCAACGAGGTGCAGTACCGGCACGACACCATCCTGGTTACCAAGGCCGGGAAGCGGGTTGCGGCCATCGTGGATATCGAACTGTTCGAGAAGATCAGGCTGATGGAAGCCGAGTTCAACCAGCTCGTCGGGCGTCTGCAAGAGGCCTACAAAGGTGAATCGCTGGAGACCGTCGAAGGCGAGTTGCGAAAAGCCAAGGCCGCATCACGACGCCGCGCGCGTCCGTGAGGGTCGTCCTCGACACCAATGTCCTCCTCTCTGGATTCATTGTCCCTGACAGCGGACCAGGACGCATCATTAGGGCCTGGCGCGAAGCCCGATTGGATCTCGTGGTCTCCGAGATGATGCTCGACGAGATCCGGCGAGTCCTTGGCTATCCGAAGATCCGTAAACGGCTGAAATGGGATCCCGACGAGATCGAGCGGTTTATCCTGCTCTTACGCTTTAAATGCATCGTCATCGAACCGCCATCGATGACCTTTGACCGCTTACGGGATCTGGCAGATGCCGCGGTGTTGGCAACCCTCATTCACTCCGAAGCGGAAGCTCTGATCACAGGCGATGGCGAGCTGCTCGCCCTGGCTGACCGCTATCCCATCATCTCGCCCGCCGAATTTGTCCGACGTCTGTAACAGCCTCGACCGCTACCACCGGCCCAAAATCACCCTTCACACTGACGACGTTGCGTCGACGCTGAAGCTCTTTGCCCGCAGACCTTTGACTGTTACTCTCACGGCACTCACACCACCAGGCTTTGACGATTGAGGCAACCATTTCGGTTTGGAGGGTACCTGGCCGCCCACGGTCAGCGGGCAAAGAATATCCCTCGATGACCGCCCCAGCCTCATCTTCGGCGGCTCATCTCCGGGACACGCCCCTACTCGCATTGCAGGACATGCCCCCCCGTCGACCGGGCACCGCCCCGGACATCCATTGCTAAAGTTCGCCGGATTCTGTTATCTCTATACGCGATGGACGAGCGGGTGATTGCCGGTAAGTATGCCATCCAAGGCGAGATCGCCCGTGGCGGGATGGGCGTTGTCTACAAGGCCCTTCACACCACGCTCAATCGCGAGGTCGCCATCAAGGTCCTCCACCCCCAGTACAGCGGCGACCCCTCCTTTCTCAAACGGTTTCAGCGCGAGGCGCGCGCCATGGCGAGGCTGGCCCACGCCAATATCATCGGCGTGTTCGACGTCACCGAGGACCACGGGGCGCACTCCATCGTGATGGAGTTCTTCGAAGGGAAGGATCTCAAGCAGCTGATCCTCGAGCACGGTCGGTTCTCCGCGGCCGACACCGTCGCGGTGGCGAGCCAGGTCACCGACGGCCTGGCGTACGCGCACGCCCAGGGCATCATCCACCGGGATATCAAACCCGGCAATATCATGATGGACGACCGGCGGCGCGTGAAGATCGCCGATTTCGGCATCGCCGCGGCCACCGACGAGATTTCGGTGACCGCCACCGGCCAGATCATCGGCACGCCCGAATACATGTCCCCCGAGCAAGCGCGGGGGGAGCAGTTAGACGGGCGCAGCGACCTCTATTCGCTCGGCATGGTCCTCTACGAGATGCTCACCGGGCAGACCCCGTTCGCGGGAATCTCGAGGATGGCGATCGTCGGCAAACTGCTCTACGAAAAAGACGAGCTGGCGCTCCAATTCTCCCCGGACGTGCCCGCCGAGCTGCAGGACCTCATCCGGACCCTCCTCAAGAAACAGCCGGACCAGCGCCTCCCCGACGCGGCGGCCCTGTTCGCCCGGCTGGGCGCGCTCGGGGAGGACCTGGGGGTCGCGCCGGCCGTCGCCCGCGGTTCGTCGCGCGCGACGAACACGGGGACCACGCCGCGGGAGACCGCGCCGGTTCAGCAGAAGGACGAGGAAGGGCCCACCGTGATGCTGCACGACCCGCCGACCGAAACGAGGACGGGGGTGAAGGTCGCCCCGGAGGTCGCGGCCGGGCGCACGCCGCCCGCGGTCGAGCCGCCTCGCGAGCCGCCGAAGAGCTCGACGCCGCCGCGGCCGGCGCCGCACCCCAAACCCGCCGTCGCGCCCGCGCCCAGACCGGTTCGGAGCGGGGGACCGGGGTGGGTCGTCCCGTTCGCCGTTGGCGTCACGGCCGTGGTCCTCGGGCTGGGAGGCGTCGTGTACTACCTGTCCGGCACGACCGAGCAACCCGTCGCGCCGATCAGCCCCGAACCGCCGGCCGACGTCGCCCCTGCCTCGTTGACAGAGCTGCGAGAGCTCCAGTCCTCGATCCGGACGGCGCAGGACCAAGTCGCGCAGTCGCGCCGCGAGGCCGACGCCGCCCAGGCCGGGACGCACGCGCCCGATGGGTACCGCCAGGCCGGCGACGTCGAGGCCGAGGGGGCGCGGTTGCTTCAAGACGGGGCCGGGCTGATTACCCAGCGCCGGTATGTCGACGCCATGACCGCCCTCCAGGAGAGCCTCGCGCGCTTCGGGCGGGCGCGGGACGAGTTCGGCCGGGCGCGGCAGACGGCGCTCGCCAAGGCCGAGGAGGACGAGCGGTTGCGGGCCGAGCGCGAGCGCCAGCGCCAGCAAAGGGCGCGCGCCGAAACCGCCCCGAAACCGCCGCCGGCGCCGGCGCCCAAGAAGGCCAAACCCAAGGTCGCGTCAACGCCGCCCCCCGCGCCTCCAGCCGCTCCCCCGCGCCCGGATATCGAGGTGGTCGGCGGCGTGCTCTCCGAGCTCAAGGCGGCGTATGAGAAACGCGACCTGCGGACGCTCCAGCGGATCAGCGATCTGTCGGAGGGCCGCGTCCGTTTTCTCGAGCAGATCTTTCAGGAATATCCCACGATCGGCGTCGCGGTCTCGGGATTTACCATCACGGCCGACTCGGCCTCGGCGGTGCTCTCGATCACCAAGCTGATCAATCGCAACGGGGAGGCGGTGAAGCCCGGCAACGATTGGAAGCACGCCAAGGTCGTGCTCCGCAAGCGCGACGGCGCGTGGGGCAAGGCGGTGTGGTGACGCACGAAACCGCGCCATGCTGGAACTGAGAATTTTCCTGGACAAGAAGCTGATCCAGCGCACGGTCCTGTCGAAGGGCACGATCACGATCGGGCGCTCGGCCGATAACGACGTGGTCCTCGCCAATCAGCACGTCTCGCGCCTGCACGCGGTGCTCGAACAGGTGGGAGAGGCCTTCACCGTCGAGGATCGGAGTTCGAACGGCCTGTTGCTCGACGGCGAACGGGTGCCCCGCACCTCGGTGTTGCCGCCCCGGTGCCGCCTTGAGATCCACCCGTTCGAGATCGAATGCCTGCGCCTGCAGGAAGACCGCACCGCGCCGATTTCCAAGGCGGACCTCCAGGACCGGACCGACGCCCCCAACGAGACGCCCCCCGCGCGCGAGGCCGTCTCGTTTCACTTCGGCCAGATCGTGGGCGAAAGCCCGCGGATGGGGCAGGTCTACCGCTTGATCGAAGACGTGGCGGACAGCGCGGCGACCGTGCTCATCCGCGGCGAGCACGGCACCGGCAAGGAACTGGTGGCGCGCGCGATCCACCAGACCAGCCGGCGGCGCGACCACCCCTTCGTCGCGGTCAACTGCGCCGCGATCCCGCTCGACCTGATCGAAAGCGAGCTGTTCGGGTACGAAAAAGGCGCGTTCACCGGGGCGCAGGCGGCCAAGAAAGGCAAGGTGGAGGAAGCCGGGGGCGGCACGCTCTTTCTCGACGAGATCGGCGAATTGAGCCCGCCCGCACAGGCCAAGCTGCTCCGATTCCTCCAGGGCCACACGTTCATGCGGCTCGGGAGCGCGCAGGAAATTCCCGTCGACGTGCGGGTCGTGGCCGCGACCAACAAGGACCTCGAGCGCTTGGTGAAGGAGGAGACCTTCCGCGCCGACCTCTACTACCGCATCAAGGTGGTGCAGATCCGGCTGCCGACGTTGCGCGAGCGCCTGGAGGATATCCCGCTTCTGAGCGCGCACATCCTCCAGCGCTTGGCCGCCGAGCAAGAACTCCCGTCCCTACCCGTGCTGACCGACGGCGCGATGCGCCGCCTGCGCGAGGCACAGTGGCCGGGCAACATCCGCCAACTGGAGAACGTCCTCTACAGCGCCATCATCCGCTCGCGCCCCCCGCACGTGTTGGACGAGGCGCTGCTGCTGGCCGATTCGCCCACCTGGATAGGCGCCCCCGAACCGGTCGAGGCCCCGCTCGACGCGATCAGCAAGCAGCTCCTGCTCCAGGTCCTCAACGACCATCACTGGGACACCGCCAAAGCCGCGACCGCGCTGAAGGTGAGCCGCGGCACGGTCTACTATAAGATGAAGAAGTACGGGATCGAGCCGAAGGACGGATCGAAGCGGGGGCTGAAGTTGTGAAAGGGAAGCGGTCAACAGTCAGCTCTCAGCGTTAAGAAGCGTCAGGCCGATTGCTGACCGTTGAGCGCTTTCCTTTTCAACCCTTTAAAATCCATTTCAAAGATTTGAAATCCTCTCCTCATCCTCGCGCGTCGTTCCACCGTTGAGTGCGGGCCAGTCGGGTTGAAAAGCTCCATCTTTCTCAATCGTTCTCGTCCTCTTTCTTTCCCCGCTCCGCCGCATCGAGCGTGTGGCACGGCGCTTGTATTGGAGTGGGGAAGACCATGACCCGACTCGTCGCCATCGCCTTACTCATCGCGACCGTGTTCTTCGCGGGTGGGACCGCGTCCGCCACGGCCTCCTCGCTCGATTTCGGCTGGGGTCAGCCGGTCGCCGTCAAGCCGCGGCCGGGCAAATCCTCGTTCCTGGTGTGGCCCATCCAGATCAGCAACCGCACCGCGAAGAAGCTCGTGCCCCAACTCGACCTCGTCGCGGTCACCGATACCGGCAAGCAGTACCATTCGCAAGCCACCGTCAAGGTCAGCACCGCGGCGTCGCCCTCCGGCGAGACCCTGAGCGTCGCAGCGCTGCAGAGCACCATGTTTCCGTCCGTCACCCGCCAGGCGTTTGCCGTGTTCGAGAACGTCGACCCCCACGCGAGGGTCATCCATTTTTACGTCGGGGGGCTGGAAACGCCCGCAGCCGCGAATCCCGGTCAAGACGTGTATTTGCGCGTGACGTACACACGGTCGAAGACCGGATGGGTGTGGAGTGGGACGAGCGTTCTGGAATAAGCTGCTCAAGGGCGAAGTCGGCGCACCCGCGCGTCCGCGCGGTGTCGGGCTGACCCACGTCGGGATGAAACGGAGCCAGAACGAAGACGCCATCTTCGTCTCCGACGAGGCGGGACTCTATCTGGTGGCCGACGGCATGGGAGGCCACGCGCACGGCGAGGTGGCCAGCGCCCTGGCGATCAAGACCGTCACCGAGCATTTCGCCGCCCAGACGTCGGGATCTCGGCTCTCCGCGGTGGTCGAGGCGGTGAAACTCGCCAACCGCACGATCCACCAGGCCGCCACCGAGGCGGTCTCCGTGCAGATCGAAGGCGGCACGATGTTGGCCGGGATGGGCACCACGATCGTCGCACTCGCCACCGACCAGGACACCGTGGTGATCGCCCACGTCGGCGACAGCCGGATCTACCGGCTGCGACACGGCCGCCTCGAAGCCCTCACCCGAGACCACTCGCTCGCCGCCCTGGCCGCCGCGCACGACGCGTCCCTCCCGCCCCTCCGCGGCGGCTTGAGGAACATCATCACCCGCGCCTTGGGCATTGAAGCCGAGGTGGAGGTCGAGGTCCGCGAGGAACCCCTGACCGAGGGCGATCTGTTCCTCCTCTGCAGCGACGGGCTCACCAACATGGTGTCCGACGAGCGCATCGAAGCGATCCTCGCCGCCGACCCACCGCTCCAGACCGCCTGCGAAACGTTGGTCGCCGAGGCCAACCAGAACGGCGGCAAAGACAACGTCTCCTGCGTGCTGGTCCAGGTCTGACGCCTCAGGGGGTGTCACGCGGCGAGTTCATCGCCCCAAACACGATCAAACTCGGCTCTCCCCCTATGTCTGGAAACACGAAGCGATCCACGACCTCCTCTATCTGAACACCGGTGACGCGGACTCAAACAACACCAGCCCGTTCTTTCAGACCTGTATCTGACGCTACCGAGCCCCAAACCGGCGGTTCAAACAATCACCAGGCATTGCATCTCGGAGTAAATAAAACGGTTGCATTCTCGGTCTAGAGAAGAGTAGACTGGCGCCATATTCTCAGGTCTCGTCGTCCCCTCGCTCGCCCCTCTGCGAGCCGTCTGGGGGTCGCGTCACGTAGCGGAGTTCGGCCATGCGGAAACAAGCCCTCGTCCTCTCGGCGATCGCGTTCCACACGTTCCTCCTCCTGCCCCTGGCGCCGCTGTGGGCCCAAGACCTCACGCTGCCTCCCGACGGGGATCGCGTCCCCCCGGTCATCCAGCACGAACCGCCCGCG
>Ga0180094_1000104_pt1 | contig 20656 bp, 20 predicted proteins | sample EasRivT47_16_1Da_FD_121786 | JGI IMG/M metagenome (GOLD analysis project Ga0180094, IMG submission 121786) | Soil microbial communities from meander-bound floodplain in the East River, Colorado, USA - East River metaG ERMLIBT47_16_1Da | ecosystem: Environmental > Terrestrial > Soil > Floodplain ... | reverse complement strand
TGCCGAGCAGATACTGCAACGGGTCCCCGTCCGCGCGGCTCGTCACCAGCGACCGCATCCGAGCCGCCTCGTCCGCCGTCAGCGGCGCGTCGGGGGCGAGGTACCACGCATGCCGCGGCTGGGACAGGACGTGGGCCAAGAGATCCTCCGCTTCCCGACGGGGCACCGGAACCCCGGCCTCTCTCAGACGGCGCGCGCCCCAGAGCACGCTTTGCATCCGAGTCTGCGTCACGCCGACGTCACAGCCGCTGGAGCTGGTCGGCCTGCGCCCAGGCCTGCAGCGCGTGAATCAGCTCGTCCAGGTCGCCCTCCAACACCTGATCCAGCTTGTGGAGGGTGACGCCAACCCGATGGTCGGTCACCCGATTCTGAGGGAAATTGTAGGTCCGGATCTTTTCGCTGCGTTCTCCGGTCCCGACCTGGGACTTGCGATCCTTGGCGATCTCGGCTTCCTGACGCTCCCGCTCGACCTCGACGAGGCGCGACCGGAGGATCCGGAGCGCTTTCGCCCGGTTCTTCATCTGGGACCGCTCGTCCTGGCAACTCACGACGGTATTGGTCGGTACGTGGGTGATGCGGACAGCCGAGTACGTGGTGTTGACGCTCTGCCCCCCCGGCCCCGAGGCACAAAATGTGTCGATGCGAAGATCCTTGGGGTCGATCTCGTACTCCACTTCCTCCGCCTCGGGGATCACCGCGACGGTCACGGTCGAGGTATGAATCCGGCCGCCCGCTTCGGTCACCGGCACGCGCTGGACGCGATGGACGCCGCTTTCGAACTTTAATCGGCTGTAGGCGCCCTTCCCCTCGATCACCATGATCGCCTCTTTCATCCCGCCGATCCCGGTCTCGCTGGAGGAGACCAGTTCGACCCGCCATTTCCGCCGTTCCGCGTACTTCCCGTACATGCGAAAGAGCTCGGCGGCAAACAGCGCCGCCTCCCCGCCGCCGGTGCCCGCCCGAATCTCCATGAAGATGTTCTTCTCGTCACGGGCATCTTTGGGAATCAAGGCCAACCGGAGCGCCTCTTCCATCGCGGTCCGCCGGACATCCAGCGCATGGGCTTCTTCGAGCGCCAAGGCACGGAATCCGTGATCGGTCTGAGGGTCGGCCGCCAGGCGGTCCGTCTGGGCGATTTCATCGAGCAGCGCCCGGTACGCGGTGTACTGCGACACGATCTCGACGATGTCGGCTCGTTCTTTGGCTGCGCGATGCAGCGCCTGACGATCCGTCACCACCCCGGGGTCGATGAGGCTTCGATCGAGCTCGGCCAGGCGCACGACCAGCGCATCGAGCTTGGCGATCAGGAGATTCGGCTTTTCGGTCACGGCCGGCATCGGTCTGTGAACTCGCCCTTCCTCATTCTTTCTTGCTGTATTTCTTCCGGAATCGCTCCACACGGCCCTCGGTATCGACGATCTTTTGCAAGCCGGTAAAGAAGGGATGGCAGGCCGCGCAGATCTCAACCCGGATGTCCTTGACGGTCGAACGGGTTTTCAAGACGCTCCCGCATGCACAACTGATGTTGGATTCCTGATACGCCGGATGGATGTCAGCTTTCACCGGATCCCCTTTCTGATCTCGTTGAAAAAACAAGGATAAATCGCTAAATCGCCGCTGAGGAACGCCGTATTATACCGCGCGGAGAAGGCTTTTACAAGCGGAACCTGCACCGCGCCAAGGGCGCGGCTTGAAAATCCTCCCTCCTTCCTTCCTTTCAGGTGGCGAAGCAACCTGCACCGCGCCAACGTCGCGGACTGAAAATCCGCCCCCTCCTTCCAGGTGGCGCAGCAACCCTGCACCGCGCCAACGGCGCGGACTGAAAATCCGCCATCCCTCCTTCCAGGTGGCGCAGCAACCTGCACGGGCATCGGCTTGCAGCGTTTTGGGAAGGTGTGCTAGGCTCCGGACCACGTATGGGGCGTTGGCTCGTGTTTCTCACCGCCTGGGCGGTCGCATCGGCCTGTTCCCGCGGTGAGCCCACCGTGCTCGCCGTCGCGGTTCATCCCACGAATTCCAACATCGTGTATGTCTCCGCCAGTCACGGCGTGCTCAAAACACGAGACGGGGGACTGACGTGGTCGGCGATCAGCGAGGGGCTCGAACATTCGCAGGTCCGCGCGTTCGCGATTGATCCCACCGCCCCGTCCACGATTTACGCCGGAACGTTCGCCAACGCCATCTACAAGAGCGCCGACGGAGGGCAGCGGTGGAGACCGGCCAACGTCGGGATGAAAGAGCACGTCTCGGTGGTCAATGCCTTGACGATGTATCCACCCAATCCTCAGATCATTTACGCGGCGACCACCGTCGGCCCCTATCGCAGCGAGAACGGCGGTGAGACCTGGGAGGAACGGGTTCGCGGCATGGAAAGCGTCTACACGGTGGCAATCGCGTTTGACCCGCGTTTCCCCGAGGTTCTGTACGCCGGGACGAGCGGCGGAATGTACAAAAGCCGGGATCGCGGCGCGCGGTGGGAGCTGCTCAATCGGGGATTGATCGAGGGTGAGGTCGGAACGGCGATGGCCCTCGGTGTCAATGCCATCTCGGTCGATCCGCAAGACACCAACCGTCTCGTCATCGCCACGGGAAAGGGCATCTTCGTCAGCTCGGACGGCGGCGCGCGGTGGGAGTCGCGGTCCGTCGGTTCGGTGATCCCGTTCATGACCGCGGTGCAACGCGATCCCGGAGACCGGATGACGCTGTACGCAGGCGGCGACCACGGCATCTTCGTCAGCCGGGACGGCGGAGACACGTGGACCGCCGTGGCGGCGGAGCCGAGCCCCCGGGTGGTCCGGGCGTTGGCGGTGGACCCGTCGAGCCCTGGCGTGGTGTATGCGGGCACACACAAGGGGCTGTTAAAAAGTACCGACGATGGAGCCACGTGGTCGCGGATCGAAGGCCTGCGGTAAGCCGCTGGCTGGGCGCGCTTGCCCTGGGCCTGCTGGTCGTCAGCCCAGCGATGGCGGCGGTCGAGCGCCCTCACTCGCTCGCGTTCAAAACCGGCTATCACGTCTATCCCGCGAGCAGCTACTTTGACTTTTCTCAGGGGTTCGACCTGGGAAACAGGTCCGACTTTCGCGGCCAAAGTCTCGAGCTGTTCGATTACACCTATCAATGGGAACCCCGCTGGGGACTGAACTTCTCGTGGTTCAGCGGCTACTACCAAAAATACACCCCGGCTGAAAATTTCCAACAGTCTCTCCTCACCGCCTACACCACCATCACGCCGATCTACAGCATCCGCGGGACAGGACTCGTGGGGGCGTGGACCGTGTACGCCGGCGCGGGGGTGGGTTGGTACAGCCTCGTACTTCGGTTCGACAGCGGCACCACCAGCACCGAGATCAACAACAACACCCTTGGTTACCAGGCGCTGATCGGAACCGAATACCGGTACAGCGAACAGGTCGGCTTTTTACTCGAAGCGAAGTACGCGCGGGCGCGCATGGGATTCGGTCGCGATCTCGGCTCAGACCCAACATCGCGGGCACTCCGCATCGATCTGGGGGGCCAGAATCTATTGGTGGGAGTGCGCATTCACTTTTGAAGGCGCACCATCGCAACTTACAACGCCAGCGCGTGCGAGAGGCCGCGGCGAGCCTGCTTCAGCACGTTCCGGGCGTGGGTGAGCGCCGCCTCCTGCCCGCCCTGTTCTCCCTCTATCAGAACCTGTAGCGCCTGATCGATCGCGGCGTTGAGGTGCTCCACGGTATCGCGCGCGTGTTGATTGTTCGATCGCGGGGCCGCCTCAACGGCCTCTTTCCCGTGCGCGACCGCCCGCCTCGCGTAGTCGATCACAACGCTCAGGTTTCCCGCGACGCCCTGCTGGACCATGGCCTGGGCGGCTTCGACCATGTCCTCCGCGTGCCGGCGTACCGCTTCAGGGTCTCCCGTCCGAACCGTTTCGGCCCCGACCGACGACACCACCAGACACAGCAAGACCGCGAGCGCAAGCCCCCATCGACCGGAGCGACGACCGGGACGCCGACTCATCGTCTTCTTCCCCCACTCAGACTAGAACAGGCCGAACCTTCGCCGGCTGGGGACCAACATCACGCCAACGAACACGCCGTGTTCCTCGGAGCCGGCGACCATGAGCCCCGACTCGGTCGTCAGCACCGTCCGAAACGGGATCGCCTGCAGACGGCTCTGGGCGGGTCTCCATTCGCTTCCCTCGTGATCGCTCCACCACACTCCTCCGGTCGTCGCGGCAAGCACCACATCACGCCCCGCCACCACGTCCACGGCGAGGCCCGTGACCTCCAGGCCCTTCGGCAATCCGGAACCGATCTCGCGCCACCCAATCCCCTTCCGGTCTTCCGCAGCCCGGAAAATCGTCGCCGCGGTCCATCCGTACAGCGCCTGTCCCGCCGAAAGCCCTGTCAGTGCCCCGTCCATCGGCCCCGTCGCGAGCGGGACCCACCGGTCGGCGGCTGTCGCTCGCCGGAACACGCCGGTCTGCGCGGCGGCGTACACGGCGCCGCGCCGGTCGGACGCCACGGCGTGGACCGAGGTCTCTTCGCCGTCCAGCGCGACACGGGACCACGTGGAGGTTCCGTTCGGGCGTTCAAACAGCCCCGTTGATGTGGCGGCGTACAGTCGGTCCGGCCCGGCCAGCAACGCGGCCGGCACTCCGTGGAGCCCCTCGCCGTCGGCCACCCAGCGGCTGATCGCCCAGTCAGCCCGGTATACCGTCTCCGGCGTCGCCGCGTACTGCGCGCCCTGCGCGTCGCGGGCCAGGGCGCGAATCGTTCGCGATGGGATGCCGTCGTTAAAGGGGCCCCACGATTCGCCGGCATCCTTGCTGCGGAACAGGCCCGAGCTCCGGGTTCCCGCAAAGAGACCGCGAGTCGGATCGACCAGCACGGCCGAGACCGAGGGGAACAACATCCCACGTTCGGACGCGCGCCACGACCCGCGAGGCGAGCGCTCCACCACGCCGCTGCCGGTCCCGACGTAGAGGACGCCGCTCTTCCCGAGCACCAGGCTCTGGACATTGGTATCAGGCATCCCCTGACTGATCGACTCCCAACGCACCCCGCCGTCCGACCTCGTAAACACGCCCTCGCCCGTCCCGACGTACAGCGCGTCGGGGCCGGCGACGAGGCCTCGGATGGAGGTATTCGTCAATCCGTCGTTGATCGGAACCCAGTGCCACCCCTGATCCACCGTCTTGAACACTCCGCCCCCGAAGCTCCCGGCGTAGAGGGCGCCCGAACCGTCTACGGTCAGGACGCGAATGAAGTTCTCGCGGAGCCCCATATCATCACGGAGCCCTTCGTTCAACGGTTGCCAGGCCCCGCCGTCGTCGTGACTCACGAACAGTCCGTGTCCGCCGGTCCCGGTATAGAGCGTTCCGTCGGGCCCCAGTGCGAGTGAACGGGACAACGTCATCTCCAAGCCGCGGTTGGACGGGGTCCACCGGCGCCCGTCATCCGTGCTCTTAAACACGCCGGCCCCCGTCCCCGCATACAGGGTTCCTGATCGCGGATCGCGGAGAATCGCCAACACCTGGGTGTTGCCCAGCCCCTCGTTGGCGGCGGTCCAACGGCGCCCTCCGTCTTCGCTGCGGAAAATACCGCCGCGGACCGTCCCGGCCAACACCACGCCGTCCGGCATCGCCGTCAACGTCATGAGAAACCGATCATCGGGACCGTCCTCCGACGGACGCCAGCGATCGCCGTCGGGCGCCTTGGTGTAGATCCCATTTCCGAACGTCCCGGCATACACGACCCCATCGGGGCCCTCTGCCAAGGACTGGACGCTGCCGCCGCCGACCGGACCGTTCGTCTGATAAAACGTCACGTCACCCTGGGACGGAGGACGATACCCCTCTTCCAGCGTCAGATAGCGGAACGGTTCCGCCATGCGTCCCGCGTCTTCACACCCTTGGGGGGATCCGCCCAGCGCCACGCCAACCGCCAGCACGATGCCATAGGATCTCGAACTTCTCGCTCGCACGTTCGTCTCGTCAGGGTTCCTGGTGTGTGACGTTGCGCGTATTCCGCCAACCAGCCTCTTCAAGGGACTGGTGGCTTTTTCTTACCACCATCCGCGGCGCTTAAAATAGGCGAGCAGTCCCGCCACGATCACCCCCATCCCGACCAGAACGCCCGGATACCCATAGCGCCACCGTAGCTCGGGCATATGATCGAAGTTCATCCCGTAAATACCGGTCACCACCGTCAGCGGGAGCAAGAGGGTCGCAAACACGGTGAGGACCTTCATCGCCTCGTTCAAACGATTGGACACCACCGAGAGGTAGGCGTCCCGCACGCCCGCCACGGTATCGCGATAAAACTCGGCCATGGCGGTCACCTGAAAGAGGTGATCGTACACATCGCGAAAATAGAGACGCGCGGTCTCCCCGATCTGCGCGAAGGATTCCCGGCTCAACCGGTGAACCACGTCGCGTTGCAGATGAGAGAGCCGGACGAGGTGGAGCAGACTCCGCTTCACGGCAAACACGTCCTCGAGCAGGGCCGGCTCGGGCCGACTCATGACGCGGTGTTCGAGCTCGTCGGTCACCGCGTCGAACTGATCGAGCAGGCGCACGTACTGGTCCGCGATGCGGTCGGTCAATCCGTGGAGCAAAAAATCTGTGCCCCGTTTAAGCAGCATCGAGTCGCGAAGCGCCTCCTGCCGCGCCTCCGCGATCACGGCGGACGGACCGTCGTGCACCGTCACCACATACCGGTTGCCCAGGAAAAAGTGGTGCTCCAGCGTCACCAACGACTTCGACGCCGCGTCGTGGACGGGGCTGTGGAGAATAAGGAACAACGCCGAACCATAGTCATCCAGCTTCGGAAACTCGTTCTGGATCCGGCAGTCCTCGATCGCCAAGGGGTGAAAGTGAAACACCGACGACAATAGCTCGTACTCCTCCGCGGTGGGCGTTTCGAGATCGACCCAGAGGCGGACGTCCGCCTCGTCCAAGAGCCGCGAGAGCGCGGATGCCTCGAGCGGGCCGGTCGCGACCCGCCCATCTTGCACCACGAAGGTGGTCAGCACCGGATCACGGCCCCCCCCCGATCCAGGCGTCGGCCGGCGATCGGCTCGAGGACGCGCGGTTGACGTACTGATCGACGGCCTCGATCATGGTGGTTTTGATTCTCCCGATCTGTTCGGGATCGGTCACCTTCCGGCCGCTCGTATCCTGCACGTAGAACACGTCGACGATCTGATCGAGGCGGGTGGCGATCTTGGACGAATAGATCGAGAGGCCGAGGGCGAACAGCGTGCGGGTGATGACGTAGAGCAGCCCCTGCGCATCCGTCGCGAACACGTCGATGATCGTAAAGTCGTCCGACGTCTCGTTATCGATCTCGACCTGGGTCGGCTCCACCCCGCGGGGCAGCGATCGCAGGCGGGGAAGCCTGGCGCCACGGGCGAACAGGTCCTCGACGCGTTGGTGGCCGGTGACCACCGCGGCCAGCGTCCGCTTCAATTCCGTCGCGCGGTGGGGGGGGGGCTGGCCGACGAAATCAGGGTCCTGGACGTAAAACGTATCGATCACGACGCCGTCGAGCCGGGTGAAGACCTGGGCGCTGAGGATCTGAAACCCCAAGGCCGCCAAGGCGCCCGCCAATTTGGAGAACAGTCCGGGGATGATCGCGTCGTAGGTCGCAACCGTCAACTCGGTGGTCTGCTGATCCGCGTCCCACCGCGACTCAACCAACACGCCATCGGGCGGCAAGCGATGGACCAGTTCGAGGTGCCCGATGATCTGCTCGGGGGACGTGACCAGCAAATAGCGCGCGGGCATGGCGTCGAATTGGCGGGCCAGCCAGAGCGCGGGGAAGCGGTCGGCCGCCAGCGCCCGCACGGCGTCCTTCGCCGCCTCGGTGCGGGCCGCTTCATCTCCCGCCATACGCGTGCCGGCCACGGCATCCATGGCTTTGGCGTACAGATCGTGCAAGAGGTCTTCCTTCCAGGCCGTCCACATCCCTGGTCCGACGGCATCGATGTCCGCGTAGGTGAAGACGAGCAGCTTCCTGACCAGCTCCGGCTGGCCGACCTGGCGGGCAAAGCGCACCAAGACCTTTTCGTCGCTGAGATCTCGCCGGAACGCGATGTGCGACATGATGAGGTGATGCCGGACGAGGAAGGTCAACAGATGCCGCTCGTGCGCGTCGAACCCGAGACGATCCGCGACTCGTATCGCAATCTCTTCGCCAATGACACTATGATCTCCGCCCTTGCCTTTGCCGATGTCGTGGAGCAACAAGGCCAAGTGAAGGAGGTCTTTGCGATGGATCCCGCGGTACACGCCGGCCACGCGTCCGGGACCGTCGGCCAGCGCGCACGCCGCCTGCACGGCGCGGACGCTGTGCACGTCCACCGTGTATTTGTGGTACTGATTGAACTGCATCAGGCCTTTGGCCGTCGAGAATTCGGGCAAGGCCAGTTCGAGCAGCCCCACGCGGTGCATCGCCTCCAGCGTGCGGCCGACCCCGGGGCTCGCAAAGAGCGCGAAGAACCGCCGCTGCGCCTCGGGCGTGGTCAGGGGCGGGGGAGAATCCGTCGACAGGCGGTGGTGCACCAGGTCCAGCGCGGATTCGGCGATCGGAAGGCCGCGGTCCTGCGCCACGGCAAAGAGGCGCAATACTGAATCGGGATCCGCGAGAAACGCCGTCCGGTGCCGGTCGGGGATCGAGACCTCGTCCCGCGTCACCAGGAACACTCCCTCGACCTCCCGGGACGTGGCGGCGGTCGTCAGCCGTTGCCACACGGTCGGGCGCTGCAACCGTCGGATGAACCGGTCGCTGGTTTGGTGGAGCGCCGTCGACAGACGGTAGTACTGCTGCATAAATCGTTCGACGCCGAGCAGGTGCGGGCTGTCCTCGTATCCCAAGAACCGCGCCAGTCGAACCTGCTCATCGAACGTCAGCACATCCCCGGCCTTGCCGGCGTGAAAATGCATCTCGGTCCGAATCAGCCAGAGAAACTCCTGCGCGTCGGCCAGATCCCGCCGCTCGGTCGGCGTCAGCCAGCCGCCCGTGGCCAGCTCGTCCAACGAGGTCGCGCCGTAAAACGCGCGGCCGAGCCACGCCACGTAGTGGAGATCGCGCAGTCCGCCCTTGCTCTTTTTGATGTCGGGCTCCAGCAGGTAGACGGTGGAGCCGTATCGTTCGTATCCCGCCTGCCGTTCGGCGAGCTTCTGCGCCAGGTAGAGACCGGATTCTTTGCGCAGTTGCGCCGCGACGGCCCGCTCGAATGCGTCATAGAGCGGCCGGTCACCGGCCAACCAGCGGGCTTCCATGAGGGCGGTCCGAATCGTCACGTCGCGATGGCCCAATTCCAGGCAATCGCGGATCCGGCGTAGACTGTGCCCCACGGTGAATCCCAAATCCCACAGGGGATGGAGCAGACCGTTGCTCACGGCCAAGCCTTCGCCGTGCGCGGCGGGATCGTACAGGAACATCAGGTCGACGTCGGAAGCCGGGAACAATTCGCCCCGCCCATAGCCGCCGACCGCCACCACGGCGCACCCCGACCCTGGGCGATCGAGCGCCTCGCCGGTCACGACGACCCGCCGGTACCGGGCGCGAAGCAGCCCGTCCATCAGGGCGGTCATGGCCGCCACGGTCTCTCGGCCGCACCGCCGTTCGGCGTGCGCCTGTCGTATGGCCTCACGCCGCGCCGCGATCGCCGTGCGAAGATCAGCCAGATCTCCGCCCACCGCAGCCCACGGGTCATGTTCGGTGTCCGTCAGCATTGACTTTATCACTCAGAACTCAGTATTATAAAGAGTTTTTTCTGTCCCAAGAGACCCTCTGCGAAAGGACGATAATGGCGACGACGATGGCGGCGGAACAGGTGGGAACGGCGGCGGTGTCGGAGGAGGTGGTATCCACTTGCACAAAGTGCAAACAGGCCCTCGCGCACACGATCGTATCCAAGGTCAAACAACGGATCGCCAAAGTCAAATGTCATACGTGCGGGACGATTCATCGGTACATTGATCCCACGCTTCCCGTGAAGCCCAAGACACCCCGCAAACCGGCGGCGCAAATCGCCCAAGAAGCGACGTACGAAAAGCTCATCGCCATGACGGCGGGTCAGAAGGGCCAGGCGTACAGCCTGTCAGGAGTGTTCAAAGAGCACGACGTGATCGAGCACTCCACGTTCGGGCGGGGCATCGTCACCCACCTCGTTCCCGGCAATAAGATTCAAGTCGCGTTCGCCCAAGGCGAAAAGCTGCTCGTCTATCGCCGCTGAGCGGCGTGGTTCACCGCCGCGTCCTAGCCTGACGCCGCTTGGCGGGAGCCGCCGCGCGCGCGGGCTGGGTCGCAGGGTGCGGGTCGACGTAAACCGCCAGCGCGGGATGGGTCTCCGGGTCGATCGCCTGATCCCAGGTGATCCCCAGCAAGAAGCCCTTTGGGGACGGCGCCATCCACGCCACCACCCCGGCTAGCTTCTCCTGAGTCGGGGTGCCCGCCTGATCCAAAAACGCCATCGTGACGGTCACCGCTTCATTCGGCGGAATAGCCTCCGGCACGCGCAAGCCCGCCCCCGTTTTACTTACGTTGGTCACCACCGCCGTGACCGCCCGTCCTCCCGATCCGGGAATGACCAACGTCGTCCCGGTGAGCGTGACGCGCCGTGCGTTTCGTTTTTCCGTGATCATGATGCCCCTCCCTCCCCAGCATTGTCCCGCGTTGAAGTCGCAAGATCCGATGGCGGACGAGTGTTCCAACGGCGATGGATCCAAATCCAATGATCGGGACGCTCGCGAATGCGTCGCTCGATCACCGCGGTGTACTGCTGCGTGCGAGCCACCAGATCATCTTGGCCTGCCGCCGCGCCGTCCGAACCGCGGGTCTCGAACACGAGCGGCGGTTCGAACACGATCCGGTGACGCGTCGGATCCCGACGGTCACGCGCGATGAACACGGGCACCACCGGACTCCCGAATCGTTTGGCTAAGACCGCGACCGCAGTCATCGTACACGCGGGCTGTCCGAAAAACTCGACGAAGACCCCCTGCTCGCCCCCCATGTTCTGGTCCAACACGTACCCCATCGCCTCATTGCGCCGAAGCCGCCCGATCACCTCTTTGAGCGACTGCTCCTTAAAGATGGCGCGGATCTTGAGCCGTCGGCGCTGGTCCGCCCAGAACCGGTCCAAGACCCCGTTCCGCAACCGGCGCGTTACCAGGTTGACCTGATACCCCTTGGCCGCGAAAAAAGTGGCCAGCAATTCAAAGTTGCCATAATGGGCGGTGAGGATCAAGACGCCCTTGCGCTGGGTGTACGCGTCGCGCAAAAACTCTTCGCCTTCCACCGCGACCAGATCGTCCAACCGGCCCTCCGCGACCAACCGCGGCAAACGCAGGAACTCGATGACGCCCTGGCCGAACTCTCGATACATCCGATGGATGACGGCCTGTTGTTCCGACGGCGTCAACCACCGCCCCATCGCCATCGCGATCTGCCGCAACGCGACGCGCGTCCGGGGATAGACGGCCCAGTACGCCAGATCCCCCAGCCGTCGCCCGATCCCCAGGGCGAAGCGCAAGGGAAGCGCCGACACCCCGGTCTGGAGGAGTCGCAACGCCGTCCAGGCGATCCGCTCCCGAACGGAGGGGGTGGGCGCAGCGGCGATCGCATCCGTTGCAGGTATGTGCGCCGTCGTGTCCATGCCGTGGGGGTCCTGCAGCGGATCGTAGCATACCATATTGCGTTCCCGCGTAGAAGACGCCATCTCATCCTCGGGCGGCCCTTTGAACCGTTCCCGGTCTTGCGCTATAATGCGCCGCGCACGAAGGGGATGGAGCATGGGGCGGCTTGTCCTACTCCCGCGAAGCGTGTATGATCCCGCACGGCGCGATGAATCCGCGTCTCCTCGATAAGGATGAAGAACGATGTCTACCGAACCCACGCTGTCCAACCGTAACGACACGCTACGCCTCACCGAGGCTGAAGCGCTGGAGCGGCGGCTCGCCGACCAAGAGACCCGGCTGCTCGAAACGCGGGACGAGCTCGATCGCGTTCGAGAAGAACTGGATCGGCTCCGAGCAACGCTTCAGGGGCTGACCGACAAAACGGTCACGACGTGCAAAAAATGCGGCACGGCCTACGACCTCTTCAGTCACCACTACAGCATCGGGCTCTTCGATAACATCGTATATGTGAAGTGCCCCCAGTGCCAGACCCCCATGCCGGTCGATCCTCACCTCGGCGTTCAAAAAGACTAGGAGCCTGTCCATGAATGGCCATCTGCCGCGTTCTCGGTCGCTCAGCAATCCTCACGTACGCCACAGTACGCTCCGGTTGCTTCGCTCAGGGCGCGACGCAGCGCGCCCGTCGAATATTGCCACGGGCCGACCATGTCGGCCCTGTGGGCTTTGCATCTGGCCATCCCTGAACAGGCTCCATCACACCGTTACCCAGACAGGCTCCTAGCGTCCGATGATGCGAACCGAAAAATTGTACGCGGGCCTGACGTGGGAATTGTACAAGGAGCACGTCAAGAAATTCTCCCACGCCGCCGTCAAGGGAATGCCCACCGAGGATGAAATGAAGGAGGCCTTGGCGTCGCTCGTCGCGGACTCGACGGTGAAGGTCCTGGCCCAGGAAAAAGTGGGTATGGTCGTCCAGTTCCATTGGATGGACACGTATCCGGCGCTCGACGTCTGTGAGATCACCGACGTCAAAGGCTTCCTGACCCAGCGGTTCGGCGGCGGGAAGTTCAAGCTCAACCTCTACCACGGCGTCAACTTCCTCTCGACCAAAAACTGGGAGACGGAAGGCCCTCCGCTGTGGAAGGGGATGATCCGGAGCCCCGAAGAGTAACCGTGCCGCGCGCCGTGTTCCAGCTGATGATCGTCTTCGTGGCGTTCTCGGCGGCCATTTACCTGCTGCTGCTCATCGGCCCCGAGGAACCGGCCATCTCGCCAGGCGAGAAGGACATTACCATCCCTCGCGCACCGGACGAGGCCAAGCGATTGACCAATCCTTTCCCGGTGAGCGACGAGGTCATCCTCGAAGGGGAGCGGATCTACCAAAGCAACGGCACGTGTTTTACCTGCCACGGGACGTCGGGCCGGGGCGACGGCCCGGCCGGTATGGAGTTGAACCCCAAACCCCGCAATTTCACGAACCCCCGCTTTCACGAACTGCGCACCGACGGCGAACTGTTCTGGGTGATCCGCAACGGAAGCCCGGGGTCGCGCATGTTCTCGTATTCACCGTCGGCCATCACCGAAGAAGAGGCCTGGAAGGTCATCCACTACCTCCGGACGCTGCCCACCCGCAGCCTGACCCGCACCAGTTAAACAACCGAAGCCCCTCGACCGGGTTAAACCATCACCGTTCAGACGGGCTCGCACTGTGTCCAAGTGCTTGGGTGTTGGAGCCTGGTCAGGAATGGTCAGATGCAAGGCGGAGTGAGCACCGCACCGGAGCGTACGCGGTGGGTACGTGAGGAGCGGATGCGCAGCGACAACGCAGCAGATGGCCGTTCCTGGACAGGCTCCTAGTACTGAAGATCGCGGGGCGTGAACAACCGCCGCGGCTCCCCGCCCACCACCCGGCGCAGGATGGAATTGAGCGTGTCGGGGTCGTCGTCGAATCCGCCGTGGGAGTCGCTGCCGCAGGCGCTCGCGGGGCCGCCGGGTTGTTCGGCCACGACGAGGCTCGGCAGGCCGTTGATCGATCGCTCGAACGCCCGCTTCAACTCACCGTCGGATTCGAGAAACCGCTGCATCCCGAGGAGCGGGGCGTCGCGTCGGCCCTCGAACGCGTTGCTCACCAGGTATAACAGCGACTTGCCGTAGGGACCGACGGTGTCGCCGCGTTCGGCCGCGTCGCCCAACACGTAGAGGGTGGGCTGGGGGCACCGCCCGGCCCGCACCAGCGGAAGCACGAGCTGCTTGAAGAGCGAAACGGTCATCGCCGGAGCCATCAGGTGAAGGCTCTTGAACGCGACGCCCAGGTTCAGGAGGTGAGGCAGGGCGTGCGCGGCCACGATGCTGCCGGCGCTGTGGCCGACGACGTGGAGTTCCCACCGTTTTCTCTCGCGCGCATCGAGCCGGCGCAGGGCGGCCTGCCCGTACCGCGCGAGGAGCTGCATCCCGCCTTTCTTCGCCGGGTGCTGCGACGCCAACCGGGCGTTCTCCTTCATTTCCCGCCACAGCGCGGCGCCGGGGACCGCGGCAGTCAGCTCGAACGTTCGATCTTTGGCTTCGAGCAGCCCGCCGCGGAGCGTGTCCATCCACTCCGCCACCCCGCCCGCGCGCTCGTCGACGTCGGTGAAGAGGTCGCGCAGCATCCCGGTCAGCGACTCCATCACGCCCGATTCCCACATGATGTGCAGGGGATAGACCTCGTTGGCGAGGAGGACGTCGCGGAAGGCGACGATGCGGCGCGCCACGGACTTTTCGTCGTTGAGTCCGCCGTGGAGGTAGAGCAGCACGCGACGCTTCGACCACTCGGCGGAGGCCGATGGAATCGCGTCGGCGAACAACCGCGCGAGATCCTGTTCGGTCGTCCAGTACGCGCCCGAGGTCGAGAGCTCCCCGTTGTTGCCGACGTCGATGACGTATGGGCGGATCGCGCTCAGGGGAATCGACGCGCTGGCCCGCTGGATCCCTTCCGTGCTATCGGCCGCGCCCTCGACCCACAGATCGACCGACACGGGCACACCGAGCTGCGCCGCCCAGACGTCGGTGGCGTGGAGCAGGTAATCCTCGTAGGGCAGCAGGGCGAACCCGTCCGCGCCCCACTCACGCCCCCACGAGTTCTGGACGATGAACCCCTGTTCGGTATAGCCGACGATCGCGACGGCGTGCCCGCCGTCCGCGCGTCCCTTCCGCCCGATGACGGGCAGCTCCCGCTGGCGCACCGCGCCCGCCGTGCGGTAGGTCACCGTGACCCTGCGCGGCCCCGGCGCCTCCCACCCCCGGTGCACCATCAACGTGGCGTACAGAATGCCCACCTCCGCCAGCGCGGCGTGCATGTCGCGAACCCGGCGGTGCATCACGCGGTAATACGCCCCGCCCGGCGTGGCCTGCGCCTCGGCGGCGAGCTCCGGCGTGAAGTGCCCGGGGCCCCGTGTGGTGGAGGGCCAGGAACGCTCGGGGCACACGCCGTGGCGGGCCCACGCCTTCATGGCCCCGCGCGCGGAGGATCCCTCGTACTGCTCCCCGGGCCACTCGTCGTAACGCCGGGCCAGCTCGTACAGCATCCGCGGGCTGACGCGCCGCTGGATCCGGCGCGCGTGGAGCAAACAGTTGATCACCGCCGCCAACGCGAAGCCGGTGCATGCCCCGTCGGCGCCCTGGTCGAGGATCTCGGGCGTCAGATCGCAGTTCACCACACGGTCTGGGAGCGAGGTCAACCTCGGCTGGTAGAACCAGTCGCGGATGTCGATGCGATCGGGAAAGGCGTCCAGCGTGCGTTGGAGGGGCGGCGCGGGCGCGGCGGGACGGGCGGGGGTTGACGAGGCGCGCCGCGAAGATCGCGGGGAACGGATCGAGGCCGACGCGGTCCGGCTCTTGGATGCCATGGGACTCCTCTCCCGTGGGTGAGCGCCCCGATGCCCGCGAACGCGCCGGGTGACCCGGCGCGTCAGGCGCAGAGCGGCTGGGCGAGCGGCGCGTGAACCCGCATCGCGGTCACAATCCGCGGCTCAGCCCCGCAGTCGCTCCACGCAACGCCCCGCACCGGCAGCACGGTCAGCGACGGTCGTCGGTGCGCGGGAAGCCGGTGGAGGAACGTGCGGGAAAAATTCTGGGGCTCCAATCGGTGGTACACGTCGTCGATGACCGACCGTTCCGCCCGCGTGCCGATCGCGCCGGCAATCCGCTGAAACGCGCCCGACAGCTCGGGAGCAGCTTCGCGGACGAAGTCCCACATGGTCTTGGCCCGAAACACCATGACGAACGTGTTCCACAGCCCGCCCCGTTGCACCAACGCCTCGGCGTGATCCGCCTCGGGCTTCTCGATGAATCCCGCGACGTGATGGAGTTCCGTCAGGGCCGGATGGTGCGCCGGTCGCCCCGGCAGAATGTACCCGTAGTCCGGCTCGGGTGCGGTGGGCTCCACCCCCAGGAGCACCATCCGGCCCGGCCGTCGCTCCACGACCCGGCACGCCATGTCCACGTGGGCCATGAAGACATCCGCTTCCGCCAGATAGTGATCCGAGGGAAACACCACCACCACCGCGTCCGGGTATCGCGCGGAGAGATGCGCGAGGGGGAGCAGCACGCCCGGTCCGGTTTCCTTGTTCTGGGGCTGCACGACCACCCGGCCGCCCGGTCGATCGGCAAGCTGCAGCCACACCTCGGGGTACTCGAAATGGTCCCGGCTGACCACGGTGAACAGGCGCTGCGGAGAGAGAAGGGTCTCGGCCCGGCGTAACGTGTGATCGAGCATCGAGCCCGTCCCGGAAAAGTCTACGTATTGCTTGGGCAGATCGTCCCCCCGCAATCGCCGAACGAACGACCGGAGCCGCCGGCCGTCACCCGCCGCCAAGACAATGCCGCACCGGATCAAGGAACGCGATGAATTTCCCATACCGACAGCCCCTCCCTGGTGTAGGTGGGAACCCTGAACATAAACGGGGACAGAGTAGCGGATACTGGGATTCCTGTAAACCCCCTACGTGACAAGTCGATGCCACGTCGGGAGGACGAACAGGCTCGCGGCCGTCGACAGCGTGACGGCTTGGGCATAGAGGCCCGTCTCCAGACCATAGCGATCGCAGATCACGATGCCCAAGACCATGCTCGGCATCGCCGCCTCCAGCACCACCGCCCCGAGCAGGTCCCCTTTGACTCCGATCAGCGTGGCCGCTCCCCACACGATGAGGGGCGCGAGCACAAAACGAGTCGCCAACACCGGGACGAGCATCGGCACGCGAGCCGTCCACCCCTTCTGCCACGTGAGCCCCAGCCCAACCGAGATCAGCATGAGCGGCACGACCCCCGCAGCCAAGCGCCCCAGCCCCTCCCCCACCCACCCCGGGATCGGCGCCGCCGCCAGATTCAACCCCACCGCGACCAAGGCCGCCCACAACGCCGGCACCTTCGCCAACCCCCGCAGCGCTCCTTCGTGTTCGTCGCGCTTGCCGTAGGCCCGGGCGATCACAATGCCCACGGTCAACAGCAGCGGCGTTGAGGCGAAGAGGTCGTACTCGATCGCCACGCTGCGCGCCCAAGCCCCGAACGTGCTCTCGAGCACCGGCAACCCCAGATACGTCACGTTGCCGAACGCCGACGCAAGGACGAGCGCCCCCACCGCGGCCCGCGAAGCCGGAAGAGCCCGATACCACCCCCACGAGACCAGCAGACCCGCGATGACCCCACATGCCGCGACCGACGCGACCCGCACGGCATCGAGCCCCAACGGCGTCCGCCACAACACATCGAGCACGAGAGCCGGCAGCAAGAGCGCGTAGACGAGGCTGGTCAATACCCGCCGCGTCGCATCCGCCTCCAGCCCCCACGGGCGCGCCAGCCGCCAAGCCACGCCGAAGGCGATCAGGGCTGCGGTTTGAGCGAGGACTCCATACATAGCGGTCACCGGGCTTGCGGTGTAGCATACTCCGATCGCCGCTGCAATGAATAGAAATGTTCTTGCTTGTTTCGTTCCGCTTTGATTCGTTGATCCGGCCTGCTATGATGCTTGCGTAAGCGCGGCAACGAGCGGGTGTAGAGCGGCCGGCGCGGATGACCAAGCGCTCCACGTCAGACACGGGTGGTCGAATGGCCGCACGTTGAATCGGCGCGATTGACCGAGAGGGGGTCCCATGACAACCACTGATGCGACCGCCGCCGTGTTTTGGACGGCATTCCGAGCGCTGCCGAAGAAAGCGCGGGAAGCGATCGTGGAGCGACTCCTTGACGATAAAGAGTTTCGGGAGGAGTTGATGGATATCGCGATCTTGGAGCAGCGTGCTCACGAGCCCTCGCGATCCCTCGATGACTACCTGGCGGACCGGAAACGCAAACACCGGTGAAGCCGTATGTCGTGTTCCTCAAACGAACGGCGGAAAAGGAACTGGAGCGGTTGCCCCGAGCCATCCACGATGGCATCATCGATCGGCTGCTCGGCCTCAAGCAGGATCCTCGTCCCCAGGGCGCAAACAAGCTTCACGGCCGCGAGGGATACCGACTCCGGGTGGGAAACTATCGGGTCTTGTATGTGATCGATGACACGACGAGACGGATCGAAATCGTCTCAATCGCCCACCGACGTGAGGTCTATCGGTAGTCCGTTCGGAAGAGAATCTCTTGGCGAGATGCTGCCATGCGAGACCCTGCGTGTGCGAACGGGAACATTCGGGGGCACTCCTTCGGCAAGCGGTCAAGATGGCGAACAAGTGAACAACATCCCCAGAGGGGCCAGATCATAAACCGTAGACCTGGCCCTTCGAATTGGCCCTTTCGGTCGGGTCCATGATGACCGTCCGACATGCAGCGGCGATCGTTGACATCGGGTTCACATTCGGGATACAAGGAACTGGCCGGTTGGGACGCATGCGTCCGTCGGGAGGGGGGTCACAAACTCTCTCCGTTCAGGCACCGGGACAGAGTGATTTTCGGTGGCCTTTCGGAGCAGGTGGCGAGGGGGCCAAAAAGAAATGAAAAAGCAACACTGGCCACTCTTGTTCTTACTTATGTTCGGATGCGGAGGCGAGAATGCAAGCACCATTTCCCTCTCAGCGGCCGACTTGGTTGGGACATGGGAAGGCACTGCCGTGATTTCTCAGGATAGTGGTGAAAGAATTGTTGAAATTAACCTTCAATTTGAAAAGGCAGTTGACGAAACACCACTGGAAGTTGTTGGTAATTTCTCAATGACTCCATGTCTCTCCCCCGGGGGTCTCAGAGGTAGGATTGAGGGGACTCGGTTATCATTTAAAGTGCATCCTCTACTTACGGAGAATCTGACTCCGGAACAAATAGACGCTCTTCGTTCAAATCAGGTTATTGGTGCCTTTGAGGGGATAGTCAACCTTCAGAATAATGTAGTTGATGGTTCTTTTACTATCACCGCTAGTGGAGTGGCCCCTCAAGAATGTAAGATATCTGGGCGCTGGCGGGCAGCAAGAACACCGTCTGGAATACCTTCATAGAGGAAAGTGATCAGAAACAGTTCTTTGTGACCCCGTCGCCGGTGCCCCTGAAATCCCACGCCAATCGGTACGGACATCCAGGGGGATTTCAGCCCTTGGCCGTGCTCAATCCCGAGCATAACGGGGCAGTTCCTCTAGTCTGGCAAATGAAGTGCCGCTGGGCGCGTGAAGTTCTCGCTCGGACTATTTTGCGGGTGTTCCCGATCGCTCCTGGCTCGTGAGCACCGTACGCCTTCTGATGTGTACGAGACGGGCCAGCAACACGAGATAGATTGCCTCTGCGTCTTTGAAGTCTCGCTCATCCGTTTCGGACCAAGGCCGTTCCTTGGCACGGCGGGCCGGATGTACATGGTTCCTCGTTAGCCTGAGCAGGTGAGCCAGACGGGCAGTGTCGTATTGGGCGAGCGCGGTTCGGACTGGCGGAAGCCACCGAGCGGCGAGACAGACCTCAATCAGTGTCTCAAAGGACCAAGTTGAAAGATCACCGGGGTATCGGGGGCGAAGCCGCTTCGTCAACCGCTGTGCACACTCAGACGCCTTCTTCTTGGAGCGAAGGCAACGAAGCAGCAGGAGCCCTTCAATTCCTGCGCCGAGAGCGGTCACCGCAGCAGAGTATGCGCCTGCAGCCGCAGCTCTGCGGGCGTCCTCCTCGTAGCGAACTACGACGTCTTGGACTGCCAGTGAGTATTCCTCCTTATGGAAGGACGCTCTGCGGCCTCGTTCTCTGCGACGAGCATACTCTTCTGGGTTGCGTTCCCTCAAATCGGCGAGATCATCAAGCCCGAACTCTCGGAGGGTTTCTGCGTACTTTTCTTCTAGGAGGGCACTGTGCTGCTCTTGGAGACGCTCGTATTCCGGCGGCCCTTGTCCAACTAACCAATACTCATCATCCGGTAAGCCATGCTCGCTTTCTATTCGCCTGATTGCGTCTAGTACTGGTCTTGCGTCGGCGTAGTAACCCTCAGAGGACCGCGCCATGTGGATCTCTTCAATCGGTAAATCGGCGTAGAAGACATACTCCTCCGATGAGATTCGCCTAGCATGATACAGAGCCTTAGCCACCGCGACGGACTTCTGAACGGATTCGCTGTCCTTCCACCGACGTGCACGGCGCTCGTCTTGCTCCTTGGAAATTAGTTCGCGAACCTCGGGAAGGAGAGACTCCCCTAGAGCTCGCTGATCGAGGCGTTCGAGAGCGGCGACCAGCGCCTTATGATTGGCGAAGTGTCGACGCCTGCGGTTTAGGGGTTTGAGTAGGTGACGCCGGAGCTCTCGATCCACGGTTTTCCTCCGGTGGCCAACATTGCCGGTTGAACATAGTCCGAGTGCACGTCAGAGTCAACCCTGGTTGAACACGTCCGATTCCGACATGTGTTGAACCCTTCTCCTGTCTATGGTTCGCCCTCCCCAATCCGGTTGGTCACGGCGATCGGTCCACGTCATAGAAATGGACTGACCCCCTAGACTGAGACAGTAGAAAGTTGTCACACTTGTCACAAGGGAGGAGGGTGGCAAGTGGCGAAGAAACGGCGAGTCGGGAAATTTCCCCAGGCGTTCTGGCAGATGGCGG
>Ga0180094_1000102_pt1 | contig 20899 bp, 19 predicted proteins | sample EasRivT47_16_1Da_FD_121786 | JGI IMG/M metagenome (GOLD analysis project Ga0180094, IMG submission 121786) | Soil microbial communities from meander-bound floodplain in the East River, Colorado, USA - East River metaG ERMLIBT47_16_1Da | ecosystem: Environmental > Terrestrial > Soil > Floodplain ... | reverse complement strand
CGAAAATCCTTCCACGTCGAGCTCTTCCTTGTCTTCTTTGTTGGTGGCCGGGGATTCCAATTCCGCCCCAACATCCTTTGTGGTCTGCACGAACATCAGTCTCTCCCTTTCGCCTACCCGCGCCCCGTGGCGCACAAGAACCCTCCCCGGTCAGGCAAGGACCTTCCTGGTCCCTTCGATGGCCGGTTCCAGTACCAGTGATGCATGAATTGGGGATGGAGGAGTCTATTGTAACAAGCGAGTCGGGCCTTGTGCAAGCGAAAAATTTGACTTATTCCAGGCGCTTCTTGAGCTCGCGGAGCTCCTGTTCGAGGGCCTCCAACCGCTCGCTGATGGGGTCCGGAAGCTGGGTGTGGTTGAGAGTGGTTTCGGGGGAGTCGGCCTCGCTCTTGACGATTTTCCCTGGAATTCCAACGACCGTTGAATGAGGAGGCACTGATCGGAGCACAACCGAGTTCGCGCCGATTTTGACATGATCGCCGATCGTGATCGGTCCCAACACCTTGGCCCCGGCCCCCACCACCACGTGATTCCCCAAGGTTGGGTGGCGTTTGCCCCGCTCCTTTCCGGTCCCGCCCAGGGTCACGCCTTGGAAGACGATCACGCTCTCCCCGATCTCGCTGGTTTCGCCGATGACCACGCCGGTCCCGTGATCGATGAAAAAGCCGGGGCCGATGCGGGCCCCTGGATGGATCTCCACCCCCGTGACGAAGCGACCGAACTGTGACAAGAGCCGGGGAACGAGCGGAATGCCCAGTCGCCACAACCAATGGGATATGCGGTGCAGCAGCACGGCGTGAAAGCCGGAGTAGGTCAGCACGACTTCGATCAAGCTGGTGGCAGCCGGGTCGCGCTCGAAGACCGCGGCCAGATCGCGCTTCACCACGCTCCACCTCACGGGGCGTCCACGCGCTCGAGGAGGCACACCGCCTGGGCGGCGATGCCCTCGCCGCGTCCCACGCTGCCCAGACGCTCGTGCGTCGTCGCCTTGACGCTGACCGCCGATTCCGAAAGGCGGAGCGCCTTGCCGATGGTCGTTCGCATCCCGGACACAAACGGCGCCAACCGGGGGGCCTCGGCGATCACGACCGCATCCACGTTGGCCACCCGGTAGCCCTCGCCACCAACGAGGTCCGCCACGGTTTCCAAGAGCCGGACACTCGAGATGTCCCGATAGCGGGGGTCGGTGTTGGGAAAATGCCGCCCCAGATCGCCCATCGCGGCCGCGCCAAGGAGGGCGTCCGCGATCGCGTGGAGCAGCACGTCGGCGTCCGAGTGACCGTCCAGCCCCCGATCGAACGGGATCGCGATGCCTCCGATGACCAGGGGCCGCCCGGCGACGAGAGGGTGGATGTCGTACCCGATGCCGATCCGCATCGTCATCAGCCGGTCCCGGATCGCGAACCGGTCGCCTGGCGAACGGCGATCAGGTCCTCGGCGAATTCGAGGTCCTCCGCCGTCGTGATCTTGATATTGGCGGGATGACCGTCGACCAAGGCGATCGGATGCCCCAGGCGCTCGACCAGGCTCGCGTCATCGGTTCCCGTGAATCCGTCGGCGGCGGCCTGCGCAAATGCCTGAACGAGCAGGGAGCGGTGAAACGCCTGGGGCGTCTGCGCCGCCCAGACGCCGTCGCGTTCGATGGTGACGGCGCCGGCGCTCGGGGACGAACGACGCTTGAGCGTATCCACCACGGGAATCGCCGCGATGGCGGCGCCCGATGACGCGGCGGCTTCCAGCACCCGCCGAATGAGGTCGGCGGTGACAAACGGACGCGCCGCGTCGTGGATGAGCACCAGCGATACATCAGAATCCACCGCGCGGAGGCCGCCGGCCACCGACTCCTGGCGCGACGCGCCGCCCGGTACGATCCGCGTCACCTTGGACAGCGCGTACCGGTCGACGATCTCCTGACGACAGGCATCCTCATCCCCGGGCGGAACAATAAGGACGATCTCATCGATCAAGGCAGAAGACTGGAACACGGCCAGGGTGTTGGCCAGCAAAGGCATCTCCCCAAGCGGACGGAACTGCTTGGGTCGGGAGCCGCCCACCCTCGTCCCTCGCCCGGCTGCGGGGATCAGCGCGGTCGCGTGCGGTCGGGACACTCCGTGCTTAGCCACGAGCGCCGGCCGTCTCGCTCCGTTCGGATTCATCGCGTAAACGGGTGAAAATCATCCGGCCCGCGGTGGTTTGCAGCACACTCGTCACCACCACGTCGACGTTGCGACCGATAAACTTTTTCGCTTCATCGACGACGATCATCGTCCCGTCGTCGAGATAGGCGACGCCCTGCCCCGCTTCCTTGCCCTCTCGCAGGACGAAGACGCGCATCGACTCGCCCGGCAACACGACCGGCCGCAACGCGTTGGTCAGCTCGTTGATGTTGAGCACGCGAACGCCCTGCAGCTCGGCCACTTTGTTGAGATTGAGATCGTTCGTCACGATCTTCGCGCCCTGTTTCTTGGCCAGGGCGACCAGTTTCGCGTCGACATCCTTAATCTGGGGGAAATCCTCTTCCACGATGTTCACGGCGAGACCCGGCATATTCTGAATCCGGTGCAAGATGTCCAGCCCGCGGCGTCCCCTGGCGCGCTTGAGCGAATCGGACGAATCGGCGATGTGTTGGAGCTCGTGCAGAATGAATTGCGGGATCACGAACACGCCGTCGAGAAAACCGGTTTCGCACAGATCCGCGATACGACCGTCGATGATGACGCTGGTGTCGAGGAGCTTTCGGCCCGACACCAGGCCGTTCGCAACCGCGGCGGACGCCGAGGTTCCCGGCGACGGCCGCGCAAAGGTGTCGCCGGCGGCCGCGCCAAAACGCCACCCCAGGTACCCCAACCCGATGAGCACCCCCAGGGCCCACACCAGCGCGACGGGTCCAACCAAGCCCGCGGCGTCAACCGCCCAGATGGCGATCCCCGCTCCCCCGAGCCCCGCCGTAAACCCGAGGACCCCGCCGGCGACGCGCTGCCACGGCCAGACATCCGCCAGCAGATCCAGCGCGAACGGCGCAAGGGCCAGTCCCAAGCCGATCAGGAGGCCGACCAGTAGACGCTCGGATTCCACCACCTCAAGATGGAACGCCGAGAACACGCCCACCGACAGTGCCACCGCGAGCAGGACGAAACGCGCGCCCCACATGATGTGCCGACTCCTTCCCCCTACGGCGTGAGGGTGATGAACAGGGTCTGTCCTTGACGGTTGATCAACAGGAGGATCGACTCGTCCTTCTCGATCTCCCGGGCGATGCGATTGAAGTCCTTCGTGTTCCGGACCGGCCGCCGGTTGATCTCGAGCAGCACATCGCCTCGTTGCACGCCGGCGTCATCGGCGAGACTTCCCGGTTCGATCCGGGTCACCACCACGCCTTCCTCGTCCTCCGGCAGGCCAAAGCGCCGGGCGATCTCCGGACTCAGATCGTGCACGCTGATCCCGGCAAGGCCGCCGCCGACATCCTCTTCCAACGGCCCGCCACCCTTCGTCAGTTCTTTGGGTTGTTCGCCGATCGTCACCTCGACCTGTTTGTCTTTTTTATCGCGAATCAGCTTCAACCGGATCTTGGCCCCGATCTCCAGGCCGGCGACCAGGTTGCGCAACTGCACGGCGTTTTCGACCGGCTTGCGATCGATTTCGACGATGACATCGCCGCGCGCGATCCCCGCTTTCTCCGCCGGGCTCCCCTCCAAAATGTCACTCACCAGCGCGCCCCGAGACTCCTTGAGCCCGAACTGCTTGGCCAATTCGGGGCTGACCTCCTGGATGGTGACCCCGAGCCAGCCGCGGACCACTTTGCCCTTGTGAATCAGGCTGTCGATCACCGCCTTCGCCATCTTGCTGGGAACGGCGAAGCCGATCCCCATATAACCGCCGCTCCGGGTGAAAATGGCGGTGTTGATGCCGATCAGTTCCCCTTTGACGTTCACCAACGCCCCCCCGGAATTACCGGGATTGATCGCCGCGTCCGTCTGGATGAAATCTTCGTAGTCGGCGATGCCGACGTTCGCCCGTCCCACCGCGCTGACGATCCCCATCGTCACGGTCTGATTCAGGCCGAACGGGTTCCCCACCGCCAAGACATATTCGCCCACTTCCAAACGGGTCGAATCGCCCCACGGAATGGTCGGCAGATCCGACGCCGCCACTTTGATCACGGCCAGATCCGATTTGGGATCGGTGCCGACCAGCGTCCCCTTGAATTCCCGCTTGTCCGACAGCACCACCTTGATTTCGTCCGCCTTCGCGACGACGTGATTGTTGGTGACGATGTACCCCCCGTCGACGATGACGCCGGAGCCGAGGCTCTGCTCCTTCCGCTGCCGGGGCGCCTCAAACTGTCGATAGAATTCGTCGCCAAAAAACCGGCGGAAGAACGGATCCTCGAAAAACGGGTTCATCGGCGCGCCGCCGCCGTCATCACCCTTGACCACCCGCGTCGTCGCGATATTGACCACCGCCGGCGTGGCCGCCTTCGACACCGCCACGAAGTTGGGGGCGGCGCCCACCATCGGGGCACGCTCGCCGGCCTTGACGTCGTTTTGGGCCCGGCTGAAGGGCAGCCATCCGAGATCCGAGGCGAACGTGAACCCCAGCACCATCCCGGCCCCGATGAGCAGCAAGGCCACGAAGATCCCGCGAACACCGTTCCGTCGTTTCCAATCCGCCATCAATTGTCCTTTCAGAGAGAAATCAAGCGCACCGTCGGATTATACGATGAGATTTTTCGGATTGTAAAGCGAGAGGGATCGCGCGCCTTGCTGCGCCACCCGTAAGGAAGGAGCGGTTTTGATTTTGCGCCCTCGGCGCAATGCGGGTTCCTTGACCCCGTCCACCACATAGGCTATCGTACCCGCTGCTTCACACCCCCGAAAGGATCACCATGACTCAGATCATCTTCATCGTCGTCGCCTGGATCGGAATGATTGGGGCGTTCGCGACCGGGTGCAGTAAGGACCCCGCCGCGTTGAAAACCGACCATCTCGAGCGGGCCGAACGATACGCCGCGGACGGGAAATACCCGGAAGCCGTGATCGAGTATCGAAACGCGATCCAAATCGACGCGAGCGACGCGGACGCCCAGTACAAACTCGGGCTGGCCTATCTCAAGCAAAACCCGTTCACCTATGCCAAATCTGCATTCGCGGCGCTGAGCAGGGCGGTGGAACTCGCCCCGAATCTTCTCGACGCCCAGGTCAAGCTCGGAGAGTTGTATCTCATGGGCCGTCAGTTTGAGGCCGCGGAGGGGAAGGCAACACTCGTTCTGGAAAAAGACCCCACACACCTGGACGCCCTGCTCCTGCTCGCAAGCAGCGCCATGGCGCAAAATCGGCTCGACCGCGTGGAAGACGCCGTCGCAAGGGCCCTACGGGCCTATCCCAACGACCCCAGGCCGCTGTATGCCCGGGCCGGGTTGGCGATGGCCCGGCGAGATCATGCCGGAGCGGAACAGGCGTTTACGGAGGCCGCGCGGTTGGCCCCCACGAGCGCCGAGCCGCTCATCGGTCTCGGCAATGTGTACCGCCTCCAAGGGAAAAAGACCGAGGCCGAGACCGCCTATCTCAAGGCGATCGGTCTGCAACCGACGCAATTGGCCCTGCATCTCAACTTAGCGCAGTATTATGCCGCGTCCGGCGATCTGGGCCGGGCCGACGCGCGTTTTCGAGACACCGTCAAGACCTTCCCGAACGATCCGGCCGCGCGAATGGCCTATGCCCAGTATCTGCGGGCGGTTCAGAGACCCGCCGATGCGGCGGAACAATATCGTCTCACCGTCAAGGAACATCCCCGAGACGTCAACGCCAAAAAACATCTCGCTGAGCTCGCGCTGGACCTCCGCAAGCCTGACGAGGCCGCGCCGCTGATCGAAGCCATGCAGGTTGATCGGAAGACCGATCCCGACGTGCTCTATCTCGCCGGGCGCCTTCTTCTGATGACGAACGGCGACCTGCAACAGGCGATCGCCTCTTTTCAAGAAGCGGTGAAGGAGAATCCGCAGCACGCCAAAGCCCACCAGGGACTCGGGATGGCCTATGCCAGGCGTGGAGATATCCAGCAGGCCAAACAGGAGTTCTCCGAATCCCTGAAGATTCAACCCAATGCCTGGGAGACTCGGTTGGCGCTGGCCGACCTGCACCTTCGCTCGCGAGCGCCTGACTTGGCCCTTGAGGAGGCGAGAACCGTTCTGAAGGCATTGCCCAGACATCCGCTGGCTCTCCAGATCGCCGGCGACTCCCTCCTTCAAGCCGGAAAAGTGAAGGAAGCCCTCCAACAGTTCGACGCCCTCGTCGCCGCCGCCCCCTCCAGTCCCTCCGGGTATTACCGAAAGGGCGTCGTGTACCGGATGCAAAAGAGACCGGCCGAGGCCGAGGCGCAATTTCGGCTGGCTCTGGAACGCGCACCCGGGACGCCGGAAGCCCTCGCCGAGCTCGTCGGCCTCACCCTCGGGCGAAACGATCCGCAAGGCGCGATCCGCCTCCTGGAGGCGCAGCTAGAGAAGGCCGAGCGAAAAGCGCCGATCCACCACCTCCTGGGAACGGTCCACGCGAGGATGAATGACTCGGCCGCGGCGGAAGTGCAGTTTCAGAAAGCCCTCGACCTGGACAAAAATCTGATGGGGGCCTACGTCTCGCTGGGCCAGCTCTACGCCAGGCAAAAGAACCCGGACAAGGTCATCGCCCAGTACCGGAAGATGGCCGAAGCGGCGCCGACGCTCGCCACCCCGCACATGTTGCTCGGCGTGGCGTACGAACAGCAGCAGAAGTACGACGATGCCGTCGCCGCCTACCAACACGCCCTGAAGCTCGACCCCCGGTTGGCTCCCGCGGCGAATAATCTCGCGTGGCTGTACGTGGATCGCGGCGGCAACATCGATGTGGCGCTCAATCTGGCGCAAACCGCGGTGGAACAGCTTCCTCAAGATCCGAACGTTGCGGACACGCTGGGGTGGATCTACTACAAGAAAGGCGCCTATCTCAAAGCGATCGCCCTTCTCAAAGAAAGCAGCGAGAAGCTTCCCCAGAGCGCCACGGTCAGATATCACCTCGGAATGGCCTATGAGAAAAACGGGGACAAGGAATCGGCCAAGCGGGAACTGGGAAAAGCCCTCGAACTCGATCCATCATTTAAAGGAGCCGATGAGGCTCGGCAGGCGCTGAAGGCCTCGAAAACCGGGTGAGCCACGCGGGAACGGAGCCGCAACTCCGTATGAGATGAGGGACTAAAAACACGATGCCCGCTGGGGTGAGCCAGCGGGCATCGCAATACAAGATTATTTCGTAGCGGATTAGCCTTTGAAGAATTTCCTCTTCAGCAACCCCAGACCCACCAGGCCAGACCCCAGGAGGATCACGGACGACGGCTCCGGAACCTGCTGTCGGCAGCACTCCGCGTCGTGCGAAAACGGCGCGAAATCATCGCGGTCGATATCGCCACCAGTCTCGACCTCGGTATTGTACAGGTCAAAGTGCAGGTCATAGCCTGAACTGAGGAGGGTACTGTCGACATCAAACGAGGCGAAATACGCCCTGCCACCGGCGGAGGGTGTTGGGCCGCCCGGGTTCTCCTGCGTGTTGTATTTAAGCGCCGTGTTGGCTGCATCGAAAGTAAACGCAAATTGTGAGAAGTAGGTCTCAAAAATAGCATGTTGTGACAGATCGTTCGCATCGAACACCGCGGTCCCGTTTGCCTCAAGGGGCGGGACACCGTACGTCATGTCCGCCGTTGCATCCACGGTCCCCCCATCGACCACGGTCGGCCCGTCGAACTCAAAGCTCCCTAGCGACTCCCCGGGCGGGCCAATCTTCGGGGTCAACGCAACTGAAATGTAGTACGTATCAGCCAACAACGCCGCAATCTCATCCGAGGTAGCATGCGTGCTGGGGGTCAAGATCGCGTACAGGGTGAATGGGTCCGACACCCCGATAATTGTCTCGGTATCGAGGTCGTAGTAGCCTCCGGCAATGTCCAACTGGAGCATCGGGACGGCCGATGCATCCGACCCAAAGAACAGGCCGGCAATGGCCAGCAGAACCGTCAAGACAACGACGGCAAAGGTCTTGCTCCACTGAGAAACAGACATGACGTTCTCCTTCCCATTGCTGATGAACTGCTATCCCAACAGATTCTATTAAACCTATATACAAGCAGCGTGCCCAATCATTCGCTTCAAGAAATCAGCAGGTATTTATTCTATATAACATTGTATTTATTAATGTATTTAGATACACAGATCGAACACTGAGGATATCGGAAAGACTCATTTTGATCGTAACTGTAAAATTTCCTGATGGCTTGGCCAGATGATCATCATAATAAACAATAATAATTATAATAAAACAACGTGTTAGGATGAATTTTTAATTGTAAATTTTCCTGACACCGTCGTAATGTTTAGAATGGCTTTCTTATGGCAGCACACACTCCGATTCACCCAATCTTGAACTCCCTCTCACTACCCACGAACTCTTTCCTAATTACACTTTTAGCCGATCGGATCACAGATCCGGCCGATAGAAACTCGGCACCCCCACCAGATTTCTGGCAAATGTCTTACCTCAATACAAGATATTAAATTTTAAAATCAATATCTTATGTTTTCATATCACACCAGACTGAGATTGGTACTGAACTTGCTTTTCCCCACCACTCGGCGTATGTATAAAGACCTCGTCAATCGGGTCGATGTTGTTCGGGGGTTGGGAGACGCATGGAGCGAATACGAGATAAATTGGCGAGAGCACTCCCTACCCTAGTCGGGGTCGCGGCGTTTCTCGCATTGCTGCAAGGTCCCACTCCCGGGTTTGCCGGTGAAGCAACGCTGTCATGGGATCCAAGCACCGTGCCCGACGTGGCCGGTTACAAGGTCTACTTTGGGACATCATCCGGAGTGTACGGGACACCGATCGACGCGGGGGTTCAGACGACATACACGGTCGCCGGACTAGCCATCAGCACGCATTACTTTGCCGTGACCGCGTATAACACGGTGGGAGAAGAAAGCACGTTCTCCAACGAGGCGACTAAGACCATTGCCGATAGCGCGCCTCCGGTCATGACCGCCCTCTCCGCGAGTGGCATCACGAGTACCGAAGCAACGATCACCTGGACGACCAACGAAGCGGCAACGTCCCAGGTTGAATACGGGACGGCTCCGACCTACGGAGCGACCACGGACACTCAGACCACCCTCGTCACCACCCACGAAGTGACGCTCTCACAGCTTTCCCCTGAGACCACCTACCACTACCGGGTGATGAGCCAGGACGCGAGCGGCAATCTGGCCGTTTCCGCCGATCAAATTTTTGTGACAGCCAGCCCATCTCAAGATCAGTCCCCCCCCGCTGACGTCCAAGGGTTTCGTGCGAGCGCCGGGGACGGCGAAATCGTCCTGTCCTGGACGACACCCAACGACCCCGACTTCGCAGGGGTGCGAATCCGCGTTCGAACCGACGGGACGTTCCCCCAAAGCCATAACGACGGCGCCCTGGTCGGCGACTTCAGCGGAGGACCGGCTGAAACGGGAACGTTTCATCACGCGAGTCTTCAGAACGGGATAACCTACAGTTACGCCGCATTCTCCTACGACGCCCACGGCAATTACTCTCATACGGTCTATGCCTCCGCAACCCCGACCGTGTCGAACGCCGCCGACTCCCCTGCCGATGGGCCGGCCTCTGGGGGATTCGGCTGCGGCTCGACGTCGATTTCCGGGGGAGCGGCGGGGACGGCGCCCCCGACGCTCGATCTCTTCCTTCTGGTCTTTGCGGCATGGTGGCTCGGTTTGCGGCGAAAACGGACTCTGACGACAGTCATCGGCTCTATTCGCTCTGCCTGCGGTTCGGTCTCAAGGTCGTCCCGCCCCTCGGTTTGCTTGACACCCCGGGTGGGCGTCGGTATCTTTCATGGGCTTGCGGCGCCATCGTGTTCTTCCCGGCTAGGACTCCTTCTCCTTCGTTGGATGTGTGGTGGAAAACCTCTCCTGCGAATCCGGCCGGCCGCGCTGCAGGCCCGTTATGCGTGAGACCGCCATGAGAGACCAACAAATGAGCGACAACCGGACGACGACATTGACGACATCAATGAGGCAATCGCCCAGATCCTGGCGCACGTTTCGACGCGAGCTTGCTCAGGTGCTGTCCTCTCTTCTTCTCGTTTTGGCCGTGGGAATGCTTCAAGGGTGCGGCGACGGAGGAGGCGCGGTCGACTCCACGGGAACAACGGTCGTGACCTCCAGCAATTCGACCACCCTGATGTGGGATCCGCCGGTCAATTCGGATGGAACGGCGGTGAGCGATCTTGTAGGTTATAATGCGTACTACGCGACCACAAGCCCCATTACAGTGGACAACAGCCAGATCCTGGCGGTTGAAGGTGACACGACATCGGTCGCGCTCACGGACCTGCCCGTAGGGACGTACTACGTTGCAGTTACTGCGGTGTATGGGGGTGGAGATGAAAGCGACTTGACCGCGGAGGTTACGGCGGTCATTCAGTGACCGTAGAATAACCATCGGTTTGATGTTCTCGCGAAAGCTGTCTAGGCTGGAGGACAGCGTGCCGCTGGAAGGAACAGGAGGATTTTCGATGAGGATTGCCAAAGTGTTTCATACGGTGTGTGTGGGTCTAATAGTGGCGATATTCGCCTGCGCCGAACCGGGATTTGCCGCCAACTATCCGTTGGAGTTGATATCCCCCCGTGCTGCTGGCAGTTCCCCTACAACCGGACAGCCTGCTATCAGCGGCAACAACCGAATTTTCTTGGCATACCCGGGAATAGAATACAATATCCGAGCCGCTGTCATAGGCGGAGCGTATCCATTCACTTTTTCCCTCAGCAATGCGCCGTCTGGGATGACTATTAACGCCACAACCGGTGAGATTGTGTGGACTAGCCCCCCGAATGGCGCTGCCGTCACGCCGACTATTACCGTCACCGACACCGAGGGGACCACCGTTACGGCGTCATGGACCATTACCGTAGATCCAAACCGCTTCATCTTTCTCGATGCGGTCAATGGTAGGGAGTTCGATGTAGCGAATCCTGGTACTGGAACCCTGGCAAACCCCTTCCGGAGGATTCGTGATTTGTACCAGGGAGATGTCTATGACTCGAAAAGATTGAACGCTCATGTGAACAAAATCGCTTATTTCCGGCAAGGCACTTACTACATTGATGGCTACCTGGAAGATGCTGGGGGGCTAAGTCTCGGGCGCATGGCGGTACTCGACTCATTCAAACCCGTGGCATGGCTGGCGTATCCAGGGGAGACACCGACGATTGACGGACAGTGTTTTTCGGCTTCGCCACAGATTGGTGCACGCCCGTGCAACGGGAGTGCACACATTACGTTTTATGGCACAGGTGACAACACTTATATCGATGGGTTTAGAGTCACTAACATGGCATATCACGGCTTTCGTGTGGCCGGACTTGGGAATTATCAAACATTTCGCCGAAATCATTTCAGTCGATTGGGTCCAACCGAGCCGAGCGTAAATGAGTCGTGGATCACAACAAGTTCCAGCGGCAGCTCGGCCATGGGCTCGCACATGACAATCCAGGACAACATCCTAGAAGATCTCGACCGCGGGGCCTGCATCAAGCTATACTCCACACAGCGTATCCTCATTGAAGATAATATCTGTCGCACGAGCTATGACTCGACCGGTGGGAATGATACAGAGGGATTTGCGATCAAAGGTGGTACGATGGATCGTGTGACGGTGCGTCACAACACGATATACAACGTCTCGCAGAAGGGAATTGGTGGAAATATGCATACGTTGCTTAGTAGCGAGATCTTGTTCAACCGCGTATATAACGTCAATAACGTTGGTAACTACACGTCCCCAGGCAATTACTGGGGGGCTGGCGTAGATATTAACGAAGATGGATACGCGGGGACGCTACGTATTTATCGGAATACCTTTGTCTGCAGAGTAGTAGTGGGAAACACAGACTCGATCGATGGACCATTTTACTTCTACAACAACGTCATCATTAACGATGATCCGGGGGATCATCTCATTTATGAGAACGTCTCCGATATGTCGAGAATACAGTTCACCAATAACCTAGTCGGCACCCCGTCACAAAATATCGTTGGAACGAATCTAAACCTAACTGAGGCCTATGCATCATACGTCGGAACGCGCGGATACCAAATAGGACCCGCCACCACCTTACCTCCACCAAGAAACCTGAGAGTCCAATAGTCTACTCGTCTCAGGGTCTTTTAGATTCCAGTTGCTGGAGCCGAAGTGACACGGCTTGGGCATAATGAGACGGAAGATGCATGTTCTTTATCCGTTCTTGAGCAGCTCGCCCCAGCTTTGTCCGAAGGTCCTTATCTGCTATCAATAACCCCACTGCATCCGCGATTGCCTTGGGATCGTTCGGCGGAACTAACAGCCCTGTCTCCATATGTTCGATGTAGTCCTTCGTTCCATTAACACTCGTAGCTACGACGGGTTTCCCAAGAGCCATTGCCTGCAGTAGGACGCTCTGACCAACCGAAATCATTCTGTCCTCAAGGGGTAATACCACTGCGATGCTTCTCGACATTAAACTAGTAAGCTCCGAGGGAGGAATGTCGTACAGCACCCTAATATTAGGGGTAACTTTGGCCCCATTTATACTTGATCGCGATGCCACGATGATTAACGGAAATGCTGATACGCTAAAAGCCGCCACTAGCGTCGGATAATCGCGAAACGTACGACCGGCTGAGACTATGAACTCTTCCTCTAAAATCGGCCGATAACTTATGAACTTCGGATCGGTATGGAATGGAATATAATAAATCTTGTCGTCATTCCATCCGAATACCGCCTTGTAATACTGCCGCTCAGAACGCGACGAGCAAATAACCAAATAGACCGAGAAGAGACACGATCTCATGAAAAAGTATTTCGTTCTTGACTTCAGACTTCGATTTTTCTCTCGCATGATAAATTGAATAATGACGTGTCGCGGGGTCCTGAGCATCAGGGCGCTCTGGATGAAGGCGACTATAAATGTTAACCATCCCCCTTCGATTGTGATGATATGTCGATACCGGCTTCGACCGGGAATGAGTATCCATAACACCTGGATAAATACCCGCAGGAAGCCTCCAGACATAATTATAGTTGGCCTACCACTACGCACCAATACGACTTTGTGATCGAGCACACAACCTAACGCTTCTCGGTCAATATAATTCCACCACCACGGCCTCCGATCATGCGTTCCGATCGTGATTAATAGTGAGCGAGGCTGACTCGTCATGAATTCCCTCTTGTCGAGGTCAGAAAGTTAGATTTCCACTTCGCCCGAACTCAACGCTTCCGACGGCACGACAGAATGAACCCGTAGTCCGCTTCAAACGTGGCGTGACTATCACTTTTATAGGACAAGTTTGGCGAATTAGTTTTCTCGGCAAGACTTCCCACAAACTTCCCGCCGGACTCGGTCACTGAACGTTCGATCGCATCGTTCAGTATCCTGCTGGCGATCGCACTGCCGGTGTGTCGAATGGCCCACGCCCGCGGGCTGAACTCCAGGTAATGGTCCAACATGTAAAGAATCATCTTGGGCAACTCCCGGTCCGAAGCGAGGACTCCCGTCGACGGATTGACACGACTCCTTGCTCCCCCGATGGTTTGCTCGAACACAATCGCGGGCACATTGGCGAACATCGCCTCGACGAGAGCTTTATTATCCCCCTCTTTTCGAGACAGAAAAACGAAGACCTTGCATTGATTGAGGTAACCAGCAAGCTCGCGCTGCGGAATCCGTTCGAGAATATCGATCTGGACGAGATCATTTCGAACGACCTTAGCCTCCCGCCTAATATCGTCAGTGGTCCGCCCGCCCCATGGGAATCCGACCAAGAGTACCCGTATCTTTCGGTTTTTGATTTGATTTAGTGCATGGAACAATTGTGCGTGGCGTTTGTGAGGAGCCCAGTTCGCGACCATGACCAGATCATACGGCTTCGTGCCAGCCTCAACCGGTGCGAAGAGATCGGTATCCACCCAATCGGCAGGCCCAAGCCGAACGGGAACCAATGGCGAACCGACGTCTTCAATGAACCGATAATCTTGCTCCGTAAAACATTGGACAAACACCGGGTGACCGGGAGCGATGAACATCAGGATACTCGGATCGCAGTATCCAGCCCAACAAGGCTCCAATACAAACAGGTAACGGTCCATTAAGCGCGACACATCAAACAGCGAGACCACCGCATCAAATGTACGCGCGTATTTCAGCAGGATAACGCCCTTTTCGTCCGAACTAGCTCGCTTGAGCACGATAAGGTCGCGAAAAATATCGTGTGTCCCGGGTCCTCCAATCGAATAAAGCGCCGCGCACGCGGCCGAGGCTTGGTCTGACCGGTAGGATTCGACCAGGACGTTCTGTCCTGAGCGTTTGATGGACTTGACCAACCGCATCACCGTGCGATATGCGATGCGCCGTACTAGCCCTGCATCAGAAAGCCGAACCACACGACAAATATCATTCATCCCTCGGTATCGATTTCCCATTAACAGAAACAGTGCGCCCCGGAAGAACAACGCTGTTGTCACCAACCATCTAACGCCCCGGAAACCGAAAAGGATGTCCTGTACGGAGCGGTCCATCAGAGCGATCGATGACTATCAGTTCTTAGGAAGCGTCCACCAGGTGTCACAGCCAACCTCTGAGCCCATACCACAATGGCGCCGCATATTCGGAATCGGCGAGATCCCCCGTGCGGGACATACTGCATCGCCGACCAGTGCCAACGCGCCACGTAGTGTGTCGGTGCAGTATGTGGGTGTATACCAGATTTCCGAAACACATTGATCGTCGGCGGAAATCACTCCGTCCCCCATCACTTTCGGTTTGGGCCAACGGGCACCCGAACCAGATATCTACTGACAGTGTGATAGGCAAAATTTCGCACGATATCGATCTGCGATACCCTATAGATCCAGCAAAAATCGGAGATCCCCCTAAATGGATCAACAAGCAAGAAAAAGGTGCCGCGAATAAGAAAGAAGAGAGCGACCATGACTCTCACGAGGCGTAACTTGAAAAGTCGCCGCCTAATATCAGACACGACGCCAGCTTGGCTCATTATTTTTTGCAGACAAGGACTGTATATCTTGGTTCAAGTCCCGCCCTGATGGGTAACACTTTTGGGCTGAAATGGCCATTAATGATCTTTAACTTTGCTGCCAGAATATAATAAAAAGCTAATGCTACACGATTCCTTATGGTTATCCTCTGTTTTTGACCATACTTCTCAATATCTCTAAAACCTGCTCCCTTTAGCTCGTCATAAATCTCCTTAACATCGAACTCCCTTACATGATATTTCGACGGTCTATCGGACAGGGTTAAGCAACGAGGGGAAGTAACCGGTCGGTTCGGAGTCGATAAAATAAGAATCCCATCATCTTTTAGGAGGTTCCGAATATTCGCAACCGCCGCCTTGTAATCGTTGACATGTTCTATTGTCTCAAAGCTTACAATGCGATCGTATTTGACACCTGAATCAAAATCGGTAATGGAACCTAAATTAAACGAGATATTTCCCCCTGAGTACTCTTTCTTGGCATGATTGATCGCATCATCTGAAACGTCAACACCCGTAACCGATGTTGCCCCACTTTCTTTCAAAATTGCGGATCCATAGCCAGTCCCACAGGCAATATCAAGCACATTCTTACCTTTGACGTAATTAGATGCAAATCGATACCGCTCTAGATGATCGATAAGGTCGATTGCTTCTATGTCTCCAATTTTGCAACGTTCATGTCCTTCCTTTTTGATTTTCACTGTTTGCTCCTCTCGTAACTCATTCCTGTTACCCGTTAATCGCCGCTGACGGTCTTCTCAGATCCCGAGCCACAATCAGTGCTCTTGTCTCACACGACGCCACGTCACAACCACCCATTCAGCCGATACCAAAATAACGCCGCGTACTCGGACACGGCCAGATCCGAATATTGAAGATGCAACGGCGACGGCAGATATTGTACGGCCAGCCAGTTCCGACGCGTGAGGTAATAGGTCGGAGCCGCACGCGGGTTCATCCCTAATTTTCGAAACACTCCCATCGCTCTTGGAATGTGCCCCGCCGATGTCACGAGCAGGAAAATCACTCCGTCCCCCATCACTTTGGGCACCATTCCTTCCCCGCTCACGATCCTCATAGACGCAAGAGCCTTCCGAACACTCAGACGTTTCACCACCAGAGGAAAGAACCTCATATCCCTCAGACAAAATATGCCTTTCGTCTTGCTCGACAAACCCCCTTTTCGACGAGCTCTGCATCCGCGGTGGCGAATACAACGTGGATCACGTTTGATACAGGTGTCCATGCCCAGGTGGGCCTTCATCCCCAAGCACCGTTGGTCTCTCTTCTCGATCCCGTCTCCACGCCAGCCACGACTCGTCAGGGTCATGCAGTATTCGTGTTTTAGTGCGAACCTTTATATATATTAGAGCATCTCCCGGTCTAACGGACGGAGGCTACTTGCTTGATGAAAATGTCCCCGTACGAGTCTCCCGGCAGTGTATATTTCAAATCCGCGGGGAACCACTTTAGAAACTGCTCCAATCGCATCCATTCCTGCCAATAAAATGAGGAGCATTCAGCTGGTGTAATGTTGACCTGACTTGGACCAAATTCCAACAGTCGGTCCAGACACAGTAATGTCTTCGCGATATCCCTGTCGTTCAGATGAAACTCGATTGAAATTAATGGGATGGCCTGAGTGAGTCCCTTCAATACCTCAAGCTCCCATCCCTCCACGTCAATCTTGCAATAATATGGCTTTCCGAACGCCTGTATGGCAGCGTCAAGGGTAACTATAGGAACATGGTAGTTTGAAATTACCTTTCTACCAGGCCCTGCTAGGCTCGACTGCCCTCGGTTAACATACAGCGTCGTGATTGCGGATCTGCTTCCTAAAGCGGTGGCCACATGCATCCAGTTCTTTTCTCGCCCACATCGAGCTATTAGCTCAGGTAACGCCTCAGACTGAGGTTCAAAGGCTACGACCTTCGCACCCGCCTTGAGCAATGTTTCCGATTTGTCACCAATGTTTGCACCGACATCAAAACACAGAGCACCAGTGGGCAGCAAAGACCGGTAGAACCGGATGTCATCTTCGTAGGCTCTATGAAGAGCAGGACGCAAGCGCCATGAGAACCAGCGCGCAGCACGGTAAAGGCCCAGAGAAATCGAAAGCGTCTTCACGGTTCTCAACAAAAGCATTAAGATATCCTATCTGGCATGTAAGCGACATTTAATGTCATCGGCCAACGTATCAACGACTGACTCGAACAGCCTATTCTCGTCCTTAAGGCTCATGGCGTACCTATAGCCGTTTAGCTCGAAGAGTCTCCTGTATTCTTGATCCTCAAATGCCTTCCTAATTGCGTCTCTCAATAGCTCTGGCCTCTCTGGTGGCACCATGATAGCGAGATCGTCGCTTAGGATACCATCGACACTCGGGCCAGTTGAGATTATCACGCATTTTCTTAACGCCATAGCTTTGAGATACACACCTATTCCTGAAGCAGAAATGTTCTTCGCTTTTATGGGAAGGACAACCAAGCGTGACCCAGCAATGTATTGAATAAACGACTCTTGGTTCCCGTCGTGCCTAATCACCTCAATGTTCGTGGGAATATTGCCTACGTTGAGGGAGGAACCGGTTCTAACAAGCTCATCATCGCCTACAGTTACTATCTTCACAGGATAGTCTAATCCTCGCATCGCCTCAATTAACGTCGAAAAATCTCTTCGCGTCTTCCCCCCACAAAAAATGTATCCTTCGTCAGATATCTTTGCCCTAATAACTTGGTCATAGTTATTAACCTTAAACGGCACATATCTAAACTTATCTGGATGAATTCGATAATATTTCGTATATCCATTCGTATTTCTGAAGTATTCAATGAACATGTAAATCTGTTTAAACAAAAGCGACTTTATAATATTTTTAAATCTATCCTTGATTCCATCGGGAATTGTTAAAATAAAATCTAGCGATACGAGTTTACAGCGATTAAATGGCATTAGGAACTTGAGAAAGGCTAGCACCAAAATATCTGCTGGAGGGCAGTTTAAGACAATGAAGTCGTATCGATATGAACGAATGAATGCCACCAAAGCCTTCCTAAAAACACCGGGAAATCTTGGATAAGGCTGAAAAACTATATCGAGGCCATCCCTGGAAACATTTTTCAGACCTACCAGGTTTGAAATCAATCTGAGCTTCATCTGAGCCATTTCCCCCTATTTCAGCAAGCCCGACAGAGTCGATTACCGGCTGCCGAAGAACGCCGTGAGACGCTCGTCCGCGTAACGCGTCAGAGCCTCATACCCTTGTGCAGAAATATGGCTTCCATCTGGCTTGGCAAATTCTTTCCGACGCATCCCGCGTTGATCGGCAAGGACCACTTCAAAATCGAGGAGCAAGATATTTTCTCGAACGGAAATCTCTCGGATCCATCGATTGATCTCAGAGACGTGCTGATTGATGTAATCTTGGTAACTTTCCTTACCCAAGATCCTCCCCACCAACGAAGCAGCCGCCTCAGCCCAACCGTCCTCGCCCCGGATCGTCACCTCGGTGGCAACGATCGGCACGATTCCAGCTTTGCGGGCCAATTCGACCATGGACCACAGATCCCGCCGCGTTTTCTGTAGCCTTTCTCCAAGACGGAGACGGTCGGTTCTGAAGATGTCGTTAATAAATCCCCAAATAATGACGGCGTCCGGCCCCCGAGTGAGTACATCGCGCTCAAAACGAGCCAGCACCTGGGACGACTCTTCTCCGGAAACGCCCTTGGTCACGATCCGATAGCCCGCTATGGGCGCGTCTGGAGTCCACCCTCCAGCGTACGACGCTCCAATCACCACAATCGTCCTTGACTCAGGTCGACTTATCTTCATATCGTCTTCAGCTCTAACGCCGATTGATGCCATCAATGCCAGTGTGGATGCCGCAAACAAGGTCCCTGCTCCTGCCGTTATCCGCCCTTTCCCGCCAACGCGCCAACGACGCGACACTTCACCCACCACGGCGATCCGCCGGAAGGACCGACTCTTGCCGCTGCCTCCGCGATATCAACACTGGGCAAATCAGAGAAGCGTTGAGGCCTTCTGCACTTTCATCAATTATCACTTCATGCAACCCCCGTGTCTCGGCGGCATGAGACCGTAAGTTCCACCCATTTTCCGACGATCTCTAAATCTCCCTGCAAGGTGGCCACCACATACTCCCGTTCCTTCATGATTGCTTCGATTGGGCGGTGGCCTTGGCGCGGTCGATGAGCTGAGCCGCAAAAGTCGTGTCATACCGTTCCGACGAGAAGGCAGCCGCTAGATCGACCGGCGTGGACCGCGGTAAGACGATCCGCTGAAGCAGCTTCGCCAGAGGCGACAACACCGAAAGCACCCAGGCCGGGACCCAGACCGCCTTGAGGTCTGGCCGTTTCTCCAACAAGCGTGCAAGTAGTTCCTGGCGAGTTGGGGCGGTCGGCTCAACGAGGTTGACCACGGGCGGTGCGGACTCAAAGTCGTCCGCGACCACCCGGATCACTTGGGCGGCGGTATTCACACCACAGAGGCTGATCCGGCTCGACCGCGAACCCACAACCACAAACCGATTTCCCAACTCCCTTCCCAGACGCCCAGGCGGAGAATAGTCCGCGAAGTCCACCAGAGGCCCCGGCCGTATCACCCGGACCCCGACGCCTAAGGCCGCTCCCTGCTCCAGCACGTAACGTTCGGCTTGCGCCTTACCCCAGACGTACGGACCACGAGTCACGTTTCCCGCGTCGATCGGCGCTCGTTCATCGAGGGGGCTTCCGCTCTTCCCAGGCTTCAGCACCGCCAGACTGCTCACGTGAATAAAACTCCGTACTCCGGCTTTGGCGGCGCCGTGCAGTACGTTGCTCGTGGCCGTCACGGTGTTCTTCTCGTGGGCCTCCTTGCCGCCAGCAGTCTCCGCCGCGCAGTGGACAATAGTCGAAACGCCGTCGAACAGGATTCCATCCAGGGTTTGGCTCAGGTCCGCAGCCATGTATTCCACTCCCGCGTCACGGGACGACGGCGCCGGAATGCGGCGCGATACCGCGCGGACCGGCCAGCCGTGCTGGCGAAGCTCCGCCACCACGGCTCGGCCCAGCATCCCACTCCCCCCGGTGACCAGGACGACGCCCTTTCTCGGTTCGATCGGCGGGAGTTGCCGCGCTCGGGCTGCAAGCCCCTTCTCCGCTCGCTCTTCTCGGTCCCGCTCGGCTCCTCTCAGCGCATCCCCAACCCGCTCGCAGATTTGCACGGTCTCACGGATGGCCGACGGCGAGACCGGAGAAGGCGTTTGCGCGCTGATGCTACGGTAGAACGCTTCGACCATCTCACCGAGCCCCGGATACCCCTTGCCGGCCTTGAAGAACCGGGACGCAAGTCCGCGGGTCGATCCGATCAGAATCTGAGACGCCTCCCGGTACGGGTTCAACACCCTGGAGATGGCCGATGTGCCGGGGCCCGGGAGCTTGGTCAACGCCCCCCGCACAAAATCAGCCCGCAGGCATCCATTCGTGCCCACGACCCGCAGATACGATTCGATTGGCCGTCCTCTCAATGTGACGACTAAAACACCCGTGGCGTCACCAGCGCGCAGCAGGGCGTGGACCTCGCCCTCGGGCCTGACAGACAGCGCCGTGATCTCGGGGACTGCGTCAGGGTCGGAAGACCGTAACGCGGCCAACAGCGTGTAGACCGGGTGCGGCAGAATATCCAGGAGCTGTTCGATCGGCGACATCAGCGACCGGCCGTCGTGCGAACGCCGCACTGTCCGAAAAGAGAAGTAGCTTTCCACATGGACCACCCGACAAATCAACGGG
>Ga0180094_1000101_pt1 | contig 21030 bp, 19 predicted proteins | sample EasRivT47_16_1Da_FD_121786 | JGI IMG/M metagenome (GOLD analysis project Ga0180094, IMG submission 121786) | Soil microbial communities from meander-bound floodplain in the East River, Colorado, USA - East River metaG ERMLIBT47_16_1Da | ecosystem: Environmental > Terrestrial > Soil > Floodplain ... | reverse complement strand
TCCGCGTTGCGCCCGCGCGTGAATCGATCGACTTTCCGGTCTTCGACGGCGGCTTCGCGGCGGTCGAAGCGGAGTTCATTTTTCGGCTGAATGCGGATGCTCCAACTTCAAAAATTGCATGGTCGGCCGACGAAACCGCACGCCTGGACCTGACGCTTCACATCGGCGTCGAGACCGCGGGTAGCCCACTTTTGAGCATCAATGAGCTTGGTCCATGCGTCATTGTTTCTGATTTCGGCAACAATAATGGCCTGATCCTGGGTCCGGCGATCCCCGACTGGCGAACGCGCCGGCTCGAGTCGATGCCTTCCGAGGTGACGATCGACGGCGTTCCAGTCGGCAAGGGCGGTGCGTTTTCGCTGCCCGGCGGGCCCGTCGCCGGACTCGCTTTCGCGCTCTCCCGCTGCGCGCGAAATGGCCGGCCGCTCAAGGCGGGCGATGTCGTCTCGACCGGTGCCACCACGGGCATTCACGAGATCCGCATTGGCCAGAGCTCACAGGTCGCATTCGGTGCTGACGGTGAAGTTCGCTGCCGCGCAGTCCGCGCCGCACCGATGAATTCAACGACCACCGGGAAGGCTCAGGCGTCGTGCTGACGCGCCGCGCGATGATGATCGCCGCCGGCGCCGCGTGTGCCGGAATCCGGCCCGCATCCGGCAACACAACGGACGGCGTACTGACTGCAGCGGACGTCCACGTCGATGGCTACCCGACGGTCGAGGCGGTGCGCTGGATGGGCCGGATGATGGCGCGCGAGACCGGCGGCCGGATCGACGTCCGCGTGTATCACTCGGGCCAGCTGGGACGCGAGACCGACACGGTGAACCTGGCGCGCTACGGCGTACTCGACATCACCCGCGTCAACATGGCGGCGCTCAATAACGCGTTCCCCGCGACGCGGATTCTCTCCCTGCCCTATGTGTTCGACTCCACCGACCACATGCGCCGTGCCTTGGACGGCGAGGTCGGTCGCGAGGTCCTGCACCGTTTCGAAGCCCGTGGGCTCATCGGGCTTGCCCTGTATGACTCGGGCGCGCGCTGCTTCTACAACGTCCGTCACCCAGTGGCCACACCATCCGATCTGCACGGGCTGAAGCTCCGCGTGCCGCCCTCGGACATCTTCATTTCGATGATCCGAACGCTGGGCGCTAACCCCACACCGTTGTCCTACGGCGAGGTCTATTCGGCCCTGCAGACGCACCTGATCGACGGCGCCGAGAACAACTGGCGGACCTTTCACACCAGCCGCCAGTTCGAGGTCGCCAGGTACTGGAGCCAGTCCGAGCATTCGTTCTCGCCCGAGGCGTTATTGATGTCCAGACGCCGGTTCGACGCCTTTTCGGCCGACGACCAGGAATTGATCCGCGCGGCCGCGACGCAGTCCGTGCCGTACATGCGAGAGCTCTGGGATCTAGCCGAGGCCGAGTCCCGGGCCACGGTCATCGCCGCAGGTGTCCAGGTGAATGAGGTGGACCGGGCGGCATTCCGCCGCGCCGCGAAGCCCGTGCTGATCGAGTACCTCAGGGTTCCGGAACTCGAACGGCTCTACCAGGGGATTCGCGCGACGGCGTGAGCCGCCAGCGAACGCTCAAGAGAGGGTGGGGATGATCGACCGGCAGGGTGGGGCGTTGCGCGCGTGTCTGGAAGCACTCGCACAGGCCGCGGCCATAGTCGCCGGCGCGTCGCTCGTCGGCATGGCCTTAGTCGAGGGCTGGCAGGTCTTCGCGCGCTATGTCCTCAACGATTCGCCGAGCTGGACCGAACCCGTCGCCTCGCTCCTCATGAGCACGGTGATGATGGTCGGCGCTGCCGTGGGCACACGGAGCGACGCGCACTTCGGGTTCTTCATTGCCGTCGAAGCCGCCCCCCGGCTGATGCGTCGAACACTGCTCGCGATCGCGAGACTGCTGGCGGCGGGGATCGGGGCGATGCTGGCGGTGTGGGGTGGCGAGCTCCTGCTCGACAGCTGGAGCGTGCCGATGGCCGGTGCGCCGCTCCCGCAGGGCATGGTGTTTCTGCCGTTTTGTGTCGGTGGCGCCCTCATCGCGGTGTTCGCGATTGAACGGCTCGTCGCCTCGCCCGATTCGCGTACCGGAGCCTGATCTTGGCGATCGCGATCCTGTTTGGCGTGCTCCTGGTGCTGCTGGTCATGGGCGTTCCGGTCGGGTTTGCACTGATCGCGGCGGCCCTGGCGACGGTGCTGTACCTCGATCTGCCGGCAATCGTCGTGGTCCAGCAAACCGCGGCCGGCGCGGGCATCACCTCGCTGCTCGCGATCCCGCTCTTCATCTTCGCGGGCGAGATGATGATGCGGGGCGGGATCTCCGACCGGCTGATCGCGCTCGCCGCTTCGCTGGTTGGCCATCTGCGCGGCGGCCTGGGTCAGGTCAACGTGCTGGCGTCGCTCTTTTTCGGCGGCGTCTCGGGCTCGGCCATCGCGGATGTTTCCGCGATCGGCGGCACCATGATTCCGCAGATGGTGAACCGCGGCTATGACAGGGATTTCGCGGTCAACGTGTCGATCTCGGCGGCCATCGTTGCGCTCCTCGTACCGCCCTCGCACAACCTGATCCTGTATTCCGCCGCCGCCGGCGGCTCGATCTCGATCGCGGACCTGTTTGCCGCCGGCATCGTGCCCGCGCTGTTGCTGACCGCCGTGCTCATGATCACCGGCTGGATGATCGCCCGCCGCCGGGGCTATGGCACCGAAGCGTTTCCGGGCCTGCGCGAAGTGGTGCGGCGGTTTATCGCGGCCCTGCCCGGCCTGCTCCTGGTGGCGCTGATCTTCATCGGAATACGGGCCGGAATCTTCACCGCCATCGAGAGCGCCTCCATCGCGGTGATCTATGCTGTTCTGGTCACAGGTGTGGTGTATCGCCGCCTCACGCTCGAGGTCTTCCTCCAGACCTGCATCGGCGCCGTGCGCACCACCGGCCTGATCCTCTTCATTATCGGTGCGGCGGCATCGTTCGGCTGGCTGCTCGCCTACCTCGAGGTGCCGGCCGCGGCCGTCGATTTCCTGACCGGCATTTCCGAGAACAAGAACGTCCTGCTGCTGCTCATGGTGCTGTTGCTGTTCGCGCTCGGCACGTTCATGGACCTGGCGCCGCTGATCATCATCTGCACGCCGATTTTCCTGCCGATCGCCAAGGCTATCGGCGTGGACCCGGTCCACTTCGGCGTGATCCTGATCCTGACGGGCGGCATCGGGCTGATCACGCCGCCGGTGGGCTCGGTGCTCTTTGTCGGTACTGCGATCGGCAAGATCAGCGTGACCGAAACCTTGCGCACGATCTGGCCGTTTTACCTCGCGACGCTCGCGGTGCTGTTCATCGTGACGTTCGTGCCGATCCTTTCGCTGTGGCTTCCGGCACTGATCAAGTGAGGGCCGCGGTGGAGAAGCTCGTCCGGCTCAAGCCGTCGTAGGCCTTGCTCAGGGCGGCCACGAAACGTGGCTCCGTGATCAGGTCCGGCGGGAAAACACTTTCGATCTCAAAGAAGCGCCGCAAGTCGACGGCGGCGTGTCCCTCGGTCTCGCGGCCGATCTCGAACAGCTTCTCCGCCAGGGGATCAACGACCCGCTCGCCCTTGAGCGCCCGCTGACGCACGAAATGCATCCAGGCCGCGATCGGGATGCAGAGTCGATCGATCGGACGCCCCGCTGTGAGCGCGTCGCGGATCGTCCCGCACAGGCGAAACGGCAGCTTCTGCGAGCCGTCCCACGCGATCTGCGCCAACGGATGACGAATCGCGCGGTTGCGAAAGCGCCGCAGGACGGCGTCGACGTACTGGCGCAGATCGAGCTCTCGGGGCGCCGTAAGTGTCGGCAGGACATCCTCGACCATCATCGTCTGCACGAACCGCACCAGATCCGGATCCGCCATGGCTTCCGCGACGGTCTGATGACCCGCGAGTGTCCCGAGGTACGCGAGTGACGAGTGCGCGCCGTTCAGCACTCGCAGTTTGGCGCGCTCGTAGGCCGCGACATCGTTCGTGACGATGACACCGACCGGACGCAATTCCGGCGCGCAGCTGCGCGGATCCTGTTCGATGACCCACTGAACGTACGCCTCGCGCTGCACCGGCCAACGGTCTTCGACCCCGAGTGCGTCGCGCACGCGCACTCGCAAGGCATCGTCGGTGGCGGGCGTGATGCTGTCGACCATCGTGCGGGGGAAGGCCACTTCGGCCTCGATCCAGGCCGCCAGATCCGGGCTGCGCGCGCCCGCGAGTTGCGTGACCGCACGCCGGAGACGCCCCCCGTTGTCCGCCAGGTTGTCGCAGCACACGACGGTGAACGGAGCCAGCATGGCCTCGTGGCGCCGGCGCAATCCCTCGACCAGATAGCCGATGAGACTCACGGGCGCCTCGGGTGTACCCAGATCGTGCTGAATATCCGGGTGGAGCAGGTCGAGCGAACCGTCCGCCGCGAGACAGTAGCCCTTCTCCGTCACGGTCGACGTGACCAGGCGGATTTCCGCTGCACAGAGCCGCGCAAACACGACCGATGGACTCTCGGTGGCAACCAGCAATTCGCGGATGGCGCCGATCACCCGAAACGAGGACTCCTCGTCGAGGACCGCGAGGGTGTAAAGCCCGTCCTGCGGGCTGAGCGCATCGCGGACGCCGCTGGTCTTGAGCGACACGCCGCAGATTCCCCAGCCAGGATCCTGGTGCAGCAGATCGTCTAGATAGCAGGCCTGGTGAACGCGGTGGAACGCGCCGGGACCGAAGTGCACCACGCCGATACGCGTTGCGCCGTGATCGTATCGAGGCAGTTGCACTGCGCTCCCGATTCGGCGCAATGCGCCCTCTGACAGGAATGTCGTCACGACTTTGCCAAGTGGTAACTGATGCGCTCTCCCGGAACTAGAGATGCCCGCGCGGGCGTCGGGTTCGGCGACCACGGGGCGAAGGCTGAGGGGACGCGCATGTTTGTGGGAATCGCATAATGATAACTGGTATGGTAACCGGTGTCATAAAGTATCATTTTGCCCAAGACATGGCTGCGAGAACGACACCCAGAAAGGGCCGCGCGAAGGCGGCGCCGCGTGGCGCAGCGGCGGGCCGTGCCAGCGTCGAATCGAGCAGGTCCAGCTCGACGGCGCACAAGCACACCATCAACGACATCGCGCGGCTCGCCAACGTCTCCAAGAAGACGGTCTCACGCGTGCTCAACCAGTCGCCGTTCGTGCGCGAGGAAACACGCGCGCGCGTGAGCGAGATCATGCGGAAAGTTTCCTATACGCCCGACCCGCAGGCACGGGGCCTGGCGTTCCGGCGCTCGTTCCTGATCGGGCTGGTGTACGACAACCCGAACGCGCAGTACATCGTCAACATCCAGGAAGGTGTGCTGGGCGCGATTCGCCGCTCCGGATACGAGCTGGTCGTGCATCCCTGCGATCGCACCAGCGCGACGTTTCTCACCGAGGTCAAGTCAGTCATCACACGCCAGAAGCTCGATGGCGTCATCCTCCTGCCGCCGATTTCGGAGGACCAGGCGCTCGCGCGCACGCTTCGCGAGATGAACTGCCGCTACATTCGCGTGATGGCGGTGCCGCTCGATGATCCGTCGAATATCGTGCTCGCGATGGATCGCGATGCCGCGCGCCAGGTCGCGGAGCACCTGGCCAAGCTCGGCCATAGCCGCATCGCCCTGATCACCGGGCCCCCGGGGTATCGCTCGGCCCATGAACGGCTTTCGGGGTTCTCGGATGCGCTGGGCGATCAAGGTCTGACGCTGCCAGCGGAGTATATGGTCGAGGGCGCCTACACCTTCGATTCCGGATTCGCGGCCGCCGAGATCCTGCTGTCGAGATTCCCGCGGCCTACGGCCATCTTCGCGTGCAACGACGAAATGGCGGCTGGCGTCTACAAGGCCGCCTACCTCAAGGGCCTGCGAATCCCCACCGACCTCACGGTCGTGGGCTACGACGACAGCCCGTTGGCCTCCCGCATCTGGCCGTCCCTGACGACGGTGCGGCTGCCGATCCGGGACATGGGCAAGATCGCGGCCGAACGCCTCATTGCGAAGATCCAGCGGCAGGAGGGCCCGGTCACGCCCGCCACGACCGTTTTCCCGCATCTCGTCGTCCGCGATTCCTCGACCCGCCCACCATCGGCCTGATCCGATTGAAGAAGGCGACGCCGGCCATTTCCGCCGCTATAATGACACCGGTTACCTAATACGCACCCGGACGGCAGAATTTGAGCCCGGCCGGGATCTTGGATCATGAAAAGCGCATCGATCGCGGCCCCAAGACGGGCGGGCTCGGCCCGCGAACTGAGCGTCCATGAGGATCGCCATTTTCCGGCGGATCCGGGGGTGCGCGCGATCGCCCGCGAGCTGTACCGCGGGGTCGCGGAGCTGCCGATTAACAGCCCGCACGGTCACACCGATCCCGCCTGGTTCGCGCTCAACGCGCCGTTCACCGACGCGACCGAGATCCTGCTCGCGCCGGACCATTACTTGTTCCGGATGCTCTACAGCCAGGGCGTGTCGTTGAATGATCTCGGCGTCAACTCGCGCAAGGGCCCGGCTACCACCGATCCACGCGCGGGCTGGCGCCTGTTTGCGCGCCACTTTCACCTGTTCAGCGGCACGCCCTCGGCGATGTGGCTCAACTATGTCTTTGTCAAGGTCTTCGGCCTCGATGTGCGGCTCGATGGCGACACCGCGGATCACTATTTCGATGTGATCGGCGCAAAGCTGGCCACGCCTGAGTTTCGTCCGCGCGCGCTGTTCGAGCGCTTCAACATCGAGGTACTCGCCACCACCGAGTCCCCAATCGACACGCTCGAGCATCATCGCGCCATCCGTGCGAGTGGCTGGCGCGGGCGCGTCATCACGGCCTATCGTCCCGACGTCGTCGTCGATCCAGAGCACGGGCAATTCGCCTCTGCCCTGCGTCAGTTCGGAGATGAAACCGCCGAGGATGTTCACAGCTGGCACGGGTATCTCAGGGCGCATCGCGCACGCCGTGCCGCATTCGCGGCCCTCGGCGCCACCTCGACCGACCACGGTCATCCGACGGCCGCAACTGCCGATCTTTCCGATAGTGATGTCGAGTCGCTGTTTCACCGCATCGTCGGCAGCAAGTTCTCGCCGGCCGATGCCGAACTCTTCCGCGCCCAGATGCTGACCGAAATGGCGCGCATGAGCCTCGATGATGGCCTCGTGATGCAGATCCATCCCGGCTCGTTCCGCAACCACAATCGCTGGCTGCACGAAACTTACGGGCGCGACAAGGGTGCCGACATCCCGATGCCGACCGACTACGTGCGGAGTCTCAAGCCGTTGCTCGATCGCTTCGGAAACGAGCCGCGTCTTTCGATCATCGTGTTCACCCTCGACGAGAGCGCTTACAGCCGCGAGCTCGCGCCGCTCGCTGGCCACTACCCGGTGTTGAAGCTCGGCCCCGCCTGGTGGTTTCACGACAGCCCTGAGGGCCTGATGCGGTTCCGCGAGCAGACAACCGAAAGCGCCGGCTTCTACAACACAGTCGGCTTCAATGACGACACGCGCGCGTTCCTGTCGATTCCGGCGCGTCATGACACCGCGCGACGCATTGACTGTTCGTACCTCGCGCGACTCGTCGCCGAGCATCGAATGGAAGAGGACGACGCGCATCGGATCGCGGCCGACCTTGCCTATCACCTGCCCAAGCAGGCCTACAAACTCGATCAGCCGACCGCCGCGGCGCGAGCTCAGGCCTGAGCTTCAGACGGAGCATTCTCTATGCGGATCAAAGTATTACAGGCCACCCACCCCGACACGATCGCTTCGCTCAATACCGAGCAGCTGCGCCAGCTCTATCTCGCCAGCGAGATTTTCGCGCCGGACGAGATCTGCCTGACGTACAGCCATGTCGAGCGCTTCATCATCGGCGGCGCTATCCCGGCGCGGGCGCCGATCAAGCTCACGACCACGAAGGAAGTCGGTTCCGATCCGTTCCTCGCGCGCCGCGAATTAGGCCTGGTGAACATCGGCGGGCCGGGACGCATCACGGTGGACGGCAAGGCATACGACCTCGAGCCGCGCGACGGTCTCTACATCGGCATGGGCGCCGCGGATGTCGTGTTCTCGTCGAAAAGCGAAGCCAACCCGCCGAAGTTCTACCTGGCCTGCTCGCCCGCGCACACGCATCATCCGAATACGAAGATCGCCGTGGCGGATGCGAAACCGATGCCGATGGGCGCCGTCGAGACTGCGAACGAGCGGACGATCTTTCAGTACGTGCATCCCGAGGTCTGCAAGTCGGCGCAGCTCCTGCTGGGACTTACGACGCTCAATACGGGCAGCGTCTGGAATACGATGCCGTGTCACCTGCATGATCGCCGCTCGGAGATCTATTTCTACTTCGACCTCAAGCCCGCCGACCGCGTATTTCACTTCATGGGCCAGCCGCATGAGACGCGCCATATCCTGGTGGCGAACGAGCAAGCCGTGATCTCACCGCCGTGGTCGATACACTGCGGCGCGGGAACGTCGAGCTACTCGTTCATCTGGGCCATGGCCGGCGACAATCAGGACTACAAGGACATGGATCAGGTCCCGACCAGCAACCTGCGCTGACGGCCGAATGGTGAAGAGCGCATTCGATCTCGAGGGGCGCGTCGCACTGGTGACCGGCGCGAACACGGGCCTGGGCCAGGCGATCGCCGTGGCGCTCGCTCAAGCCGGCGCGGATATCGTAGCGGTCGGCCGCACGCGGCCCGATGCAACCGCGACTCAGGTTCGCGCCGTGGGCAGGAAGCTGCACGCGATCGACTGCGATCTCGGCGCTAAGCCGGATACACGCGCAATCGTCAGCGAGGCGGTGGCGAAGCTCGGCCATCTCGACATCCTGGTCAACAACGCCGGCATGATCCGGCGCAACGACGCGCTCGATTTCACGGAAGAAGACTGGGACGCGGTCATGAACCTCAATCTCAAGACCGCGTTTTTCCTGTCGCAGGCCGCCGCGCGCTCGATGCTGGATGGCCCGGGGCGCGGCAAGATCATCAATATCGCCTCGATGCTGTCGTTCCAGGGCGGAATTCGCGTCGCATCGTATACGGCGAGCAAGAGTGGCATCGCGGGGCTCACGCGGCTGCTCGCCAACGAATGGGCGGCGCACGAAATCAACGTCAATGCGATCGCGCCCGGCTATTTCGAGACCAGCAATACCGCGTCTTTGCGGAAAGACGTCGAGCGCAATACCGACATCCTCAAGCGCATTCCCGCTGGCCGCTGGGGAAAACCCGAGGACCTGGGCGGCGCGGCCGTATTTCTCGCCTCAAGTGCATCGGACTACGTCCACGGCACGATTCTGCCAGTCGACGGCGGCTGGCTGGCCCGCTGAGCCGCAAGACTGCCATCACAACACCAGGGCTACCCGGCGCCTCGATGAACTATTGACGTTTCCGCGGAAACGTTCTTGGCCCGCTGGACCCGCTGGAATAACACGTCGAGCGCGATGTCGTAGTCCATCGTTTCACCGCGCCAACCGGTCGTCGCCGTTTTCCAGTCAATGTGAACGCTGCGTTCGCGATGGGCAGCGACCAGTTGAGTCCAGTCGCCAACCGGTGCCGTGTGTCCGGACGCGACGGTGTCGAAGCACTGACCATCCGGTTTGACGAACCGCAGCGCGCCGTCGTCGAGCATCTGGACCACGACACGGCCCTCATGTACCTGGCGGTGATGGAAGCGGCAGAGCGACACGAGATTGGAAAGCTTGGTCTCGCCGCCATGCGCCCAATGATGGATGTGATGGCCGTCGACGTAGCGTGAGCTGGGGCATCCCGGGAATCGACAGCCACGATCCCGCGACTTCAAGGCTCGGCGGATAGCGGGCGGAATACTGCGGGTTTTGCGGCCCACGTCGAGCGGAGTGCCATTCTCATCCTCGAGGATCGTGATGACGCTCGCATCGCAGGCGAGACGTCGGGCCGTCTCGGCAGGCAGTGAGGGGCCATCCTCGAGCTCGCAGCGTCCGGCGGTTCCCTCGCGCAGCGTCTCCGCATCGACATGCACGACGATCTGATGCCGATCCCCACCGCTCAGCGCCGCGACGCCATGCTTGACGAAACTTTCGGCCATCACCGCCAGGGCATCGGCGCGCCGTACTGACAAGGTGGGGCGCGGCTCAGACGTTTCCGCGGAAATGTCCGGGAGTGTCAGGTCTTTCATTGTCGCATCGAGGGCCTTGAGCACCAGGTCACCCACCTCCGCCGGCAGACGTCCCTTCAATACTACTGAACCGTCGTCATCGTGGTAGCAGGTGAGTCCCCGGGTCGCGTGCTGTCGGGCGGCGCGCGACAGTTCCTCGGCCTCCTGCGCCCGGCGGTAGTAGCGCACCAGCTTCTCGACGTGATCCGCGGTGCCATAGCGCGCAGTCATCAGCAACGCATCCTCGGTCGCTGCACACTCCACCCGCGTGAGGGCACGGACCTTGGAATAGCTAAGCACTCCGCGAGCCATGGCGGCCGCAATGCGTGGGAGCTTTTCGAGTGCATGCGCCACGCGCACTTTCTCGCGTGCGGCACCCATGTCGAGCCCGCACTGCCAGTTCAACCAATGCGCACACGATTGCGTGGCACCGTCCGACCAGACTTGGCGCCGATCGAACTCCGCAATCAACACCAGGAAGCGGTAGTTGCCGGCATTCAGATGACCGGCGAGCTCGGTGATTTGGGCGGTGAGTTCCGTCTTCGAAAGGCCCGATCCTGCGGCCGAAAATGAGCCTGCCATGGTGGCCTCCAGTGACCTGTGCGTATATCCAGTAGTCTACCGGATTCATGAAGAACTGCAATGAGTTACGCGTGGTTTTGTGGACCCAGAATGGTCACAATTGCGCCCGGGTTTGTCGTCGGCCGCCGCGTCGACTGCGTATCGACGGCAGGTATATACACACGGTCGCAGCGCCGCGATTGTCGGCGGGCAGCTCAAATAATGATTACCAGTAGCGGCGCCTGGTCGCTGAGCGACAACTACCGTGACTGATCCGAGAAAAACGCATTGGGACGAGGTTTATGGCCGTCGTGCTGCTACGGAGCTCAGCTGGTACGAAGCACATCCCGGCAAGTCGCTCGAACTCATTCGCGCAAGCGGTATTCAGCGCGATGATCCCATCATCGATGTGGGTGGCGGCGCGTCGCTCCTGTCCGAGGCATTGCTGGATCAGGGTTACCGTGATCTGACGGTAATCGACATCTCCTCCGAGGCGTTGGAGAAGTTGCGATCCCGGCTCGGCGCACGGGCACGTGCCGTGACGCTGCTGCAACAGGATGTGACTACCTTTCGCCCCGCTCGGCGTTTTGCCTTGTGGCACGACCGCGCGGTGTTTCACTTCCTCGTCAACGACCAAGAGCGCCGGCGGTACGTCGATGCGCTCAGGCAGACACTTCGGTCCAACGGTCATCTCATCATCGCCACCTTCGGGCCCGAGGGACCGGATCGATGCAGCGGACTTCCCGTCGCGCGCTACGACGCAGCGACGCTGGCCAGGGAACTCGGCGACCCTCTCAAACTCATTGAATCGTCACTCGAAATGCACCGCACACCTTGGGGCGCGACACAGCAATTCCTGTACTGCCGCTTCCAGCTGGCGAGCTCGGGGAAGCAACTTCAATGATGACTCCGTTCGTCCGCAAATCGTCGAGGCCGAGCGCCCACTGATTACGGCAGCTCGCGCACCGAGTGCGGATCGATCGAATAGGGATACACGCGGTCGAGAAACCCCGGCTGGCTGCAGACCCGATCGATCCAGGCGATCACGTTGCGAAAGTCATCGAGTGGCAGCTCGGCGTCTCGCGCGACGTGCGTGTACGCGAACAGTGAGATGTCCGCAATCGTGTAGCGCTCTCCGAGGATGAAAGCCCGCTCGGCCAGCTCGCGATCGAGGGCCGCAAGCGCCTTGAGCGCGCCGGCGCGTTTGGCCTCCACCATTTCAACCGGCCGCCGCGGCAGCTTACCGGTGAGAGTCCAGTAGCGCAGTGACCCGGCGGTCGACTGGATGTAGTCGGCCTCGAACGACATCCATTGCAGGACCTTCGCGCGATCGAATGGGTCGTCGGGAAGGTACTCGGTCCCTTCGGCGAGGTAGAACAGGATCGCGTTCGACTCCGCCAGCACGCGCCCGTCGTCGAGCCGGATCGCCGGCACAGCGCCGGTAGGATTAATCGCCCGGTATTCAGGCCTCTGGCCTTCAGCTTCGAAGATACTGACGAGCTGTGTGCGGTACTCGCGACCGAGGTGATTGAGCAGCAGGCGGATCTTGTAACCGTTCTGCGAGGGCAGATAGTCGTAGAGCGTGAGCATATGGAATCCGGTGCGGTGGACGTGCACGCATGATCAGGCCGCGGAGGCCCGTAAACACTCCGGTTCTTGCGCTGGAATCCGCCCGTTAACGGTAACGCGACAGGATCTTCTGCAGGCCCTTCGAACCCGGCGTCAGCTTTTCGTACGGCACCTGATTGAGAGGACCGGCGGGCGTGTCGTTGAGATCATGAAAGTCCGATTGCGACGGCTCGACGTAGAGCAACCCGGTCAGGAATTCCTTCTCGGCCATCTTGCGTTGGATGTACTCGTAGGCCGCCGGGCGGTCTACGGGATTGTAGTTGCGATCGATCTTGCGCAGCCGGATCTGCGCGCCGTCATGCATCGTGACCGGCAGCACCTCGCCCTCCGGGTACTGCGCCGTGATTTCCTTCATGGGCGCCACGAAGTCGGTGTGCACGGCCTCGTGATAGTGCTCCCGCGTGAAGACGTAGCTCTTGGTCGAGCCCTCGTGGTCATTGAACGTCACGCATGGCGAGAGCACGTCGATCAGCGCAAAACCTTTGTGATTGAAGCCCGCCTGGATCAGCGGCACCAGTTGCTCCTTGTCGCCCGAGAAACTGCGCGCCACGAAGGTTGCGCCGAGCGACAGCGCGGTGAGCACCGGATCGATCGGCTGCTGGGTGTTGGCTTCGCCTTTCTTGGCTTTGCTGCCGACATCGGCTGAGGCCGAGAACTGCCCCTTGGTGAGCCCGTACACACCGTTGTTCTCGATGATGTACAGCAGCTTGATGTTGCGGCGGATGGCATGGCAGAACTGCCCGAGACCGATGGAGAGCGTATCGCCGTCGCCCGAGACACCGATGTAGTGAAGCTCGCGATTGGCCGCATACGCGCCGGTCGCGATCGACGGCATTCGGCCGTGCACTGAATTGAATCCGTGCCCGCCTGAGACGAAATACGCCGTGGTCTTCGACGAACAGCCGATGCCGGAGAGCTTCACGATATTCTGCGGCTCGAGCGACAGACCCCAGCAGGCTTCGGTGATGGCGGCCGTGATCGAGTCGTGGCCACAACCGGCGCACAACGTCGACATCACGCCCTCGTAGTCGCGACGCGTGAGACCCAGCTCGTTTCTGGGGAGGCTGGGATGTGCAACTTTTGGTTTCAGCAGGTAACTCATGGAACCCTCACCCCCACCCTCTCCCACAAGCGGGAGAGGGTGTAAAGCTTCAACTCACTGCCCCGATAGCGCGGCCACGGCCTTCGCCGACTTCCGCCAGCACGCCGTTCACGATGCATTCGGAGGAGATCGACAGTCCGCTGTAGTGCAGGATCGAACGCAGCTTCGATTTCTCAACAGGCGTCTCGAGCGTGAGCAGCGAACGCAGCTGCGCATCGCGATTCTGCTCGACGACGAAGATGATCTCGTGCTCGTCGAGGAAATCGTCGACTTCCTTGCCGAACGGGAAGGCGCGGATGCGCATGTAGTTCACGCCGACGCCGCGGGCCTGCAGGATGTCGAGCGCTTCGCGCACCGCACCATCGGAGCTGCCGACGGCGACGATCCCCACATCGAACTGGCCACGCTGCTCGAAGACTGCCTTTGGCATCATCCTGGCGGCAGTTGCGAATTTGCGCTTCAGCCGGTCGAGCACAATCTGGTATTCGGTCGAATCCTCGGTGTAGCCGCCATACTGCGTGTGGCCCGAGCCACGAGTGAAGTACGCCGCTTTCGGATGCATGCCCGGCAGCGTGCGGTAGGTGATGCCGTCCTCGTCGCGATCGACAAACCGGAAAAACTTGTCGAGCTTGAGGACCTCTTCCAGGCTCAACATCTTGCCGCGATCTGGACGGTAGCTGTCGTCCCACTTGAGGTCGGGGCACATCCAGTCGTTCATGCCGATGTCGAGGTCGGACATGACGAACACCGGCGTCTGCAGGCGTTCGGCGAGATCGAACGCCATCACCGCCTGGTAGAAACATTCCTGCGGATTCGCGGGGAATAGCAGCACGTGCCGCGTGTCGCCGTGCGAGGCGTACGCGCACAGCATGATGTCCGCCTGCTGCGTGCGGGTCGGCATGCCGGTCGAGGGTCCGACGCGCTGCACGTTGAAGATCACCGCCGGCACTTCCGCGTAGTACGCGAGCCCGAGGAACTCGTTCATCAGCGAGATCCCGGGACCGCTCGTCGGTGTGAATGCGCGCGCGCCATTCCACGATGCCCCCAGCACGATGCCGATCGCTGCGAGCTCGTCCTCGGCCTGGATGATCATGAAATTCTTCTTGCCGGTCTCCGGATCGACGCGCAGCTTCTGGCAGAAGCTCTTGAACCCATCCATGAGCGAGGTCGATGGCGTGATCGGGTACCAGGCGCCGACCGTGGCGCCCGCATAGACGCAACCAAGCGCAGCCGCCGTGTTGCCGTCTATCATGATGTTGCCCTTGGTCTTGTCCATGGGCCTCACCTTGAATGGCAGCGGGCAGGCGAAATTTTCCTTCGTGTAGCGGTGGCCCAGCTCGATCGCCTTCAGGTTCGCGGCAATCAGCGACGCCTTGCTCGCGTAGGTTTCGTTCAAGAGCTCCTTGAGCTTCTCGAGGTCGATGTCGAGCAGCGCGGCCAGGACGCCGACGTAGGAGATATTCTTCATCAGGATTCGCGAGCGCACACCTTCAAAGTTTTCGTTGCAGAGCTTGGCGAGCGGCACGCCGATGATCGTGATGTCGTCGCGCTGCAGGAGCGCGGAGCGTGGCCAGGTGGAGTCGTAAATGAGATAGCCGCCCGTGCTGACCTCTTTCAGGTCGCGCACATAGGTCTCCGCATTCATCGCGACCATGATGTCGAGCCGCCCGGAACGCGCAACGTAGCCATCCTTTGTCACGCGAATCTCGTACCACGTCGGCAGGCCCTGGATATTGGACGGGAAGTAGTTCTTGCCCATCACCGGCACGCCCATGCGAAAGATCGACTTCATGAGCAGCGCGTTGGCACTGGCAGAACCCGTGCCGTTCACGGTCGCGATCTTGACCACGAAGTCGTTGTCGCGGTCCCGCTCTTTCACCTTCGCTTTCACCTTCTCACTACCTTCTCGTTCCCTTCATTGCCTCACGCGCTCCTGCGTTTCTCACCTGCCGATGAGCGTTCCTCGTCTATCGCCTGCGGGATAAGGATCGTGGACTTCTGCATGTCCCAGGCCGCCGTCGGGCAGCGCTCGGCGCACAATCCACAGTGCACGCACAGGTCTTCGTCTTTCACCATCACGCGCCCGGTCTGTGGCAGCGGCGCCGATACGTACAGCGCCTGCTGGAGGTTCTTTGCCGGAGCTTTGAGCCGTTGCCGCAGCTCCGCTTCCTCGCCGTTGGCCGTAATCGTCAGGCAATCGACCGGGCAGATGTCGATACAGGCATCGCATTCGATGCAAAGCTTCGCCTCGAACACCGTCTGGATGTCGCAGTTGAGGCAGCGCTGCACCTCCTCGGCCGTCTGCTCGGGCGTAAAGCCCAGCTCGACCTCGATGTTGAGCTGCTTGAAGCGCTCCTTGAGATTGACGTGCGGCATGAGTCGGCGCTCGACCGGGTTGTAGTCGTTGGCGTACGACCACTCGTGCATGCCCATCTTGCGGCTCTGGAGATTGACGCCGTTCGGCAGGCGGTCCGTGAGCGACTGTTTCTGGCAATGCTTGTGAATCGAGATCGCCGCCTGGTGGCCGTGCTCGACCGCCCAGATGATGTTCCTGGGTCCGAAGGCCGCATCGCCGCCGAAGAAAACGCCGGGGCGCGTGGACTGGAACGTCACTTTATCCACCACCGGTACGTCCCAACTGTCGAACTCGATGCCGAGATCGCGCTCGACCCACGGGAAGGCATTTTCCTGTCCGATCGCGAGGATCACGTCATCGCACGGAAAGAACTCCTCGCCGACAACGCGCTCGGCCTTGATGCGTCCGCGGTCGATGTCGTATTCCATCTTCTCGAACGTCATGCCGGCAAGTTTGCCGCCCTTGATCACGAATGCCTTGGGCGAGTGATTGATGACGATCTCGATGCTCTCTTCCTCGGCATCCTCGAGCTCCCAGTCGGAGGCCTTGAAGAATCCGCGCGGCTTGCGCGCCATCACCTTGACGTTTTTCGCGCCGAGACGCAGCGAGGTGCGACAGCAGTCCATCGCCGTGTTGCCGACGCCGATGATGAGCACGCGTTCGCCGATCTTGTCGATGTGCCCGAAGGCCACCGACTCGAGCCAGGTGATACCGATGTGGATGCGGTCGGTGTCGTGCCGGCCCGGGAGAACGAGCTCCTTGCCCTTCGGCGCGCCGGAGCCCACGAACACGGCATCGAATTCACCCGAGTCGATCAGTGCCCGCATGCTGTCGACGCGCTGGCCGAGCCGCAGGTCCACCCCCATGTCGACGATCATCGCGATCTCTTCGTCGAGCACCGAGGCTGGCAGCCGGAAGGACGGGATGTTGGTGCGCATCAGCCCGCCGGCCTTGTCGAAGGCCTCGAAGATCGTCACTTCGTAGCCCATCGGCATCAGGTCGTTCGCGACCGTGAGCGACGCGCAGCCCGCGCCGATGCACGCAATCTTCTTACCGTTCTTCTTCTTGGGGATCTTCGGCAGGCGGTCGCCGATGTCATCGCGCAGGTCGGCCGCGGCGCGCTTCAAACGACAGATCGCGACCGGCTTCTTCTCGACGCGGCTGCGGCGACAGGCGGGTTCGCATGGACGGTCGCAGACGCGCCCGAGAATCCCCGGGAACACGTTCGACTCGCGATTGACCATGTAGGCGTCGTCGAACCGTCCTTGCGCGATCAGGCGGATGTACTCCGGAACGTCGGTATGCGCGGGACACGCCCACTGGCAGTCGACCACGCGGTGAAAATAGTCCGGATGCTTGGTGTCGGTGGGATTCATATGGAAAAGGGGACAGATCGATTGATCTGTCGGCCGGAAGAAGGGGTGGATCGGAGTCTCTGTGCGCGTGGCGCTGGTGTTGGCGGTTCCGAGGACAAGTCTATAGATCCATCCCCTTCAACTGCGGGGACAACTGAAGCGCAGGAACTGCGCTCCGTCCATGAGCACTTCGAAATTCTTCTCGCTGACATGCACGAGCTCTTCATGGTCTCCTGCTTCGAGATAGATGTCCGACTCATCGCGCAGCGCCGAGTCCACCACGGTCGGGATGCCGTAGTCGGGCCCGAGCGGCGGCACCGCGCCGCACTCGCAGTCGGCAAACAATCCGCTCAGGTCCGTTTCGCTCGCGAGACCGAGCCGTCGATGCAACGTCGAATTCAGCACGTCCGTCAGGATCTGGTGTGTCGCCGGCAGCACCGCGAGCACAAATCCCTGGTCGTCCTTGAGCACGACCGCCTTGGCCATGCACCGGCCAGCGACATGAGCCGCCTGCGCCACGCGCGAGCTCGAGGCCGCGCGCGGATGCCGCAGGATCTCGTGGTCGATGTCTTTCACCTTGAGGGCTTGGTGAACCGTTGGCGCGATGCTCATGGTCGCCTCTCCCCGCAAGTCGAATGGCGGGCGCCAAGTATAGGCAAGCGCCTGTGGTTGTCACGGAGCAGACACGCAGCTTTTCAGCACGATCTGCACCGGAATCCACCCACGCTCGGACGCGATTGATCACGGGTGAATTGGTGCGCCGCAACAGACGGCGGTTCGCCTGGATTTCCCCCTCTCCGGCCTGAAGGGATTGGCCAGGCTGAGGCTCCACTCCCTCTCCCGCTTGCGGGAGAGGGCCGGGGTGAGGGTCCACTCCCTCTCCCGCTTGCGGGAGAGGGCCGGGGTGAGGGCCACTTCGGCAATAATCCGCCCTGTGAACGAGCCCCGTGCCACTGAAATCAAGCTCCGTCGCAAATCGAGGCTGCTCGAGGTCAACTTTGAGAGCGGCGAACGTTTCCAGCTGTCGTTCGAGTACCTCCGCGTCTACTCGCCCTCCGCTGAGGTCCAGGGTCACGGCCGCGGCCAGGAGGTGCTCCAGTTCGGCAAAGAAAACGTCCAGGTCAACGCGATCGAGCCCATCGGCCACTACGCCGTGCGCCTGATGTTCGACGACGGCCACAACACCGGGCTGTACACCTGGAAGTACCTCTTCGAACTAGGGACCGAGTACGCGGCGAAGTGGCAGCACTACCTCGATCGGCTCGCGCAGTACGGCTACGAGCGGAAGGTCAATCCGATTCCGAGCTGAAAGCACGGTGGCAAAGCATGAGCGCGGATCGCACACCGGGATCCGGCGCGCAGTGATGGAAGGATCGCCGCGCCGAGCTACTTCTTGCAGGTCTTCTGCGGCAGCCGCGAGTTGACGAAGGTCTCTTCGCACGCGCGCTCGCGCTTTTTCGTCTGCTTCTCGTCCGGGACCGGCTGCGCGGCGGGCGCCGGCTCTGAAGCTTCGGCGGTAGCCGTCTCGGTAGCGGCCGATGGAGCGATTGGCTCAGCTGCGTCCGACGGCTCAACCGGAGTCTCCGCGGCTTGTGGCGCCTCGGCGGCTTCGGCCGGCGCGGGCATCGATGCGCTCGTGGCTTCCGCTGCCGGCGCCGGGCTCGTGGCTTCGGGCGATTCGGCGTAAGCGCAAGAGAGGGAGAACAACAGCAGCAGGCACGTGCCGGCGATGCGCAATGTCATGGGGACCCCGTTATGTCGCAAGCGAAAAAATCGCCGTGCAGACACTCACGGCGAGGACAAAGATTATACGAAGTCGTACGTATGTTTCTAGTCGTTGCGAGTCGGCGTGCCGTACAGCGCAAATGTCCCGAGCCAATGGCTGCCCACGTAGTGGCCGGTCGTGACCGCGCTCCAGGCGGCATCGCGGTGTTCACGTGCCGTCGCACGCAAGGCCCTTATCCGGCGATCGTCCGGCGGCAGTCCGAGCGCGATGCCTTCGAGCATCCACGCCCGGCTGAGATTAAGGCCATCGAGGTGTGCAAGCTTGGGGTCGGTGCGATCCGTGATCTCCGCCGGGCGCAGCCACTTAGTCGATCCGCTCCAGGGGATCTTGCGCAGGAAACTCGACAACCATCGGTCGAACGAATCCGGCGCGAGGACGCGCCGCATGAAGTCGGCTTCAGCGAGACACGGCGACAGGAAATCCTGCCCCGATGGTTCGTACGCGAGCGGACAGGAACGATCGCGCAGATAGAACTCGCGGGCCTTGGCCAGAAGCAGTTGCTGCATCTCGACGTCGCCGGTCATCCGTGCCCAGTCCCACACGAGACTGAACGCGAACGCGGTCTGGGCATGCTCACCGATGCGGATCGGATACTTGAGCTTCGGCAACCACTGCTTGAGTCGCGACGCGGCCTCGGCCTCAAGCGGCGCGAGCGTGGTTGCCCATCGCTGCGCTTGCGGATCCGTCCACGCGCGCAATTCAGCCGCGAGTTGCAGCAGCCAGGCTAGTCCGTACGGGCGCTCGAAGGACTCACGACCCTCAGCGCGCAGATACGCGACTTCCACTGCGATATTCGCGTCGGTGAGGCTCCGCTCCAGGGCCGCTCGGGCCTCGCTCGCCACCGGCTCGGCCGGGAAGAGGTCGGCGACGCGCGCCAGCAACCAATGTCCATGAACCGCGGAATGCCAGTCGTAGCAGCCGAAGAATGCCGGTGTGAGCTCGCGCGGCGGCTTGACGTCGGTGTCGCCCTGCATCACGTGCGCAACCTTGTTCGGGTACTCGCGATGCACGCAGTCGAGGGCGAGCCGCGCGAGATGCGTTGCGACCGCTGCATCGAGCTCCGGACGGGGTGACGCGGGAGTCCGCGACGCTACTTTCGCCAGCGCGCCCTGCCACTGCGGCGCCGCGGTGCAGATCAACAACACGATCAGTCGAAGTACGCAGGCGCTCACTGGGTTTTCGCCTTCATCCCGCGGGCATTGGCCTGCATGAAACGCCAGATCTCTTCAGTGGCATCGACCTCGCGACTGACCCGCCCGACCAGCCAGTCGCGCGCATACTCTGCACCCAACGGCCAGGTGTGGCCGCCGCCCAGGATCTCGTATAGCCGCACTTCCACGCCGTCACGGCAGGCGCGGCCACGATGAGTGACGAGCACCGTCTGGTCGTCGGGATCCTTGTCGAGGCGCGGGTCCACCCTGCGTTCGCGGCATTGGTCGAGTTCTAGCCAGCGATCGAAAGTCTGCATAGTCGACCATGCCACACCGCGGGTAGTTCCGAGCACCTTGACCGGTCCGCCCGACCACGGCACCAGCGGATCGTCGGTGCCGTTCAATATCGCAACCGCAATCGGCCGCGCTGGTTTGCAGCGTGGTCCCAGCTGCTCGGAAAGCGCCGCGGTCACCGGCGCGACGGCCGCAAACGTGTCGGCCGCGTCGCAGGCGAGCCGGAATGACATGAATCCGCCGTTCGAGATTCCAGTGGCAAAGATCCGGCCGCGATCGATCGCGTGTTCGCGTGCCATGTCCTCGATGACTGCGAGCATGAATCCCACGTCGTCCACGTTCTCGCGCGCGGCGGTGTCGGGCAGCTCGCGGCCATCGTTCCAATGGCGGTCGCTTCCGTCCGGGTAGACGACGACCGCGCCGTCGCGGTCCGCAATGCGGTTGAACCGGCCGGCGGTGAGCAGTTCCATGCCGCTGCCCGACCCGCCACCTCCGTGGAGAACGAAGAGCAGTGCCATGGGCCCCGCCTGCGAGCTTCCGACGTAGGTGCGCAGCGTTCGCTGGCGACCACCGTACGCGCGCGAGCTGCAGACAGATTCGAGATCTCCCTTGAGGCGTCCCCGAGAGCTTAGGCATTCCTCGCGGG
>Ga0180094_1000100_pt1 | contig 21097 bp, 22 predicted proteins | sample EasRivT47_16_1Da_FD_121786 | JGI IMG/M metagenome (GOLD analysis project Ga0180094, IMG submission 121786) | Soil microbial communities from meander-bound floodplain in the East River, Colorado, USA - East River metaG ERMLIBT47_16_1Da | ecosystem: Environmental > Terrestrial > Soil > Floodplain ... | reverse complement strand
TCAATCTGTGCGGTGCTGGCCGAGACCGACGTGATCAACATGGTTTCGCGCGGAATCTCCGCACCGAACATCCTGAAGGGCATTCATCTCTCCATGGCGGCACGACTGTCGAAACTCCTCAAATCGATCGGCGTGAACCGCGGCATTGTGATGGCGACTGGAGGGCTGGCGCTCGATGCCGGCCTGATCGCCGCGCTCCAGGAGGATATTGGCGGGATGAAGGACATGCAGGCTACGGTGGTGCGCAGCCATCCGGACTCCATCTACGCCGGCGCGATCGGTGCAGCGTTGTGGGGCGTATTCCGCTTCGAGAAGCTGGTTGCGCGCGGCGAGATTCACAAGGCCGCTTGACGGTGGGCAGGAAGGTTCTATGGCACTGCTGATCAATAGTGATTGCACCGCGTGCGATGCGTGTGAGCCGGTATGCCCCAACAAGGCCATCACTGCCGGCCAGCCGATCTATGTAATTGATCCGTTGAAGTGCACCGAGTGTGTCGGTGCTGAAGACGAGCCACAATGCAAGCTGGTCTGCCCGGCGGATTGCCTCGTGCAGAACCCGGATTTCGTCGAGAGCAAGGAAGAGCTCCTGGAAAAGTACCGCCAGCTGCACGGCTGATTGACCGACATTCAATGGCCGCGCGTGACAACGGCGCGGGCCGGGACGAGATGACCGATGTACCGAATCGCGCGCCGCGAACTCTTCTCGGAGAATTCCTTTCTCTGGGAGGTCGAGGCGCCCGATGTGGCGCGTGCGGCACAGCCGGGGCATTTCGTCATCTTGCGCCTCTGCGACGGCGCCGAGCGCATTCCACTCACCATCGCCGATTACGACCCGCACCGGGGTACCGTGACGATCGTCGTGCAGGCGCTGGGCAAGACCACTCGCGAGATGCGCGACAAGTATCGCGCGGGCGACTGCTTCGATGACTTCGTCGGTCCTCTTGGCCTGCCACAGCATGTGGAGAAACTCGGGCACGCGGTGCTGGTCGGCGGGGGTCTCGGCGTAGCGCCCGTCTTCCCGCAGCTGCGTGCTTTCAAGGCGGCCGGCAATCGCACCACCGGAATCGTCGGCTTTCGCAGCAAGAGCCTGGTGTTCTGGGAGGACAAGCTGCGCGAATACTGCGACGACCTCGTGGTCTGCACCGATGACGGCAGTGCCGGCCGACCCGGGCTTGTCACGGGCGCGCTGAACGACCTGCTCGCCGCCAGCAAACCGGACCTCGTCGTGGCCATCGGTCCGCTGCCGATGATGCACGCCTGCGTCGAGACGACGCGGCCGTACGGCGTCAGGACTCTGGTGTCGCTCAACACGATCATGGTGGATGGCACCGGCATGTGTGGCTCCTGCCGCGTCACGGTCGGGGGCAAAGTGCAGTACGCCTGCGTCGACGGCCCGGATTTCGACGGCCACCAGGTGGATTTCAAGGAGCTGCATGCCCGGCAGAAGCGTTTCAAGGTCCAGGAAGCCCAGGCGAACGAGGATTTCGCGCATGTCTGCAGTCTCGAAACGAAGCTGTTCGTCGAGGGCAAGCGCACCTACAAGAAGCTGGCGTCATTGTCGCGCCACCAGGAGAAGATGCCGGAGCGCGACGCATTCGAGCGCTCACGCAATTTTGAGGAAGTCAACCTCGGCTACGGCATTGCCGAAGCGGTGCGCGAGGCGGAGCGCTGCATCCAATGCATCAAACCGACCTGCATCGCGGGTTGCCCGGTGAGCATCGACATTCCGCGCTTCATCCGCCATCTGCTGGTCCGCGATCTCGACGCCGCCGTGGCAACGATTCACGAGTCGAGCATCTTTCCTTCGGTCTGCGGCCGCGTCTGTCCGCAGGAAACCCAATGCGAGGCACAGTGCGTCATCAAGAAAAAGATGGAGCCGGTGGCTATTGGCCGGCTGGAGCGCTTCGTGGGCGACAACGCCAGTCCGCCGAAGGCGACACCGCTGCGCTTCGCGACGATGCTCGGCCGCGTTGCGATTGTCGGCTCCGGGCCGGGCGGCCTGGCCGCCGCCGCCGATCTGATGCGCTTCGGTGCCCAGGTCACCGTCTACGAGGCCCTGCACGTCGTAGGTGGAGTCCTGCGCTACGGCATTCCGTCGTTTCGACTGCCGCGTCAGATCATCGACCGCGAGGTGCAGCGCCTCGCGGACAGCGGCGTCATTTTCGAGACCAACAAGGTCATCGGCAAGACGTTTACGATTCAGCAGCTCATCGGTGAGAAGGGCTTCGATGCAGTATTCATCTGCGCCGGCGCCGGCGCACCCACGTTCCTGGGCATTCCAGGCGAATTTGCCGGCCAGGTGTACTCGGCGAATGAGTTTCTGACGCGAGTCAACCTGATGGGCGGCGACAAGTTCCCGTACCTCGACACCCCGGTCAGCCTCGGCCAGAGCGTGGTGGTGATCGGCGCGGGCAATACCGCGATGGACTGTGTGCGCGTCGCCAAGCGCCTGGGCGCGGCCCGGGTACGCTGCGTCTACCGTCGCTCCGAAGCGGAGGCTCCGGCGCGAGCCGAGGAGCTGCGCCACGCGAGGGAAGAGGGCATCGAATTCCACTTTCTCCATGCCCCGGTCGAGATCAAGCTCAACGATGACGGCGACGTGCGCGGCATTACAGTGCAGAAAATGGAGCTCGGCGAACCGGATGAACGCGGGCGACGCAAACCTGTGCCGCTCGACGAGTTCATCGAGCTGGACTGCGACACCGTCATCTATGCGCTCGGGACCCGGGCTAACCCCATCGTGGGCAAGGCGACCCCGGGCCTCGCGCTCAACAAGTGGGGCTACATCGTCGCCGACGAGCGCACCCAGGCCACCAATCTATCCGGCGTATTCGCGGGTGGGGATATCGTCACCGGCGGTGCCACGGTCATCCTCGCGATGAGCGCGGGACGTCGCGCCGCCAGGGCAATCGGCGCCTTCCTGCAGCTCGGGAAACAGAAGTGGCCGATCACCGTCGAGGACGCCGACGCCTTTACGCCGCCGACTTCGCTCAATGCAGCGCATCCGCACCCAGGACGATCCCATGCTGTGCCCTAAGTGCCATCAACCGCTCGACGAGGGCGATGAGCAGTACATCTGCTGTGCCAGCGCAAGCCTGCAGTGGCGCTGCGCGCAGTGTGCGAAGGTGAGCGAAGGATTCGCCTTCCCCTACGGTTTGTGCCCATTGTGTGGCGGCCGGCTCGAGGCGCTCGGCGAGCGTCAGATCGACGATTCCGCGGCGCTCACCGGCGTGCGCACCGCCTTTGAGATTGAGTTGGGTGGCCACGCCTTTTACCGGCGGGCTGCCGCCGAGAGTGAGGACCCTGAGTTGCGCGAGTTGTTCGGCCGGTTTGCCGCCATGGAAGAGGAGCACATGGCAACGTTGTCACGGCGCTATCACGCGTCGGTGCCCACTCCATCGCCGGCCTTCCGAGTCGAGCTGGCGGCAGTCTACGCCGGGATCAAGAGCCGGCCCGAAGACCCGGCCAATCTGTTCCGGATCGCGATTGCTCATGAACAGCGCGCCGCGGAGTTCTTCACTCAACGCGCCGCGACGGCGACCGCAGGCTCAACGGAGCAACAGCTCTACCGGGAGCTCGCCGCGGAAGAACGCGAGCACGCGGCGACGCTGACCACTGAATATGAGCGCCGACGCGCCGGCAAGGCCGGCCTTCTGTAATAGGGATGGCCGGCCGGCTTTCTGGCGGCGACACAGTCCATCGCCGCGAGTCTGCGCGAGCAGTATGCCGTGGCGAGGGGCAGGCGATCAGGGCAGTCGGTAGTGGAACGACAGGCGAGTCGATGGTTTGAAGCCACAGCGGCCGAGAAAGCCGATCAAATCGCGGTCGGCCCAGTCGACTTCGGTCAGGATCCTGTCCACCCGCAGGCTAGTCAGATTGGCGAGCAGCTGTGACACCAGCGCCCGGCCGACGCCACGATCGCGGTAGTCCGGGTGGATCCCGATCGTATCGAGCACCGCGGCGGATTCGAGCCGGCCGAACTCACCGAAATCAACGCGCGCCATGATGAAGCCGACCGCCACGCCGTCGAGCTCGGCGACCAATGACACGCGGACATCTGATTCATGCAGCGCTTCGGCCAGCTTGCGCTCAAAATAGCGCGTGCGATCACGTCCGGTGATTCGCCGATCGATGGCGCTGAGGGCCCGTAGGTCGCCTTCGTGCATCGTCCGGATCGGAATGCGGTCGCGTGCCAGCGGCCCGAAGTCCGTGGCTGAACCGCTGTAGTCGACTTCGCTGGGGCGGCCAACCTTTTCTGGAATCTTGATTCCCTCGCGTTGAGCCATCGTATTCTCCTGCAGTCACTCTTCCGCGGCGGTTTCTGCGAACGGCTCGGAGACCGCTCGTTCGAGCATCATTCGGGAAGCGAGCTCGAAGCCCGCCGACTCGAAGAACTTAAGCAGCTTGTGGTTCGTCCACTCGGCCTGGGAGTGCAGCCGGCGCACGCCCCTCTGCCGCATGGCCTGCGCCAGGCCTTCCATGAGCGCGTGGCCGTGACCATGTTCCTCGCTCTCCGGGTCGACGCCCACGACGTCCAGAGCCGCGACCGGCTCTTCATGACCGAATTCCCCGTGCAGGATGCGCGTGAATATGAAGCCGAGCAGCGTGCCATCGCGTTCGACGCCGAGATGGATGAAATCCTCGGGATGCCGCTCGGCGGCGTGAAAGCGCTTTTCGAAGAACCGACGGCGCGCGTGCCCCGTATGTGCCTGATCAATCGCGATCATGCGCTCGAGGTCGGCGGTGCGCAGCGGGCGCACGCCGGCATTCGGTTTCGATGTTTCACGGGTCATGGCATGCCCTCAGGCGTTTGCGGCGTAGGCATCATAGAGCCGCGCCTCCATCGGCGCGTCCATCGCGTCTTCGAGCAACGGCAGCAGCGCCATTTCTTCCTTCTGCACATGCATCAGCATGCGTTCAGCGAGATCCATGCCAACCCGTTGAAATTCGTTCCAGCTCGCCTCGTCGAAGCCGGCCGATGAGGCAGTGCGCGCAAGCGCAGCGAGCCGCTCGCCAAGGGGACGCATGGCCGTGTGTTCCGCAGTGAGGTGGGCGCCGATGTCGGCGTCGCCGATTGTATCCAGGAACGTGAAGAGGTGTTGCTCTTCAAAGTCGAAATGGCGCTTCACTTCTGATTCCACGCCGTCCGCGATCTCGCGCAACAGCAACACTTCCGCGTCACGCTTGCCAGCTGGAGGCCCGCGACGGTGGCTGGCGATCAGCGCCTCGAGGCGCTCCATGATCACCACAGTGGCGCTGTGCTCCTCGTGCAACTTCTGACTGATTCGATTCGCAAACATCGCACTCATCCCCCGCGAGGAAGAGGTGAAGAACGCGCAACCAGCGGCAGCCGGCGGATGACATCCGCCGTAAAGAGGGCGAATGCCAGCGCGCCGAGGAGGCCGATCGTACCCGCCACGCGCGCCGCAGCTCCAGCGTCGAACAGGATTGCGGCGGCAAGGCCGGCAAGCGCAATGCCGTGACAGATGGCATGCACATTGAGGGGCGCGGTTGCACCCAGCTCGGACAATCGCGGCGGCGCACGGCGCTCGAGTGCAGTTGCGTGCATCGAGGCGAGAAACGGCAGGATCCGCTGCAGGACTCCGAGCAGAAAGGTGAGGAGCCAGCCGCCCAGAAGGAGCAGGCCGAACAGCGCGGGGCCGTTCGGACCGGCCCGATCGTGACTCGCCGCGAGTCCGATCAGGAGCGACAGCGGCAGCGAAACCCACGCTGCGCGCACCAGGATGAATGACAGTCCCAGCCGCTTCCTCATCCCCGTTCTCAAGGCCCGGAGCATCAGCCACAGGTGAATTCCGACGGCGACGAGTCCCACGAGTGTCGCGGCGGTGAGCAGGTGCGGGTGCCCGAGCACGGCCCCGAAGCTCCCAAGAGCGACGCCCGCTGCGGCTGTCAAAAAGCCCGCGGTGGCAGGGCGTTTTTCCGGTGCTGACGATAACGCGAACATCGGTATCAGCACATGACTGAAACCGAGGGCGAGCATGCCCATGAAGCCGTAGCCGCCGAGGATCGCGTGTGCGCGCACGACCGCGGCATGGTCGCGCAGAAATCCCGTCGCGAAATCGACCGAGAGAGCGAGCCCAAGCAGAATCACCGCAAGGAGGGCGGCGAGCGCCGCCCAACCATACGCCGCGACGATGGGCAAGCCGCCGGCACGACGCAGATTGTCGCCGAGCAGACCCGCGAAAAGGAGGAGTCCCGCGGTGCTTGCGACCGCGCCGGCGATGACCAGCTCGATGCGCCCCAGGTACATGCTCGCGGTCAACAGCACAATCCCCGGCACGAACATCCAGAAGACCAGCTTGATCGGCCAGTGCGCGGCCAGCGCATGCCGCGTTGCGACCGGCATGAGCTGCACGGCCGCGCCGATCCCTGTGGTTGTCAGTACGCCCAGAACCAGAAGATGCACGGCAGCGAGCGCCGGAACCATGCCACCGCGAAAGCCAATCACCTGTTCCGCGGCGAAGATCAGCACAACCCACATCGCGACATGGAACAACGCAGCCGCGGCGAAGAAGCGGAACGGAATCGACGCCGGCAGCAGCCGGCTTTTCGCGCCTCCGAGAAAACCGGCCGCGGCCGTCATGCGCTCATCCGCACGAGGCGCAGACGATACCCCTCGGTGCAGTCGGCAGCGCCGCACCCTTGTGGCATCAGCTCGTGGGCCCAGCCCCGGTCATCGAGCTCGGAATAGAGAAAGAGCGGTTCCTGATCGAGATGAACGATGAGGACATCGCCCGCCTCACGGCGATCGATCAGGCCGAGGATCTCCACCATCGGGTTGGGGCACTCCAGGCCGCGTACGTCGAGATGCCGGCCATCCACATCGTTCCAGATCCGCAAGTCCTGCGGTTTCTCGGCGTTACAGCTCATGGTTGCCCTGCGGCCTGCGTCGCGAGCTGCTCGGTCAGGCGGCGGACCAGTGCGGCGGCCGCGAGCCGGCGATAATTTCCTGATGCCAGCGTCGTGCGCACCGGCTGGACCTGCTTTTGCACCATCTTGACCAGCTGCTGCAGTGTCGCCTCATCAGGTCGCCGGCCCAATAGGGAGTCAGTCCCATCGAGCAGGAACGGGCGAGGGTTGGTACCCGTCAGGCTGACATGCAAGATGGATAGCTTGTCCCGTTCGACAGCGAGCGCAACGGCAACGCCGGCGAGCGGGAAGTCCATTGCGCCGCGCACGCGTACCTTGGCGTAGGCCGAATGGAGCGCATTGCGTGGCACATGCAAGGCGACGACGAGCTCTCCGGTGGCGAGCGCTAGGTGGGCGCGGCCGTCGTCCACATAAAGACCGGCGAGGGGGATTCGCCGGCGCCCGGAACTTCCGGCGATCTGCACCTCGGCATCGAGCACCAGCAGCGCCGGCGCGAGATCGCCACTGAACGCAGCGTGACAACGCTGCCCCTGCGGCGCGACGTGGCAGATGTCTCCGCCGTACTTGAGGCAATACCCGTTTGCGTGCCGCCACCATTCACTTTGGTTGTAGTAAATGCAGCGCGTGTCGAGACAGAGGTTGCCGCCGACGGTGGCCAGGTTGCGATGGCTCGGGCCGGCAATGGCCAAGGCCGCCTCGGCAATCGCGGCATGGCGTTCGCGAATCGCTGCACAAGCACCGAGCTCCGCCAGCGTAACGCCGCCGCCGATGTATGCACCCGCCTCCGTGCATGTCAGCGTGTGGAGCTCCTCGATGCCATTGAGGTCGATGAGCACCGCGGGGCTGCCGAGACCCCGTCGCAAGTTGACGATGAGATCGGTCCCGCCCGCGAGGAATCGGCTGCCCTCGTGACCGCGTTGGGCCGTCACTGCAGCCTCGACGGTCCCGGCGCGCACGACACGGAAATCGCAGAGGGGCAGGTTCATGAGGCGGCCGTCCGTGACGTGGCAAGCCGCGCACGCCGACGACGCTCGACCAGCGCCTCCACGAGGCGATCCGGCGTGACCGGCAACTGATCGAAGTCGATGCCTGTCGCATCAGCGATCGCGGCAATCAGCGCCGGCATCGATGCGGCCAGTGCACCTTCGCTCGCTTCCTTGGCGCCGAAGGGTCCATTGGGATCGTGGCTCTCGACGATATGGACCTCGATCGGCGGCGACTCGGCCATCGTCGGCACGCGGTACTCGAGCAGGCTTGCATGCGCCGGCAAACCCTCGAGGTAGCGGGTTTCCTCGCTGAGCGCCTGGCCAAAACCCATCCACACCGCGCCTTCGATCTGGCCCTCGACGGCGAGCGGATTGATCGCATGACCGCAGTCGAGCGCCACCCACACCTTATCCACGGTAATCGAGCCGGTGGCTTCGTCGACGCTCACCTCCACGACTTGCGTCGCATAGCTGAATCCCATGGTCCCGCCGACCGCACCGCCTCTGTGCTTGCCGCCCTGCGCCTCGGGCGGACAGGTGAACGTGCCCTTCACGCTGATCGTTCCTTCATCGATCAGCGCCAGCTTCACAACATCCGCGAAGGGCAGCGGGGACTGCGTACCGTGTACGACTCGGAACATACCGCCGGCGCACTCAATGTCCTCTGGGGGCGCCGTGAATTTGTTGGCGGCGGCCTCGATGAGAATCTTTTTCAGCTTGGTGGCGGCATCGATTGCTGCATTGCCGACCATGAAAGTGATGCGCGAGGAATACGCGCCATTGTCCTTGGGCGTGAGCTCGCTATCGCCGGAAATCACGCGCACCTGCTCGAGCGGCAGGTCGAGCGTCTTGGCCACTGCGATCGCGACCATCGTCGAAGATCCCTGGCCGATGTCGGGAGCGCCGGTAAGCGCCGTGACGACGCCATCCCAATCGAGCTTGAGGTTGACGACCGCGTGAGGTTCGCCGGTCCAGTGGATCGGCTTGGAGGCCCCGCTCACATAGTGCGAGCAGGCCATGCCGAGACCTTTGCCCGGCGGCAGCTTGCCCCGGCGCTCGCGCCAGCCGCTCGCCCGCTCGACGCGCTCCAGGCACTCGCCGAGCCCGTAACTGTTGACCATGAGATCGTTGAGGGTTCGAGTCGGCACCTTGAGCAGATTCGCGCGGCGCACTGCGAACGGATCAAGTTCGAGCTCGCGGGCCATGCGGTCGATCAGCACCTCAAATGTATGGCGTGCATTGACTGCGCCATGTCCTCGCATGGCGCCGCAAGGTGGCAGGTTGGTGTAGACACGATAGCCGTCGTACTTGACGGCAGGAATGTCGTACAGGCCGTGCAGCAGCGCGCCGGCATAGAGGATTGTGATGATGCCGTAGCCGGCGTAGGCGCCGCCCCTTTGCACGACCTCGCATTCGCAGGCGGTGATGCGGCCGTCTCTCTTCATTCCCAGCTTGAGCCGCGTCGTCGTCTGCGGTCGCGCGCGATGCGTGATGAAGCACTCTTCGCGACTGAGCTCCATCAGCACTTTGCCTTGCGCGGCGCGCGCCAGCAGCGCGGTCACGATCTCGAAACCGAGAACCTCGACGCGCGCACCGAAGCCGCCGCCGATGAAAGGCTTGATCATATGGATGCGCGACTCGTCCATCTGCAGGCAGCGCGCCAGCATCAGATGCAGGTAATAGGCGACCTGCGACACGCTTTGCATGGTCAGGCGGCCAGTGAGTGGGTCGTAGTCGGCGAGTGCGGCATGCGGCTCGATCTGCGCGTGATTGACCTCGGCGCAATCGATGGTCGCCTCGCGGATCAGATCGGCCGCGGCAAAGCCGGCGACGACGTCGCCGAACGCGTGATGTACGGCGCGTTCGAGGTTGCCGGCCTTGTTGTCGTGAAGCAGTACCGCGTCCGGCGCACGCGCGTTCGCCGAGGTGTAGTAAGCGGGAAGCTCGCGAACCTCAAGATCAATGAGGCTCAGCGCGTGCGCAGCAGTGGCCGCGTCGACCGCCGCAACTGCGGCAACCGGCTCACCGCGGTAGCGCACCTTGCCGCGCGCAAGTGGATATTCGTTCATGGAGACCGGCAGCACGCCATAGGTGAGTGAACAGTCATCGCCCGTGATGACTGCTGCCACCCCCTCGACTTCGCGCGCTTTCGAGACATCGAGGCGCAGGATCTCGCCATGGCTCACCGGATTGCGAAGGATCCGGCCGACGAGGGCGCCGGCATGCTCAAGATCCGCGGTGTAGCGCGCCCGGCCGGTGACCTTGTCGATGCCGTCGATGAGCGGCACGCCGGGCCGCGCGAGCTTTCCCATTGGCGTGTACTGCGCGGTCACGGCGTCGCATCCGCCGCGGCATGAACCGACTCGATGATCTTGACGTAGCCGGTACACCGGCAAAGATTGCCGGAAAGCGCCTGGCGGATGTCCGCGTCGCTCGGGTGCGGATTGCGCCTCAGGAGCGCTTCGGCGGCCATGATCATGCCGGGCGTGCAGAACCCGCATTGCGTGCCGAGCCGTTCGTGGAACGCGAGTTGCAGGCGGTGCAGGCGGCCGCCGTTTGCCAGGCCCTCGATCGTCTCGACTGATCGCCCCTCACAGCGGACTGCCAGGGTGATGCAAGAGGGGACAGCCACGCCGTCGACGAGCACGGCGCAGGCGCCGCATTCGCCGCCGTCACAGCCCGTTTTTGTGCCGGTCAGGCCGGCCGTTTCACGCAGGTAGTTCACCAACAGGAGATTGTCGGCGATCGCGTCCTCGCGCCAACGCCCGTTGAGCCGCGTTCGCACGATGCGCTTCGTCGGCGGAGGCCGGTCTTGCATGAGCTCTTGTCCTCCCCCGGGGCGATTGACAGACCTGTCGTCACGCCTCCGGAACGCAACCTTGTGCACTGGCAGGACAGAGTGGCGAACAGGAACCGCCACCCCGCCGGCACAATTGTCAAGTATTATAGTACCAAAATGCTGCTTTAGGGTCTACAATGAATTCTGTGCGTGTTTCCGGCCGACGCCGCCTCATCTGAGCTGAGGCGCGGCGGCTTGAAGCCCCGGGCCGGCGACAGTGAGGCAGGACCATGAAACGAGCCGCCACTCAGATGCGAACGAGAGCCCCGTCCGTCGGTGGGTCGCAGGGGGCCAAGGGTCGACGCGTCCCGGCACGCGGCGAGGCCATCTTGATACGGCCGGCCCAGGCGGCTGACCTCTCGCAAGTGATCGCGCTCGACGTACAGGTGACGGGCATCGCCAAGGCCGATTATTGGCGCAGTCTCTTTGATCGCTACCACAACCAGCAGTCGACGCAGCAGTTTTTCCTGGTGGCGACGGAGGCTGACGGAGCGGGGGAGCTCGTCCTCGGCTTCATACTCGGCGAAATCCGCGCGTGGGAGTTCGGCTCCGAGCCCTGTGGCTGGGTGTTCGCCTTGTCGGTTCGGCCCGACGCACGCCTGCGGGGTCTCGGTCAGGCGCTGCTCGAGAAAATGACCGTTGAATTCAAGAAAGCGCGGGTCACTAAGATGCGCACGATGGTGGCTCGGGACCGGCGGCTGCACATGCTGTTCTTTCGAGCGGCAGGGATGATGGCCGGCCCTTACATCGAGCTCGAAAAGGACCTGACGTGACGTTGGCAATGCGTACGCCGATTCTGCCGCACCAACTGCGTCGCAAGCTGGAGCCAACGCCATGAAGCTGCAGATCTCGAGCCAACTGGCCATCTTCGCCGTACTGGAACTCATCGCCCATCCCGACCGCCAGTTATCCGTCGGCGAGATCGGGGCCAAGTACGGCGTTTCCAACCACCATCTGGCCAAGGTCATGAACGTGCTCGGGCGTGCCGGGCTGGTTCGATCGGTCCGTGGCGCAGGCGGCGGATATCAGTTCAGCGGTAGCGCGCGCCGCACGACGCTTCTCGACCTGATCGAGTTGTTCGAAAAACTCGGACCCACGGGCCGGGAAGATGAGGAGCTCGGCGAGCGCACCAGCGAGGGCCGGGCACTCCTGCAAGTGCTCCAGGAGATCGATGATATCGCGCGCTCGACGCTCGGCTCGATCACGATCGCGACGATGCACAAGCTCGTGGAGCGGCACCAGGCCGGCAGGCCGCGCGCTGCTGCCGCGAGTGCTATGGCGGAGGGGCGCTGATCCCCCGCCGGCTGGTCGGCGGTGGCTTCATTGCGGCGCGAGTGACTACAGACAGGTCGGACGTGATGAATCCGCAGCCCAGTTACAACGCCGCCGTCGACTTCGTCGATCGCAACGTCGCCGAAGGACGCGGCGACAAGGCGGCATTCATCGATCCCTCCCGTGCACTGACCTACCGTGAGCTGCTGGACGCGGCGGTGCGCATCGGCCCGATGCTCGCCCGCTTCGGCGTTGAGCGCGAAGACCGCATCGCGATGGTGATGCTTGATACGGTGGATTTCCCGATCCTGTTCTGGGGTGCGATCCGCGCCGGTGTCGTGCCGGTCCTGCTCAATACGCGGCTGACCGTTGACCAGTATCGGTTTCTTTTCGAGGACTCGCGCGCCAGGGTCGCCTTCGTGTCCCCGGCGCTCCTGCCGCTGGTTGAAGCGGCGGCCCGGGGCGTTCCGACGCTGACGACTACCGTTGTCGTCGGGGGTGGTCCGCAGTCCTATCTACGTCTGGACACACTGCTGCAGGCCGAACAGCCCACGGCACCGGCGCAAACCTGCGCCGACGAGGTGGCGTACTGGCTCTATTCATCCGGCACCACGGGTATGCCCAAAGGAGTGATGCATGTGCATTCGACTCCGCGACTCGCCGCATGGCACGTGGGGCAGCGACGCCTTGGGATTCGCGAGGACGACATCAGTTTCTCCGCCGCCAAGATGTTTTTCTCCTACGGGCTGGGCAATTCGATCATCTGCTCCATGGGTGTCGGCGGAACCACGGTGCTCTACCCGGAACGACCCTCGCCGCAAACCGTATTCGAAATGCTGCACACCTATCAGCCGACGATCTTCTATGCGGTGCCCACGCTGTATGCATCGATTCTGGCGGACGCGCGGTGTACACCCGCGCTCAGCTCCAGTCGGCTCCGGCTGTGCGTGTCAGCTGGCGAGCCTCTGCCCGCCCATATCGGCGAGGAGTGGAAGGCGCGCTTCGGAATTGACATTGTCAATGGCGTCGGCTCGACGGAGCTCGGACATCTGTTTCTGACCAATCTGCCGGGCCAGGTCGAATGCGGTACGTCCGGAGTGGCGATCGACGGCTATGAACTGCGGCTGGTCGACGACGAAAACCGCGACGTGCCGGATGGTGAAATCGGCGAACTCCTCGTTCGCGCCCCGACCGCGGCAAGCGGCTACTGGAATCAGCGCGCCAAGACACGCCGGACATTCGAGGGGGAATGGACCCGTACCGGCGACAAGTACCTGCGACGCGAAGACGGCGTCTACATCTACTGCGGGCGCACGGACGACATGTTCAAGGTGAGCGGCATCTGGGTGTCACCCTTCGAGGTGGAGGCTGCCCTCGTCAGCCACCCGCGCGTGCGAGAGGCGGCCGTGATACCCGTCGAGGATGGCGCCGGCCTGGTTAAACCCAAAGCCTTTGTCGTGCTCAAGGACCGCAACGGTGGGGAACCGGGGCGCGCGCTATATGAGGAGCTCAAGGTGCACGTCAAGGTCGCCATCGGTCCGTGGAAATATCCACGCTGGATCGAGTTTGTCGACAGCTTGCCAAGAACTGCGACGGGCAAGTTGCAGCGCTACCGGCTGCGCGAATGCGGTGGCGGCGCTCCTCCTGGTGATCAGCGTGCCGATGCTGCCGAGAATGCCGTCGGGGTTTCGTTGCCGAGCGCGACTGCGGGAGAACGCCGATGATCAAGCTCTCATCGGCGGACCGCATCGTCACGATGACGCTGAGCCGACCGCCGGTCAACGCCATCAACACCGAGTGGCTGGCGCTGCTCGATAATGGACTCGACGAGCTATCGGCACGCGCCGACTGGCACGTGCTGCACTTACGGTCGGACCAGAAGGTGTTTTGCGCCGGCGCCGATCTCAGCGAAATCCGCGAGCGCTTTGGCGCCGAGGACGGTCCCGATCAAATGCTGGCGTATGTTGCAGCGATGCAGCGGCTATACGCGCGCATCGAGCGCTTGCCGCAAGTCACGCTGGCGGAGATTGGCGGGGCGGCCATGGGCGGAGGATTGGAGCTTGCGCTGGCCTGCGACCTGCGCATCGTCGCGGCCGAAGCCAAGCTCGGCCTGCCCGAGGCGCGACTCGGCCTGATTCCCGGCGGCGGCGGTACGCAGCGCCTCGCCAGGCTTTGCGGTCGGGCAGTTGCTTCGCGGCTGATTCTTGGCGCCGAGGTGATCGACGGCGAAACGTCTGCCGCACTCGGTATCGCGCACTGGTCCGTGCCGCGCGCGGAATTACCGGGTCGCGCCGCGGAAGTGGCGCGGCGTCTTGCAGAGCTGCCCGCCGCCGCGCTTGCCGCATGCAAGCAGTGTATTGCCGCCGCCGGCGAACCTGGCCGTGGCGGCTATTCCGATGAGCTCGAGCATACACGCCGATTGCTGACGAATCCTGACACGCAGCGGCGTGTCGAGGCGTTCCTTTCCGGCAGTCTTCAATAAGCAGGCTACGTGCCGAGGAGCTGACAATGAGACTCGAGGGGTGGACGGCGCTGGTGACCGGGGGCGCTTCAGGCATTGGAAGAGCGACGGTTCTCGCACTTGCACGCCGTGGCGCCACCGTGGTGTGCGCGGACGTGAACGAAGCAAAAAGCACGGAACTCGCGCGCGAGGCGGCTGATGCCAAACTCGCCGTCGAGGCCGTCGGGATCGACCTCGCCGATCCCAAGTCGACACGGCGCTGCGCTTCCGAGGTGCTCCAACGCCATCCGCGTATCGATATTCTGGTCAATGGCGCGGGCTGGGGCGACATCCAGCCCTATATGGAAAACGCCCCCGATTTCATGGATCGGATCATCGCCATCAACCTCGGCGGTCCGGTGCATCTCACGCAGGCATTGCTGCCGCCGATGATCGCCGCGAACCGGGGCAAGATCGTCAACATCGCCAGCGATGCGGGCCGGGTCGGCAGCAGCGGTGAGACCGTGTACGCCGCGGCCAAAGGCGGCGTCATCGCCTTTACAAAGTCTCTCGCGCGCGAGGTCGCCCGCCACTCGATCAATGTCAACTGTGTCTGTCCGGGCCCGACCGATACACCGATGCTGGCGACACGCTCGGAAAAGCTGCGCGACGCCTTTGTGAAGGCTATCCCTTTTCACCGCTTCGCCAAGCCGGAAGAAATCGCGGATGCGGTCCTGTTCTTTTCGGGCGACAGCTCGAACTACGTCACCGGGCAAATATTGAGTGTCAGCGGCGGATTGACCTTCGCCGGCTGACGGCTCATCACCACGAGGATGCGATCATGAGCAAAACGGCCCAGCGCTTTCACCCGACCCGCCTCGACTTCGCCAATTTCAGGCCCGAGCACTTCCTGTGGCAGGTCGATGGCAGGGTTGCCACCATCACCCTCAACCGTCCCGAACGGAAGAATCCGCTGACGTTCGAAGCCTACGCGGAGTTGCGCGAGACATTCCGCAATCTGCCCTACGCGGACGGCATCAAGGTCGTTGTGATCACCGGCGCCGGTGACAATTTCTGCTCGGGTGGCGACGTGCACGAGATCATCGGTCCGCTGGTCGAGATGCAGCGAGCGGACGACATGCCGGGCCTGCTGGCGTTCACCCGCATGACCGGCGACCTGGTCAAAGCGATGCGCGCGTGCCCGCAGCCGATCGTGTCGGCGATCGACGGCGTCTGCGCCGGCGCGGGCGCCATCATCGCCATGGCTTCCGACCTGCGCTGCGGAACGGCGCGCAGCAAGGTCGCCTTTCTGTTCGTGCGCGTCGGCCTCGCGGGGGCCGACATGGGTGCCTGTAACATGTTGCCGCGGATCATCGGCGCGGGACGCGCGGCGGAGCTGCTCTACACGGGTCGCGCGATGGACGGACCGGAAGCCGAGCGCTGGGGTTTCTACAACAGGATCTGTGAGCCCGGATCGGTGCTGACGGATGCACAGGCGCTGGCGAAGTCGCTCGCCGAGGGTCCGACCTTTGCCCACGCCATGACCAAGAGATGCATCCATCAGGAATGGAGCATGGGCATCGACGACTCTGTCGAAGCCGAAGCGCAGGCGCAGGCGATCTGCATGCAGACGAAGGACTACGAGCGCGCTTATCTCGCCTTCGTCAACAATCAGAAGCCGGCATTCGCGGGTGATTGATGACAGCTCGCGCACTGTCAGGTCGGCACGCAGTCATCACCGGCTCCGGACGTGGCATCGGTGCCGCCATAGCGGGATCGCTCGCGGCGCTCGGCGCGCGCATCACGCTTCTAGGGCGCACGCGCAGCACGCTCGAGCGCACGGCCGCCGGACTGGCGGCAGAAATGCCGGCTCACATTGCTGAATGTGACGTCGCCGACGAGCAGCAGGTGCAGCGCGCATTCGACAGCGCGCGCCGGACCCTGGGGCCCGTGCACATCCTCGTCAACAACGCGGGCCAGGCGCGCAGCGCGCCCTTCACCAAGACCGACGCCGCGCTTTGGACCTCCATGCTCGCCGTCAATCTCACCGGTCCCTACCTGTGTACACGCGCGTCGCTGCCGGACATGCTGGCGGCCGGCTTCGGGCGCATCGTCAATATCGCGAGCACGGCGGGGCTCACCGGTTATCCTTACGTCAGCGCCTATTGCAGCTCGAAACACGGCCTGATCGGACTCACGCGGGCACTCGCGCTCGAGCTGGCGGAACGCAACATCACGGTGAACGCCGTGTGTCCCGGCTACACGGACACCGATATGGTGCGATCGGCGGTCGAGAACATCCGCGACAAGACCCGCCGGACGGAGGCCGAAGCGCTGACCGCATTGACCGAGCGCAATCCGCAGCGGCGCCTGATCACGCCGGCCGAAGTCGCACACGCCGTCATCTGGCTGTGTCTGCCTGGAACGGAGAGCGTGACCGGTCAGAGCATCGCGCTTGCGGGCGGAGAAATCATGTGACCGCAGCCGGAGATGACACATGAGCCTGCCGGCGCACATCGACTGGCCCTTCTTTGGTCCGGAGCATAAGGATCTATTGCAACGGCTGACCACGTGGGCCGGGTCGCATCTTGCGCGACGCGTCCACCCGGACGGGCGAGAGGCGGTGGATAGCGCCTGTCGTGAGCTGGTGCGGTTGCTCGGACAGGGAGGGTTTACGCGATATTGCGTGCGCGCTGTCGACGGTGGTGCGCTTCCCGAGTTTGACGTGCGCGCGATCGCGCTCGTCCGCGAGCATCTGGCGTGGCACGACGGCCTCGCCGATTTTGCGTTTGCGATGCAGGGCCTGGGGAGTGGGGCGATCTCGCTGGCCGGCTCGCCGCAGCAGCGCCGGCGCTACCTGCCGGGCGTGGCGGAAGGCGAGCGCATTGCCGCTTTTGCGTTGTCCGAGCCCGACGCCGGGTCGGATGTGGCCGCCATGCGCTGCAGCGCACGACGCGAAGGCGATGAGTACGTGCTTGACGGTGAGAAGACGTGGATCTCGAACGGCGGCATCGCTGATTTCTACTGCGTCTTCGCGCGCACGCTGCCGGCCGAGCGGCGCGCGGACGGCAGCATTGCGGCCCGGGGTATCAGTGCATTTGTCGTCGACGCAGATACGCCCGGCTTCTCGATCGCCGGGCGCATCGAGGTGATGGCGCCCCATCCGCTCGCCACCTTGCGATTCGATGCGTGTCGCGTCCCGGCGCAGCAGCGACTCGGTGAGGAGGGCGATGGCTTCCGGATCGCGATGCGCACCCTCGATATCTTCCGTACCTCGGTTGCGGCAGCCGCGCTCGGCTTTGCGCAGCGGGCGCTTGATGAATCGTTGCGGTATGCCGCCGAGCGCGCGATGTTCGGGAGGAAACTCGCGGACTTTCAATTGACACAGGCCGCACTTGCCGACATGGCAACGGAACTGGAGGCGGCACGGTTATTGACGTATCGAGCGGCGTGGCTGCGCGATCGCGGCGACTCGATCACGCGCGAGGCCGCCATGGCGAAAGCAGCTGCGACGGAGACGGCGCAGCGCGTGATCGACCGCGCGCTGCAGATGTTCGGCGGCCGCGGCGTGGTGTCGGGTCAGATCGTCGAGCGCCTGTACCGGGACATTCGCGCTCTGCGCATTTACGAGGGAGCGACGGAAGTACAGAAACTTATTATCGGCAGGGAGCTCCTCAAGAGCGTACAGCGGACGTGACCACCCGTTTTTCGCTCAAATAGAAGTGCCACAACAGGCGTGCCGCCACCGCGCGCCAGGGTCGCCACGGTTCCGCGAGCTTCTCGAGGCGTTCGGGCGTCGGCCGCTTGCGCATTCGCTTGATCCGTTGCGCCGCGGTGAGCAGCGCGACGTCGCCGGCAGGGAACGCATCCGGCCGGCGCAGGACCATCAGCAGATACACGTTCGAAGTCCAGGCGCCGATGCCCTTGATGCGCGTGAGGCCGGCATGAACCTGCTCGTCGTCGAGGGCGGCGAGCTGGTCGAGATCGAGCGCCTTGCTGGCAATCGCCCGGGCGAGCTCCCTCGCGTAGAGCGTCTTCTGGCGACTGAACCCCACGCGCTTCAACGTCACGTCATCGAGGCCGAGAAAGTGCACCGGCTCAAACGCGGGCAGGGTGGCCTTCAGTCGCTCGAATGCCGCGCGTGCGGATGCGAGCGAGACCTGTTGCTCGAGGATGAGATGGACGAGCGTCGGAAATCCGGGCTCGCGTCCCCATAATGGCGGCGGCCCATACCGCCGCGCGATCTGTGCCAGGTCGGGGTCACGGCGCGCGAGAATGCGAACACCGCGCCGCAGGCTTGTTTCATTCAGCGCTTTCGGCGTCAATGTCAGCCTTTGCGTTCTGCTCCAAGGAGCCGGCGCTTGCGTTCCACGCCCCAATGATAGCCGCCCAATCCTCCGTCGCTCTGCACCACCCGATGACAAGGCACCACCAGGGCGGTGGGATTGGCACCGCATGCACTCGCGACGGCGCGGACCGCTTCCGGCCGGCCGATGCTGCGCGCGACTTCGGCGTAACTGCGCGTTTCGCCGCGCGGAATCTTCTGCAATGCACGCCATACCTGCATCTGGAATGCGGTACCGCGCACGTCGAGCGGGAGGCTGACGTCCGGAGCGCGGCCCTCGGCGATGGCAACGATGCCACGCACCCACTCCGCGTGAGCGCGATCGTCCCGGTTGATCTCGGCGGCGCAGAACTCGTCTCGGAGCAATCGCTCCAGCCCGTTGGCCTCTTCGCCGAGTTGCACTGCGCAGATGCCCTTGTCCGTCGTTGCGACCAGCAACTGGCCCAGAGAGGTCGTAACGACCGAATAACGGATGCGTTCGCCAAGTCCACGTTCCCGATAGCGCCGCGGCGTCATGCCCATCGATCGCGCCGAGCGTTCGTATACGCGGCTCGAGGAACTGAATCCCGATGCGTAGATCGCGTCGGTGACCGAGGCGCCCTGGCGAAGGACGAGTTTCAACTGATCCATGCGTACAGCCTCCGCATACTCGAGTGGTGAAAGCCCGACGTACTGCTTGAATACGCGTTGCAGGTGAGCCGGCGACAACGAAAACCGCTTGCCGAGACGAGCGAGCGTGACGGGCTCATGGGTGGCGCTGCGGATGAAGTGGCAGATGCTCAATGCCCGTTCGGCGGCCGGATCGCGCAGGCTCTCGCGATCCGGATGACAGCGCTTGCAGGCCCGAAAGCCAGCCTGGCGCGCCAGCTCGGGTGCCGCAAAAAATAGCACGTTCTCGCGCCGCGGCTTGCGCGCCGGGCACGACGGGCGGCAATAGATACCGGTCGTCCGGACACCGATGATGAATCGGCCGTCGTAACTGCGGTCGCGGTCGATACAGGCACGCCACAGCGTATCGCTGCTGTCATGGGACTGGAGACGTGCGTTCATGGGCGCGTACGGTACGTGACGTGGCGGGAACGATCCATCCGGATCGTGCGATGCAATCGCCCCTGACCGCATCCCTCTCGCGCAGGCGGGCGAGCGGAAAGTGGAGAAGGGGAGCGACATACGTCAAATCGCACTTTCCGCAGCAATGCGAGCTGCCGTCGGCGGAATTTACAGTTCCCGCCGCCGGGTACGGGGTCACTTCAGCAAGCGCTTGATTGAAGGGCACGCGCCTGGATTGGTCCCGCTCTTGCATCGCATCTTGAAGGGGAAGCCATGCACAAACCGAGTGCGGTCGACGAAGATTCGACGGCGATGTCCGACCTGGTCTTGAGCCAGCTCCGGGGCATGACGCTGATCAGCCCGGGCATACTCACCGAGCGCCGCGAGAGGATCGAGCGGCGGCGCTTGAGCGTGCGGTCGGTCGTTTATGGGGGAGTGCGTCCGCGCCGACGCGACACGCGTCGCGCCGCCGACGTGACGCAACCAGTAGTCGATTGGCACGAGTCGCACCTGCTCGCGGTCTCGATAGCCATACTCCTGCTGTGTTGCGCGGATGCCTTCCTCACGGTCACGCTCCTGTTCACCGGCACGAGTGAGCTCAACCCCATCATGGCGAAGCTCCTCTCGATCGATGTCACGCTGTTCACCAGCGTCAAGATGGCACTCACGGGCGCCGGCATTCTGATGCTCGTCCTGCTGTCGCGCATCCGATTATTCGGCGTAATCCGGGGTGCGCAAGGGCTCTACGGCATCCTCGCGGGTTACCTGGCGTTGGTCCTGTACGAGCTGCTGCTGCTCTCTAGCTTCTACGCATAATCCTTCTTGACTCGGCCCGTGGCGTTGCGAGGTTCGCGCGCATCCAAAGGCGTCCGCGCGTTTCTCAATTGGATTGCCATGGGCTACACTAATGCGCCGCAGTTACGCGTGCAGGTCCTTGATTTTACAGCATGAACCATCGCTTGCGCGAGCAGTACGCGACCTCGCCGCTGTATGGCGGGAACGCGCCGTTTATCGAGGCGCTGTACGAAGACTACCTGCGAGACCCGGCCTCTGTGGCTCCCCAGTGGCGCGAGTACTTCGACAGGATCCGCGGTGACTCGCGCGATGAAGCGGCGCACGGAGAAGTGACCGTCAGCCTGCGCGATCGCGGGCAGCGGGCGGCCGTCGTCGATGACGACAAGGCGCACGAGGCGAGCGCCAAGCAGGGCGCCGTGTCGCGGCTCATCCAGGTGTACGCGAACCGCGGTCATCTCATCGCGCGGCTCGATCCATTG
>Ga0180094_1000099_pt1 | contig 21201 bp, 16 predicted proteins | sample EasRivT47_16_1Da_FD_121786 | JGI IMG/M metagenome (GOLD analysis project Ga0180094, IMG submission 121786) | Soil microbial communities from meander-bound floodplain in the East River, Colorado, USA - East River metaG ERMLIBT47_16_1Da | ecosystem: Environmental > Terrestrial > Soil > Floodplain ... | reverse complement strand
GAATCAGGGATTTCTTCCGGTGCCCCCTCGATCGCCGCAAGGGCCTTCGCGATATCACCTTCTCGGTACGCCTCGATGGATCGTTGACCCATCGCACGCCAATCGGTCTCAGCAAGGCCTTCCGTCTCTCCAAGGCGAAGGGCTCGAAGACTCAGGACAGGGGGGTAGTACAATGCCCATTGGATCGCGTCTCTGGCACGGACCACGACCCGAAGCACGGGCGCCTGGCCGGCTTTGGCGACGGCCGCTTGGCCGCCCGTGACCACTGTGCTTCCGGCTTCATTGGTCACGTTCATCTGTCCTTCGATCACCGTGACGGTGGTCGATTGATCCTTCTCATTGACCTCGATGTGGAATTCGGTGCCTTCTCTGGCCGCGTTCACAAACGGGGTTTCGATGGTTAACGTCCGGGGAAACCGGCTCAGGAAGAATGCGCTCCCGGTGATGAGCTCGAGCAAGGTTGGGCTTTTGGGATCAAGGCCCGCGAATCGGACCACGGTGTTCTGATCAAGACGGATGATGGTTTCGTTCTGGAGTTGGATGGCGGCGCGGCTGTTCTCCAGCGTTCGAACCCGATCGTTCGGGCAGTAGGTGTCGTTGAGCTTCACGGCCTGCCAATTCGCGTCGCCTGCGAGTAACGATTCCACGCGCCCCTCGATCGACACAATCTTGGCTGCCCATTCCGTGCATTCGGGTGGAGTTGCCGACGCACTCAGAGGAAGTCCGACAACCATCCCAATCAAGACGACAATCATGAAAAGGCGGGAGCGCATGATGACCTCGACTTCCTTAACTCCTCTTACTTCAAGATGGTCCTTCCGGCGCCAACCTCACTTGAAACATGAAGGAAAGAGCCAGCCAATTCATTCCTGGGTTCCCTGAGTTGGATGGGGTAGCCACCTGTAGCATGTCCCCCATTCATTGTCAAGATAAACAAATGCGCTACTTTGTTGAGGATATCCTCAACAGTGATGTCCCTTTCCTCATGGAAAGTGGGCTGAAGTCCATCGTCACCGGCGAACATTCCTCTTCAACGCGTCGAGTCCGGGAATCGGTTCAGTCATCCGTTCTCCGTGCACCAGCGGCCTACTGTTTCTTTCAGCCGCTCAGGATCGATCGGCTTGAGGAGGTACGCGCGTGCTCCCTCGGCAAGCGAGACCATGGCATTCTCGACGTTGGACGTGATGATGATGACCGGAGTCTCCGGCTGTCTCAGCCGGATCATCCGAAGGGCCGCGATACCGTCCATCTCCGGCATCGTGACGTCCATGATCACCATGGCGTACCCTCCCCGGCTCATCTCCTCCACCGCCTCCCGTCCGTTCGAGACCGCGGTCACCTGAAATCCAAACGACTCCAGACGGTCCCGGATGCCCAGCACGACATCCGGATCGTCGTCCGCGAGCAGGATCCGTTTCTTCTCCGGCAGCACAGGCTACGTGTCTCCCTGTTTGAGTGCCGGCATCAGGATGCAGAACTCGCTGCCTTTCCCGACCTCGCTCGTGACCGAGACCGTCCCACCATGGAGTTCCACCAGTGTCTTCACAATTGAGAGCCCCAACCCCAAGCCTTTCCCACGGGTCCCGGGCTGCTGGCTTGCCTGGTAAAAGGGCTCGAACAGTTTCGCCATGGCCTCGGCCGGAATTCCTCCCCCGGTATCCGTGACGGTCATCATCACGCGCTCTGGGTCGCGACGCGCTATCGCAATCGTGATTTTGCCTCCCGATGGGGTATACTTGATGGCATTGTCCACCAGATTGATGAGCACCTGGACGACTTTATCGGGGTCGGCCAAGACCTGAATTGTGGGATCGGGACAGACCATCTCCAAGGTTATCTGCTTGCAGGCGGCCATGGGGCGACATTGCTCCACGACCTCCACCACCGGTTCAAAGAGACGCAGTTGGACCCGATCGAGACGGTGGGTCCCGGACTCGATTCGCGAAAGGTCCAGGAGATTCGTGATCATGCGGGCGAGGCGGTCCGTATTGGCCCGAATCCGGCGCAGGTAGTCTTGCTGTTTCCCTTGGAGTTCCCCGGTCAGTCCGTCCAGCATATTGTCGACGAATCCCTTGATCGAGGTGAGCGGCGTCTTCAGCTCGTGCGAGACATGAGAGAGAAACATGGACTTGAGCCGGTCCACTTCCTTCAATTGCGCGTGGGCGACCTCGAGTTTCCTGGTGTCAAAATACTTCCATGATACCGCCGCCACAAACGCAAAGGGCCCCTGAACACCGAGTGGAACAATCACTGGAGCCCAGATACCGGCGATCTTAAATTGATAGTAGGCGATGCCGACAAAGACGATGATCAAACCCACGCTGCACACCAGAGCAAGGAATGGACGGAGTATAAAACAGAGCATCCCCACAGCGATGCCAAACAGCAGAATCGTTAGCAAAGAGACTCGGAAATCGATTGGCCGAATCGGAAGGTCCTCCAGGAGGTTTGCAAACGCGGTCGCCCCAATCTCAACCCCGCTGAGATCCAGTCCATTGGGCTGCGAAAAGACGGTACGATACGTATCCCCTTGCTGGTAGGGGTAAATATCCGATGCCCCGATGAAGACGACCTTGCCCTTAAAATCAACTGCCTTGCCATTAACCACGACCGGTTGAGGTAGTTGGAGCGCTTGGAAGTAAGGCACCGTGGTGATCGTGCGAGCCGGTCCATAGAAATTCAGGTAGCGGCTATTGCCGTCTTTGTACATGTTAAGGAGTGCCTTGAGGATTTCAGTTCTGTCGGCATCGAGAGGCGGCTCCGTTGGATTCTCCAGCTCCCGCATCATGATCTCGGATAGCAATACATTGTCTCCGAGGACCTCCTTCAGGCTCCGGATAAGCCCATGGACCGCTCCGGGAACTTCAAAATCTTCCTTCTTGAGACCGACGAGTCTTTGGGCTTCAACGATCGAAGCCCTGCTCATCGCAGTTTCTTTGGCCTGCGCAATCCTCGGGTCCTCGAGGGCCTTCTGCAAAAGATTGATCAGGTCATCGTAGACCGGCAAGGCAAACATCTGGAATGCGGCGACCGGCATCGTGGGGAAATCCCCGGCGCTATCTTTAAAAGTCCAAAATTGGCTTACCGTTACTGGAACCTTGGGTAAAGGCAACGGAGCGAAGGCAGCCGCTTCTTGTGCGAGAACAGAAGTTGGCGGTCTCATTCTGTCAACGGTCATTTCACCGGTGACGCGCCCCGACCGATCCTTGAGAGGAATTGCCTCCCTGTCTAAATACCCCAGGAGTACGACATTGCGCGCCTCTCTGAGGGCATTGGCGAACACACGATCTTCGGCAGCCAAACGCGCCTCATCGAACATGAGGTCAAAGGCGATCACGCGTACCCCCTCATCGGCTAATGTTTGGATCAGGCGTGCGTGATAGGAGCGAGGCCATTGCTTGTGGTCGGAGGGCAGCTTTAGTTGAGCGGCAGACTCCTTATCTAGGGCGATGACCACCACCTCTGGCGGGGCTTGTCTCTTGCCCCTTAGTTTGAACAGCAAGCCGAGACCGATACTCTCTTCGAGGTCATACCCGTAAGGAAGAAGGCTCACCGTAAGCCCCAATATGCTCGTGAGCACACCTACGATCACTGCCTTGCACAGACGAGTAGTCACGGCTTCCCTTGTATGAACTGATGGACCGTTACATTCTTTTCATGGGTCCGGGCTGGGAATCGCTCTGATGCTCTCCCCCGCTCCCTGGACCAGAGGTCCCTGGTATCCCTTCAGATTGTCTCCATGATCTCTACCCAATATGGCAGGAAGAGTGAACGAAAACTCGCTGCCCTTTCCAACGTCGCTGGTTACCGAGATCTGACCTCCGTGCATCTCAATAAGATTCTTCGCAATGTGAAGACCAAGACCGGTCCCATTTACCTTTGAGGGCGACTCCCGCTCGATCCGATAAAAGCGTTCAAAAATCTTCGACCGCTTCTCCGGCGGAATCCCGACCCCGGTATCCTGGATCGAGGTCTTGAGGAACTGCCCATCATGCTCCAGGGTGATCGTGATCCGACCTCCCGGAGGGGTAAACTTCATGGCATTATCGAGGAGATTGGTGATGACCTGCTCAAGCTTGGCATAATCCCCTCGAATCCGGCTCTCCACCACGAACTCCTTCACAATGATCTCTAGTTGCTTTTCGGCAGCGATCGGCCGGAGGTTGTTGATGACCTCCGCAACCAGATCTCGCAGGGATAGGGTTGTCAGGTTGAGTGCCATTTTGCCTGACTCGATCCGCGAGACATCGAGGAGATCATTGATCAGACAGGCCAAGTGGTCTGCGTTTTTGGACATCCGATCCAGGTAATTCTGTTGTTTTTCCTCTAAAGCCCCGGCAATCCCATCCCTCAGATTATCGATATATCCCTTGATCGAGGTGAGCGGTGTTCGCAGCTCATGGGAAACCTGGGAGATAAACTCCGATTTCAAGCGATCCACCTCCTTGAAGCTTGTGATGTCATGGAACACAGCGACCTTCCCCAAGAGATCGCCTCGCTCATTTTTCAGCGGTACGGCTGTGGCCTTGAGTACCCGGGGTGAGAGGTGAGCGGGGTCATCGATTCCGACCTCTCTCGTCGCGGCCTCAGCAGGGTTCTGGAAGATTTCCTGCAGATGTCGATTGTGAGCGACCTCGGATAAATCGGTCGGAATAGCGTGCCGCTTATTTCCCAGCAGCAGCATCTGGGCGGCAGGGTTGATCAAAAGGATTTTCCCGGTCGCATCGGTCACAATCACCCCGTCGGTGATCTCATCGATAATCCTATCCGTCTTTTCCTTTTCATTGTTAACCTGACGAATCACATCTTCGAGTTCGATCGTTCTCGCCTTTACCCGCTCCTCAAGGGTTAAATTGAGGACGATGAGTTCCCGGTTTGCCTGCTCGATCGCCTCTTCCACCTGTTTGCGATCGGTGATGTATGCTGCGACCCCGACCATGCGGTAGACCCCCCCGAGTTCGTTACGAACCGGAAAGGCACGATCACGTATCCAGCGGATGGACCCATCGCGATGCACGATTCGGTATTCCTCGTCATACTTGCCTTGGATCTGTTTTCCGAGGGCGGCAAGCCTGACGCGTTCTCGGTCATCCGGGTGAATGGCATCCATCCACGAGGTCGGCTGCTCGTAAAGGCTCCGGCATGTCCGTCCCCATATCGCCTCGTACGCGGGACTGACGTACATCATTTGGCATTTATCGAGCGACGTCATCCAGAAGACCTCCCCGATATTCTCGGTCACCTGGCGAAACCGCTCCTCGTTCTCCCGTAACGCCTCCTCAGTTTGTTTGCGATCGGTTTCGTCCTTTAAGGTCACAACGATGCCGACGGTCACACCCCGTTCGCGGATCGGATCGCAGACCAAGGCAACAGTGAGTCTTGTCCCATCCCTACGCAACACCACCTTGTCGGTGCAACGGCCAATGTTCTCAGCTCGCCCCGAATGGATCGCGTCAAGATCGCAATCGGGGGAAGCTCCATTAGAATCCTGCAGTATCTGGTCGATAGGCCGCCCGGCCAAGGTCTCGAGAGGATAACCCGTCATGGTCGCCACAGCCGGATTTGCAAAGGTAATTTTCCCGTTGAGGTCCAACCCCATGATTCCTTCCCCCGCGGAGTTCAGTACGAGGTCGGCGCGGGCCCGTGCCCGCTCGCTCACGCGCCAACCAGCCAGGAGCGCCAGGCTCTCGCACGAAATAAAACCAGCGTGGATGACAGCCCACTTCCACGGGTGAGCAAATGCTTCGGGGTGGTTGTACACGGCGGTTGGGACGAATTGGCCAGTGAGCCCGTGCTCTATCACGATGAAGAGGATGGCGAGGAGGTACGGGACCCAATCTTGGTAGATTGCTATGACGGCCAGCATGACGAAGAAGTGGAAGTGCGCCTCGATATAACCACTCGAGAACTGCACAAGGACTGCGGAGGAGGCCACGAGGCCAAGGCTCGCAATCGCTGACCGGTGGCTGCGGCTGATCTTGCCCCAGGTTGCAGCAAAAGCCATGGCAGCGATCACCAAACCTTCGCTCACGCTTTGAATCGCTCCGAATCCTTTGTAGATTCCGAATGCCGCCAGTCCAAGAGCCTGAAGCCAGGTCAGGATGAGGATCCCACGGTGTCGGACCCTCCATTCTTTCTCGGGGATGGCTCGACCCTCCGGGATCATTTTCCAGACGATCTCCAGGAACCGACGGACTATCGACAGCTTTCGCTGGATGATTAGCGTTTGCGCTCGGAACCAGCTCATCATTCGCGTTCTCTTTTGCCTTCCAGTCATATGATATTGAACTTTTTGATCAATCGGGCAAGATAGGTCCGCTGAAGCCCCAAGAGCTCTGCCGCCCTGGCCTGATTGCCTCCACTGCTCTGCAACGCATGCCGGATCACCTCCCTCTGATGGTAGCGAACCGCGTCATGATAAGATTTCCCCGGAGGACTTTCTTCGCTTGAGGTCGTACCGCGTAGCAGAGGAAGGTCTTCCGGCATGATCTCAGCTCCTCTGGCTAATACCACCGCGCGTTCGATGAGGTTTCCCAGCTCCCTCGCGTTGCCGGGCCAGTGATAGCGCATGAGGTGCTCCATGGCCTCCGTGGAAATCTTCATCAGTGGCTTTCGCACACTTTGGCACGCTCGGCGAAGGAAAAAATCGGCGAGGAGAGGGATGTCTTCTTTCTTCTCACGTAGTGGTGGGAGGGATATCGCGACGACATGGAGACGGAAAAAGAGGTCTTCTCGAAACCGACCCCCTTGAACCTCTTTATGCAGATCGCGATTGGTCGCTGCGATAAACCGGATATCGACACAAATTCGCTTGGTCCCTCCCACCCGCTCAAACTCACGCTCCTGTATCACCCTGAGAAGCTTGGCTTGAAGCTCCGGCCTAAAATCCCCGATCTCATCCAAAAAGACGGTTCCCCCATTGGCGATCTCCAGTTTCCCCCGCTTCATCTGGTGGGCCCCAGTGAATGCCCCTTTTTCGTGGCCGAACAGCTCGCTCTCGATGAGCTCATCCCGTAAGGCAACACAGTTGACCACCACGAAGGGCCTCTTGGCTCGCGGACTCCAACGGTGAATCCATCGGGCGAAGATCTCCTTGCCGGTACCGCTTTCCCCCAGAAGGAGAACGGTCGAAGAGGTGGCAGCGACTTGCTTGGCGACCTGAATCGCTTCTTTCAGCCTTGGACTTGCCCCTACAATCTCAGGGTGGCGCGCGTTTACTTCCTCTTGGAGGTACCGATTCTCCTGCCTCAGCGCTGTGCGCTCAAGAGCCTTTTTGATGACGAGGTCGAGATGATCGGGAGAGAAAGGTTTCGTAATGAAATCAAAAGCCCCTTCTTTCATCGCCTCCACAGCCTTCTCGATCGTACCGAAGGCGGTGATAATGATGACCGCAAGATCAGAAGAATCTTTGAGGTTCTTTAATACCTGCACCCCATCCATTCCGGGCATTTGAAGATCAAGAAACATCAGGTCAGGGTCCTCTTGGGCTACCTTTTCCAAGGCCTCCCGTCCGTTTTCTGCGGTCACGACCCGATATTCTAAGGCCTCAAGGCGATCCTGGAGAATTTTCCGAATGTCAGGGTCATCATCGACCACCAGGATTTTTGCTTTCAAGGATTGCATGGGTTAACCTGACTTCTCTGCGGCGTTCACAAGCAGCCTCGATCCGACGAGTCCCCGCGGCTTCCGCAACTGCTGGTATGTCTTCAATAGGACCTCTTCGTTAGCCTTCTGGGAAGAAATAGCTAGGTCAACGCTCATACAGCAACTCTTATACCAGGGTACTCTTTATAAAGAGCTAATCTAACTATTTGAAATGTATAAATAAATATATTTGGCATAGAAAGCAGATCTTCGTACCGTATCTGAATAGATACAGATGTTATCTTGAAAGATACATTACCAAGACGGTCGTGTGTCGGCGCGATGTCAGCATGTCGCGGTGGACGCCACATAAGGATTCACCGCGTCATCCCACGTTCGATCCGGTTTGTCAAGCATGGCGAGGATCATACGCGGGTCTTGCCGGCGCTCACAATGTGTGGTCGGAATCAGCGCACACTGAGGACGACCACTTGCCGCGAGAGAGGAGGCTATACAGTCGCATGACTTCCGTGAGTGGGAGATGAGGGGAAGTCTCCGATACGCTGTCCCTCAGATGTCGCGTCGGATCTGCAATCCGTTGCGTCGCGCCAATCCCCGATCTACAAGCGCCCGTGAGCCGCCTGTGGCGAAGGTGTGGCGAGCCCTGCATCACCCCCACTAGTGTAGTGCCCCGACAACGGCTTTACAATGGGAGACCTTTTCCAAGATCGTTTCGACTGTTTTTGTCCAGACGAAGGGTGGGGATGTGTGTTGTTCACGCGGATGAAGTCCTCGATGGCGGTCACCAGTTCCGGCACGCTGCGGAACACGCCACGCCGGATGCGCTTGCGTGTGAGTTCCCCGAACCAGCGCTCCACCAGGTTGAGCCACGACGAACTCGTGGGCGTAAAATGCAGAGCAAAGCGCGGGCGCTTGGCCAACCACCTCTTCACGTTGGGGTGCGTGTGTGTGCCGTAGTTGTCCAGAATCATGTGGAGGTCCAGGCCCGTCGGGACCTCGCGGTCGATCTGGCGCAGGAATTTCAAGAACTCCACGTTGCGGTGCCGTGGATAGCAGGAACCAATGACCCGCCCCTCCAGGATGTTGAGGGCCGCGAACAGGCCCGTCGTCCCGTTCCGCTTGTAGTCGTGCGGCATCGTCCCGCAGCGCCCCTTCTTCATCGGCAGCCCGGGCTGCGTTCGGTCCAGCGCCTGCACCTGCGACTTCTCATCCACGCAGAGCACCCCCGCCTTGTCCGGCGGGTTCAGATACACCCCCACCACATCGGTGAGCTTCTCGACGAAGCGTTTGTCCTTGGACAGTTTGAACGTCTCCACGCGGTGCGGCTGAAGACCGTGGGCATCCCAAATCCGCTGCACCGTGGACTTCCCCACGCCCTGGATCCGGGCCAGGGTCCGCGTGGACCAGTGCGTCGCATCCGCCGGCGTCGTGTGCTCGGGGAACGAAGCCCGCGAGATCAAGACACGATTCGGCCCCGCCTTCCTCGTCATCACCCCCGGTATCCGCCCCGCGTGGGCGCCGGTCGACAAAGACGATCAACAGCGCGCCACCACGCCCGCCGAGGCGATCGCCCAAGGCGCCGACTACCTGGTGGTCGGCCGCCCGATCCGCACCGCCCCCGACCCCGTCAAAACCGCCGCGCGGGTGATCGACGAAATCGCGGCAAGCCTGGCGCTCGACAAATGAACGGGCGATACCGTTCCTCGGTATAGTGGGGCCTGCTACCGTCCTTTCTGAAATCCTACCTCTGGGATATCGAGCCGGACGCTCTCGACCTGTTGAGGGTTCCAGGAGCGTCGGCAAGATACTGGTCGAGAAAAGCCACCAGCCGTGGACGGTAGATTTCGCCGTAGCGTCCGAACGCGCTGGTATGCCCCGCGTTCGGAATCGTCCAGAGCGTTTTGGGCTCAAGGGCGGCCGCATAGAGCGCCTGGGCGTGATGATACGGCACAACCGGATCGGCCGTGCCGTGGATGATCAACACGGGGACGGGAGCAATCTTCGCGATGTCATCTCGCGGACGGTAACGGTCCGACACCAGGAAAGACAGCGGCCATTGAAACGGCCAGGTGAGAAAGCTCGCAGCCAGCTTGTCCCTGGTAATCGCGCGATAGCTCGAAAATCCGCTTTCCAGCACGACGGCCCGAAGACCGGTGCGTTCCGGTCCCGCTGCGAGATGAACCGCGATCGCGGCACCGAGGCTCTGGCCGAAGAGAATCAGCCGATCGGGATCGATGTCGGGACGTCCGCGCACCCAGCGCACGGCCGCGGCGGCATCTTCTTGAATGCCATCCCTGTCAGGCTCCCCGCCCGATTGGCCGTAGCCCCGATAGTCGAAGGCAAAGACGTTGAATCCCTCGCGGGCCAGCCAGACCGCCGAATAGACGTGCGTCGAGATATTTTCGGCGTTGCCGTGAAAATGGATGACGGTCGCCTTGGCCGGCGTTTCACCCGCCCGGCCCGCCGGGAAGAACCACCCATGAAGGCGCGTGCCGTCTTGACCATCGAACCACACGTCGTGGAACGGCAAACCAATCACCACGGGGTCGTGAATCAGCTCCCGCGAAGGGAAATAGAATAGCCTGTCGCAACCGGCAACGATCGCGGCGGCACACACCACCACGGCCATGCGTCGCAATCCATTCGGCGCGGCCCGGACGCAACCGAGCGCGGCGCCACTGCATGACGACTCTGCGTGACGACTGACCAACCGACGTCGTCTCTCCACCATCCCGACAATCAGACCCATCTCGGAAGCCCGCGTGGAACTTCGTTGGCCTCGGGCTCCACGTGGCCGGCACCCCTAAAAATAGACACTGACGCCGACTGTCGCCTCGCGACGCGTTCCCACTCGCCCAAGCTCCGCCCGCACGTCGAGATTGCGGAATATCGCATATCGCTGGGACACCGTAAAATGAGAGTATGCAGATCGATGCCCGAGCGGGAACATCGCATACCCGCCCGCAAGATGCACCCGCCAGGCGCTTCCGATGTCGGCCAACACACCACCGAGCAGGTCGGCGCCCAGTCGATAGTGTCTGTCGAAATAACGAGACGACTCCCCGATGACGTCCACAAGCGAATAGAATCGGATCGCCCCTCGAATTCCACTCCGAGCCGTTACGCCCGCCCCGTAGTCCAAGCGTATTGCGTTGCAGAACCGACAGGGGAGATCACGGATCGTATCAACCCCAATCCCGAATCGAAACGACTTGCGGTGAAACAGCGGCTCATACGGCGCCAGAGAGACGACGTCGATCAGCCGGAAATGCTGGAGCCGTAGACGGCCGGACCGGTCGTAATACCGAGCCCCGACGTCGCCGAACAGAATCTGCGAATCGGGGCTGTACCCGTCGTCCTTGGCCATCAGGTCATGGTACGCGGGGCGAAATGCGATTTCCTGAAAGACACCGCTGGTGTCAACGCCCGCCGCGATCCGAACCCTCGCGCTATCATGACCCATTTCGGGCCGTGAAGAAAACTCGACGGCCGTACCCGGACGCTCGACAACCGGCAATTTGCTGCGCTCGGTCAGCATGATTTGCGTTTCAGAACTGATCCAATCCGGGCGTTTACTCGCTTGCATATCCAGATAATGCCGATAGTCCAGATACGCATCGAGCACGCGCGCTTTCGCCTGATCCGTGAGCGCCTGATACTCCGGCCCAATACGTGGCTCACGGTTAAAGACGAGGGCTCGCAACCCTTCAGTCTCATCCGGCGACAGACGAACGCGCTTCCCATTCAATTGACTGACGAGCGAGGGTCGATACCGGGCGTTGCCGGCCAATCCAGGCTGGTCGGTCACGGCCTTGACCGTCTCGGCCGGAATCACGTGGAACGCAAACCGGTCGGTCAGCCGAAGCTCCGGATTCGCGACTTCCAGGACCGAAAGAATATGATACGAGCAGTTCTCCTGAAAATAGAGGTAATCAAAATAATTCCCTCCCAACTCCCACAAGTGCCGAAGCAATGTGTCGATCTGGTCGGGTGACAGGTTCAGCGGATACTCCCACAGATCGCGGCTCTCCCAATTGGAGTAGTCCTGGACCCTCGTGTAATACGGCGCAACGGAGAACTGCCCCTTGAAGTATCCAAACAACCCCCTGAACACGTAGAGGACTGGATTGTTCGTATCGGGAGCCGCCGCAAAGTTGACGCTGTAATCCAACAGCCGTCCGTCCGCGCGGCCGAGGTCCTGATCCAGACGCAGGAGCGTGTGTCCGAACATCGACGCCGGACTGCTCATAAAGTACGACGCGAAGACCAACGTGACACCCTTGGGATTGATTTCCGACATCCAACGATCCAGCCGCTCGCATGGCCGCTCCCGCAGTCGGGTGGAATCGAATGACAGGCGCGACTTCAGCCACTGATATCGGGCTGGGAAATCGCACTGAGGGTGCTCCTCCCCGGCTTTGAGTTCAGCGGGGTCGATGAAAAACCGCTCGATCGTCGCCGCGAGTTCGGCTTCCGGATTAGTTTTGCCGTTGGGGGCGTTGAAAAATGCCGGCGCGTCCTCCTGGCTTTCATATGCTCCGAACAGCGTCGGCTTGTAGTGAACGAGGAGGCGCCACTCGCGGTCGTCGAAGAGCCGGGCCTCGCGCGCGCGCGCGCGCAATTCTCGGCGGTAGTCCTGGGCATCACCCGATTGCGCGAACCCCGCAGAAGCGCCGGACAGAACAAGCCCCAGCGCGACGACGACCTGACCCCAGACCGTATGAGTCGATCCCTTCATGCCGCGAGACGATTTTGCCATCATGCTAAAAAGAAGGGGGATACCACCACGATGCCCCGAGATGGTATCCCCCGTATCAGCGGTATGCGATCAGATCACTTACAAGGCACAACGCGATGCCAATTCGGGCTCAGCCGCCAGCGCCTGCTTGACGCCCGCGACCACGGCGGACGGGGCATGATCGTCGCCCACGATCTCCGCGTAACGGCTCTGCATCAGCGCGCCGAATGCCTTTTCATTCTCGGCCCCGCAGCCCAAGAGTTCGGCAAACGCAGCGAGGTTCTCCCCTTCGCCGGCAGCCATATCCTTCGCCAAACTGGTGAAGTTACTTTGGACAAACTGCTCCTGACTTGACTCCGCCATCAACTTCGGCTGGGCATCACAGTTCGACGTCCCCGACGTGACCGCAAACGACTGATTTCCCAAAAGCCCGTTTAGCGAGGCCGCGACAATCTGGTTCGCGCCAGGCTGATTCTGAAACGCCACGGAACCCAGGCCGCAACCCGCCTCACCATATCCCGCGGCAAACGCCGACGATGCGCCCATCAGCACGCCGAATGCAACAGCAAGAGATTTCTTCATCTGTCCCCTCCCCTTCATCCTGAACGAATGAGTCATTGTCCGAATCCCGTTGAATCCCGCGCGTCGCGATGACCGAAACGACTAGAGACTCCGACACGCTCCCGCAAGCTCAGGGTCCCGGGACATCTCCGCCTTCAATTGTTGCAACATCTCGGCTGAAGACACCTGATCGGACGGAAAGATGGAGGGGTAACTGGTTTTCACAAACCGTGCGAATCCGGCTTCCTGCTCCTTCGGACATCCCATGAGCGCAGCGAGAGTCCGCACGGTTTCCCCATCGCCGGCCGCCATTTCTTTCGCCAATTCTTGATACGTACTCTGGGCAAACGCATCTTGCGCCGCATAGTTCTTGATCTTTGCGCTGTTGCCGCAGTTGGACGTCCCGCTCGTGATCGCGGACTGCTGAACCGTGGGAATACTGATCACATACAAATTCGATCCGGCCGACATGTTGACCGCCGCCGCATACGCCTGATGGCCCGTCTCATTCTTCGGGTTCGCGACCACCGATCCCGGACCGCACCCCGCGGCGCCATACCCCACCGCGAACACCGTCGCCCCAGACGCCCACAGCAGAAGCGCCGCCATGCCCACAAGCACTCTCGCCCACTGTCTCACGTGTCGCCCTCCTTGGTTGTGCGGGTTGAGTAAGTCCCACCCAGCTTCGGCGAACAGCAGTACCATAACTGCCTGAGCCCCGTCAACTCATTCCAACGGCCTTTGGCTGATCAGAAGTACACGCGGAGGGCCACGGTCGCCTCCCGGTACGACGTTTCCTGTTGGAAGGTCAGACGAAGATCGAGATCGTGGGTCAATTGAAACGCCTGATCGATCAGGATATCAGTGTTGGTGTGAATATCCCCGAGCGGGTAGCGCAGGAATGCGCCTTCCATCTGAGCCCTCCACACGGGCGTGATGGACATGAGCAGACCCATTCTGACGCCGCCTCCGATCCGATACCCGTCCCGAAATACCTTCCCGCCTCCCAGATCCGCTTCGGCAAGCAGGTAAAAAACTTCCTCCCCCACGATATCCGTTTTGGCGCTGATTCCCCGGCCCACGTTGAATCCATAGTACAGGCACCGCCTTGGAACGCAGTCCAACTCCTTGGCAAGGTCGAGCCCAGACACCACTTTCCATGAAGGTTTTCGGATCCATCGGTCCGTCGGCGACAGGGAGACTATCCGGAGAAAAGTCAGTTCCTCTAAATAGGGTTTTCGATCTTCGTTGTCATATCGAAGCCGCAGATGAAACATCTCCAACTGGCTATTGGGCAGATATCCGGTCTGATCGGCCGCCAGGTCGTGCAGAGCCGGGCGGATGGCGAGCTCTTCAAAACTCGAGTGACGCGTGACGCCGACACGAAGCGACGCGAGTCCCGATTTATGGCCGTTGTGAGGCGGGATACCCTGTACGGCCTCTCCGGGTTCCGACGCCTGAAGACCCAAGCGGGTGCGCTCCAACAGGATCCGCCGTTCAAGCTTCTTGTTCTCCGCACTCTGGCCGTGGGTAAAACCTTCCCGGTACCGGAAGTAGTCGTAGGCCGTATCGAGAATCAGGGCCTTCCTCTGGTCAGGATAGCGATCCAGCTCCGTCTTGGCCTGAAGGTCCATGCGTTTCGACACGGCTTCGGCAACGTCGATCTCATCGGCGGTCAGACGCGACCGCTGTTCCAACATTTGATTCATATGCGATGGTCTGCGCTCCACGCCGGTGACGAGGCCCGGTTGTTTCAGGAGGGTACGAATGGTGTCAATGGGGATTACCCAGGGCCGCGCCGACTCGGAGAGATGTCGTTCCGGGTCTGCGATCTCAATCAATGGTAACAACTGATACGAGCAGTTTTGGGTCAGGAAGAAATAGTCGAAATAGGTGCTCCCAAGTTCCCACAGATGCATGACCAGACGGTCGAGTTGTTGGGGGGAGAGGCTCAACTGATACTCCCACAGATCGCGGCTCTCGAGATTCGTGTACTCTTGCACCTTGATGTAATACGGCGTGGTGGAGAACCGACCCGGATACCCCCCGATTAGCCCGAGAATGGCAAACATGATACCGTTCCGCGTCTCAGTGTCAGCCGAAAAATTGATCGTATAGTCGAGAAGCCGTTCTTCGCGGCGATGGGCCTTGTGATTGAGGCGCACGAAAGTGTGGCCGTACATGGATGGGGGATTGGCCAGGTACGCGTCCGCAAAGATAATGGTCGCCGACTCGGGGTCGAGTCGAGACCGCCACGTCTCGAACCGTTCACACGGTGCAACGGGAAGGCGCTGAGGGTCAAGGTGGAGTGCTTGCTTCAACCACGCAAATCGTGCGGGAAACCGACATTGCGGATGTTGGGCTTCAGGGTCGTCAGGAAACGGAGCAAAGAAGGCGGTGATCGTGGCCTCCAGCTCGGCGTCGGGGCGGTATTTGCCGTTTGGAGCCAGAAAGAAATCCTTGCCGTCCGCCTCGCTCACAACACGTCCGGTCCATTGGTGGCGGTAGTGCAGGAGCAGATGCCAATATCGATGCTCCGAAAGCTTTCGAGTGCGTGCCTCGGTTAGGAGGCTCGCCAGGTAATCCCCGGATGGTGCTTGAGCGGATGCCGGGCGATCGAGGCCTGAGAGCAGGACGGAGAACAGGATCACGCACGCGGCCCATACGACCAACCCAGGATGGAACCGATGAACGACCCTCCGGTGATCGGCGCGGCGCAGCGGAGATGAAAAACCACGACCCTGGCGGGACACGCGCGTGCGGGGCCCAGCCAGGGTCGTCTGTAGAACGTTCAGACGGGCGGGAACGCCGATCTAACCCTGCCCGAGGAGTTCCGGGTGGGCCGACAGTTCTGCCTTCAACGCGTCCAACATCTCGATGGAATTCGTTTCTTCCGAAGGGAACAGCACGGTGTATTTCTCCTGGAACAATTTGAGCACCATGGGGCGCGTCTCATCGGTGGCTCCCAAAAGCGACGCGAACGCGCCGACATACTCGCCCTCACCCTTCGCCATTTCCTCCGCCAGGTTCGTCAAGTTGACGGCGGCGTACACCTCGACTTCTCGATTAAACGCCAGCGCGCCATCCTTCGTGCAGCCCGACGTGCCCGACGTGATGCCGAACGACTGCGTTCCATACAGATTGTTGGTCGTCGATGCGAGAATCTGAATTCCTTGGGTGTTGTTGTCCTTGGCGAACAAGAGATAGGCCAAACCACATCCGGCCATCGGATGGTTCCCCACCGCCTGAGCAGTCGGAGCAAAGAGAACCGTCCCCGCCAACGCCCCCAGAATCGCCAACTTCCTCATCTGCTTCCTCCTTGGTTGATGCTGCTAAGGTATCCGCAATCGGAATCATTCCGTTGCGCCGCGACAACCACCCCCCCCTCGACATCAGGGCGGAAACGCTCGTGAAGTATCAGACGGCTCACCGTGAATGTCAAGCGGAAATCGTTTCGTGTCGATGAAGAAGCGTCCCCGTCGCGCGCCGTCTACGGTCGTCGTTGACAGCGGACGGCGCCGCTCGGTATATTGCGTTCCGCGTGTTATCCGTATTCGAAATAGAATCGCGCGGAACGTCACGCGTCTCTCACCCGCCTCGCGAAAGGAACCCCATGAAAAGAACGGTCCTCACGGTCGCGGCTTCGGCGTTGATGCTGTCGGGATGCGCCACCATGTTCGCGGATAGAACCGATACGGTCACGATCAACAGCGAACCGGCGGGCGCCGAGGTTTACGAAGGCGCGACGTTGTTGGGAAAAACTCCGCTCACCCATACGTTTAGACGAACGTCCGTCGCGCAGAGAAAACTCAGAATCAAGGCGACGGGCTACGCCACCCACGAATTGGGGTTGAGCAAAGACATCGAACCCGTCGCCTTCCTGAACTTCGGATTCATCTTCACGACAATGGGCGCGACGAGTTGGGGCATCGACTACTCTTCCGGAGCTATGTTCCGAATCGAACCTTCTTCATACTTCGTCGATCTCCAAGCAGCGGGGAAACAGCAATTGTTCCGCGATCGGAAACGCCGTGAACGAATTCAGTTCGTCCTGCGGAACCGACACTCTCTGAGTCGTGACATCGCCCAGGGCGACGGCCCTTACCTCACGTCGTATTACCAACTGGCCGAAACCACCGCGTCCTACGACGCATTCCGGACGCACATTCAACACTCCGCCGTCGCCCTCCTCTCCGAGAGCGACGGAATCGGGCTATATCGTCGCTTGGACGAGTTACTCCCGTCACGCCGGTGAGTCCGTCGTGAAGTATCGCACACCGAGAGGTTGAGTACGAACATGCTTGAACCCTGGCGAATCACTGACGGGAAGGTGCAGGCCGCGGTCCGTCGAATCGTCGATACGGCTCATCCGGTGTCGGTCATCCTGTTCGGATCCCATGTCCGAGGACACATCGGGCCACATTTTGGTCGTTCGAAGCAAGGATCTCCGCACATTGTCTGCAACTCCGGGACTCATTTACGCATCGGTATTAAAAGACGGCAAGATCGTCCATGAAAAAGCGGCGCTAGAAACTTCCCCGGTGGATCACGTCTCGGCGCGGCGCCCTCAAGCGTGGCGCCCTCAAGTTGACAAGCTTCGCGGGGCCTGTGTAAGCTAAGCGCCATTTTGGCTCTCCTCATCCCACATCACGCATGAAGACCGCTGTCGCCCTGAAGTCGGCCCGTGTCTGCGCGGCACTTGCGTTCGCCGCGATCGCGCCCGCCTGCACGCCGAGCCCGTCGAACGTCATCACGATCGGCGCCGCAGGGCCGATGACCGGCGACCAGAGCAAGATGGGCATCGACCTGCGCCACGGCGTGGAGCTGGCGGTGGATGAATGGAACGCCAAGGGCGGCGTGCTCGGCAAGCGCATCGTTCTGCAGGTGGAGGACGACCAGCACGATCCCAAGCAGGCGGTCGCCGTCGCCAACAAGCTCGTCCACTCGGGCGTGGTCGGGGTCATCGGCCACTGGAATTCCAGCGCGTCGATCCCGGCCTCAGGGGTCTACTCCCAGGCCAAGGTCGTGATGATCACGCCGGCCTCGACCAATCCCCGCCTGACCGAGCAAGGCTTCCCCACGATCTTCCGCGTCTGCGGGCGGGATGACCAGCAGGGGCCGCTCGCGGCCCGCTTCGTGCGCGAGCGTTTTCCCGCCGCGGCGGTGGCCGTGCTGCACGACAAGACGACGTATGGCCAGGGCTTGGCCGAGGAATTTCAGAAGGCACTCGGCGCGGACCCCCGCGTCGTCTTCGGCAGCGGAGTTACGCAGGGGGACAAGGATTTCCGCGCCGTCCTGACCACGGTGAAGGCCGCGCGCCCCGAGATCATCTTCTTCGGCGGAATCTACCCCGAGGCCGCCCTGCTCGTGCGCCAGGCCCGCGAGCTGGGGCTCACCGCGCCGTTCATCTCCGGCGACGGCACGTACGACCAAAAGTTCCTCGAGATCGCGGGGCCCGCGGCGGACGGCACGTACCTGACCTTCGGACCCGACCCGGCCGACTTCCCGCAGTCGCAGGCGTTTCTCACGAAGTACCACGAGCGCTTCGGCCCGCACGGCCCCTATTCGATCTACGCGTACGACGCGGCCAACATCCTCTTGTCGGCGATCGCGCAGGCCGGCACGACCGACGGGCTGAAACTCGCCGAGGTCATTCGCGGGGCCGCCCACCAGGGCGCGCAGGGCGAGATTCGCTTCGACGCCAAGGGGGACGTCCTCAACGCGCCGTACATTGTCTGGATCGTCAAGCAAGGACGCTTCGAAAAGCAGTGGGCGCCGGGTGCCTCGTAGGGGCATTCGGCTGAACGCGCCCTGCGCCGACGGCGCAGAATCTCGATGACACCCTCTCCGATCGCGTCGCGAAGCCACACGCACTCGATCGTGTGGCGAAGCAATGCCCCTACGGGATCATCCCCCTCCTGATGTTCCTCCAGCAACTCATCAACGGCCTCACCCTCGGCGGCGTATACGCGCTGGTGGCGCTGGGCTACACCATGGTCTACGGGATCCTGGAGCTCATCAACTTCGCCCACGGCGAGATCTACATGCTCGGCGCGTATATCGGGATCATCGCGCTCGGTCTCTTTACCGCGTGGGGATGGACCGAAACCGCTCCCGTGCCCTCGCTGCTGGCGGCAGTCGCCGTCGCGGCCGTCTATTGCGGCGCCGTTGGCGCGACGGTGGAACGGCTCGCCTACCGTCCCCTCCGGCGCGCCCACCGGCTCACACCGTTGATCTCGGCGATCGGGATGTCGATCGTGCTCCAGAACGTGGTCATGCTGACCCAGGGCTCCGCCGCCAAAGTCTTCCATCGCCTGAGCGACGTGCCCACCACGTTCGACGTCGCGGGCGCCACCGTCAGCGCCTTGCAGCTTTGGATCGTCGGCGTGTCCGCGGCCTTGATGGGAGGGCTTCACCTGCTCATCCGGCGAACTCGCTTGGGACTCGCGATGCGCGCGACCGCGCAGGACCCCCGCATGGCAGGCTTGGTCGGTATACCGGTGGATCGGGTGATCAGCGCGACGTTCGTGATCGGCTCGGCGCTCGCCGCGGTGGCCGGCGTGATGGTGGGCCTCTACTACGGCGTCGCGAACTTTTTCATCGGCTACGTGGCCGGGATCAAGGCGTTCACCGCGGCCGTCCTCGGCGGGATCGGCAACGTCCCGGGCGCGATGCTGGGCGGCGTGATCCTCGGCGTACTGGAGGGGCTGGGGGCGGGATACCTCTCGAATGAATACAAGGACGTGATCGCCTTCGTGATCTTGATCGTCGTCTTGATTGTCCGCCCAACGGGTCTGATGGGCGAACGCGTGCCCGATAAGGTATGACCTGGCCGACGATACGGCGGCGTCTGCTGCGTTGTCGCTTCGTCTCGCGTGCTCACGTACGAGCCAGTACGCTGCGCGCGCGAGACTCACTCTGCCTTGCATTCGCGGCCGTCTTGTTGGCCAAGGCGGTCAAGCCGATATGAAAAGAATAAACTGCGGATGATAAATGAAAGAAAAGTGTGGTCACCGGTGGGCTGGGGGCTGCTCGCGGGCGTGTTATTGATTCCGCTCGCCGGCGCGGAGCGCGCGGCCAAGATCGCCGGCGCGGTCGCGCTCGCCGCGGTGCTGTGGCGGCTCGCGCACCGAGGACCCGCGGCGCGTGGCCTCGCGCGAACCGGCGTGGTCCTCAACCTGATTCGCGGCCGCGCGCTCACTGCCGTATCCGCGAATCGCGGGCCGTGGCTGCTCGTCGGGGCGGTGACGCTGGCGGCTGGACCGCTGGCGCTGAACAACTACGTCTTGGACGTACTGGCCCTGGCATGGCTCTACGTCGTGCTGGCGCTCGGTCTTCAGATCACGGTGGGCTTCACCGGGCTCTTAGACCTCGGGTACGCGGCGTTCTACGCCATGGGCGCGTACGGCTACGCCCTGGCCTCGACCCGCTTCGGCGTCTCGTTCTGGGTGGGCCTTCCCCTCGGCGCGCTGCTCGCAGCGGCGTGCGGCGTGCTCTTGGGGGTCGTGACCCTGCGCCTGCGCGGGGACTACCTGGCTATCGTCACGCTCGGATTCATCCAGATCGTCCATCTCGTCCTGAACAATTGGGACAGCGTCACCAACGGCCCGAACGGCATCCTCCACGTCGGACGGCCGCGGCTCGGGAGCCTCGTGTTCACCGATCCCATCCATTTCTATTACCTCACGCTGGGCGTCGCGATCGTTGCGATTCTCATCAATACGCGGGTACAATCCTCGCGCATCGGCCGGGCGTGGATGGCGATCCGGGACGATGAGATCGCAGCCGAGGCGATGGGCGTGCCCACGACGCGGCTCAAGGTCTTGGCGTTCGCGTCCGGCGCGGCTTGGGCCGGGGTGGCCGGCGTGTGCTTTGCCGGCAAGTACGCGTTCGTCTCGCCGGAGAGCTTCACCTTCTTCGAGTCGATCGTGATTCTGGCGATGGTCGTCCTGGGTGGCATGTCGAGCATCCCGGGCGTGGTGATCGGCGCGGTGGTGATCGTCGTGGTCCCGGAACTGTTGCGAGGCGTGCAGGATTATCGGATGCTCGTGTTCGGCGCGGCGTTGGTCTTCATGATGACGGTGCGGCCCGAGGGGTTGGTCCGGCGAGGCCTGTCGAAGCGGCGCCCCGGCGCAGCAGCGGCGTAACAGGATGCGGAGAAACTGCGCAAAGTGTGCAGGCTGCTCAAAAAGCTCCAGATGCAAGGCCGCAGGAAGGAGGAAACCGGAGCGTACTGGGTCGTACGTGAGGATTTCCGACGACCGAGCACGCAGCAGATGGACTTTTTCAGCAGCCTG
>Ga0180094_1000097_pt1 | contig 21253 bp, 22 predicted proteins | sample EasRivT47_16_1Da_FD_121786 | JGI IMG/M metagenome (GOLD analysis project Ga0180094, IMG submission 121786) | Soil microbial communities from meander-bound floodplain in the East River, Colorado, USA - East River metaG ERMLIBT47_16_1Da | ecosystem: Environmental > Terrestrial > Soil > Floodplain ... | reverse complement strand
GCGACGGCTTCAGCGGTGAGGCGGGCCCACTGGGCGGCTTGCTCCTCGCGGCCGGCGAGGTACCCGGCCACGTAGCCCAGCTTGAACGATTCGGGTGCGCCCGTCCACCACCTCCCGTCGCGCGGCGCGGCCCACGCGGGGCTTGCGAACAGGAGGGTCAGGGCGAGGGTGGCTCGGATCACGACTGGCCGCGCGTCCGCAGCATTCCGAGGCACCGGTTGAGGAAGTGCCGGCGCGGGAGGAACGGGATGGGCGGGCGGCGACGGATGCCCAGTCGCACGAGTTCATCGAACAAGCGCGGGTCATCGTCGATGTCCAGGCCTCGCTCGAATGCCGTGATCGCCGGCGTTTTCCGATTGAGCAGCAGGTAGGCTTTTCCCAGGTTCCAGTAGAAGTCGGTGCGGTGGCCGGCCTCATCGACCGCGCGGCGGCAAAACGTCAAGCCGCGGTCGGCATCCTTCTCCAGCACGATCAAACAGAGACCGTAATAGGACAGCAGCTCCGGGGGCACATCCTGGACGTTATGTTCGCCGTAGGCCAGGAGCGCCTGACGCAGAGGTTTGTAGGCGTCCTGGTATCGCCCCTCCCGGACGTACAGCACGCCCAGTTCGATGTAGTCGGCTGTTTTCATTTCATCGGCCATACGCGATGCCTGCCTAGGAGGTGGTCCGAGTATCCCGTGATTGGAGCCTGTTCAGGAATGTGTCAGATGCAAGGCGCACAGGGCCGACCTGGTCGGCCCGTGGCAATATTCGACGGGCGCGCGCTGCGCGCCCTGTGCAATCCCCCCGGAGCGTACTGGGTCGTACGTGAGGAGGGATTCCGAAGCGACAACGCCGCAGATGACCGTTCATGGACAGGCTCCTAGTGAAGCGCGTGCGCGTTCGGGGTGATCACGACGCGCCGTCCCTGAATTGTGAGGCGGCCCTCGGCGTAGAGTTGGAGGGCTTGGGGCAACAAGCGATGTTCTTCCGCCAGAATCCGTTCCGATAACGTGGCTTCGGTGTCGTCGCCCAGGACGGGTACGGCGGTTTGGAGGATGATCGCCCCGCTGTCGACTTCTTCGCTGACGAAGTGGACCGTGCAGCCGGTGATCTTCACGCCATGGTCGATCGCTTGCCGCTGCGCGTGCAACCCTCGGAACGCGGGCAGGAGTGAGGGATGAACATTGATGACCCGATCCGGGAACGCGCGCAGGAGCACGTTCGTCACAATCCGCATGTACCCCGCGAGCACGATGACTTCGGTCCCCGCGTCGCCCAGGATCTTGGCGATCTGCGCGTCGTACTCCTCACGGGTCGGAAAGGCCCGGGGCGAAACGGTCACGGCGGGAATCCCGGCGGCGCGCGCCCGCTCGGGGGCCTGGGCGTCGCTGCGGTCGCTGACCACGATGGCGACCTTCGCGGCCAATCGTCCTTCGGCGATGGCGTCGAGCATTGCCTGCAAGTTGCTGCCGCGCCCCGAGGCCAAGACGCCGAGGGTGATCGTGCGGCTAGGCATAACGCACTCCCGGCCCGCCCGACGCGATCCGGCCCACCACGATGGCGCCTTCCCCCAGCGCTTCGGCGGCCGCCCGGACGGCGTCGGCCTGTTCCGCCGCGACCACCAGCATGAGGCCGAGCCCCATGTTGAACGTGCGGTACATCTCGTCGTCGGGCAAGTGCCCACGGGTCTGGATGAGACGGAAGATCGGGGCCGGGGTCCAGCGGTCCCGCTCGATCACGGCGGTGCACCCCGGCGGGAGGATGCGCGGCAGATTCTCCGTGATCCCGCCCCCCGTGATGTGGGCGATGCCCTTCAGCGTGAAATCCTTCATGAGCGCGAGGACGGTTCGGGCGTAGATCTTTGTCGGGGTGAGCAGCGCGGGTCCCAACGGACCATCGAGCTCCGGGAGGTGATCGTCGACGGCCAAGCCCTCGACGTCGAACAGGAGCTTGCGGACCAGGGAAAACCCGTTGCTGTGGAGTCCGCTGGACGCCAGGCCGATGATGGCATCGCCGGGGGCGATCAGCCGCCCATCGATCAACCGCGCTCGGTCCACCACGCCGACCGCGAACCCGGCCAAGTCGTACTCGCCCTCGGCGTACATCGAGGGCATTTCGGCGGTCTCGCCCCCGATCAGCGCGCACCCCGCGTCTCGGCAGCCGTCGGCGATGCCCTTCACGACGTCCCGGGCCTGAAGTGGGTCGAGCTTGCCCGTGGCGAAGTAGTCGAGGAAAAACAGCGGTTCTGCGCCGCAGACGATCACGTCGTTGACGCACATGGCCACGAGGTCAATGCCGATGGTGTCGTGGCGATGCAGGAGGTTCGCGATCTTGAGCTTGGTGCCGACCCCGTCGGTCCCCGAGACCAACACCGGCTCGCGGTACCGCGTGGTATCGAGGCGGAACAGGCCCGCGAAACCGCCGAGGTCGGCGAGCACCTCGGGCCGGAACGTGGCCTTCACGAGTGGTTTGATTAATTCGACGACGCGGTCCCCCGCGTCGATGTCTACGCCAGCGCTACGATAGGTTTCTTTGCTCACGGAGCGGGGCCCGCCTTTCGGAGCATCATAGTACAAAAAGACCTGGAAAAGATCAATTTGCGTCCGGCCAGGAACGCCGCAAGTTGCTGCGCCACCCGGAAGGATGGCGGAGGATTTACAGTTCGCGCCGTCGGCGCGGTGCAGGTTGCTGCGCCACCCGGAAAGAGGGCCTACGGCCTCGGTTTTCGTTCCGCGCCCCTGGCGCGGTGCGGGTTGACACGTTTTGCGCCATCCCGGTATGATCGGCGCCTATGCGCCTCGATAAGCGGGTGGTGTTCGTGACGGGGGGGGCGAAGCGGATCGGGAGCCACCTCGCCCTGGCGTTGGCCGGACGCGGCGCCAACCTCATCATCAATTACCGGTACTCCAACACCGACGCCCAGGCGGTGATCCGCGAGATCGAGCGGTTGGGCGTCGAGGCGATCGCGGTGCAGGGCGATGTCTCGAACGCGGCGGATGTGTCGAGGATGGTTCGCAGCGCGCTGGACCGCTTCGGTCGCATTGATGTGCTCATCAACAACGCCGCCGTCTACTTCAAAACCCCCTTTGCGCAGATCAGCGAGACGGACTGGGATCTCACGCTGGACATCAACCTTAAGGGAAGTTTCCTCTGCGCGCAGGCGGTTGCTCCCGGCATGATCACGCGGGGAGAGGGGAAGATCATCAATTTCGCCGATTGGGCCGGAGCGCGACCGTACCGGGAGTACCTGCCGTATTGCATCTCCAAGGCGGGCGTGATCGCGCTCACCCAGGCGCTCGCCCAGGAGTTGGCCCCCGCCGTTCAGGTCAACTGCATCGCGCCGGGACCCATTCTGCTCCCCGAGGACATGGATGAGGATGAGCGGGAGAAGGTCATCCGCGCGACGCCGCTGAAGCGGATCGGCTCCCCCGAAGACATCGTCCAGACCGTGCTCTACCTGATCGAGGCGACTGACTTTGTGACGGGGGGGACGTATCTGGTCGATGGCGGGCGCTCCATCGCGTAAGTGGAGCCTGTCCAGGAACGGCCATCTGCGGCGTTGTCGCTGCGCTTCCGGTCCTCACGTACGACTCAGTACGCTCCGGTCCGGTCACAGGGCGCGCAGTGCGCGCCCGTGCAAATATTGCCACGGGCCGACTCCGTCGGCCCTGTGCGCCTTGCATCTGACCATTCCTGAACAGGCTCATCACGGATTTGGCACGTTCCTGAAGGAGGGCTTCCGTGTACAAGGTGACGAAGCGGATGACGTTTTGCTACGGCCATCGCCTGATGGACTATCAGGGGAAGTGCCGCGTGCCGCACGGGCACAACGGCGTCGTCGAGATCGAATTGCAGTCGGACCGTTTGGACCACCGGGGGATGGTGTACGACTTCAGCGAGATCAAGGAGACGATCAAGGCGTGGCTCGATCGAGAATTGGATCACCGGATGCTCTTGCGCGCGGATGACCCGTTGGTTCCCGTGCTCCGCACGATGGGCGAGCCCTGTCTCGTCATGGAGGAGAATCCGACCGCGGAGGCGATCGCGCGCCTGATCTACGAGTTCACTAAGAGTCAAGGCTTTCCGCTGACGCGGGTCCGGTTGTGGGAGACCGAGACGTCGTACGCCACGTACGACGGCGAGCGGTGAAGCAGGGGCACGCCGGGGTTCTGGCGAGCGGCGGGGTGGAGAGCGCCGCGCTCCTGCGGTGGAGCCTGGACCGGTATCGACGCGTCACGCCGCTGTATATCCGCACCGGCATGGTCTGGGAGGGCGCGGAACTGGGCCGGTTGCGTCGGCTCGTCACGGCCTTCCACGCGCCGAGCATGGCGCGCCCGGTGGTGCTGGAAGTTCCGGTGCGGGATGTGTACGGTCGGCACTGGAGTGTGACCGGCCGCGGCGTTCCAGACGCGGACAGCCCCGATCCCGCCGTCTATCTGCCGGGCCGAAATCTACTCTTGCTGGGCAAGGCCGCCGTGTACGCGGCGCTGTCCGGCATCGACACCCTCCTGCTGGGCACGCTTAAGGACAACCCGTTTCCCGATGCCACGGCGGCGTTCGTCGCGGCGATGACCCGTGCCGTGCAGCGGGGCTTAGACACGCCGCTCCGGATCGAAACCCCCTTTCGGGATCTCCACAAGACCGATGTGCTCCGGATGAGTCGGGATGTCCCGTGGGCCGAGTCCTTTTCGTGCATCCGCCCGGTGGGGAGGCGGCACTGCGGGGCTTGCAACAAGTGCGCGGAACGGCGGCGGGGGTTCGCGGAAGCGGGGATCGCCGATCCGACGCGCTACGCGACCCGGGCCCGCATGTAGGGGCGAGACATGCCGCGCCCCTGGGGCGGGAGTCGGCCGATCTCCTCACACGTAATGGCGCGAATCTTGAGTGGCGGACCTGCGAGATGGAATATTCGACCTGCGGCGAAGAGAAGTAAAAATCCTAGACCTCAGGCCTGACCCCGTGCCCGTCACGATCATAGCCTTTTCTTTGTCTGCGCGGAACTTGACCTGTGAGCTATGAGCTCGCCTTTATTTTCTCCAGGGCTTGTTTTGCCGCCTGTTGCTCGGCTTCCTTCTTGGTCCGGCCGCTTCCCGTGCCGTAGAGCTCGCCCCGGATCGTGAGCTGGACCTCGAACGTCTTGCGGTGATCGGGGCCGGTCTCTCCCGTCACCGTGTACGCGGGGAGGACGTCGAATGCCCGCTGGCACCATTCCTGGAGCTCGGTCTTGTGGTCGATCACGCCCGGGCGTGACAGGTCGTCGAAGACCACGCGGAACGTGCGGAGAATGACCCCGCGCGCGGCGTCCAAGCCTCCGTCCAGGTACACCGCGGCGAGGACCGCTTCCAGCGCGTCGGCCAGGAGCGATGGTTTCTCGCGCCCCCCGGTCAGCTCTTCCCCCCGTCCCAGCGCGAGCGCTGCGCCGAGCTCCAACTCCTTGGCGACGTGCGACAGCGCCGCTTCGCTGACGATCTTGGCCTTGAGCTTGGACAACTCGCCCTCCGGGGCCCGGGGAAACCGCTCCAGAAAGCATTCGCTCACCACGAGGTCCAAGACCGCGTCCCCCAGAAATTCGAGGCGTTCGTTATCGCGCCGGGTCGGGTCGGGCGACTCATTGAGGCGGGACTTGTGGGTCAGCGCTTCGCGGAGCAACACCGGGTCGCGGAAACGGTAGCCCAGCCGGTCGCAGAGTCGATCGACGGGTGACTCACTCGGCATGGCAGCAGGACGCTAGGAGGGCGTCCGAGTATTCCGAAATTGGAGCCTGTTCAGGAATGGTTAGATGCAAGGCCGAGGGAGGCTTTGCGCGCGGAGCGTACTGGGAGACTCCTGGAGGTACGAGGCATTCCCGGGGGATTGCGGTCGTACGTGAGCACGCAAAGCCGACCGACAACGCAGCAGATGACCGTTGCTTCGCCACCTGCAAGGTCCCTCCGGGCCGATTAGCATTCGCGCCCTCGGCGCGCCCAGGTTCATGGACAGGTTCCTAGGCGCTAAACCGGCGGAATAACAAACACGCGTTCACCCCGCCGAACCCAAAGGAGTTCGACAGTGCGACGTCGACGCGGGTACGGCGGGCGGTGTTGGGGATGTAGTCGAGATCGCAGGCCGGATCGGGATGATCCAGATTGATCGTGGGCGGCAGGACCTCCCGATGGATGGCGAGAATCGAGAACACGGCTTCGATGCCGCCCGCGGCCCCGAGCAGGTGGCCGGTCATGGATTTGGTTGAGCTGACCGCCGCTTTGGGGGAGGACCCGAAGACCGTCTTGATCGCGCGCGTCTCGATCGCGTCGGCCATCGTGGACGTCGCGTGGGCGTTGATGTAGCCCACCTCGTCGGGCAAGGTGCCGCCGTCCGAGAGCGCCGTGCGCATGCAACGGACCGCGCCTTCGCCGTCGTCCGGCGGGGCGGTGATGTGATACGCGTCGGCGGAGGTTCCGTAGCCGATGATCTCGGCGTAAATCTTTGCGTCCCGACGGCGGGCCGACTCGAGCGCTTCGAGCACCACCACGCCGGCGCCCTCGCCAAGGACGAACCCGTCGCGATCGAGATCGAACGGGCGCGAGGCCTGCCGGGGGGCGTCGTTGCGCGTGGACAGTGCGCGCGCCGCGGCGAACCCGGCGACGCCCAGCGGCGTGATCGCCGCTTCGGTGCCGCCGGCGATCATCACGTCGGCGTCGCCGCGTTGCACGAGGCGGAACGCGTCGCCGATGCAGTGATTACCCGTCGCGCAGGCGGTGACTGCGGCCGAGTTGGGACCCTTGGCGCCGAGTTGAATCGCCAGTTGACCCGACGCCATGTTGATGATGGTCATGGGAATGAAGAATGGAGAGATGCGGGTCGGCCCCTTGTCCCGCAAGACCTGGTGCCACTCCTCGATCGCTCGGAGCCCGCCGATGCCCGACCCGATGTAGACGCCCACCCGTTCGGCGTTTGCCGCGTCCACCCGAAGCCCGGCGTCAGCGACCGCCATGTGGCCGGCCGCGCAGGCGTAATGGATGAACGTATCCATCTTCTTGACGTCTTTTTTCTCCAGAAAGAGGCTGGGGTCGAAGCCCTTGACCTCACCCGCGATCGTCACGGGGAACCCCGACGCGTCAAACCGGGTGATCGGACCGATCCCGGAGCGGCCCGCGCAGAGCGCGGTCCACGTATCCTCGACCGTGAGGCCGAGGGGCGTCACCGCCCCCAGGCCGGTGACGACGACGCGGCGGATCATCGATCCCTTAGCGCCTGTCCATGAATGGCCATCTGCCGCGTTGTCAGTCGGCCCTGCGTGCTCACGTACGAACCAGTACGCTCCGCGCGCAAGGCCTCCTTCCGCCTTGCATCTGGCCATCCCTGAACAGGCGTCTTATGATGAGCGCCGGGAACCATAACTAGAGTTTCTCGTTGATGTAATCGACGGCCTGTTGGACGGTCACGATCTTTTCGGCGTCCTCGTCAGGAATCTCGATCCCAAACTCTTCTTCGAACGCCATGACCAACTCGACGGTGTCGAGCGAATCGGCGCCCAAGTCTTCCACAAAGTTGGCCTCAGGTGTGACATCTTCCTCGTCGACACCCAACTGTTCGGTGATGATTTTCTTGACGCGTTCGTCTGCTGCCATACCCTCTCGCACCTCCTCTTATCGTGTCGTGTATTCGTGGTGACCCGGTGGCCCGCTTTAGCCTCGACCGGGCCCAACCTCCCGAGCCGGTCTTATCCCATCCACATGCCGCCGTTGACGTGGATGACCTGTCCGGTGATGTACGCGGCGGCGTCCGAGGCCAAGAACGCCACGGCTTGCGCGATGTCGTCGGGCGTCCCGAGCCGACCCAGCGGGATCTGGTCCAGCAAGCGGGTTTGAACGTCCGCAGGCAATCGCTCGGTCATCGCCGTCTTGATGAAGCCGGGCGCGACCGCGTTGGCCGTCACGCCGCGGTTCGCGTACTCGCGCGCCACGCTCTTGGTGAACCCCAAGATCGCCGCCTTTGACGCGGCGTAATTGGCCTGCCCGCTGTTGCCCATCACGCCGACGATCGAGGCGATGCTGATGATGCGCCCGCTGCGCTGCTTGATCATTACCCCCAGCGCCGCTTTGCTGCAGTGAAAGGTGCCTTTGAGGTTCACCTCGATCACGCGGTCCCAATCCTCTTCCTTCATCCGGATCAGCAACCCGTCTCGGGTGATCCCCGCGTTGTTGACGAGGACGTCCAACCGCCCGAACTCGGCCATCACGCGCTCGATGCCCGCCGTCACCTCGTTCCCGCGCGCGACGTTCATGACCAGGCCCAGCGCCCGCCCCTCCACCGTCTTCGCGGCTTCCTCGACGACGGCGGCGTCCACGTCCGCCAGGACCACCGAGGCCCCGCAGCTGGCCAACGTGTGCGCGATTGCCAACCCGATGCCTTGCGCGGCGCCGGTCACTAAGGCGACCTTGCCGCGCAGCGCCTCCGCGCCGAGCGCGCTCACGGCACCACCTCTCTAGCGTGACGGACGAATGCTGCCTCCCGCGCCGAGGCGGTCTCGAGGGCGGCCCACGCGGCCTCGACCGTCGCGGGATCCTCGACGTTCAAGACCCGAGCCGTCCGGTCGATCTTTTTGACAAGCCCCGAGAGCACGCGCCCCGGTCCGACCTCGACAAAGGTGGACACGCCTTGCGCCAGCATCGTCCGAATCGAATCCTCCCAGAGCAGGGGCGACCAGAGTTGCCGCACCAACGAGGGGACGATCGCGTCGGCAGTGGTGAGCGGTGCGGCGTCCACGTTGGTGATCACCGGGACCGCGGGGGCGGACCACGACGCGCGCGCCAGATCGGCCTCCAGGCGCTCCGCCGCGTTCCGCATGAGGCGGCAGTGCGACGGCACGCTGACCGGCAAGGCGATGACGCGTTTGGCGCCCGCCGCGCGCGCCAGTTCGATCGCGTGCTCGACCGCCGTGCGTTCCCCGGCGATCACGACCTGCCCCGGCGCGTTGAAGTTGGCCGCATCGACCACGCCCGCCGACGAGGCGTCGCGGCAAATGGAGAGCACCGCGTCGCGATCCAGCCCCAACACGGCCGCCATCAATCCGGTGCCGGCCGGCACGGCCTCCTGCATGTAGCGTCCCCGCTGATGGACCAGCCGCACCGCCTGTGCGAACGGCACCGCGCCGGCGCACACCAGCGCCGTGTATTCGCCGAGACTATGCCCGGCGACGCACGTCGCCGCGACCGGGCGTCGCGTCAGGACCCGCCACGCGGCGACGCTCGCCGTGAGCAAGGCGGGCTGCGTCGTGGCGGTGAGGTTCAGCACATCTTCGGGGCCGTCGAACGACGGCCCCGCGATATCCCACCCGAGCGCCTCGGAGGCTTCGTCGTACGCCGCACGGGCCTCGGGAAAACGGTCGTACAAGGCCCGGCCCATTCCGACGGCTTGAGAACCTTGGCCGGGAAAGAGTAGCGCGATCTTGGAGGTGGATGTGGCGGTCATGACGAGGTGAATAGTGGCCCGATATTGCTGAAAAACGAAATCGTTGTCAAGCGAATTTCCGTCATGCGCGAGGGAGCCACGGACCTACCAGCGAACGAGGGCCGAGCCCCACGTCAAACCGGCGCCGAACGCGCTGAACACGAGCAGGTGCCCCGGGGTCACCCGGCCGTCGCGCACGGCCTCGTCGAGCGCGATCGGGATCGAGGCGGCCGACGTGTTGCCCACGCGGGCCAGGTTCATCACCACGCGGTCGGCGGGGAGTCCCAATCGCTGGGCCACGGCTTCGAGGATCCGTCGGTTGGCCTGGTGGGGAATCATCCAGTCGACGTCGGTGACGGCGAACCCGTTGGCTTTGAGCGCTTCCAGCGCGGTGTCTTCGAGGGCACGGACGGCGACTTTGAAGGTTTCGCTGCCTTTCATACGGATGAATTGCAGGCGCTGTTGGAGCATGGCGTCGGACGGGGGATGGCGGGACCCGCCGCCGGGGACGTGGATGAAATCCCACAGCGTGCCGTCCGCGTGGAGGTGCGTGGAGAGCACCCCGCGCTCGCCGGCCTCGGCGCGCACGATGACCGCGCCGGCGCCGTCTCCGAACAGAATGCACGTCCCACGATCGCTCCAGTCCACCACCCGGGACAGGACCTCGGCGCCGATGACAAGCACCGTGCGGACCGCGCCCGATTTCACGTACTGGTCGGCGACCGAGAGGCCGTACAGAAATCCGGTGCACGCGGCCGAGAGATCGAACGCGAACGCCTTCGTCGCGCCGAGTTGGGCCTGGACGAGGCAGGCGGTCGCGGGGAACAACATGTCGGGCGTGGCCGTGGCGACCAGGATCAGGTCTAGATCGGTCGGCCGGATCCCCGCCGCGTCCAAGGCGTGTCGCCCCGCGGCGACCGCGAGATCCGACGTGGCCTCGGCGGGCGCGGCGATCCGGCGTTCCCGAATGCCGGTGCGTTCGACGATCCAGTCATCGGAGGTCTCGACCATCCGTTCCAGTTCCAGGTTGGTCAGGACCCGTGCCGGGAGGTACGATCCCGTGCCGACGAGGCGGGAGCGGAGCATGCGCGTGTCAGTTCCCGGCGCCGAGGTGGAGTTCCACGTGGCGTTCGATGTCGTCGCGGATGTGGCGGTTGACGTCGTCGCGGACGAAGTCCCGCGCGACCCCGATGGCGTTCTTGATCGCTTTGGGCGACGAGCGGCCGTGGCAGATGATCGACACGCCGTTGATGCCGAGCAGGGGGGCGCCGCCGTATTCTGCGTAATCGACTCGCCGTTTAAACCGCCGGAATGCGGGTTTCAACAGCAGAAAGCCGAGGCGTCCGAACAGGGACGCGGTGATTTCGCGGCGCAGGACCTGCATGATGGCCTCCGCGAGTCCCTCGCTGATTTTCAACGCGACGTTGCCGATGAAACCGTCGCAGACGATGACGTCCGCGTCGCCGGTATAGACGTCGCGGCCTTCGACGTTGCCGATGAACTGGATCTGGGTTTGCTTGAGCAACTTGAACGTCTCTTTGGTCAGCTCGTTCCCCTTGGTGTCTTCCTCTCCGATGCTCAAGAGGCCCACTCGTGGTGTGGGCATCCCAAGCATGCGCTGGGCGTACACGTGTCCCATGATCGCGAACTGCACGAGGTGGTGGGGTTTGGAATCGACGTTGGCCCCGACGTCGAGGAGGACCGCGGCGCCCTTGAGCGTGGGAAGGATCGTGGCGATGGCGGGCCGCTCGACCCCCTGGAGGGTGCCCAGCAGGAAGAACGAGGTCGCCATCGAGGCTCCGGTGTGGCCCGCGCTGACGACCGCGGCCGCCTCGCCGGACTTGACTAATTCGGTGGCCCGCCAGATCGAGGAATCGCGACGGCGGCGGATCACGAAGGACGGACTCTCTTCCATCGCGACCACGCTCGGGGCGTGGAGGATCCGGACTCCGGGGGCCGAGGGGTGTTGGGCTAACTCGGAGCGAAGACGGGTCTCATCGCCGACCAGCACGAGGTCGATGCCCCCTTCCTGCGCGGCCAGCACGGCGCCCGCGACCACCGAGGCGGGCGCGTCATCGCCCCCCATCGCGTCCACGGCGATTGTCGTCACGGTCGCAGTGGAGGGCCCACCGGCGGAGCGCGTCGCCTCCTCACCCGAAAAGCGGGGTCCCACGCCGGGCAGGAGGGACTAGACCTCTTTGACCGCGATCACGTCCCGTCCGCGATACACCCCGCAGGAAGGGCACACGCGGTGCGGGAGTTTCGGTTCCCGGCACTGGGGGCAGGTGGTCAACGTCGGGGCGACCATGGCGTGATGGGCCCGACGTTTATCACGCCGGGCTCGCGAGATCTTGTGTTTTGGATTGGCCATCGTTCTATCCTTACTCGAGTGCGCCACGCTCCAAGCGCGGTGATTGAAACGACCTCAAACCGGGTAGTTGCTCCAGCTCACGCGTTGGAACGCCCGCGGAGTTTCCGCAACTCGTCCAGCCTCGGATCCGTGGCCGCGAGATCGCGACACCCGCACAGACTCTCGTTGCGGTTCTTCCCGCACGAGGGGCACAACCCAAGGCACCCTTCACGGCACAACGACCGCATCGCTATATTGAGAAGCAGTTGCTCTCGAACCAAATCGTCGAGATTGAGAACCGGGCCGGAATAAAATATGACGTCCAAGTCACCCCTTCCCAGCGAGCCCGGCTCGTCAGGCGACGTTTGTTTCGACAGCGGAACCGCATTGACCGCACACGGCGCTACGACGGTCAATGTCACCGGCGCCAAACATCGCCCGCACTCGACTTGGACACGCCCTTTGACCTCGCCCTGGATGAGATATCGATCACCTTCCGGCGTGATCGTGAGGTGGACGTCCACGGGTTCCAGAACGCGGACGCCTTCGCCCAAGGGCTCCAAGCGCCCGGGATCGTGCCGGTAGTCGAGGACTAATCCCTCGGCCGGGATGTCAGAGAGCCGTACCGCCATGATCGTGTTGGTAAAACCGAGTGACTATAAAGGGTCTCGTCGCGCTTTGTCAAGCTGAGGGCGGCTCACGGGCGTCGATAGCCTAGACGCCTTCGCGTCGGATCTCGGCCAGCTCGCGATCGACCTTGCGCTTGAGTTCGGGGTCGGCCCGAGGATCGGCGCGAAGCCGCTCATACTGGGTCACGGCTCGTGCGGGCTCGAGGCTGAGGCGGAAGTGGCGCCCCAGGTGATAGGCCTCCTGGGCTTCATCCCCTAACGCGGCGAAGGACTGGGCTAGGCGAAGGTGGATGGTGTGCTCGAGGGGGGCGCGCGCCGCCGCCTCCTGGAAGCGTTCGATCGCCTCGCTGTGGCGGCCAGCGTCTTGGGCGAGGATGCCGAGCACCACCGAAGGCAAGGCTTGACTGGGGTCGTCGGCGAGACTTTGCAGGGCTTCGTCGCGGGCCTCGGCCTGTTGTTGGATCTTGAGCAACGCCAGGGACAGGTCCGCGCGGGCCCTGGCGTGGTGCGGCTCCTCAGCCAAGACCGCGCGGTACGCTTCGATCGCGGCGTCCACGCGGTCCTGCTTGAGCCAAGCCACTGCCCGGAGGTAGCGCTCGCGGTTCGTTGCGGGAGCGCCTTCGGGGACGGATCCGAGGCTGGCGCGAACCCGCCCCCAGTCGAACGCCCTCACGGCGTTGCCGGGTGCCTGGATGTCGCGTTCTCCAATCATGGTCTCGACCACTCGCAAGCGGTCGTCCACGCCAGGATGTGTGGTGAAGTAGGCGGGAACGAGCGGCGGGTTGAAGCGCTCGTAGACCAGCAGCGTCTTGAAAAAGCGCGCAAGCCCGGCGGGGTTGTATCCCGCTTTCCGGAGATACATGACGGCGGAGGCGTCGGCCTCGGCTTCGTTCTCGCGGCTGTAGGCGAGCTGCAAGTGGTACTCCGCGCCGAGGGGGAACGCGAGAGCCGCAGGGTGTCCCTTCGAGAGCAGCAGCGCCGCGAGCGTGGCCAGGTTCAACGCCATGATTTGCTTGCGGTCCTGGAAAAAATGATTGTGCGCGACGTGTCCGATCTCGTGCGCCAACACGCCCGCGAGTTCCTCGTCATCCCCCAACTTGGTCAGCAGTCCGGTGAAGACGAAAATGTAGCCACCCGGGATGGCGAAGGCGTTGGGCTGCGGTTCGTCGACGACGAAGAAGTGAACGGCGCTCGGATCGAGGCCGATCGCCTGGGCGAGGCGTTGCCCGGTTTGCTGGACGGGGGCCGTCACGTCCGGATCGAGGACAAACCGATACGCCTGGAGGGCTTCCGCCACGAACGCCCGCCCGTATGTCTTAGAAATAGAAGACGAGGAGGTGTCGTCGGGAGGCCGCGAAGCGCTCGGTCCCGCGCATCCCGTGAGCAGGACGACGAACAAGGGACCAGCGAGGAGCGAAGCGGCCCACGCAAAGGATCTGGTCACACGACGTGGGCTGGGGGGACGAGGCACAGCGCCAGCGTACCAAAATCGGCGTCGTCCCGCTAGGCGGCCGTTACTTACGCTTGTGCCGCATCTTCTTGCGCAGCTTGCTGTACTTGTGCTTGCGCATCTTCTTGCGGCGCTTCTTGATGACTCTCGACATGCAACTCCCAACGTGATGTGACCGAAGACGGGCATTGTACGGTGTCCGTCGTCCGAAAGCAAGCCCGCCTTGGTGGTTGACGAAGCGCGGGTCCGGGACAGGCCGCGTCGCTTGACCGCATGGTCCCGTGTCCCTATAATGCGCCGCATGCCGCTCGCAACCCTCCCGCGTCTCGTGGTGCTGACCGTCTGCCTTGCGGCGTGTGCCGGCGCCCCGAAGCTTTCGGACGACGCGAGATCGGTGTTCCGCGTTGAGGGGTTGGTGGCGTCGCTCGCGCGGGCGTACCAAGAGAAGGCTGCTCAGGACCTCTTTGCGGGCATGGCCCCGACTCTGCGCGATCGCGAGACGTTGCGCAAGACCGTCGAGGACGCCTTCGCGCGCTACGACCAGATCGAGCTCACCTTGTCGGTCGATCGGGTCCATCTGGAGGGAAAGACCGTCACGGTGTTCCTCCACTGGGACGGCCGGTGGCGGCAGTCGGCGCACGAACCGATCATCCGCCAGGGAACGGCCCGATTCCTGGTCGAGGACGGCGAGCCCCCCCTTCTCACCGATGTGGTTGGTGAGAATCCGTTTGTGCCCACCCCCGATGTCGGGTCCCCCTCGTAATCATCCCCGCTGCTGCCGTGTTTGACGCGTCCCGCGATATCCTGATCGTCGGCGGAGGCGTGGCCGGCTTGCGGGCCGCGCTGGAGGCTGCGCGCTTCTCCCGCGTCGTCCTCCTGAATAAGGAGCGCGGGAACAAGAGCAACAGCGCATATGCTCAGGGTGGGATCGCCGTGGCGCTCGGCAGGCGGGAGGATCGGGAGGCTCATATTGCGGACACCCTCCGGGCCGGGCGCGGGCTCTGCCGAACGGAAGCCGTTCGGATCCTGGTCGATGAAGGGCCGCGGCGGGTCCGTGAACTGATCCGCTGGGGCGCGGAATTCGATCGCTCGGGGCGAGGTTTCGCGCGCGCACACGAAGGCGCCCACACCCGGCGCCGTATTCTGCGGGCGCGTGGCGACGGCATCGGCGCCGAACTGACGTCCACCCTCCTACGTGCTGTGCAGGCCCACCCCCGTATCGCGGTGGTGCACGGCCGCTTCACGGCGGACCTGTTGGTGGAGCGTGAGCGTTGTGTCGGGGTGTGGGTGCTGGACCGAGGAGGTCGTCGACGGGCGCATCCGGCCGCGGCGGTGATCCTGGCTACCGGAGGCATCGGGCAGGTTTATTTGAGGACCACCAACCCGGCGGTCGCGACCGGCGACGGGATCGCGATGGCGTTTCGCGCCGGTGCCGTGTTGGAGGATCTGGAATTTGTCCAATTTCACCCCACCGCCCTTGCCGTCGTCGGGGCTCCGACGTTTCTGTTGTCGGAGGCGATGCGGGGAGAGGGGGCGGTCCTGCGGAATGTGAAGGGGGAGGCCTTCATGGCGCGGTACGACCGGCGACGGGAACTGGCCCCGCGTGACGTGGTGGCGCGAGCGATTTGGGAAGAGATGGCGTTGTCGGGATCGGATCACGTTCTGCTCGATGTCACGGCGCTCCCGCGCCCGTGGTTACGAGAACGGTTTCCCCTGATCGCACGGACGTGTGCTCGTTACGGGATTGACATTGCCGCCACGCCGATTCCCGTGGCGCCGGCCGCGCATTTCATGATCGGTGGGATCAAAACCGACGAGTTCGGGGCGACGAGCCTTCCGGGTCTGTACGCCGTGGGGGAAACCGCGTGCACCGGAGTTCATGGAGCCAATCGGCTGGCGAGCAATTCGCTCCTGGAAGGGGTGGTGTTTGGCGCGCGGACCGGTCGCGCCGCGGCCCGGTACGCCAGGACCCGCGGGTTCCTCGATCCGCCGTCGCGGCTCCGCGACGGTGTGCCAACCAGGCAAGATCCGCGACAACTCGCCGAAACTCGAGGGGACGTGCGCCGGCTGATGTGGGAGGGGGTCGGCATCATCCGCTCGGCGACGTCTCTGGAACGGACGCTCGACGGGCTGCGGCGGCACGACTGGTTACGCGAGGCGGCGTGTGCCGATCGGGAGGGGGCGGAAGTGCAGAACCTCCATCTGGTGGCGACCCTGATCGCTCAAGCCGCTCTGCGGCGGCGCGGCAGTCTCGGGTGTCACTTCCGGAGTGATTGTCTCGTAAAGGGGCGAGGCTGGCGGCGCCACATGAGCGTGGCGCGATCCGACTGAGCGGCGGCGGACTAACGGGCCGAGGGGGGCGTGTTGGTGAACAGGACCGCGTTGCCCGATCTGACGGTGTAAATCGCTTTGTCCGCCTTGGGCGCCGTGCCGAGGTAGCGTTTGTGAAGCATCATCACGCGCTTGACGTAATCCTTGGTCGCGGGGATTGGCGGAATCCCTCCGTGTCGGTCGACGTTTTGTTCCCCGGCGTGATACGCGGCCACGGCGAGCGGGACACTGCCCTCGAAGCGATCGAGCAAGTAGCGTAGGTGTTGCACGCCTCCTCTGATGTTTTCTTCGGGATCAAACGGGTTTTTCACATCGAGGTCTCTCGCTGTGCCGGGCATGAGCTGCATCAACCCCAAAGCTCCAGCCGGCGAGATCGCCGTCGGATTGTAATCGGACTCGGCCTTCACGACCGCCCGGATCAACGCGGGGTCGATCCGGTGTTCCTGTGCGGCGGCGTCGATCAGCTGGAAAAAGCGGCTTCGCTCGTATCTTGAAAGAGGTCTGAGCTTGGAAAACGGCACGTCAGGAGAGATGGAGAACGGGCGGTACCGTGTATCGACCGGCACGTTGGAAAAAGACACCGTTCCATCCTGGGCGGTGAACTGAAAAATTTCCGCGTAGCCCCGGCTCGAAAGGATCGTGAGAAGGAGACCGAGGATCAGAAGGGGCTTCATCAAACCGGTAGGCCGCATCGGCATGTCCTCGACGGTATCACCGGGTAAGACACGTGTCAACGAGGAAGAATTTCATGGGAACCATAACTTGACATTGTTTCGATCATATTATATGATCCAAAAAATGTTAGATAATATGAATTCTTGAACCGTAAAGGAGAATCGTGTGCGCTGGGAGCCGTTTAAGGATTTGCTGTCCCTACAGGATCGGATGAATCGGTTGTTCGAGGAGACGCTGGCTCGAGGAACTGTCCGGGAAGAAGCGACCTCCGGGCAGTGGAGTCCCGCGGTCGATATCTTGGAAGCGGAAGGGGACATCATCCTCAAAGCCGAGCTGCCCGGGGTCGATCTCAATGCCATTGACATCCAAATCAGGGACAATGTGCTGACCTTGCGAGGGGAGCGCACGTTTGAAGACGAGGTCAAGAAAGAGCACTACTACCGCATCGAGCGCTCGTACGGCAGTTTCACGAGGTCGTTCACCCTTCCCAGCACGATCGATCAGGCCCGCGTGCAGGCACAGCTCCGAGACGGGATTTTGGAAGTGAAGCTGCCCAAGCGCGACTCGGCTCTTCCTCGCTCGATCACCGTTGAGGTAACGTGATGGCGGGGGGCGACGCGACCGGGAAGCAGCATTCGTCCGTCACGCTAGACGGGAAGCAGCATTCGTCCGTCACACTAGACCGTGCGATCTACCACATCAGCGCGGTGGCGGAGATGACGGCTCTCCATCCCCAGACCCTTCGCATGTACGAGCGGGAAGGGTTGGTCAAGCCGTCCAGGAGTCGCGGGAATACCCGCCTGTATTCCGAGCGTGATGTGGAGCGGGTACGGCTGATTGTGCATCTCACGCGAGAGGAGGGCGTCAATCTGGCCGGAGTCGCCAAGATCTTGGAGCTCCAGGAGGGGATTCGCGGGGTCGAGACCGCGATCCAGGGGTGGATGCAGCAATGGCACGAGCGGATCGAACGAGAGTTGTCGTCGCGCCACGAAGCTTTGCAACCGCCGCGTGACGAGTCCCGGAAACCGATCAAAGTGGCTGTCCGGCGTGGGTAGTGCGCAACGAGCAATGACGAGATGAAATGACGAGATGAGAGGAGAAGAGACGACATGAGAATCGACCGGCTCACGGTGAAGGCCCAGGAAGCGCTCCAGGCCGCCCAGCGCGAAGCGGAGAAGCGAGGCCATCAACAGCTCGACGCGGAGCACCTGGCCTGGGCGCTCGTGCGCCAGGATGACGGGGTCGTGCCGCCGCTGTTGAAAAAAGTTGGCGTCGATGTGTCCGCCCTGGGGCTCGATCTGGAGCACGCCCTGGAACGGTTGCCGAAGGTGAGCGGGGGGGCCGGCCAGGTCTACGCGGCGCCTCGTCTTCAAGAGGTGCTCACGAAAGGCGAGCAGGAAGCCGAACGATTAAAGGACGACTATATCAGCACCGAACACCTGCTGATCGGGTTGATCGACGCGGGAGGAGCGGTCGGGACGCTGCTCAAACAATCGGGCCTGACGCGGGACCGTCTCTTGGCCGCGATGACCGAGATTCGGGGCACCCAGCGCGTGACCGACCAGAACCCCGAGGAGAAGTACCAGGCGCTGACCCGCTATAGCCGCGACCTGACCGACCTCGCGCGCAAGGGCAAGCTGGATCCGGTGATCGGGCGTGATGAGGAGATTCGTCGCGTCATTCAAGTCCTCTCGCGGAGGAGCAAGAACAACCCGGTGCTGATCGGCGAACCCGGCGTGGGCAAGACCGCTATTGCGGAAGGGCTGGCCCAGCGCATCGCGCATGGCGATGTGCCCGAGGGCTTAAAGAGCAAGAAGGTCATGAGCCTGGATATGGGGGCGCTCATCGCGGGGGCGAAATTTCGGGGTGAGTTCGAGGACCGGCTGAAGGCCGTGCTCAAGGAGGTCACCGCGGCCGAAGGCGAGATCATCTTGTTCATCGACGAGCTGCACACGCTGGTGGGGGCGGGGGCGGCCGAGGGCGCGATGGACGCTTCGAATATGCTCAAGCCCGCCCTGGCGCGTGGCGAGTTGCGCTGTATCGGGGCGACCACGCTGGACGAATACCGCAAGCACATCGAGAAGGACGCCGCGCTGGAGCGGCGTTTCCAGCCCGTAGTGGTTGCCGAGCCGACCGTCGACACGACCATCTCGATTCTGCGCGGGCTCAAGGGACGCTACGAGCTTCACCACGGGGTCCGCATTCGCGACGCCGCGTTGGTGTCGGCCGCGATGCTTTCGCATCGGTACATCACCGACCGCTTTCTGCCCGACAAGGCGATCGACTTGATCGATGAGGCGGCATCCCGACTCCGGATCGAAATCGACAGTCTGCCGACCGAGCTCGACGAGGTGGAGCGGAAGATCCGGCAGCTCGAAATCGAGCGCGAGGCGGTCAAAAAGGAGCGGGACGACGCGTCTCGCGAGCGCCTCGAACGGATCGAGCGCGACGTGGCCGAGTTGAGCGAGGAGAAACGACGCCTCACTGCGCAGTGGCAGAGCGAGAAGGCCGCCATCGGCACGCTCCGGAGCCTCAAGGCCGAGGTCGAGAAGGCCACCGAGGAGGCCGAGCGCGCGGAGCGGGCCGGCGACCTGGGGCGCGCCTCCGAGCTGCGCTACGGCACATTGATCGACCTCAACAAGCGGCTCGAGGCCGAACAGCAGCGGCTCAACGACGTGCATGCCACCACGCGGCTGCTCAAAGAAGAAGTCGACGAGGAGGACATTGCGGAGATTGTGGCGAAGTGGACGGGCATTCCGGTCACGCGCCTGCTGGAAGGCGAGATCCAGAAGCTGGTCCACATGGAGGACCGGTTGCGCGAGCGCGTCATCGGCCAGGAAGAAGCGGTGGTTGCGGTCTCCAACGCCATTCGGAGAGCTCGATCCGGAATCGCCGATCCGAACCGGCCCATGGGGTCGTTCATCTTCCTGGGGCCGACCGGTGTCGGCAAGACCGAGCTGGCGAAGACCGTGGCGCAGTTTCTGTTTGATCAGGAGCAGGCGCTGATCCGCATCGATATGTCGGAGTACATGGAGAAGCACGCCGTCTCGCGTCTGGTCGGCGCGCCTCCGGGTTATGTCGGCTACGAAGAAGGCGGGCAGCTCACCGAGGCCGTCCGTCGCCGGCCCTACGCGGTGTTGCTCTTCGACGAAATCGAAAAAGCCCACTCCGACGTCTTCAACATCCTGTTGCAGCTCCTGGACGACGGGCGGTTGACGGACGGCCAGGGACGAACGGTCGACTTCAAGAACACGGTCGTGATCATGACGTCCAACGCCGGCAGCCAATACATCCAAGACCTGGCGCACGACGAAGCCCAGATGAAACAGCAGGTCCTGGCCGCGCTCCGCGCCCAGTTCCGGCCGGAGTTCTTAAATCGCGTGGACGACATCATCATCTTCCATCCGTTGGCGGCCGAGCAGTTGGGGAAGATCGTCGATGTCCAGTTGCAGGCGGTGGCGAAGCGCTTGGAAGACCGCCACCTCCGCCTCGAATTGTCGGACCGCGCGAAAGCCTACCTCGCGGCCGAGGGCTACGACCCGGTCTACGGCGCGCGGCCGCTCAAGCGAGTGATCCAGCGCGACGTTCTCAATCCGCTCTCACTCAAGCTCTTGCAGGGCGGGTTCCGGGAGGGCGATCTGATTCGCGTGGACGTCCGGGACGGGGTGTTGGTATTCGAGAAAGCCGCGGTCGCGCAGCCGGCGACGTAAACGCGGGGTCCGCCGCCGTCTGGCCGATATAGAGCGAGGGTGATCCGAGTGCTCGGGTCACCCTCGTTGTTTTTCTCCATCCCCCTCTGCAAAAGGGGGATGGAGGGATTCTCTGGTCGACTAGAAGCGGTACGAGATCTGAACGCCGACCGAGTGCTGATCCATCGCGATCTTGGCGCCGCTGTCGGTTCCGGCCAGGGTTTGGAAGGGCGCCGGGATATCGCTCTTGCCGGTCAGCTCGTTCTTGAGGGCCTTCTTGTATGCTCCCGACATTTCCCAGTGATCACCGAACCGGTACGTGGCCCCGAGCGTGAGGTGATCCTCGACCACCGCCGGGAACGCGAGGTTGTTGAAGACGTCGGCCTCGTCGATCGGCGCTTTGGCGTGGTTGAAGCCCGCACGCACAGCGAACGCGTCCGTCACCTGATACTGAGTCCCTACCGCAAACACCCATTGGTTGTCCCAGCCGAACGGTAATGTGATTGAGTCAATAGGCGTTGCGCCGTTGAGGGTAAACGCTCCTTTGAGTTTCACCGAATCGTGGGTCGCTTCCCAGTTGATCCACTTCACGTCGAACGCCACCAGCCAGCGGTCCATGGGTCGCGCGGCCACGCCTAGCGCCCACTGCTGGGGATAGTTGAGGTCTAGATCGTACCGCCCGGCCGCAGCGTTGGTGGCCGTCCCGTTGGACT
>Ga0180094_1000092_pt1 | contig 21620 bp, 19 predicted proteins | sample EasRivT47_16_1Da_FD_121786 | JGI IMG/M metagenome (GOLD analysis project Ga0180094, IMG submission 121786) | Soil microbial communities from meander-bound floodplain in the East River, Colorado, USA - East River metaG ERMLIBT47_16_1Da | ecosystem: Environmental > Terrestrial > Soil > Floodplain ... | reverse complement strand
TCTTTTCGTGCCAAAACGCCTGGCTCAGGCGGTCGCGCGGCCCGAGTTCCATGGCCTTGTTGCGCGGCACGGGCTCGGCGGGCCCGAGGCCGTAGTCCTGCAGATAACGGTAGCCGTCCTTGTTGAGCAGGAAGCCGCCTTCGCCGCGGCACGCCTCGGTGAAAAGCAACCCGGTGCGCGGCATGCAGGTGGGGTGGTATTGCATGAACTCCATATCGCGCAGCGGCACGCCGTGGCGATAGGCCAGCGCCATGCCGTCGCCGGTGACGATGCCTCCGTTGGTGTTCTCGCGGAACACGCGTCCCGCGCCACCGGTTGCGATGATCACCGCCCGGGCCTGGATCAGCCGGAACTCGCCGCTAGCTATTTCTATCGTCACCACGCCCTGCGCGCGGCCGTCTTCGACCACCAGGTCGACGCAGAAGTGCTCGTCGAAACGCTTGATCGAGGGATACTTGATCGAGGTCTGGAACAGCGTGTGCAGCATGTGGAAGCCGGTCTTGTCGGCGGCGAACCAGGTGCGCTCGATCTTCATGCCCCCGAAGGCGCGCACGTTGGCGTGTCCATCGCCCCTGCGGCTCCACGGGCAGCCCCAGTGCTCCATCTGCACCATCTCTTCGTGCGCGTGAGCCACGAAGTACTCGACCACGTCTTGTTCGCACAGCCAGTCGCCGCCAGAAACGGTGTCGTTGAAATGATGGTCCAGGCTGTCGTGCGGTTGGGTGACCGCGGCCGCGCCGCCTTCGGCTGCCACGGTGTGGCTGCGCATCGGGTAGACCTTTGAAACGAGCGCGACCGTGAGAGACGGATCCGCTTCAGCCACTGCGATGGCCGCGCGCAGCCCCGCGCCGCCACCACCGACGATGACCACGTCCGCCTCAAAGACTTCCAGCATCGCTCGTTCCTTGCTCGCCCGCGGCCGATCGACTGCTGGGCTGCCGAATGCAACCGTCAGCGAATCAGGACCAGTTTCTGATACAGGCCGCCGAAAAAAGTCTCCTTGTGCATCGATGCGGGCGTGAATGCGTCGGGCAGAAAATGCTCGATCTCATGGCACCACAGGTCGATCGCATACGGCTCGAGTCTGCGGAATACCGCCCGCATCAACGGACGCATCGGGTGCAAGCGTGCCGGGCGGTGGTAGTCGACGATCACGACCTTGCCGCCAGGCCTGACCACGCGCATCGCCTCGGCGAGCGTGGCGCGGCGCACTGGCTCGGGCTGCTCGTGCAACAGAAAAAACAGCAACACCTGATCGAAGCTCGCGTCGGCCGTCGCCAGCGACGACGAATCCCCTTGCAGGACCATGACGCGCTCGTCCGCCGGCAGTTTCGCGAGCAGGTTCTTCAGTTGGATCGGCAGGATATCGACCACTTGCAGGCGAGCATTGGAGGCGAGCGCCGCACGCAGGCGCAGCGTCAGGTCGCCGTAGACACACGCGACCTGCAGCGTACGGCCATGTACCGGAGCGCCGAGTTCGGCCAGTGCCCGGTCGCGCAAACGGCCGTAGTTGCCGAACAGGATCAGGTTGACGAGCCACTCGCGTTCGAACAAGTGCACGGCACGCGGGTGCAGATACGCCCACCAGTACACCGTCTCCAGATAGCGCGGAATCGGCAGACCGTGCGGCACGCGCAACTCCGGGCGGTCGTAGGTCGCTTCGGCGGTGATCGGGACGGGTGGTGTCATGCGTCAGGGTTCTTCTATGTCCTGGACAATATATCGAATATCGCGGGTTGGCGTGGCTGTCAGACGAGTTGCTGAAGGGCGGTCTGCAGGCGAAATTCGCGCCTTCCCTTTGCTCTGACGACGCGCGGCGCTAGTAAAGCCTGATGCGCATTGAGAATTTCGTAATCAGGCTCCCGCTACCACTTCAGCGTACGCTAGGTGTGGTTGTCTTTTCCGATTATCTTGCGCCCTGGAGGAAGCCCATGCGAACGGACCTGCCACAATCGGTTCTCGATGCGGCCGACATAATCGCGGTGACGCAACTCGTACTTATTGAACGCGAGAGCCGCGACCTTGGGCGGTGGGATCAGATGCGCGATTGTTTCCATGCCGACTCGCTGGTGCGTGTGAGCTGGTTCACTGGCACTGGCCACGATTTCGTCAGCGGCTCGATCGACATGGCGCGCCGCAACGTTCTCGCCAAGCATCGGCTCGGACCCATCCTGGTTCGTCTTGCAGGTGATCGGGCCGTCGCGAGCCTGTCCGCGATCATCGACATTCCTGCGACGTTGTCCGGCGTCGAGGTGCAGCTCTCGAGCCACGCACGGTTCCTGTATCGCGTCGAACGCCGCGCTGAGCGGTGGCGGATTCTGAGTTTCGACGCGATCTACATGCGCGACGAGTTCACGACGGCGATTCCCGGCCTTTCGCTGCCGATAACGCCGGCGGATGTGGCCGGATTCCGTCCGTCGTATCGAATGCTGTCGTACTTGCTGACAAGCCAGGGCTACGACGTCAATTCCAACCTTCCCGGCGAGGACAGACCCGAGACCACCGCTGCACTCAACCGGGAGCTATACGGCTGGGCCGGTATACACCTGTAAGCGCGCTCGATTCGTGCGGTCGGCGAGTTACCGCAATTGTTTGGGCATCGACATGAGCAGTGAGGCATGAGCAGTGATTAAGAAGCGGGGCGCCGAAATCGTCTCCAACTTGCGCGGCATCAGCCAACTGGCCGTCGCAGCGGTGGTGGGAGTCACGGACATCGTGGAGGATATGCATTGCAGTATCGTTCGCCTCTCACCCATCGCTGGCAAATCGGCCGCGGGCACTGCGCGCGGCATCTCCGGCCTGGTCTACCGAAGCATTCGCAGAGTGACGCATGTGGTCGGCGTCGGGCTCGATACGGTGTTGACGGAAGTAGCCCCGCTGTTCGGCGGCGCAGCTGCCCCCTCGTCGCCACGGCGTGAAGCGGTGTTGGCCGCGCTCAATGGCGTATTGGGGGACTATCTTGCCGCCACCAATAACCCGCTGGCGATTGCCATGTGCTTGCGCAAGAACGGACAGCCTCTGGTATTGGAGCGCCAGGCGCTTGCATCCGCCGTCACACGCGCCGACCGCAAACTGCTTGTCCTGGCGCATGGGCTGTGCATGACTGACATGGAGTGGAACCGTCAGGGAGACAATCACGCGTCTTCACTCGCACGAGACCTCGGATACACGCCGATCTACCTGCGATACAACAGCGGCCGTCACGTCTCCACGAACGGGCGGGAGTTTGCCGATGCGATGGAACGACTGCTTCGGGCGTGGCCCGTGCCGGTGGAGGAGTTGGTCATCGTCGGCCACAGCATGGGTGGCTTGATCTCGCGCAGCGCCTGCCATTACGCGGCGCGTGCGCGCCATCGGTGGCTACGTCTCCTCAAGAAGCTCATTTTTCTCGGCACGCCGCACCATGGGGCACCGCTGGAGAGGGCCGGTAACTGGGTGGAAATTCTCATGGGCATCAGCCCTTATACGGCTCCATTGGCGAGGTTGGGCAGGATCCGGAGCGCGGGAGTCAAGGACCTCCGTTACGGCAACATACTGGACGAGGACTGGGAAGGGCAACGCGGCAATCATGCTCATGATCCGAGAAGGTTCGTGCCGCTTCCCGCCGAAGCGCAATGCTTTGCGATCGCGGCGACCAGACGGGCAAAGTCAGCCGGCCCGAGCAAGCGACTGCCGGGAGACGGTCTGGTGCCTGTCAAGAGCGCGCTCGGCCAACACGAGAATCCCGCGCTGGCTCTGCCGATTCCCAAGTCTCGCCAATTTACAGTCTATGGATTGAATCACTTCGGTCTGCGCACCAGCCGCGAGGTCTACGATCGAATCAGGCTGTGGTTGTCTGAAACCGATTGACCGCGCGAATCGCGACGCCGACTTGCAAGTACGTCGCATCTCCAGGATGGACCCCGGCTTCCGCAAGCGCATTGCGTTCTCCATGTTCCTTGTCAGCGCCATTTGCTATGGTTGCGTCACCACTGCGGCGTCACCAAAGGACCGCCGCGCAAGATCAACCACGGACAGGAGCACCAAACATGTTGCGCCACACCAAAGTGGGCGTTGCGCTCACCATTTTTTCGCTGTCGCTGACGGCCGCACACGTGGATATCGCGGCGGCCGCCACGCCTGAAGAACAACTGCTCGATACCGTCAAGAATGGGCCGTACGCAAAGCTCGGCCCGTGGCTCGCGAATCTCCACGAGGAGTACGCGGGCTCGAATGCGAAAAAGGGCTTCCAGACGCGCAACCCGGTGCTCAAAGTGCGTGGCGGGAAAGTGGGCGTTGAGGCCTATGCGAACGACCCGGTCAGCCTGCGCGCCAGCCTCACTGCGCTCGGCGCGACGAGCATCACGTCGAATGGACCGCTCGTATCGGCGCAGGTCCCGGTGAGGGCGCTCGGTGAGCTGGCGGCCCTCGATTCGCTCAAGTTCGCGGGCCCGGTCCTGGCGATGACGCAGTTTGCCTCGCAGGGCGACGTCGTGAGCCAGGGGGATGCAAGCATGCGTTCGGACGATGCCCGCACCGCTTCCGGCTTCGACGGCGCCGGTATCACGGTGGGCGTGATATCGGACAGCTACGAGTGCAATCCGCCGGCGTTCGTTCCCGGCGCACCGACCTCGACGGCCGCGCAGGACGTGGCGTCCCAGGATGTGCCGCCCAACGTCAACGTGCTCGACAACGGGGCATGCCCTGGCACCGATGAAGGTCGCGGCATGGCGCAGCTGGTGCACGATGTGGCGCCCGGCGCGGCAATCGCATTTCACACCGCGTTCAACAGCCTGCTGGACTTTGCCCTGGGGATCCTCGAGCTCGAGTCGGCCGGCTCGGACGTGATCGTCGATGACGTCATCTACTTCGCCGAGAACATGTTCTCCGACGGCATCGTCGCGCAAGCTGCGGACCTGGCGGTCGAGAGCGGTGCGGCGTATTTCTCATCGGCCGGCAACCAGGCGCGCAAGTCCTACGAATCCGCGTACCGCGAAGTGCTCGTGCCAATCAATGGCGGCATCAATCTCAACGGCAACGGAGCGCCCTTCGTCCTGCGCCGCCATGATTTCGATCCGTCTTCGGCCGCCGATACGCTGCAGAAGATCCACGTGACGCAGGCCGGCGGACAGGGCGTTATCGTCTTCAGTTTTCAGTGGGACCAGCCGTTCCTTTCATCCACGACCTTCGCGCATCTGACCGATCCGACGTCCACGTCGCAGCCGCGCGGTGCCACGGGTGACCTCGACATGCTGATCTACGACGACAAGGGAATCCTCGTGCGGTTGTGTCCCCCGGGACTCTCCGTCGGCATCACCTGCCAGCTCACCGGCCAGCGCAACATCGGCGGAGACGCCGTCGATATCGCCGCGCTCGTCGTCACCGGCCCAAAGAGCAAGTCGGGCGATTTCTTCGTGACCTTCGTGCGCGCGGGAGGCACGGCGCCGGCGCACGTCAAGTATGTTGCGTTCGAGTTTGCGGGGCTGCTCGACGTGCTCGAGCATGATACGCAGAGCGGCACCGCCTTCGGACACTCGAACGCGCGCGACGCCGAAGCGGTGGGCGCGAGCTCGTGGTACCTGAGTGCGGAATTCGACGCCTATTTCTCGGGTCTCGTTCAGGACACGGCGGGTGCCTGCGTGCCTGCCTGCCTCAACGACTTTTCATCGGCCGGTGGCGTCCCGATCTACCTGACCAAGTATGGAGAATTTCTGGGAGCGCCCGACGTGCGCAAAACTCCGGGCGTGACGGGTCCGGATGGGGGGAACACGACGTTTTTCTTCGCGGATTCCTCGTTCGACGATGACGACGGTGACGGATGCAACAGTCCGACCAGCGTCTTCATCACGCCGTGTCTCGACAACGCCGCGGACGAGCTGCCGAACTTCTTTGGCACGTCGGCCTCGGCTCCGCACGTTGCGGGTGTCGCGGCACTGATGCTCGACAAGAACGCCGGACTCGAGCCACAGGAAATCTACGACATTCTGCGCGCGACGGCGGACGACATGACGAAGCGCGAGGTCCTCGTGATTCCCGGTCCGGGCAATTCGATCTTCTCGCCGCTGCCGGCGGGATATGACTTCGATTCGGGGCACGGTCACGTCGATGCCGCAGCCGCGGTGGCTGCGACTCCGCCCTGAAGCTCGTCACATAGGCTCGTCGGTAGGGCACGGTTGGCTCAGTCGGGGCGGACGCGTGCTCGCGTCCGCCCCAGTACGTGCGTACCATCGTCGAGATGTTGCCGACACTCGACGACATTCAAGAGGCCCGCCGCAGCATCGTCGCCTGCGCCATTCGCACGCCACTGGTGCGGCTCAACCTGTTCGACGCGTCGGCAGAGATTTATCTCAAGCTCGAGAATCTTCAACCGATCGGGTCGTTCAAGATCCGGGGCGCGACAAACGCGCTGGCGCACATTCCCACGGAGCAGCTGAATCGCGGAGTGCTCACGGCGTCAGCGGGCAATATGGCGCAAGGGGTCGCATGGCGCGCACGTGAACTGGGCATCCCATGCACCGTCGTCGCTCCGGACAGCGCGCCGGAGACAAAAATCAAGGCCATCGAGCGGCTTGGCGGGCGCGTGATCAAAGTCCCCTTCGAGCGCTGGTGGCAGACGTTTCAGGAGCGCGCGTACCCTGGCGTGGATGCGATGTTCATCCACGCATTTGACGATCCCTACGTGATGGCGGGCAACGGGACCATTGCGCTGGAAATTCTGGAGGACCTGCCCGAGGTTGATGCAATCGTGATCCCGTGGGGCGGGGGAGGGCTGACGTGTGGAATTGCAACCGCGGTACGGGCGATGCGACCCGCTTGCCGGCTGTTCGCCGCCGAAGTCGCGACGGCCGCGCCGCTCGCCGCGTCACTCGCCGCGGGAGCACCGCAGGTGATTGATTACAAGCCTTCGTTCGTCGACGGCATCGGCAGCAAGACCGTCTTTCCACAGATGTTCGAAAGCGCGCAAGCGCTGATCGACGGTGCGCTGGTCGCGAGCGTTGACGAGGTCGCCGCGGCATTGCGTCTGATGGCCGAGCGCAACCACATCATCGCCGAGGGCGCGGGCGCATGCCCGGTGGCGTGCGCGCTCTCGGGCAAGGCGGGGAGCGGCAAAGTCGTGTGCGTGGTGTCAGGCGGCAACATTGACTCGAGCAAACTATGCGCCGTGCTGGGCGGAATCGCGAAGGAAAGCGCTGCACGATAAGCGCGGCCGGGCTACATGCAACCAGAAGGTTGCATCACAAGCTTGAGCGGCTTAATATGCAGCCAAGAGGTTGCATATGAACTCATCCACAGATCGCATTGAAAGAAAGATCCTGCTCAAGGCGCCGCGCTCGCAGGTCTGGCGCGCCCTGTCGAACGCCGAGGAGTTCGGCGGCTGGTTCGGGGTGGCTCTCAAGGGAAAAGCCTTCGCGGCCGGCAAGCGTGTGCAGGGGCAGATCACCTATCCCGGGTACGAGCATGTCGTCTTCGACGTGCTGATCGAGCGCATGGAGCCGGAGCGATTGTTGTCCTGGCGCTGGCATCCTGCCGCCGTTGAGCCCTCCGTCGACTATTCGCAGGAGCCGACCACACTGGTCGTATTCGAGTTGAAGGAAGTCGACGGGGGCACACTGCTTAGCGTCGTCGAATCCGGCTTTGACAACGTCCCGGCGGCGCGTCGTCTGGAGGCGTTTCGAATGAACAGCGGGGGCTGGGACGAACAAATGCAGAACATCGAAAAACATGTCGCCACGCCGTAACGGTTCCGCAAGGAAAACGCCGCTGAAGGACGCTGCGGTGCGGAGTTCTGCGCCGATTTTCGCGGCGCTGGGCGATGTGACGCGCCTGCGTCTCATCGCTGTCTTGTGCGCCGGAGGGGCGATGTCGACCGCGCAGCTCACCTCCGGAACGGACATCACGCGGCAGGCCGTCACGAAACACCTGCATGTGCTTGCAGGTGCGGGCCTGGTGCGCGACGTCAAAGTCGGACGCGAACGCCTCTGGGAGTTCGAGCTATCGCGTCTGGAGGAGGCGCGGCGCTCGCTCGAGGTGATCGCGCAACAGTGGGATCACGCACTCATGAAGTTGAAGGTGGCCGTGGAGCGCTGATCTCTCTATCTCACGTCAGCCTTCGAGCTGCTTCTTCAGATTCGACAGGCCGCCCTGATAGACACCCTTGATCAGATTGACCGCACCGGCGTCGCTCTCGGCCTCCGGCGGATTGTCAGCCGGATTCTTGCGCTTGAAATGGCCGACCCACGTAACCACAGTCATACCGTCCTTGCCGGACTTGACCGAGATGGTGGAGACGTAGTCCTGCAACGGCAGCGGCGACTCGATGATCCGGTATTGATAGGTGTGTTCTTTCTCGCTGAAGGCGACCAGCTCTTCGGTGAACGTCGGGCCATCCTTGATCGTGAGCGCGCGAACCGCGCCTGGTACGTTGTTGGTTCCCTTGACAATCTCGTCCTTGGCAAAGCCGGGATGCCAGCTCGGCAGACTGTCGTAATCCTTGATCGCCGCCCAGACCTTGGCGACCGGGGCATTGATCTCGATGGTTTCAGTGACCTTTAACGGCTTCGGCGGGTCGGCGAGCACGGACCAGGGCGAAGTCATCGCAATCAGGGCCAGTACGACAAGTCGCTTCTGCATGTGTCTTCCCCTCCTTATTAGAGCGCATCTTATTCACACGGCCGGTCGGGATTGTCTGGCGAATCGATGCGATCGGCAAGCTGGTCCCGGCGCGACGATTCACTGACCTGATCGGTGTGCGCAAGACGAGCGACCGGACCAGTGATCGTGCCCGTCACCTGGACCAACGGCCCGTTCTCAATCGGTCCGTGCTTGAGTTGCGGCTTGACTATGAAATCCATCTCGCTACTGCGTAACTCGATCCATCCGACGGCCCGCATGTGCACATTGTCCGTGTCGATCAGCACGCGGTCGCTCGCGGCGCGGCCGTTACTCAAGGTGAAAGGGCCGCCGATGCAATGGATGTGCGTCACGCTGCCTTCGGCCGGCAAGGCGAGCGCGAGTCTCAGTAATCCTTTGGACCAGCGTTCGACTTCATCGATCGGCAGTTCGGCGGGGCCCGCCATGACGCGGATTGATCCGGTTGCGTGCTCGGCCAGCGCTCTAAATGTCTCACCGCGAGCTGTGAGGTCCGACGACAGGTCCAGAAAGCCACCCACACCCTTGCCGTGTGTCGATGCATCAATCCACGGATCCAGATCCAGATGAGTCGCAGTGACCAGAAGCTTGGTCGCGATACCGTTTTCTATTTCGTCAGCATTTAGATCAATGGTGAATTCCCCGGCGCCAAGCCGACCGTGCTCAGCGTGAAACTGGTACCCATTCTGGCGCTCGGAAAGCCGACCGTGGACGCGCAGTGCACCGAGCGCGACTTCGTGCCATTTCAGAGACTTCGCGCGTGCGTCGACATCGAGCGATAAACCGCCGAGCGCACGCGGTCGATCAATCTCGCCCTTCACCGCGATCTCTGCGCCGGCAAACTGTGTCGTGGCTCGGATCGGCCATGATCGATCAGCTCTCAGGTCACTCCACGTGCCGCCCACGAACGTCAACATCGGCGAATTATCCGAACGCTGCAGTTGGAGCGTTAACTGTACTGGTTCATGGGGCCAGGCCAGCGCCGAGACCTGAGCGATGGCTTGCTTCAGTTCCTTGCCACACAGTCCGCCGCGACAGGTCAGGTGCAGATTTGTCACCGATACCCGCCCCAGGCTTGTGATGTCGTCGATGGCCGAGACAACGCGATTCCAATTGCAGGAGGATTTGGGGGTCGGCGAAATGCATAGCTCAACGTCTGTCATGTTGAGCCTGCGGATCGACCAGCGACCGAAGAGGCGTGGCAGCGCTTCAATCTGGACCTGCATCGTCCGAGCGACCAGGGCCTCGGGTTGGTCGTGGGCATCTGCATCTGCAAGATGAATGTCATGGAGCGTCAGCAACGGTCGCGGCGAAAGACGCACGTAGACTGGTCCATTGACCGTGACTGTGAATCCGAGGAGCCGCGACATAGGCCGCTCGACGAGCCAGGCATGGTGCTCGAGCCGGAACTCGTGGCGCGACAAAACTACGGATGCAACCAACACGGCGAGCAGCACGCCGATGAGGATCGCTACGCGACGCTTACAGATCACGTACGGCATCGACAATCAGACTCATGCAGCTCAGACCCGCCTCCGCCTTCTGCAGTTCCGAAACGTCGATCGATCGCGTCTTGACGCCCGCTCTCCGCAGCTTCTCTTCTGTGAACGGGCATGTTGCATGCACCAGCGTGATTCCATCCAGCGTAAGGGTGTTGGCGGCGGTGGGTTCTCGTGGATCAACTGCAATCACTCTTGGTCCAGCAAAGGTATCTCGCGCGACATTGCGTGGGTTCGCGACGACTATATCCGGCGGGATGAAGCTGCACGCGCTCTTCAGATGCAGGCAATCGGCGACATGCACTGCTCGCACCCGATAACCAAACTCCGACACGGCGTTCTCCAGCGTTACGAAACCCTCCGGATTCGTGCGCCCCGAAGAGCCGACGAAGAGTGTCTTGCCAATCAGCAGCACATCGCCACCGTCGAGGCAGCCTGGCGCACTGATCGAACGCAAGGGTCGGTAAGCACTTAATGCCTCCGCCGCTGACGCCGCCTCGCCTCGTCGTGATTCCGCACCCGAGCGCGCGATCACGGCGACCTCGGGGAGTATCACGGCCATGTCCTCGACGAAGACCGCGTCGGGGTGCTGCGGGAGTGGCGGCAGCCATTCGATCTTCAGCCCGAGTTCGCTCAACGCTCCCGCGTACCGTTCATGTTGCGTTCGCGCGAGCGCCATTTGGATCGCGACGCGACCTAAATGGGTGAGCTCGCAACGCATCAGGGCATCGCTTGGCTCACGAACAAGGGCAATCGTCGGGATGGAAGTGTCCACCGGTTCAGTCGCCAGATTGACAGCCGCCAACCCCGTTCTTAGTGTGTGGCTCTGGTGGGGAGGATACAGCCATGAGCGTTCGACTTATCGCCTTCTGTGTGGTGCTGATGTTCGCAGGTGCAGCGATCGCCGACGAGACCTGCAACTCGCCCTATATGTCCAAGCTGATCAAGGGGCAGGAGCAGTTCATCCATGTGTGGACGCTCGGTGTCGAAGGTCTGGGTGACGGCTCGGACAAGCTGGTTACCATCGATGTCGACCCCAAATCAAAAACTTACGGCAAGGTGATCCACAGCGTGTCCGTGGGTGGACGCGGCGAGGCCCACCACATGGGCTTTACCGACGACCGCAAGTATCTCTGGGCGGGCGGGCTCGACAGCAGCGCGATCTACGTCTTTGACGTGGGTACCGATCCTGCCAAGCCGAAGCTGGTCCGCACCATATCGGATCTGACCGCGACCACGGGCTACGTCGGACCGCATACGTTCTATGCGATGCCGGGACGCATGCTGATCGGCAATCTGTCGAACGCGAAAACCAAGGATGGCGTCACCGGGATCGCCCAGTACAACAACCAGGGGAAGTTGATCACCAAGTTCGACATGCCGGTGGGCGCGGTGGGCGGCGTGAAGGGCGATGGCTACGGCTACGACATCGCCATCAATCCAGCGAAGAATGCGCTGCTCACGTCAAGCTTCGCGGGCTGGAACAACTACGTGCGCGATCTCGGCGAGGTGGTCAACGACCCCGAGGCGATGAAGCACGGCGGCGGCACGATGGTGATGTGGGACCTGAAGGCGATGAAGCCCACCAGGATCTTCAGCGTTCCGGGAGCCCCGCTCGAGATCCGCTGGTCGCTCAACGAAGGGGACAACTGGGCGATCACGGCCGCGGCGCTTACGTCAAAGCTCTGGCTCATCAAGCAAGACGGCGAGGGCACCTGGCAAGCGAAGGAAGTCGGCACGATCGGCGATCCGGCCAAGATCCCGTTGCCGGTCGACATCTCGATCACTGCGGATGGCAACGGACTGTGGGTCAACACCTTCATGGACGGGATGACGCATTACTTCGATTTGTCGAATCCGGAAGCGCCGAAGGAAACCTACGCGAAGCAGACCGGCAAGCAGGTCAACATGATTTCGCAGAGCTGGGACGGCAAGCGCGTCTACATCTCGTCGAGCCTGCTCGAGAAATGGGATAAGAAGGGCGCCGACAACGAGCAATTCCTGCGCGCGTTCAACTGGGACGGCAAGGCGCTCACGCCGGCATTCGAAGTGGATTTCACCAAGGAGAAGCTGGGCCGGGCGCACCACATGAAGTTCACGGCGAGATCCTCGGGTCAGGCATCGCTGAGTGTCGGCTCGATCACGCTAAGTGATGCGCTCTAGTCGCGCAGGTCTGGTGGCGCTCGCTTGCGCGCTCGCTTCCATTTCGCGAGCCGCCGTCGATCCCGGCAGCGCCACGGCACCACGGGCGGACTTTGTTCCGCCCGCGCCCGGCAGCTACACGTTACAGCGAATTCAGACCTGTCCGGACGGTGTGCTTCTGGATGCGGCGGCGCGAACCAGCCGATTGTCGTCGCACACCACCGGCAAGATCACGCTCCTCACATTCTTTTATACCTACTGCCATGACCCGTGGGGTTGTCCGTTTGCCTACCAGACGCTCACGGGTCTCCGCGAACGACTGCTCGCGGAGCCCGAGCTCGCGCGCCGCGTGCGGTTTGTCAGCGTGAGCTTCGACCCCACGCATGACACACCCGCCGTGCTGGGGAGATACGGAAGTCATCTGAGCGATACGCGCTTCGAATGGCGCTTTCTGACGGCGCGTTCGGTCGCGGAGCTAATGCCGGTGCTCGATGGATTCGGTCAGGACGTCAGCGTCGTGGTCGACGAGCGCGGCCAACCGACGCGCACGGTCGATCACATGCTCAAGCTCTTCCTCATCGACCGCCACGGCGTCGTGCGCGAAATCTATTCGCTCGCCTACCTGCAACCGCAAGTGATGCTGAACGACATCAAGACGCTGGCGATGGATGAAAGTGCAGGACTTACCGCTGTGCGCTGAGAGAGGATGCGGGTGACGAGCACCATGATTCGAATCGGTCGGCGAATTCTTTCAAGGCCACGACACGACCCGCGGAGCCTCTTCATTCGTGAGCTATTGACGCCTAGCGAACATTCGCAGGTTCAAATCCCGCCCCCGCTACCACTTCTTCGATGGCCTCAGCGTGATTCGCTGGGGCCTTTTCATTTGCTGGCTGTCGGCCCGGGCGCTTTGTTGCGCTACGCAGTGCAGGCCGTGGCACCAGCTCGACCATCCCGGTCGACGCTCCGTACTCCGGTTGCTGCGGTGCCGTGATTTCGGCCGGCTCAGGTCCTATCGGTATCTGCGTATTCATTTTCGGCTTCATTGCGCTTATAAGCCGTGCGCGTTCCGAGAGCCCGAGCGCAGTGATTCGGAGAAAACGTCAGTAGGAGATATCGATGGAAACCTATACAGACGACTTCTCTCTCGAGGTGCAAGGAGTAAAGGGATTTTGTCCGGCGGGCGAGGTATACGCTGAGCAGCAAATCGTCAACAAGAGCATCCCTGTTCTCTCTTGTGAGGGCCCCTGCATCCGGGGAGAAATCGCCCGACTTGCAGCCAATATGGTAGCGCAGAAATTGCCCTCCGCTGCGCGTGCCTGTCATGCCGAGACCTTTCTGGTTCCTCATTCGTCAATGGCACATTGGGTTAAGGCGGCCGACAAGAGCATTATGATCGACGGTTGCTTCCTCCAGTGTCACGGGCGCGTGCTAAGAAAGCTGATTGGTGAAGAGAAGGTGATACAGATAGATGCCTACCCGTTATACAAGAAGTACACCGATCTCTTTCTCATGGACGATGTCCCGGAAGAGGAACGCAAGACCGTAGCGCGTCAGGTAGCTGACAAGATCATCGCGAAGTTGAAGCAAGAAGGATCAGTAGCGACCGCTGCCGCATAGCGGTGCGTGCAAACGCTGCTTCATCTCGCCCCTACACGAGCGCGAGACCGAGCTTGCGGCCGATAGTGAGGTCCACCGTTCAGTTCCTCGCTATCGCGTTGCGAACCAGATCGGACGAGACGGGCTTTCGCCGCAATGTAGTAGAAGGCAGTTCACCGAAACATCGTTTGTACGCGCGCGAAAACTCGCCGAAGTGCCAGAAGCCCCACTTGAGCGCTTCTGCCGAGACTTTTGTTGATCCGTGCTCCGCGGCCAGGAGCGCCGCGCGCACTCGGTGCAGTCGCAGTCGTATCAGGTATGCCACCGGCGACAGCCCCATGACTTCCTTGAAGGCGCACTCGAGGGTGCGTTCGCTCACGTCCGTGGCCCGGCACAAGTCGAATACATTCACGCGCTCCGCGGCACGCGAAAGCACGTGATCCTCCGCGATCGTGACGATCCGGCTGTACGCCCATCGTGTTCTTTCTGTACCGAGAGGCTCAAGAGTGTCGGTCGAACGCATCGCCATGAGGAGCGCGTCCAGCAACTCGACCTGGGCAGCATCCCGCTCGGCACGCCCTTCGTCGAACAGCGCCGGCTTCCTTGACGCGGTGGTCACCAGTCGCTTGCCCAACCTGAAAAGCACTCGGGCAAGTAGCGGATCGGCGCGCAGGACTTCTACGCCGCGCGGCCAGCGCAACTCGCCTTCGCGCTGGCGAGCGGAGAGGCGCTCCCGGATGTCTTCCGGCGGCACCAGCAGAGTGATGCTCTCCCAGCCCGGATCGACGACGAATCCTGCCTCGGTCTTGGGCTCCGCGACCACCATCGTGCCTGGGCGAACCTGCAACCCTTCCACCGTACCGGTGGCTCGCGGACCAAAGGTGACGAAGGCCAGCAAGCCGTTGTGCGCGCTCGTCCGCGTCCTGACACGGAGGTTCGTGGAGTGATAGACGACCGTCACGGACTTTAGTCGCACGATCACGCGCCTTGCCCGCAGAGGCATCGACTGAAGCGGCATCGCATCCTGCTCGAGCAGGTCCATGCCTGCGCTGGCGGCAGTCAAGTCGCTAATGTCGACGACCGTGACCGCAGGTTGAACGGATGCAGTGGAAAACCCCATCGTCACTGTGTTCTGCGGATTTCCGATAGACGGTAAAGAGCAGTTGACGAGACACTGCGCTCGGGCCAAATCGAATCCAGGTTGGCAATCACCGGCACCGACCACAACATGGGTCTATGTATATTATGGTGGCATCACAACGAAACCAACGCAGGGGTGAAGCCTCATGGCGGAATTCAACATGACCCGAGGCACTTTCGCCGTGATCGCGGGTCTCCACGCGGCCCTGTTCGCCGCCGGCACGCCCGCCCAGGCGCAGGTTCAACCGAAGCGGCCTAACATCGTCATCATCCTCGGCGACGACCTCGGTTTCGCCGACATGGGTTCGTTCGGTGGCGAGATCAAGACGCCGAATCTCGACTCGCTGGCCAGAGAGGGCGTGCGCTTCGCGAACTTCTACACACACGCGAGTTGTTCGCCCACGCGATCGGTGCTGCTGAGCGGCGTGGACACGCACCGCAACGGCCTCGGCAACATGGACGAGTGGACGGCGCCCAACCAGCGGGGCGTGCCGGGGTACGAGGGCTTCCTCAACACTCAGGTGGTCACGCTGCCTCAGCTTCTCAAAGAAGCTGGCTATCACACGTACATGGTCGGCAAGTGGCATATGGGCAAGCAACCTGAGCTGATTCCGCGCGCACGCGGGTTCGAGCGCGACTTTTCCTTGCTGGACGGGGCGGGCAGCTACTGGGACATGACGAATTTCACCGCCGCGGCTCCGAAGTCGGTGTTCACGGAGGACGGGCGCTACCTGACGCGGCTGCCGAAGGACTACTACGCGACGAAGACTTACACCGACAAGTTGATCGGGTTCATCGACGCCAACCACGGCGACGGCAAGCCCTTCTTCGCGTATGTCTCCCACCAGGCACCGCACGATCCGTACCACCTGCCTCGGGACTGGCGTTCGCGCCACGTCGGCGAATACGACAAGGGTTGGGACGCGGTGCGGCAGGAGCGGTTGAAGCGGCAGATTGAGCTCGGAATCGTGCCCGCGGGGACGCAACTTGCCGAGCGGATGTGGTTCGTGCCGGATCCCATCGTGCTGGCCCCCGCGACACGGGCCATCCTCGGTAAGAAGATGGAGCTCTACGCCGGCATGGTGGAGAACATGGACTTCCACGTCGGTCGGCTCATCGATCACCTGAAGCAGATCGGCGAGTACGAGAATACGATCTTCATCGTCTTAGGCGACAACGGCGCCGAGGGCACCGATCTGTTCAAGATGATCGCCGGCACGCCGGGCACGCGTGACTACCTTTTCGCGGCGATCAACTGGTCGCAGACCCATCCCAACGCGTGGGGCGATCCGGGCTCGTACGTGGCCTACGGCCCGATGTGGGCGCAGGTGTCGATGACGCCCTTCAGCCAGTACAAGGGTTGGCTCGCGGAAGGCGGCATCCACAACGCACTCATCGTGAGCGGGCCCGCAGTCAAGCGGCCGAAGGGAAGCATCAACCAAGGGCTGATGCACGTCGCCGACCTCATGCCGACGTTACTCGAGATCGCCGGCACCAGCTATCCGAAGGCTCACGATGGGCGCGAGCTGCCCCCGCTCGTGGGTAAGTCCTGGGGGCCGGTGCTGGCGGGCCAGGCGGAGTCACCACGGACGGAGCAGGACATACTTGCGTGGGAACTGTTCGGCAACCACGCCTTGCGGCAGGGCGATTGGAAACTGCGCTGGGAATACAAGTCGCTCGGCAAGAGCGACTGGGAGCTGTTCAACGTTGAAGCCGATCCCGCCGAGCGACACGATCTCGCTGCAGAGCATCCCGAGAGGGTCAAGGCCATGATCGCGCTTTGGGACGAGTACGTCCGTGCGAACAACGTCATCCTGCCGAGCCGCTCCGTATTCGAGACGCTGGACGACCAGCTGCCCCCGCGTGTGCCTGACGACCCCGGCTACCCGCCGCTGATCTACAAGCGACAGTTCGTGCCACCCCAGGAAATGATGGCGGAGCCGAAGCCCTGAACCTTGCCGACCCACGAAGCAACGAATAGAGAAGGACGGACATTTCATGAACATCGAGCGGGGTTTGATGAATTCGGTGGCCTGCTTGCGGTGGATCCTGATCACGACACTCGCCCTGGGCGGGCTCTGCCCATTGCAGGCCATGTCCCAGGTGCCGCCGCGCTTCTATTGGAAGACCCTGTCAGACGCAAACGCGGTTCCGCTGATCGTCAGTTCCATGAGTGGCAACACGAATCCCTTCGATGCTGCGCACACCGTTACACCGGGAGCCACGTTTGAAGGAACGTTGGCGCTGGCCGGGTATGCGCGCACCTTTGCTCTGTTCGATCGCTCGGCCATGGCGGCCGTCCTGCTCCCCATGGGACGAATCTCGGGAGACGTCACGGTGCGCGGCGAGACGGTCAAACGGTCGGCCAGCGGCTTCGGCGACCCGACCGTGGAATTCGACATCAACCTGATCGGTCCGAAGGCGCAAAGAAACATTCGGGACGCCCTCCGGTACGCACCGGGTTTCTCGCTCGACGTGCTGGCGGACCTCGACATCCCGATCGGGGAATACGACAGCAGCCAGCCTTTGAACATTGGGCAGAACAGGTGGTACGGCCGCATCGGCTTTCCCATCGTGTGGCAGCTGGGTCCATGGGTACCGGGTCGGCGAACGACCCTGGAATTCCTGCCCGCCGTCTGGCTCTTCGGCGACAACACCGATTTCGTCGGCCAGACCATGGAAACCGATCCGTTGTTCCAGATTGACGCGCACCTGACGCGCGACTTCGCCGAGCACCTGTGGGGGTCGCTTGATGCGGCCTGGTACAACGGCGGCAAGGCGACCATCGACGGGGTCGAGGGCGAAGAGCTGGACAACTACGGCTTTGGCCTCACGCTCGGTTACCAGATCAACGAGAACCTGGGCCTCACTTTCAGCTACAAGTCGACGGCCAGCGACCAGGCGCCAGACGACTTGCAGATGGACGTGTTCATGATCTCGCTGGTCTCCGGGTGGCACCCTCTCATCGAAGGTTCGAAACGGCTGAAGAGCGAGTAGCACGCTGGTTCATTGCGGGGCGAACCATTGCGGCGTGTCTCCAGGCGCGAGACCGCGCACCCAAATAATCGAAGCCAGCCAGCACCAGCCGCCCGGAGAGGTCATTGATCCTGGCATGCAAATCGAGCCGCGTGCGAGCGGGCGGAAACCGAGCGGGCCGAAAGTTCGAATACATGTTCGCCCTGGCTTGCGTAAGCCTCTCCTTCGCGGGTTCGGCTCAGGCCGAGGATGTGTCGGAATTCTGGCCCGAAATCGGCGCGTTCATGCAACTGAACGAGCGGTCAAGAGCCTTCTTCGACGCGGCTTACGCCCGGGGCAAGGAATCCGACGTCGTGTCAGCGGACATAGCGGCCTTCCTGGACGTTTCCCTCAAGCCGATCGCACGCATACGCAAGGACCTGCAGACGCAAGACTGGCAACGAAACAGGTACCTGTGGGCAAGAATCGGTTACGACCGCATTTTCGAGGCGACCGATTCGACGGGAATAGAGGTTGTCGAGAACCGCGGTGTGATCGCGTTGTACGGGAGAATCCCGCTGCCTGCGGCGGTCTGGCTTGAGACCCGCACCCGGGCCGACTTCCGCTGGATCGGGGACGATTACTCGAATCGCTACCGCTTCCGGCTCGACGCGAGCCGTGAGTTCACCGTCCTCGACCACACCGTCGTTCCCTACTTCAACGTCGAGTGGTTCTACGACACGCGGTTTGATGACTGGGCCAGGACGCTCTCAACGCTCGGCGCCGAAGTCACGGTGACCGACCATTTCCGGTACGAAGTCTACCTCGCACGACAGGCCGACCAGCTCCCGGACGAGAAAGACCTTAACGCGCTCGGCGTTGTACTCAAGTGGTACTACTGAGCGGTGAACGGTACGCGGTTGGAAAGGTAGAACGCGTGACGGGATCGAACCCACCGTCATGGGGCTGTTGTTCGTGATTCCTTTCCCCATGTGTCCAAGGTGCATTGGAGGATGTCCATGAAACTGCAGGAAGTCAGCGAGAACTGCTTTGCGGTTCTGAACGAGAAGAATCGCGTGTGCGATGCGAACTCCGGGCTCATCAACTTGGGCGGTGGCGTGGTCGTCGACACGCCGTCGGACCTGCCGCACGGGCGGCAGATGATCGAACTGTTCGGCAAGGTCTGGCGGGGCATGCCGAAGCGCGTGATCAACACCCACGAGGACGCCGACCACGTGTGGGGTAACCAGCTCTTCGAAGGTGCCGAAATCATCGCCCATCGAACGGCGGCGGAACGCATGAAGCACGTCGCCGACCCGAAGGAAACTCAGGATCTGCTCAAGGCAGCCAGTAGCTTCCTGCCACGATTGCTGCTCAAGGTGCTCCATCCCGGCGCGCTGGCCATCGCAAGGCAGTTACTACAGGACTACAACTCTGACGGGATCAAGCTGGCGCTGCCGACGACCGTATTCGACGAGCGCCACGTGCTCAATCTCGACGTCACGGAGGTTCACCTCATTTTTGTGGGGCCGTGCCACCAGGCCGGGGACACGATCGTGCACGTGCCTACGGAGGGTGTGGTGTTCGCCGGTGACGTGATCTTCCGGCAGTGCACACCCATGGGCTGGACCGGCGCATACGCGAAATGGCTCAAGACTCTCGATCTCATTGTCTCGCTCAAGCCGAAAGTCATCGTCCCTGGACACGGACCGGTGTGCGGGACAGAAGGGGCGGTGGAGATGAGGGCGTACCTCGAATACCTGCGCGACGAATCCAGGCGCTGCTTTGAGCAAGGGCTGAGCTCCCCGGAGGCATCCAAGCAGATCGATCTCGGACCGTATCGCGCGTGAATTGCCCCGGCACGCCTCTACCTGAACGTCGAGCGGGCATATCGGGAATTCCGCAACGAACCGGAGGACAAGCCCCGGGGATTCGGCAAAGAGCTTCGACTCGATTTACTAAGTCGCGAAGGCCAGGGGCCTCGCCGTGGAGTTCTGATCCGCGCGGGCCGCGCCAGGTCTGTATTCGGTCGATGGCGGGCGTCCGGCATTGCTTAGAACGGAATCACGCCCGCGCTTTGAACCTGCAATTCTAGCGCTGACAACCGCTCCTTCGGCCATGCACGCGGCAACGTCGGCTTCAGCCGAAAGCGGACAACCACAACCAAGAGGATTAAAGAGCACGCACCGCGCGTGCAGTCATTTGGCGAGGGCGCCGAATCCGGTTGACCGGCTTCAAGCCGCGCCTATACGATCGCGCACCAAGTCTTTGAACAACAATGACATCTGGCGCCCACCGTGAACGCCGTGATGCAGTCGCCTCGCACGCCATGCTGAAAACCACTGCGTTTCATGCGCGCACCGCGCCGCTGGTCCTCGGCGAGACTTGGCGTCGCTGGGCGGGGCATGCGGTCGCGAGCGCGTACGACTGGACGCATGATCGCGAGTACGCCGCGGTCCGCAACGCTGCGGCGGTCTTCGATGTCTCGCCGCTGCACAAGTACCGCATCACCGGGCCCGATGCGGCGCAGCTCCTCGACCGCACGGTCACGCGCAACGTCCACAAGACGAAAGTCGGGCAGGTGCTCTACACGCCCTGGTGCGATGCGCACGGCAAGACCATCGACGACGGCACCGTGAGCCGGCTCGAGGAGAACACGTTTCGTCTCACCGCGGCGGAGCCGAACTTCCGCTGGCTGCACATGAACGCGTTTCGACTTGATGTCGACATCCGGGACGAATCGGATGACTACGGCACGCTGGCACTCCAGGGCCCACTGTCCCGCGCGATTCTGAATGCGGTCGCCGAGCAGCCTGTCGACGGACTCAAATACTTTCGCGTCATGACGAACCGCATCGCCGGCGTCGGCGTCGACATCTCGCGCACCGGCTACACGGGCGATCTCGGCTACGAACTTTGGATTCCTGCGGCGCACGCGCTCTCGGTCTGGGACGCGCTGATGGCGACCGGCGAAAAGTACGGCCTCACGCCAGCAGGTATCTGGGCGCTCGATGTCGTGCGCATCGAGGCGGGCCTCGTCATGCTCGACGTGGACTACCATTCGGCGCATCGCGCGGTGATCGAGGAGCAGAAATCCTCGCCCTACGAGCTCTCGCTCGACTGGACCGTCCATCTCGACAAGGAAGCATTCAACGGCAAGCAAGCGCTAAAGAACGAGCAGGCGAGGGGGTTGGCGTGGCGCTTCGTCGGCATCGAAGTGGACCTGGACTCCTTCGAAGCGCTCTACACGGCCGTGCACCTCACGCCGGCGCTCCCCACGGTCGCGTGGCGCACCAGCGTGCCGATCTATCGCGGTGGCGAGCAGGTCGGCTACGCATCAAGTGGCTGCTGGTCTCCACTCTTGAAGAAGTACCTTGTCCTCGCGCACCTTCGCGCGCCGCACTTCGCCCCCGACACACCGGTCGAGATTGAAGTAACGGTTGAACACCAACGAAAGCGCGCCAACGCCTGGGTCCGCAAACTTCCGTTCTTCGATCCCCCGCGCAAGAAGGCAGAGTAAATACGCCCATGCCACTCAAGCGCCAGGTCTGGGATGTCATCGTCGTCGGCGGCGGCCACAACGGCCTCGTCAACGCTGCGTACCTGGCGCGCGCCGGTCGCAAAGTGCTCGTCCTTGAGCGCCGGCCCGTGCTCGGG
>Ga0180094_1000091_pt1 | contig 21732 bp, 19 predicted proteins | sample EasRivT47_16_1Da_FD_121786 | JGI IMG/M metagenome (GOLD analysis project Ga0180094, IMG submission 121786) | Soil microbial communities from meander-bound floodplain in the East River, Colorado, USA - East River metaG ERMLIBT47_16_1Da | ecosystem: Environmental > Terrestrial > Soil > Floodplain ... | reverse complement strand
TCTGTTTGTCGATACACCTCTTCTCGAAACACAAAGGCGACCACGTCGGCATCCTGCTCGATCGCGCCCGATTCTCGGAGATCCGCCAACTGAGGCTTTTTATCGCCTCCTCGCGTCTCCACCGCGCGAGAAAGCTGGGACAGCGCGACCACCGGGAGCTGCAGCTCTTTGGCCAGCCCTTTCAGCGACCGGGAAATATCGGAAATCTCCTGTTCCCGATTGTCCGCACCTCCTCGCCCCCTCATGAGCTGAAGGTAATCGACGATCACGAGGCCAAGTCCATGTTCGGCTTTGAGACGTCGGGCTTTCGCTCGCATCTCCAGCACCGTCATGGCGGGGGTGTCGTCGATGTAGATAGGGGCTTCGGACAAACGCCCGGCCGCCGCGGTGAGCTTCGGCCAGTCGGCTCGTCCTAAGAACCCGGACCGCAGCTTGTGTGCATCCACCCGCGCCTCGGAACACAACATCCGCAAGACCAACTGCTCTTTGGACATCTCGAGGCTGAAGATCGCCACCGTTTCGTGTTTGTCGATCGCCGCATACTGGGCCATCGACAACGCCAACGCGGTCTTCCCCATGGACGGACGGCCAGCCACAATGATGAGGTCCGAGGGCTGGAGTCCGGACGTCATCTCATCCAGGAGGGTAAAGCCCGTGGGAACACCGGTTACCCGCTCCTTCTTCTCATACAGCCGCTCGATCGTCTCAAAACTCGTCTTGACGATTTGCTTGACCAGGACGAAGGAAGGCCGGAGTTTCCGTTCGGCCAACTGAAAGACATTGCGTTCGGCCTGATCGATCAGATCTTCGACCTTTTCCGACGCTTCGTACCCCATCGTCACGATTTCGGTGGCGACCGAGATCAAGTTTCTCAGCAGGGCTTTTTCTTGGACGATCTTGGCGTGATGACGGACGTTCGCGGCGGTCGGGACCTGTGCGACTAACTTCGCGAGATAGGCGGCTCCGCCGATCTGTTCCAGTTCGTTCCGGCGCCGCAACCGCTCGCTCACCGTCACTTGATCGATGGCCTCGTTGGTTTCCGAGAGTTCAATCATCGCCTGAAAAATCTTCCGATGGGCTTCGCGGTACCAACTGGTGGGAGACAGCACTTCCAGGACTTTGTTCATGGCCTGGTTGTCGAGCAGGATCGCGCCAAGCACGAATTCCTCGGCTTCAAGATTCTGCGGCGGGACCTTCATGAGCGGATCCATGCGCTCCATCTCGAGCATCTTACACGAACCGCGCAGCGCGGGCGCGACTCCGGCGCCGGCCCGTAGGGGCGGGTTTCAAACCCGCCCCTACCACGGCAGGGGTGGTGTCGTTCATCGCCGGTCCGCGCCCTGTCCCGTCGCGCGTCGCGCCAACACCGCGGTGGCCACCCCAGCCGGCGACAGTCGCCGCGACCGCAAGGTTTTCGTCTCGGTCAGGACGATCTTGGTGGACGTCGGTCCGAGTTCAACCATCCATGGAATCTTGAGCGCGCGGGCGTGGTCGGCCGTGACCGACGGCGGCGTTTCTTCAAGCCACAGCGTCACCCTGACGCCGCGTCGGCGAAGCTCCTCAGCAACTCGGACAACGGCGCGATCCGGCGACGGAGCCGCCAAGAGGACATCGACGGCGCCATAGGGCTCGCTCGCCGAGACGTGATTGATCGCTTGTTGCATCCGCTCCAGGTGAACGGCAAACCCGGTCGAGGGGCACGGTGGACCAAAGCGCCCGATCAGGTCGTCATAGCGCCCGCCGCGCCCCACCTCGTACCCGACCCCCTCGGCGAAAAGCTCGAAGATCAGGCCAGAGTAGTATTCGCGACCGCGAATCTCGGCCAGGTCCAGGATGACGGATTTTGACCAACCGTAAAAACCGACCTGCCGGATCACTTCACGGAGTGCCGCCAACGCCTGGCGCGCCAGAGGATTGTCGACGACTTCCGCGGCGCGATCCAGCACGTTCGCTTCCCCGATCAAATCCAGGAAGCCAGCCAAGCGGGCGGCATCGGCGTGGTGGTGACCACCCTGCACCAGCAGCTCGACCACGCGCGTGCGATCCTTTTTGATGACCGCCTCTTCCAGGTGGGAAGCCCGCTCCGGCGAGGCCCCGGTCTCGGACAACCACGCGCGGAACAACCCGACGTGGCCGATCGCGACTTTCGCCCCGGTCAAACCGAGGCGATGCAGCACTTCCATCGCCAACGCCACGATTTCGGCGTCGGCCGACGGGTGCGACGGCCCGATCAACTCGGCGCCGAGTTGGAAAATTTCCCGTTCGTGGCCCGCGTGTTCGTCTTCGTAGCGAAACACGTTCGCTCCGTAACAAAGTCGCATGGGGCGAGGGGCATCTCGGAGCAGGGTCGCGGCCATCCGAGCGACCTGCGGGGTCATGTCGGGGCGCAGGACCATCACGCGGCCGGTTCCGCGGTCGGCCACCGTGTATGCCTTGTCCACCACTCCAGGACCGAGCCCCGGGGCGATGACGTCGAGATACTCGAACAACGGGGTGATGACTTCTTCGTAGCCCCAGCTTCGGAAGACGTCGAACGCGGCGCGCTCCAGACGACGGCGATCAGCCGCCGCCTCGGGGAGCAGCGTCGCCATCCCCTTGGGTAAGAGGGCGCGGTCTGATGGTTTAGGTCGAGTCATACGGTGTCTCTGGCCAACCTGGCTGTCGAGAAGGGGTCAGATGCAAGGCGGAGCAAGAACCCCAACCGGAGCGTACTGCGTTGTACGTGAGGATGGGGGTTCGCAGCGACAACGCAGCAGATGACCCTTTATCGACGGATTAGGTCACAAACGGATTTGTTTGGCGGACAGGATGCCCGGCAACCGGCGGAGATCCTGCAACAGATTCGCCGACACCGGAGAATCGATCCCGATGACGGAAATCGCCTGTCCCCCCGGTCGTTCGCGCGACAACTGCATGCGGGAAATATTCACCTGGTGCTGTCCGAGAAACGTGCCGATCGTGCCGATGACGCCGGGCCGATCGGCGTTGGACACCACCAACATCGCGCCTTCAGGCACCACCTCGACCGAGAAGTCATCAATGCCGACGAAGCGGGGCTCCTTGCGGTGAAAGAGCGTACCAGCGATTCGCGAGGTCGCTTGCCCCACCTGGAGTTCGACCGCCACGAGGCTGGCGAACTCTCCCGCGTCGCTGCGCTTGGTTTCGTACAATTCGATCCCGCGCTCTTTGGCGATCACCGGGGCGTTTACGTAATTGACGCTGTCTTCCAGAATCGGGTTGAGCAGACCCTTGAGAACAGCGACCGTGATCGGAGCCGTCGGCAATTGCGCCACGTCGCCGGAGTACTCGACGGTGACACGCCGGATACCGCCCTCCAACCGCTGGGCTTCGAACGCTCCGAGTTTTTCGCCCAACGCGAGGTAGGGCTGGATTTGCGGGAGCAGGTCGGTCGGAACCGACGGAATGTTCGCCGCGTTCCGAATGACCCCTTTTACCAAAAGATCCACGATCTGCTCGGCCACCGCCACCGCCACGTTTTCCTGCGCCTCGGTCGTCGACGCCCCGAGGTGCGGTGTGCAGATGAAATTCTCGAGCGTCAACAAAGGATGCGCCGGATCGACCGGCTCTTTTTCGAACACGTCGAGCGCGGCTCCGCCCACCTTCTTGCTGACCAGCGCCTGATAAAGATCGGATTCGTTGACGATCCCCCCGCGGGCGCAGTTGATGATCCGCACGCCGTCCTTCATGGTGGCGATCGTGTCGGCGCGCACAAGGTTGGTCGTCTCGGGCGTCAGGGGGCTGTGAATCGTGACAAAGTCGGCGCGCCGAAACAGATCTTCGACGGTCACTTGTTCCACGCCCATCTGCCGGGCGCGTTCGGCCGAGAGGTAGGGATCGTAGGCAATGACCTTCATCATCAACCCTTGGCCTAATTTCGCCACGTGGCTACCGATCTGCCCGAGACCCACCACGCCGAGGACTTTCTGATAGAGCTCGACGCCCATGAACTTGGACTTTTCCCACTTGCCGGATTTCGTCGACGCCGTCGCCTGGGGAATCTGCCGGGCCAAGGCACAGAGCAGGGCGATCGCGTGTTCGGCGGTGGTGATCGTATTGCCCCCCGGGGTATTCATGACGACGACGCCCCGCTTGGTCGCCGCCTCGAGATCGACGTTGTCCAACCCCGATCCCGCGCGCCCAACGACCTTCAACTTCACGCCGGCGTCGAGGACCTTCGCCGTCACCTTGGTCGCGCTGCGCACGACCAGTCCTTCGTAGTTCTTGATCTCCTCCAAGAGCTGATCGGGCGTCAACTTGGTCTTCACATCGACCTGAAGCCCGGCCTGTTTGAGAATGTCGACCCCTTGGGCCGAGAGACTATCGCTCACTAATACCCGCATTAAATTTTTTCCCCTGTTAGGGGCGAATCTCGTATTCGCCCCTACAGGGCGATCACAAGGATCGCCCCTACGATTTATTTAAAAGAATCTCCTGCGCCACGCCAACGCCCTTCCCAAGCGTGACGGCGTGCCCCATGCCCTTGAGCACCATCTCAACCGCCGCCACGGCGGTCACCACGTCGAAGGTGTCGGCGTACCCCATGTGCGAGATCCTGAAAATCTTCCCTTTCAAGTGGTCCTGGCCGCCGGCGGTCGTAATCCCATATCGGTCTCGAAGCGCCTTATACACCGCCTCGGCGTCGACACCCTCCGGCGTCTTGACCGCCGTCAACGCATCGCTGGGCGAGCCTTTGGCGAAGAGCTCGAGGCCATCCGCTTTCATGGCCTCGCGGGTGGCGCGCGCCAACAACCGATGCCGTGAAAAAATCCCGTCGAGTCCCTCTGGCTTCAAAAGCTCGAACGCCTTCTGAAGTCCGATGATCAGCGAAATCGCCGGCGTATACGCCGTCGTATTCTTCCGGATGTTGTCGCGCTCCCGTTTCAGGTTGAAGTAGAACTTGGGCGATGTGGCCTTTTCGGCCGCCGCCCACGCCTTCTCGCTGAGCGAGACGAACGCAAGGCCTGGAGGGAGCATCAGCGCCTTCTGCGACCCGGTGACCACCACGTCGAGGCCCCACTCATCCGTCTTCAGGTCGAACACCCCCATCGCCGACACGGCATCGACGACGAGCAACGTGCCGGGATGGTTTCGCACGATCTCGCCCAGACGCTTGACGTCATGCGCCACGCCGGTCGAGCTCTCGCTCGCCTGGACAAACACGGCCTTGAACGGTTCTTTCCTCAAACGTTGTTCGATAGTGGCCGGGTCGACTGCGGTGCCCCACTCAACCTTCACTTCATCGACAAGCAACCCATAGGCCTGGCACATCTTGACCCACCGCTCGCCGAACTTCCCCCCGTTGATCGCGATGACCCGATCCCCAGGAGACAGGGTGTTGGCAATCGCGCTCTCCATTCCACCGGTTCCGCTCGATGCCAGAATCATGACGTCCTGGCGGGTCTGAAACAACCACTTCAAGTCTTCCTTCACGGAGGCCACGATCGGCTCGAAATCCTTCGAGCGATGGTGGACCATCGGCTGCGCCATCGCCAACAGAATTTCTGGTGGGACGGCGGTAGGACCAGGGGCAAGGAGATATTTTTTCTGCATACGATCGACTCCTGAAAAGCGAGGCGTTCAGCCTCCCATAGGCCATCCCCCGCCTGACCACCCGCGGAAGAGAACCGGATGCCACTCGATCGAAAGTGCATTGCGAGCAGCATTCCCGCACCGCTTGCTGCGGGGTAAGCGAGCAAAATGAAAATTGTGCTTCTTTTCTTCCTTGCACTTCGAAGATTGCTGCGCGATGCACACCCCGCATTCCCTGCAGCTTGCTGCAGGGAGCTTCAATTCCCCGACGCTAGGTTTTCCGTTTTGCGGCGGGCGCGGGAACGCGTTTCGCCGCCGGCTTGCCGGGCTCCGATTGGGCGACCACCGGGGCTCGCCGAGGCGGCGCGTAGGCCATGGGAGTCTTCTCGATCTTCGGATCGCGGAGACTCATTACCCACGCGGTCAGCATCCAGGTTTGCTCATCGGTCAACTGGTGCATCTTCACAAAATTCGGCATGATCGTGCGGCCAACCACTTCCTCCTGCCCGGTCTCCTTGTTGATCTGCTTCGTTCCGGGCGTGATCTTCTGGGGATCCAAGAAATGCTCGAACTCCCATTGGGCTTTGGTGTGCGTCGGGGATTCCACGTGCTGAAAGTCGTGCACGAGATAGAACGAGAGCTCCGTGCGACTCCCGATCCCCGAGAGTTCCGGAGCGATCACGGCGGTCGTTCCGTACTGGCGTATTGCATGGCATGCACCGCATTTGATCATCGCGACTTCGGTGGTGAACTTCTTGCCCCACATGATCGCCGGAGCCTCGGCGTACTCGACCCCCGGCTCGTGCATGTCGGTGTGACATCGCGTGCAGGCGGCCTGGACCATCACCCCGGTTGCCAACTGGCGATCCAGATGGTGCACGATGCCGTGGGTCTTTTCAGCTACCGTCGCCTGGCCATCCCCGTCGTGGCACACGGTACAGCCGAATGTCTCGAAGGGATGCTTTTTCATGTAGCCGTCCAGAAACGGATGGGACTTAAACGGCTGGGGCTGGTCGGCAAACGCGGGGTTCGACGCCCCCATATGACAATTCATGCAGCGATCGATACGGTTGAGATCGGGAAGCCAGGTCTGGACCAGCTTGACCGGCGTGTTCGCGAGCTTCGGATCACCCGCTTTCTGGGCAAGGAGCTGGAAATACTGCCGCTGGTAGGATTTCCACTCGGGATTCTCTTGCGTATACACGACGAACCCCAACAGCCCAAGGAGCGTCAGGCTCAAAACGCCGAACAACATATTTTTGAACAACATCGGTCTTCAACTCCGCGTGACGGGGAAGCTGTTATTTCTTAAAGCTTCGCTCGAGCCAAATCGCCAGGCCCACGAAAACTCCCATGATGAGGCCGGTCCCCACCACGAGAAACAGGCCGATTTGCAGGTTTTCCACACTCATTCGTCGCCCTCGCTCTTTCGAACCCGTGCGCCGCGCGTCATCGGCGCACGCGCTCACTCGCTCAGATTTTGAAAAACGGCGTGATCAATAGGTATTTGATGTTGAACACCAATCGAATCATCACTTTGAACGGCACGAGCATCATGGTCATGAAAAAGAACATCATGAGGTTGTACCGAACAAAACCAAGCGCATCGTAGAACTTTCGGAAGAAGAGAAACGGAATCGTAAACCCGATTCCATAGAACGCGCCGGTGATCAGGTAGGTCAGTTTATTGGCCGTCGTCTGAGCCATCCCAAACTTTTGAGACATGATGACTTCGAGATCCATCAGCGCCACGGCGGACGCCTGCTTGTGGAGGCTCCAATTATCCCAGGGCCAATACCACCCCCAGTCGAGACCTCGCAGATACACACCGACGACGATGAAGATGTACCACAGCGCCAGGCCAAAGCAGAACGTCAGGACGGCGAACCTCCGCTCGGTGTAGTTGTACTGCCCGATCCCCTTCGGGTTGATGTCGATATAGGGAACGACCATCAACCCCACGATGATCAGCCCCGGAAGCACCACCCCCGCCAACCAGGGATCAAAAAAGACCAGCAGCTCCTGCAACCCAAGAAAGTACCAGGGCGCCTTCATCGGGTTGGGGGTCGTGTCGGCGCTCGCCGACTCTTCGAGCGGCGCGCCGGAGAGCAGGGGCAGCACGATCAGCACGATGGTCGCGGCCAACATGGCGAGAAACTCGATGTAGACCAGGTCCGGCCACGCAAACACGGTCTCTTCTGGCGGTCGCGCCGAGCTCGGGGCCTTGCCCCGGACCAATTCGGCAAGACCGTAGGTTTTCTTCGGGTCGCGCGGGGAAACCGGCGCGTGGGTCTGATCAGCCATGTCTACTCCTCACCAACAACCGTTGTTTTAATGTAGGGGCGGTTCGCGAACCGCCCCTACGGGTCACGCACGTCACGTTGCGATCACAGGGGCCCGGAAAAGCCGTCCTTCCGAATTCGCCAGAAGTGGACCGCCATGAAGAAGCCGGCCAGCAACGGGAGGCCGACGCAGTGCAGCACGTAAAAACGCAGCAGCGCGCTCTGGCCAACCACCGTTCCTCCAAGTAGCATGAACCGAATGTCGTTATCGGGACGCATACCCAGTTGCAAGCCAAACGGCCCAGCGACGCCGATGACCGGTGTCGCCTCGGCCATTTTAGATCCCACGGTGATCGCCCACAGCGCCAACTGGTCCCACGGCATGAGATACCCGGTCCACGACAAAATCAGCGTCAAGACCAACAACAACACGCCCACCACCCAGTTAAACTCGCGGGGCGGCTTGTACGCGCCGGTGAGGAACACGCGGGTCATGTGCAGCCAGACGAGGAAGACCATGGCGTGGGCGGCCCACCGGTGCATGTCGCGCATCAAGTTGCCGAAATAGACGACGTACTGCAGATCCTTGATGTCGTTGTAGGCGCGCCGCGTATCGGGCACGTAGTAGAACATCAAGAAAACCCCGGTGATCGTTAAGATGATGAACATGAAGAACGTCAATCCCCCCAAGCACCAGGTGTACCGGATTTTCAGAGCCCCGCGCTTGACCCTCACGGGGTGCAGGTGGAGGATGACGTTCGAGAACATGACGAGGGCGCGGTTCAGATCCGTATCGGGGTACCCGTGCCGGAAGAGCGAGCGCCACACCTGCGTGCTGACGATTTCTTGCCGAAGCTTTTCAATCCACCCAGTCATGCTGCCTCCCAACCTCGCTTGCGGGGCGCAACGTAGGCGCGCAGTTCAGCGCCGAGGCTGCGAGATGAAGTTGACCTGTCTTCTCGATTCCGCTACTTTGCTTTTCGACCGCCCCTAGGCTTTAACGAAGAACGGCTCGACCTCCCGAGGCGCCTCCTCAACCGTTAACCCTTCCGGCGTCGACTTCGGGTCCGGATCTTGGCGCTGAATGAAATTCACGACGACCTGGCCATCGACCGGATCCAACGACACCGCGGCCCGCCACAGCGTGCGAGGCGCCGGCCCGCCACGGACATTGCCGTAAATATCATAAATGCTGCCGTGACAGGGGCAGCGGAATCGCGCCTGATCCTGGAACCAATTGGGCGTGCAGCCCAGGTGGCGGCAAATCGCCACAAGGACGTACAGCCCCTTCTCGTTGCGCACGACCCAGATCTGCCGCTCCTTTTTGAGAGTGTCGGTCACCCCCATGCCGTAGTCGGTCGGCTTGCCGATCTTGAAGATCGTCGGTGGTTCGTACAGGACCTCGGGGAACATGAAGCGAAACGACCCAAACGCCGCGCCGCCCATCGACGCAAGAAACCCGCCCCAACCGACCAGCGCAAAAAACCGGCGGCGGGACATTTCCTGGGCTTTCAGTCGTTGTTGAGCGTCGTGGTCGGGTCCAACCGGAGTCGCACTCATTAGATGACCACCTCCCCCTTCACGAACGAAGCCATTGGCGGAAACGCTCGCTCGACGGCCTCAGCCGCGCGACTTGCCTTTGGCGCGAATGGAACCTGCACTACGAGATTTCGACCGGCCCTCGATCCGGCGACGCGAGGCGTGACGGCTTCGAAGGCGCCAGTAAAGCAGCCCGCCTGCCACCACAATCCCGCCTCCAATGCCGTACCACCAGACCGAATCGTCCGACGACTCGGTCACCGAGGGCCCGAAGTCGACACGCGCCTCCCGAGGCGTGTGATGATCGGCCGGATTGTAGGCGGCCTTGATCGTTTTCACCTCGTCACCCACCGTCACGGTCACGGCGTCTCCTGCATCGCTGTCGTGAAGGTGGAGCAACGCGGAGTACGATCCGTTTCGGTCGGTAAACACGGTTTCGCTGAGTTGAGTTCTTGGATGGGCCACGACGACCTTCTGATCGGAGCGCGGGCTTTCGTCGGCTGCGTGGACCGCCCCTGATACCACAAAGCGATGTTCCACCTCATGGGTGGCCCACGCCAGAGCCGGCCCCATCACTCCGAGACCCGCCATCACGAGAAAAAACCTGAGAAGAAACCGGCCAAGAACCGAACATTCTGCCTCACCCCAACGCAACGTCGTTTCCCGGCGGCGCGTGAATTGCGACTTACAATTTTCCCGCGTGTCTTGCGATGATCCCTGCGACGCCAACACCTGAATCCTTCGAATTTTCCACTTTCGAACCAATCAGTCCAAGCGATCGAGGGGTCGAATGGTACTACAACGTTTTTTCCCTTGTCAACCTCTTTTTCGGCATGCACCGACGAGGCTCCGTGCCCCACAACGGTCATCTTTACTTTTGGTGGAGCGGGCTGTTACCATGCCGCCTGGGCGTAGAATTCTATTCCTGATGGGAGTATTGAAGACGATGATGACGCATCGATGGGTCGTGGTTGTTGTGCTGGCTGGTGTGAGTGCCCTCGGCCTGTTGGGAAACGCCGGGGTTGTCGAGGCGGCTGGGGCGGAGACAACAGGGGCTCAAACCAGGTCGTCGGACGGCGGTCCGGGACGAGCCGTGCCGACGTTGGGCAACGAGCACGTCGCGTCGCCCAGCGCTCCGCACGTTCCGTACAACACCTCGCCGCCGACGTCGGGGCCGCACCTGCAGTGGACCGCGAAGTGGGGCATCCACAAAACCCCGATCCTCCGCGAGCTGCAGGTCCACAACTTAGAAGACGGCGGGGTGGTCATCCAGTATAAATGCGAGACCCCGTGCCCCGAACTGGTTGGGAACCTTGAAGCCCTGGCCGCGCGGTATCGGGAAAAGGCCGACGCCGACCGCGCCAAGGTCAGCCCGCTACTCAAGAAGCCCGAGGAACCGGTCCGAAGCCGGTACGACCATCTGATCGTCGCGCCCTATCCAGACATGGAGCACACAATTGCGCTCACCGCGTGGGGGCGGATCGACACGCTCGATCAATACGATGAAGCCCGGATCGTGAAATTCATCGAAGCGTATATCGGCATCGACCACCATCCCGCCGCAGAGAAGGCTCCAGCCGCGCCGACGCGTTGATGGCTGTTCCATTCGGTCGCCACCTCGCGCTGGCCTGCGTGTCGGGCCTGCTGCTCGCCCTCAGCTTTCCCCTCCCCCACGTTTCCCTGCTGGCCTGGGTGGCCCTGGTGCCCCTGCTGATCGCGGCGCCCCAGGCGTCGCGACGCGACGCCTTCGTCCTCGGATGGATCGCCGGCCTCACGTTCTTCACGGGCAGCCTACACTGGTTAACCAATACGATGATCAACTACGGCCACCTTCCCCTGTGGCTGAGCTATGCCCTCCTCCTCCTCTTCACGACATATCTCGGTTTGTACATCGGGCTGTTCGCCCTCGCAGTTCGGGTCCTCGCCGAACGGCCGGCATGGCTTCGACTCGTGGCCGCGCCCGCGGTGTGGACGACGCTCGAATTCACCCGCGCGCATCTGTTGACGGGATTCCCGTGGGCCACGTTCGGCTACTCCCAAGCCACGACGCTACCGCTGATCCAGATCGCCGATACGGTCGGCGTCTACGGCCTCTCGTACATGCTCGTGTTGGTCAACGTCGCGATCGCGCAGGCGTTGGCCGCGCTTCTGCCGCGAGCCGAGATGCCGCTGCCAATCCCCGTCGCCTCGTTCGTCCCGATGGACACGCCGTTTCCACGGCGTGCGGTGTTCGGTCCCTTGGCCGCCGCGGTCCTCCTCTTAAATGGGGTGTTGATATACGGTCATTGGCGACTGGGCGAACTGAGCCGAACCGCATCGACCACAAACCCGGTGAAGGTCGCGGTGATTCAAGGCAATATCGACCAACATCAGAAATGGGATCCCGCCCATCTGCGGGAGACGGTCACTCAGTATCAAACGCTCACCCGCGACGCCATCGCCCAGCGGCCGGACCTCGTGGTCTGGCCCGAGAGCGCGATGCCGTTTTTCTTCGAACGGGAAGAGGCATACCGCAACGATCTGATCGCGTTCACCGAACGCCAGGGAGTGGCCCTGTTGTTCGGAAGCCCCGCGCTCGACACCCCGTACGGCAAGCCGCCCCAACTCTACAACAGCGCGTACATGATCTCTCCCCACGGCGCGGTGGTCGGGCGGTACGATAAGCTGCACCTCGTTCCGTTCGGCGAGTACGTGCCGCTGGCCCCGCTCTTGTTTTTCGTCGACCAGATGGCGGACGGGATCGGCGAGTTCGTTCCGGGCGCGCGCCCGACGATCTTCGATCTCGATCGGGCGCGGCTGGGGGTGATGATCTGTTTCGAGGTCGTGTTCCCGGACCTGACGCGCCGGGCCGTCCTCGAGGGGGCGTCCCTGATGGCCGCCATCACCAACGATGCCTGGTTCGGGTATTCCGCGGCGCCGTATCAGCATCTCGAGATGGTGGCGTTTCGCGCCGTCGAAAACCGCGTCCCGTTCGCGCGAGCCGCCAACACCGGCATTTCGGGGTTCATCGACGCCACCGGCCGCATCTTTGATGCGAGCGACCTCTTCGTGCCCTCCGCGCGCACGGCCTCGCTCGTGCCCCGAGCCGGAACCACCTTTTACACGCGTCACGGCGACGTATTTGCGTGGCTCTGCGTCGGCTTCACCGCGGCCGTCTTCTGGTGGCACACGTGGTCCGGGTCGCGCGCCGGCCGCCCCCGCGGACTGCCGCGGGCGTGGTAGACGGCATGACGTGGGGGCCGACACCGTGGTACAATGCTCGCCGTCACCCCTCACGCGAAGGAGCGCCCCGTGATTAGCTTGGAAGAATTTCAGACCCGCTTCAACACGCTGCTGCGCCGCATGACGACCCTGCGGGGGTATCTTTGACCCCGCTCGCCTGACCGCACGCCTCGACGAGATCGAGCGCCTCACCGTCGCCCCCGAGTTCTGGCAGGATCAGCGCAAGGCCAAACCGATCACCCAGGAGAAATCCAAGCTGGTCCGCGAGCTCGATCGATGGCGGCTCGCCGAGCGCCAAGCCGACGACATCGCCGCGGCGATCGAGCTCTCGGCCGACGGCGACTCGACGTTACTCGCGGAACTGAACCGCCAGATCGACGCGCTGGAACGAACCATCGGGCAACTCGAGCGGGACAACCTGCTCTCGGGGGAGAAAGACATCAACAGCGCGATCGTCACGATCCACCCCGGCGCGGGCGGGACCGAATCGCAGGATTGGGCGCAGATGCTGATGCGCATGTACCTGCGCTGGGCCGAGCGCTCCGGCTACACCGTGGAGATGATCGACCTTCAAGCCGGTGACGAAGCCGGGATCAAGAGCGTGACGTTCCTCGTCAAGGGCGAGTACGCGTACGGCCGCCTCCGTGTGGAGGCCGGGGTGCATCGGCTGGTCCGCATCTCGCCGTTTGACGCGAACAAGCGCCGCCACACGAGTTTCGCCTCGGTCTTCGTCTATCCCGAACTCGAAGACGACATCGACATCGTGATCGACGAGAAGGAGTTGCGCATCGACACGTACCGTTCTTCCTCCGCGGGCGGCCAGCACGTCAACAAGACCTCCTCCGCGATCCGGATCACCCATCTCCCCACCGGCGTCGTCACCCAGTGCCAGAACGAGCGGTCGCAGCACCAGAACAAGGAAGTCGCGATGAAGGTCCTGCGCGCGGAGCTGTATGCACTGGAGCAGCTCAAAAAAGAAGAGGAAATGGCCAAGCTCACCGGCGAGAAGAAGGAAATCGGCTGGGGCAGCCAGATCCGCTCGTACGTCTTCCAGCCCTACCAAATGGTCAAGGACCACCGCACCAACAAGGAAGTGGGGAACGTTTCCGCCGTGATGGACGGCGAGATCGACGGATTCATTGAGGCGTACCTGATGCAGACGGCGAGCGCGGCAACGAAGAAGTGACGCTCAACCGAGATCGCCACCCCACCCCGAACGCCTCAACGGGTTGGCGCCCGGCGGCTTGATAATCCCCCTTCGCTTGCCCTATAGTGCCCCGCGATGATCGACGACATCAACGATCAAATCCGCCAGCGCTTGGCGAAAGTCGACGCGCTTCGGGCGCAGGGTGTCGATCCGTTCGGGGGGCGATTCGAGGTCACTCATTCGGCCGAGGCGTTACACCAGCGGCACGGCGCATCATCGCGCGAGGCGCTTGAGGACGCGAAGCCGGTCGCCGCGGTCAGCGGCCGGGTCGTCGCGTTGCGGCGGTTCGGCAAGGCGGCGTTCGCGCACCTCCAGGACGGGAGCGGCCGGATTCAGGTGTATCTGAAGAAGGACATCCTGCCGGCAGACGACTTCGCCGTCGTCGAGCAGCTCGATCTCGGGGACTTCATCGGCGCGCGCGGACGGCTGTTCCGGACCAAGACCGACGAGCTGACGATCGAAACCGCGTCGGTGACCCATCTCGCGAAGGCGCTTCGGCCGCTTCCCGAGAAGTGGCACGGCCTTACGGATGTCGAGACGCGCTACCGCCAGCGCTACTTGGACCTGATCGCCAATCCGATCGTGAAAGACACGTTCGTGCGCCGCAGCCGCATCATCGATGCGATGCGAACCTTCTTCAACGCGCGCGGGTTTCTCGAGGTCGAGACGCCGATGATGCAGGCGATCGCCGGCGGCGCGACGGCGAGGCCGTTCGTCACCCACCACAACGCACTCGGGATCGACCTCTACCTGCGCATCGCGCCCGAACTCTATCTCAAGCGTCTGGTGGTCGGCGGGTTCGAGAAGGTCTACGAGATCAACCGGAACTTCCGCAACGAAGGGGTGTCGACGATCCACAACCCCGAATTCACGATGCTCGAATTCTACCTGGCCTACGCCGACATGGGCGATTTGCTGCCGCTCACCGAGACGCTGATCTCGACGATCGCGCAGCATGTATGCGGCACGCTGGAGATTCCCTACCAAGGACGGACGATCGATTTCCGACCGCCGTGGAAGCGAATCAGCATGTTCGACGCGATCGTCGAGCGGACCAAGGTCGATCGCGCGACGCTTCAACGTTTCGATGATGCCGCCACATTCGCCGAGTCGATCGGCGTGGCGACCGACCACCTCGATTCCCTCGGCAAGGTCCAGGCCGCGATCTTCGAACACGCCGTCGAGGCCACGTTGATCAACCCAACGTTCATCACCGATTTTCCGACCGATATTTCGCCGCTGGCCAAGACACGACGCGATGACCCAGCGTTCACCGAGCGGTTCGAGCTCATTATCGTGGGACGAGAGGTGGCCAACGGCTTCTCCGAGTTGAACGACCCCCTCGACCAGCGCCGACGCTTCGAAGCCCAGATGGCCAAGCGAGCGGGTGGCGATGAGGAGGCGCACCAACTGGACGAAGACTACCTCCGCGCGCTTGAACACGGCATGCCGCCCACGGCGGGGGAAGGGATCGGCATCGACCGGCTCGTCATGCTGCTCACCGATCAAGCCTCGATCCGGGATGTGATTCTGTTCCCGCAGATGAAACCGGAAAGCTAGGAGCCTGCCCATGAACCTGGGCGCGCCGAGGGCGCGAATGCTAATCGGCCAGGAGGGACCTTGCAGGTGGCGAAGCAAGGGCCATCTGCTGCGTTGTCGCTTCGGAATCCCTCCTCACGTACGACCCAGTACGCTCCGGGGGGATTGCACAGGGCGCGCAGCGCGCGCCCGTCGAATATTGACGGGCCGACCATATCGGCCCTGTGCGCCTTGCATCTGGCTCTTCCTGGGCAGGCTCCCCTATCCCGCCATTTAGATAGAGAAGGTCCTGGCTTGACCTATCAACTACTCATTGCCCTCAGGTATCTGCGGGCCAAGCGGCGCCAGCGGACCATCTCGCTCAACACGTTCATCTCGATCGCGGGGGTCACGCTCGGCGTCGCGGCGTTGATCGCCACGCTCGCCGTGATGAGCGGCTTCGAGGATAGTCTGCGCGAGAAAATTCTCGGCACCAATGCCCACGTTGTGATCGTTGACCGCGCGCAGCGCCCGATCGAAGGCTACGACGAAGTGCTCAAGACGGTCTCTCGTCTTCCCCACGTCAGAGCGGCCACGCCTTTTATCTACAACCAGGTTCTGCTCACAGCCGACGCCAACGTCCACGGCGTGATTCTACGCGGCATCGACCCGGCCACCGAGGGCACGGTCACCGACATCGAGCGCAATCTCGTCGACGGCCGGCTGGCGGATCTCTCGAACACCTTTCCGCCCCCGGCGGACAAATCCGGGCTCTCGCCGCGATCAGGGATCGTGATCGGCAAGGAACTGGCGCTGCGCCTGGGGGTCTTCATGGGCGACACGCTCAACGTGGTCTCGCCCCGTGGCACGATGGGCCCGTTCGGCATGGTCCCCAAATTGCGTCCGTACCAGGTCGTCGGCATCTTCGATTCCGGCATGTACGACTACGACTCGTCGATCGCGTACATCTCGCTGGCCCAGGCGCAGGACTTCTTTCAAATGGGCGACGCGGTGACCGGCGTCGAGATCAAGGTGGACGAGATTTTTCGCGCGGAGGACGTCGCCTCGGCCGCAGAGGCGGCGCTGGGCGGCGCCTATTGGGTGCGGGATTGGAAGGAGATGAACCGCAATCTTTTTTCGGCGCTCAAGCTCGAAAAGATCATCATGTTCATCATCCTCGTCCTGATCATTTTGGTCGCGGCCTTCAACATCATCGGCACCCTCACCATGATCGTGATCGAGAAGTCGCGCGAGATCGCCATCTTGAAGGCCATGGGGGCGACGCGGCGGGCCGTGATGGGCATTTTCATCCTGGACGGGTTGATCATCGGCGGCGTGGGCGTCCTGATCGGCATCCCGCTCGGCTATCTCGTCTGCTGGGGCATCGAAACGTTTTACACGCTCCCCGCCGACGTGTACTACATCAGCCACATCCCGGTCCGCATCAACCTCTTCGACGTCGTCCTGGTCGCCGGCTCGGCCCTGTTCATCACCTTCCTCGCCACGGTCTATCCCTCGTGGCAAGCGGGACGGCTCGCCCCGGTCGAAGCGCTTCGTTATGAGTGACGGCCCGATCATCGAGGTCATCGACCTTTATAAGTCCTTTGCGCTCAATCACGAGCGGATCGACGTCCTCCGAGGCCTCGACATGAAAGTGGCTCGCGGCGAGATCGTGGCGATCGTCGGCGCGTCGGGCGCGGGCAAGAGCACGCTCTTGCACCTGCTCGGCGGGCTGGACCGCCCGACCTCGGGAGGGATGACGGTCGACGGCGTACAGGTCAATCGTTTGCGCGAACACGAGCTCGAAGCGTTTCGAAACCGGAGCGTGGGCTTTATCTTCCAGTTCCACCACCTGTTACCGGAGTTCACCGCGCTGGAGAACGTGATGATGCCGGGATTCATCCGCGGGATGGCCCGGTCCGAGATCACCGAGCGCGCGCGCCGTCTCCTGACCGACGTCGGGCTGGCCGCTCGCCTGGAACACCGGCCAGGGGAATTATCCGGCGGCGAGCAACAGCGGGTCGCCATCGCCCGCGCGCTCGTGCTCGCCCCCCCGTTGGTGCTGGCCGATGAACCGACGGGCAATCTGGACACGCACACCGGGGAAGAGGTGATGGGCGTCCTCAAACGCCTCCATCAGACCCAGGGCACCACGTTCATCCTGGTCACGCACAACGACAAGCTGGCGTCGGAGGCCGATCGGGTACTGCGGATGGTGGACGGGAAAATCGAAGAATCGTAGGGGCGGGTTTCAAGCGCGGTGCTTGCCTGGCGCAGCAACCCGCCTCTACCGGACACGGCCTTAGGAGTCTGTTCGAGTCATCGAACGGTTGAGCCTGTTCAGGAATGCGTCAGATGCAAGGCGCACAGGGCCGACATGGTCGGCCCGTGGCAATATTCGACAGGGCGCGCCCTGCGCGCCCTGTGCAATCCCCCCGGAGCGTACTGGGTCGTACGTGAGGAGGGATTCCGAAGCGACAACGCCGCAGATGACCATTCATGGACAGGCTCCTAGAACCCCAGGCTGAGCTGCGCGACGTAGCGACGATCCGCGCGTTGGCCGGCGAACGCCCCCACCTCTTCGGCGTACGTCGCGGCAGCCAGTTTCAGAATCCAAAAGTCGACCGTGGCGCCAGCGGTATAGTACCCCTGGTTGACCCCCACACGGAGGGCGAGAATCATGGGGAGTTTGACCTCGGCGCCCATGTGGACTCGCTTGTAGAAGTCGTTGTCCGCTCCCGCCTGCTTAGTCACGTCATCCACTTCCAGGACCAGGCTGTTATCAAGAATCCAAAAGTTGGGGTGGATCCCCACGCCGACGTTGAGCTGTTGAGGAATCACGCCCAGTGTGTCGAAATCGAGGTCGGTGATGTTCTGGAGCACAAGCGCCAGCGACGGATCGAGCGGAACCGAGGGATTGAACTTGATTCCGAGATCAAACGCGACATCGTTCGCCTTCACCCGATCGGCGAACGGATCGAAGTCCACCACGATATCGGCCGGCTGGAACGTGCGCTTGATCCCGTCGCGCTGGACGTACTTGGCCGCCACCCCGAGTTGCAGCGTCCGGTCCCACAATCCGATCGCTCCGCCCACCGCGACTCCGGTGTCCAGCTTCACATCCGAAACGACTTCGGGAAACGCGGGATTTCGCACCTCGAGATCCATCGTCCCCTGGCCGAGCACGCCGATCGCAAAGTTGTGCAGGTACACATGGGGAAAGAGAGCCGCCCTGGCGTGGGCGTGCTCCCCGACATGCGCTCTGAGGAGGTTGATGACTTGCGTGGTATCGGTGCCTTCGACGTCTTGAATATCTTGGTAGAGGTCAAGGCTCTCCTTGGAGACACCGGCCTCCGGGTTGAGAATGCCCACCCCTCCGAATCCTTTCACGTCGTTGAGGCCGGCCGGGTTGTAAAAGAGCGCGTTCTCGTCGTCCGACACCGTGAGAAACGCCCCACCCATCCCCAGCGGACGAATGCCGCGATACAACACGGGAAGTTCTTCAGCGAACGAAACCGACACGCCCTGAAACAGCACAACCAGGGCAGCACAACCAACCGCTGCGGATCGGATTCGTCTCATCTGCGGTCTCTCCTGGATCCTCGGCTCAGAGGTTGAAAAGTAAAAGGTACTGCTGCAGTTCATCGGGCGACACAGTGCCGCTTTGATCGGCATCCAAGGCATTCTCGATCTGTGTAATGTCGTTGGTCAGATCCTCGCCCGCCAATCCCGACCCCGTGATCCCCTGAGTCACGAGAAGTAGGTCGTTCGTCACCTGGGTCACGGTCTGGTTGTCGGTCTCGGCCTGCTGGACCGCGGCCAGAGTCGGAATCACGGTCGGAATGCCCGTCGTGGCATCAAAACCGCTCGTCAGGTCTACGCCAACCGTGATGATCAGGTCGGCTGCGGCTACAACGGCCATCTGAAGGTTCTGGTTCGCCGTCCGTGAGATGAGACCGGACAACAGGGTAACCGCGTCATGCATGTCCTGTTTATTGCTCTCCGTGAGTGTCGGGAGGAGAGCGGAGAAGGTGGCAAAGCTGCTGGTCACCCCCGACGCAGTTCTCGTCGCCTCCTGAATGAGATCCAGGACATCCAGACCCGCTCGCCCCGAATACGCCGAGGCCAGGAGGCTCGCAGTCTGGGCATCGCAGGTCGGCGCCGAGAGGTTGGTCCCGCATAGCGCCTGCAAGGCCGCGATCGCCCCCGTGTAGTTCCCATTATCGATATCGACCCGCGCCCCCTCGACGGTGGCCTGCGTCGTTCCGTCATTGGCCAGCCCTTCGAAGAGATTGCTGTCGCCGCAACCGGCGACCAGCGTTGCGCCAACGAATCCCACCACCAGCAACCGCCATCCCGGAATCGCGCGCGTTCCCATATCGCTCCTCCTCAGTCCTTTTCCTTAACACCCCCGCCAGTCGGTTCCTCGGATGTTCTGGAAGAACTCGCCCTGGATCTTGATGCGCTTCCCCTTGTTGAGCCCCGACTGAAGACCGATCAGCGAAATCCCCTGCCCCGAGATGAACCCGATGGAGGTCATCGATAGCATTTCCTTGTCATAGGGTATTGTTCTTTGAGACTCATGTTTCCGAAGGCGTTGTGAAAATAGCGGAGCCCCGTCGATCTGTCAAACGAAAACCGAGGTTCACCGCGCGGCCCGACCGCTGGCAGGACGTGAAGAGCTTCCGAACTTAGCGCGGGATCAGGGCCTGTTTGAGCGAAGCGACGTACGCCGTCAACACGTGCGCGCGCTTCGCCGGGTCCGGCTCTTCCTGCAGGCGCTTGATCAGCGCCGAGGCGACGATCACGCCGTCGGCGACTCGCGCGATACGCGCGGCTTCGTCGGGGGTGGACACGCCAAATCCCACCGCGACCGGCAACCGCGAGAGGCGTTTGATCGCGCGCACGCGGCGCTCGACTTCTTCGAGCGGCGGGAGCTTGGAGCCGGTGATGCCGGTGAGCGACACGTAGTACAGGAAGCCTGAGGCCCTCGCCGCGATGGCGGCGATCCGTGCGGGAGGCGTGGTGGGAGCAACGAGGAAAATGAGGTGGACGTCGGCTGCGCGCGCGGCGCTCGCGAGCGAGTCAGCCTCTTCGGGGGGCAGATCGGGCACGATCAGGCCGTCGACGCCGGCGGCCGCGGCGTCGTGCGCCAACCGCTCATCGCCGTACTGAAAAATCAGGTTGTAGTACGTCATCAAAATCAGGGGAGTCGCCGTCTTCGCCCGCACCCTCCCCACCAGCGCGAGCACATCGCCGAGCGTGATTTTTCGAGCCAGCGCTCGCTCCGCGGCTCGCTGCAGCACCGGCCCGTCGGCGAGCGGGTCCGAAAACGGGATGCCGATCTCGAGCAAATCCGCCCCTGCCGACGCGGCCGCGAGCAGCCACTCCTCGGTGGTGGCCACATCGGGATCGCCGGCCATGACATAGGGGATCAGCGCCTTCTCTCCGCGCTCGCGCAAGCGGGCAAAGACATCATCGATGCGGTTGGCCGAAGGACCTCCCCCCACCCCTGCCCTCCCCCGCACGGGGGGAGGGTGAAGGACCTGTGGTCCCCTCCCCCTCAACGGGGGAGGGTTAGGGTGGGGGTGTCGCCTCACAGTTCGATCCCCCGGATCTTCGCCACCTGTTGGACGTCTTTGTCTCCCCGACCCGAGAGGTTGACGAGGAGGATCTGACGTTTCTTCATCCTCGGCGCGAGGACCGCCGCGTGCGCGATCGCGTGCGCGGACTCCAGCGCCGGGATGATGCCCTCGGTCCGGCTCAGCAGATCGAACGCCTCCAAGGCATCCTTATCGGTGACCGACGCGTACTCGATGCGGTGGAGATCCCGGTACAGGCTGTGCTCGGGGCCCACCGCGGAGTAATCCAATCCCGCCGACACCGAGTGCGTGACTTGAATCTGTCCCTCCGGGTCTTGAAGCACGAACGTCTTGGTGCCTTGAAACACGCCCGTCCGTCCCGTGGCAAAGCGCGCCGCGTGCTGGCCGGTCGAGATCCCCAAGCCTCCCGCCTCGACGCCGATCATCCGCACCTTCGCGTCTTTGAGAAACGGGAAGAACAGACCCATCGAATTGCTGCCCCCGCCCACGCACGCGACCAGCATATCGGGCAGTCGTCCCGCCGCGCGCACGATCTGGCGGCGCGCCTCGCGGCCGATCACCGACTGAAAATCGCGAACCATCATCGGATACGGGTGAGGCCCCAACACCGATCCCAAGATATAGTGCGTGGTGCGCACGTTCGTCGTCCAATCGCGCAACGCCTCGTTGATCGCGTCTTTGAGCGTGCGGCTGCCCGCGGCGACCGGCACCACTTTGGCGCCCAGCAACCGCATGCGGAAGACATTCAGCGCCTGGCGCGCCATGTCCTCGGTCCCCATGTACACGTCGCACTCCATGCCGAGGAGCGCCG
>Ga0180094_1000089_pt1 | contig 21863 bp, 16 predicted proteins | sample EasRivT47_16_1Da_FD_121786 | JGI IMG/M metagenome (GOLD analysis project Ga0180094, IMG submission 121786) | Soil microbial communities from meander-bound floodplain in the East River, Colorado, USA - East River metaG ERMLIBT47_16_1Da | ecosystem: Environmental > Terrestrial > Soil > Floodplain ... | reverse complement strand
GTCCCGAGCACCGCGAATCCGTCGGAGCGGTTGTCCTGAGTGTGGCCGTGAACGTTCAGCAGCAGCGTGGCCTCCTCGCTGAAATCGATCTCCAGCAGCCCGCGCCCGGCAAAGACGTCCGTGACCATGAAGTCGGTACCCGTGATCTTGTTCACCTGCCAGCCGTCGTCGTTGTTGTACTTGAATGCCAGGCGCCCCCGGACGCGGTCGCCGAGTGGCCCGCTGACCGCGCCCTCGACGATGGTCTGGTCGTAGCTCCCGTACTGGAAGCTGCCGTGGGCCTCGAGCTCTTCGGTCGGCTTCCGGGAGATGTAGTGGACCAGCCCGCCGGTCGTGTTGCGCCCGAACAGCGTGCCCTGCGGGCCGCGGAGAACCTCCGCCCGCTCGATGTCGAAGAGCTGTCCCTGCTGGCTCGAGCTCGTCCCCAGGTACACCTCGTCGAAGTAGAAGCCGACCGGGGGTTCGTTGCCGGCACCGAAGTCGTAGGCCTGGACGCCGCGGATGTTCACCTGGGGGAACACGGTGTCGCCGACGAGCGTCACGTTCGGCGTCTGCTTGAAGAGCTCGAAGGGTGTGATGAATCCCAGCCGTTCGAGATCGTCACCGGTGAACGCGGTGATTGATATCGGCACTCTCTGCAGACTCTGCGCGCGCTTCTGCGCGGTGACGATGATCTCCTCCAGCGTCTGTGCCTGGGACGCGGCGGCGGCCGCGAGAAGTCCAACTGCCGCCAGGCACTGGATCCGGTTGCCCGGTGTTCGCCACCAGGGCTCCTGTACCTCGAATTTCACTCGAATCTGCACTCGCGCGTGAAACCGCTCGTGTCCGGAAACATCGCCTTGGGAGCACCCCGCGGCTATTATGATTGAGTATTATGATCGAGCGGTGATCAGTCTCCTCCGGGGATTGGCAGCGGGCCGCGCCGCGCGCTGGCGACAGCAACTTACTGATCCGGAAAGCAACGCGGTCCCGAGCGATCCCCTCCCGTCTCGAGTCGGCAAGCGGCGCCCACGCCAAAACCGCCCGCCGCTGCGTTACAGTCTGCGGTGCATGCCAGGGGTCATGCAGCACATGCGTTCGGAGAAGGTTCGTCGCGCGACCTCGCAACGTTCCGCGCGGAGCGGCGCCGCTCTGGCGATGAACCTGCCGGCAGAGATGCGAGACGTGCTCCGGCGCTATGGCCTTGCTCTTGTGTTGGCCGGCCTTGCACTGTTCTTAAACGCCGTACTTCCCTTTCCGGAAGGCGCCGGCATCTATCAGCTTCCCATTGCGGCAGTGGTCCTGAGCGCCTGGTATGGCGGACGCGGACCCGGCGTGTTCGCATCGCTCGTCTGCGCAACGGGAGTTCTGTACTGGTTCGTCCCTCCGTTGAATTCGTTCGAAGTCTTGCCGCACCATGCGCCCGCTTATTTCATCTTCATCGCTCTGTGCCTGCTGCTCAGCGAGTTCGGTGCGGGACGCCGGCGAGTTGAGCACGCACTGGGGCTGGAGTCCGCCAGGCGGGAAATTCTGGTTCGCGAGAGCGAAGAGAGACTGTCCGCACTCGCGGGCTCGACGGATGAGGTCGTATTCGAGTTCGACGGCAACGGGAAATACCTCCACGTCTGGACCAGAAATGAGGCCCTGCTGTTCCGTCCTCGCCACGAGCTGATCGGGCGGACGCTCGCGGAAGTCTTCGACGAGGGTTGGGCGCAGCACCACGTGGAAAGGCTGCGGCGCGTGCTGGCCAGTGGAACGCCGGAGATCTACGAATGGAGAATCGACCTCCCCTCGGGAAGGAGCTGGTTTCTCGGTCGCATGAACCCGATGCCGACGCTGGATGGAGTACGGCGCACGGTTTGCTGCCTGGTACGCGACATCACGCAGCAAAAGCGCGAGGAGGGAAGCCGGCGCGCGCAGTACAGCGTCGCGTTGGCGCTCGCGGATTCGGACAGCCTTGCCGTCGCGGCTCCCGATGTGCTCGCGGCGATCGGCGACAGCATGGAATGGGATTGGGGCGCATTCTGGACCGTCGATCGAGAGCGCGGCCGACTCCGCTGCGAAGCACTTTGGCATGCGCCGGATCTTGCCATCGCGGCCCTGGACGAACTGAGCCACGCGATCGCAGTGAGGACCGGGGAACGCGGGCCGGGCGGCGTCTGCGAGACCGCACGGCCCGACTGGGTGGCGAACGTAGCGGAGCATCGCGGCTCCCGCAGGACGGAAGTTGCGGCGCACGCGGGACTGCAGAGTGGAGTTGCGTTCCCGATCTTCGACCTGCAGCCGCCAAAGTCTTCGGATCGCGACCGCCCGCTGGTGGTCGCGCCAGCCTTCGCCCCCGATACCGGCACGGTGGGGATTACTGGCCAGGCGGCCTGGCAGCCGATAAGCGGCGAAGTCCTGGGAGTCATCGAGCTGTTCAGCCGCCACGTGTGTGAGCGCGACGAAGGTCAACTCGCGATGCTCAATGTGATCGGTGGGCAGATCGGGCAGTTTGTCCAGCGAAAGCGGGCGGAAGCCGAGCTCCACCAGAGCGAGCAGGAGCTGCGCGCGCGACAGGAAATGCTCGACCTTGCGCAAGCGGCGGCACGCGCGGTGGCATTCGATTGGTACATCGGCGCCCGCGAGAGCGAAAACCGCTGGTCGCCGGAGCTCGAGGCGCTCTATGGCCTGGAGCCGGGCACGTTTGATCGAACGTACCAGGGCTGGAAGAAGCTCGTCCATCCCGACGACTGGCCGGCGGTGAAGCTCGCGGTCGAGCGCGCGAACGAATCGGGCGATGTCGATGCCGAGTACCGGGTGATTCACAAGGACGGCACCGTCCACTGGTTGCGGGCGAAAGGTCGCATGTTCCTCGACACCGAAGGCCGACCGGAGCGCATGGTGGGGTTCATGCTCGACGTCACCGGTTGGCGGCATGCCGAGGAGGAATTGCGCGCCAGCGAGAAGCGCTTCCGCACGTTCGTCGACCGCGCGACGGACGCCTTTTTTCTGCTGGACAAGCAGATCCGGGTCGTGGATGTCAATCGACAGGCCTGCGAGAGCCTCGGCTTGAGCCGCGAAGAGCTGATCGGGATGCACCCACGCGAATTCGATGTGGGGCTGAACGAACCAACCATGGACGGGCTCACGCAGCGCGCCGAAGCCGGGGAAATCATCACCATCGAGACGCAGCATCGGCGCAAGGACGGCACCGCGTTCCCCGTCGAGATCCGCACCGGCACGTTCAGGCAGGGCGACGAGCTTTTCTACCTGTCGCTCGCGCGCGACACAAGCGAGCGCAAGCAGGCCGAGGAGCGAAATGCGAAGCTCGCCGCCATAGTCGAATCGTCCGACGACGCGATCATCGGCAAAGATCTGAACGGCATCATCACCACCTGGGACACCGGCGCGGAGCGTATCTTCGGCTACGCGGCGCGGGAGGTCATCGGCCAGTCGATCGCGATTCTCATGCCGCCGGATCGCGTCGATGAAGTGCGCGGCATTCTGGAGCGCATACGCCGCGGCGAGCGGGTCAACCATATCGAAAGCGTCCGCCGCCGAAAGGATGGCACGCTGCTGGACATCTCGTTGACCGTGTCTCCCATCATCGATGGGAGCGGCAACGTCGTCGGCGCATCCAAGGTTGCGCGCGACATCAGCGAGCGCAAGCGCGCCGCGGAGAGGCTGCGAGAAAAGGACGCTGCGCTGGAGACGGCCCGGACCGAGCTAGCTCGCGTGTCGCGGGTGACGACGCTGGGCGAGCTGACCACTTCGATTGCCCATGAGGTCGCCCAGCCCCTGGGCGGGATGATCGCCAGCGCGGGCGCTTGCACGCGCTGGCTCGCCGCCGAGCCGCCCGACATCGCGGAAGCGCGCTCGGCACTCGACAACATCGCCGCCGACGGCAAGCGCGCGCGCGAGGTCATCGCGCGAATCCGCGCGCTCACGAAGCGCCAGATGCCGCGCAAGGAGAGCCTGGATATCAACCATGAGGCTCTGGAGGTCCTCGCGCTCACGGAGCGGGAGTTGCGCGGCCATGACATCGTTCTTCGGACGCAGCTCGACAGGACGCTGCCGCGCGTGGCGGGGGATCGCGTCCAGCTGCAGCAGGTGCTCATCAACCTGATCATGAACGCGATCGAGGCGATGAGCAGCGTGCGTGATCGCCCGCGCGAGTTGACCATCGTTTCAGGGCAAGACGGCCCGAAAGCGGTGAGGATCGAGGTGCGCGATTCCGGCACCGGCATGGACCGGAAAGGTGCCGAGCGCGTGTTCGAGGCGTTCTACACGACCAAGGCCGAAGGCATCGGCATCGGCTTGTCGATCAGCCGCTCGATCGTCGAGGCGCACGGCGGTCGGCTGTGGGCGGGCCCGAACGAGCCCCACGGGGCTGTCTTCCGGTTGTCGCTGCCCGTTCCCGAAGAGGCACTTTCATGAGCGAGGATCGCCCAGCCGTCTTCGTCATCGACGACGATCCGTCGATGCGCCGCTCGCTCGACACTCTGTTGCGGTCGGTAGCCCTGGACGTGCATCTCTTCTCCTCTACGGAAGAATTCATGCACGCCAAGCGCCCGGAGGCGCCGGGGTGCCTCGTGCTGGACGTTCGGTTGCCGGGCATGAGCGGACTCGCGTTTCAGCAGGAGCTCGCGAAAGCGGGCGTCGCTCTTCCGATCATCTTCATCAGCGGGCATGGTGACGTTTCGATGACCGTGCGCGCGATGAAGGCCGGCGCCGTCGAATTCCTCACCAAACCCTTCGATGACCAGGTGCTTCTCGATGCGATCTATGCGGCGATCGATCGCGATCGGGCAAGGCGCCGGGACGCGGCGAGCCTCGCCGATCTGAAGGCGCGTTATCGCGCACTCACAGAGCGGGAGCGCGAAGTCATGCAGCTGGTCGTCACGGGGCGGGCGAACAAGCAAATCGCGGCGGACCTGAGTCTGAGCCTGGTCACCGTGAAGGTCCATCGCGGCCAGGTCATGCGCAAGATGCAGGCAAGATCCGTCGTTGAGCTCGTACGCATGGCCGACCGGCTCGGCCCGCCCGCTGCTGAACAGCCCCGTTCTGACTAGCACGGTTCTGACTGGCTGATATACCAAGGTGTAAGCGCTCGACCCTTGGGTGTAAATGCGCCCCGGCTGGCGCGCAGCTAGGCTGGCCTCGTAACCACTGGAGGCGAAATGGCCGGGAAGCCGCTGGTCGCCGTCGTCGACGACGACAAGTCGATCCGCAACGCGACACGCGATCTACTGAGGTCGGCGGGTTTCTCGGCCGCTACGTTCGAAGACGCCGAGAGTTTTCTTGCGTCGGCAAGTCGCGCGACCGCGGCTTGCCTGGTCGCCGACATGCGAATGCCAGGGATGACGGGACTCGAGTTGTACGAGGCGCTGGTCGCCTCCGGCGACGGCATCCCCACTGTGCTGATCACCGCCCACCCCGAAGAGATGACGCAATCGCGCGCGCGCGAAGCCGGTATCACGTGCTACCTCAGCAAGCCGTTCGCACCGGACGACCTGCTCGGGTGCGTACGCGAAGCGCTGGCGAAATCGCAGGCCGGGCCTATACCAAAGTCTTAAGCGGCGATCCCCTGCGGCAGGCTCGAAGACGCTGCGCACAACCACGGTGTACCTTGGCGCAATGTGAAGACGAGCGGCACGCGCCTAGGCTGTGCAACATGATCTTCACCCCTCACCACGCATTTCCGGAACTCTCGTCCCCCCCCCCTCCCCCACGACGAGAGTTCCGGGCGTGGCGAGGTCCTTTACCCATCCGACTGAGCGAGGCCGGACCTCCTATGACGACCGCTCTCGCAGGCTGGTTGGTTCTTTTCCTCCATACCTCGCAGGTCGCTCCATGAAACCGCAAACCCATGGCGCGCGGCTGCGCTTCGACCGGTTCGAGCTCGATGAAGCCGACGCAAGGCTCACGTGCGCGGGCGAGCCCGTACCGTTCGCGCCGACACCGTTCGCCGTTCTGTGCACGCTCGCGCGCTCGCCAGGCATGCTCGTGACGAAGAACGCCTTGCTCGACGCCGTCTGGGGGCATCGGTTCGTCAGCGACTCGGTGCTCAAGTCGGCGATCAGCGAAGTACGAGCGGCGCTCGGCGACGACTCGAAGCAGCCGCGCTACATCGAGACGGTATCGCGCCGCGGGTATCGCTTCATCGCCGCGCCGGTCGGCGTGTCCTCGCAAAGCGCGGCTGCCGTCGAGCGCAACGGCGTGGGCGGTGCCGGCCATCCCGCCCTGACGGCGCTCACGGCATTGTGCCGCGGCGATGCCGCGGTCGCCGACCTCATCCGCGCGGTCGCCGCCTCGCTGGAAAGCGAGCGGCTTGTCCTCAACGATCCCGGCGTGGAGTCCGTCGCATGAAGCCCTCCGAACAAAGGCTAAGCGAAGCGCGTCGCCAGCACATCGAGGCGATCGTCGCCCGGCACGTGCGCGAACTATTCAAGCGCCTGCCGATGTTGTCGGGCTTCTGGCTGCGGCCCGACCTCAAGGCCGAGGTCTCGGTCTTCACTTGGCTGGGCTGCAACTCCCAGTGGGGTCTTTACGAGGAAGTAATGCGGGCGCTCGTCGCTCTCGCCGAGGAGCGTCCCGAGGCAGTGCAGGTCATGCGCGGGCGCACTTTCGCGCGCGCGCTCCACTGACGCCGCCGCGCGCGTGTGCGCGGCGAGCTCGATGCCACCACTGCATCGATCCGGCGTGCGACGGAAGAGGCTACGTAGTCAGCCCGATCGCGGCCGACGTTTTGCGACCGAACGGCGACCTTTCCCTCACCACTCGGCGGTCGGGACCACTACGCTGGCGCCGGACTGTCAATGCGGAAACACCTGGATGATCTTCAGCACCGATTCTAAGTATCCCAGCCGACGTGCGTACGTCATCAAGCTGCGCAGCGATGCGACCCCGGACGCCCTCGCGGGGCGCCTGGAGAACCTCGTCACGGGCAGGCGGGGCGAGTTCACGTCCGCACACGAGCTGCTCCGCCTGATCGCCGGCGACATCGTCGAGCCCGCAAGTCCAGACGGGCCGTAGATACGCGCGCGGGTCTAGCGGGCGCGATGGCCCGACCGTCGCGTTGCATGCAAGGTCGCTCGATTGCGACCGAATGCAGGTGTTCGGGCGGCACGCCATAGCCGCACGAGCTGCGGTGACCCGGCCTGCAGCACGAGGCGCCCGAGACGACGTCCACGCAACGGCGACCGAAGGGCGACGCTTCCCTGACCACTTACCCCTCGCCGCTTCGTACATTGGTTCCCGAACGGTTTCACAGCAAGCGAGCATTCGAATGCCAGGATTCTCCGTATTCGCGCGCGCCATACCGGCGACCCTGTCGGGATTCCTCGTGTTCACGCTTGGCGCATGTACGACGCCGGTCTTGCGGTCTGAAGTCGATGTGCCGGGCCGATTCGCAGCCGCCGCGGAGTCCGAGGCAGCGCCGGAGGTCGCGTGGTGGGAACGCTACGCCGACCCCGTGCTGTCGGATCTCATCCACCGCGCGGCTCGCGAAAACCGCGATGTGAAAATCGCGGCGGAGCGCGTGCGCGCCGCGCGAGCCGGCGAGACGATCAGCCGCTCCCGGCTCCTGCCGAACGTCGGTGCCAATGCCTTTGGGATCGACCACGATCCGGATGGCGCGCCCGCCCTCGAGGCCGGATCGGCCGCGCTCAGCGTGTCGTGGGAGATCGATGTTGCCGGTGGGCTTCGCGCCGGCGCGTCCGCCGCGACCTACGACAGGATCGCAACCGAAGACGGCGCACGCGCCGTCCGGCTGCTCGTACTGGCGGACGTCGCGACGAACTACTTCACGCTGGTCGGCGCCCTGCACCAGCTCGAGACCGTGCGTGCAATCTCGACGGCACAGGACGAAACGTTGCGTCTCGTGACCGCGCGCCACCGCGTAGGTCTTGCTTCCACGTTCGACGTCGAGCGCGCCCGAACCGCAGCATCGAGCGCGCGTGCCGCGATCCCACCGATCGAGACGCTCGTTGCCGCCTCGCGGCATCGGATCGCCGTGCTGATCGGAGATCAGGCATCGAATGCAACGGCGGCCGTCGTCCCTTGGAGCGGCACCACGGTCGTTCCAGATGTGCAGCCCGGACAGCCGGCGACGCTCCTCGAGCGACGGCCGGATCTGCTCGCCTCCCGCGCGCAGCTCGAGGCGGCCAATCGGCGGCGTCGGGAGGCGGCGGCGGAGTGGTTCCCGCGCCTCTTCCTCAACGCCTTGTTCGGCCGGCAGGACGTAGAGGTGGACGCGATCGACTTTGGAGCGGCGCGCTTCACCAACGCCTCCGCTCTTCTGGCGATGCCGATCTTCAACTGGGGACGGACGCGCGCGATCAACCAGGTGGCCGAGAGCCGCCAGCGCGAAGCATTGCTGCGATATGAGGACGCCATTGTGCGCGCGCTCGAAGACGTCGAGAACGCAGTGGTCGCGCTGCGCGACGAACGCCAGCGCGCCGAGTCCCTGCGGAGCGCCGCCGACTCCGCGGACGCGGCACTCGGTCATGCGCAGTCACTGTACGACCGCGGTCAAATCGACCTCCTGCCGCTGCTCGATGTGCAGCGCTCGCGCCTCATCGTCCGGATCGGCGCAAACGACAGCAGCACACAGCTGCTGCTCTCCACCGTGCAGCTCTACAAGGCACTCGGGGGAGGCTGGGAGGCGTTCGAGCCCGACGCCATCAAGGGAGACGAGTCTTGAAAAACCTGCTAGCCGCGACCGCTGTCGCCGTATCCACTGCCTCGCTGCTTGCCGCGTGCGGATCGGGCGCACCGGAGGCGGAGGCGCTTCGGAGCGTTCGCACGGTCGAACTTCGCTACGACACGGCGCGCGACGCGAATCGTTACTTCGGCTCGGTGCAGGCGCGCCACGAAGTCGATCAGGCGTTTCGCGTCGGCGGCAAGGTCATGGAGCGTCGGGTCGACGTCGGCGACACGGTACGCGAAGGCGACGTGCTCGCCGTGCTGGATGACGTCGACTTCAAGCTGACGGAGGAAGCTGCGCGCCAGCATCTCGAGGCTGCCATGACGCGGGTGCGCCAGACCGAGTCGGACTGGCGGCGTCTGCAGGATCTGAAGCTCGACGGATCGGTAAGCGACTCCGACGAGGAGCACGCACACAGCGAGTCGCTCAGCGCCCGGGCAGCGGCCGAGGCCGAGACGCGCAAACTGAATCTCGCTCGCAATCAGGTGAAGTACACGGTCCTGCGCGCATCGGGCAGCGGCGTCGTGACCGCCGTGCGGTTCGAGGTCGGGCAGGTCGTCGCGGCCGGGCAGCCGGTCATCGCAATTGCGAACGAGGGCGAGCCCGAGATCGTCGTCGACGTGCCGGAAGACCATCTGACGATGTTCAAGACCGCTAGCTACCGGGCGTGGCTCGCGAGCGCGCCGGACGACAAGTTCGAGGTCGTCCTGCGGGAACTGTCCGCTCAGGCCGCAGCGCAGACGCGCACCTACCGTGCACGGGTACGCCCGGCGGCGCCGCGCAAGCTGCCTCTCGGCGCGTCGGCGACGCTGATGGCCGAGCACGGTTCGGCAGGCCCGAGGGTGGCAGTGGTCCCGGCCGCGGCGATCACGCAAAACCAGGGGCAGCCGGCGTTGTGGGCCGTGCGGCGCGCCGGCGCCGAGCCGACCGGAACGGTCGAGCTGATCCGCGTCACGGTGCACGGATACCGCAATGACGAGATTCTCGTCTCGGGGCCGCCGGCGGGCACGCTCATCGTCACGGCGGGCGTGCAGAAGATGGCTCCCGGATTGAAAGTCGCGCTGCTCTCGTCAGTGCGCTCTGAAGACTCCGAGCAAGCCTCCCGATGAAATCCTTCAACGTCACCGAATGGGCGCTGAACCACCGCGCCATCGTGCTGTTCCTGATCCTCGTGATCGGCGTGGGCGGCGTGCTCGGCTTCACCAGGCTCGGTCAGCTCGAAGACCCGAACTTCTCGGTGCCGTCGATGACGGCGCTCGTGATCTGGCCCGGCGCCACGGCGCAACAGATCCAGGACCAGGTGCTCAACCGCATGGAGAAGAAGTTCGAGCAGCTCGACCACTTCGAGAAGGTGAAAACGTATGCGCGCCAGGGCTATGCCGGCATGACGATCACCGTGGTCGGCGGCACCTCCAAGGCGGACCAGCTCGAAGCGTGGTACCAGGTGCGCAAGAAGTTGAGCGACATCGAGCTCGAGCTTCCCGAGGGCGTCATCGGTCCGATCTTCAACGACGAATACGGGGACGTGACCGGGCTGCTGTATGCCGTGAAAGGCGATGGCATCAGTCACGCGGAGCTGTCGGACATAGCCGAAGACATCAAGCGTCGCCTGCTCAAAGTCGCGATGGTGAAGAAGGTTGACCTCTACGGAGAACAGGCCGAGAAGGTCTACGTCGAGTTCTCGCATGAGCGGCTGGCCGCGCTCGGCATCACGCCGCTGGCGATTGCCGAGAGCCTCACGAACCAGAACAGCCTGCTCGCTGCCGGCTCGATCGACACCAGCGGCGACCGTGTGCTCGTACGGGTGAGAGGCCAGTTCACCGGCCTGGACGATATCCGCAACGTGCCGATCGCCGCCGACGGCCGGATGATCAAGCTCGGTGACATCACCACGATCACGCGCGGATACGAAGATCCGCCGAGGTACACCGTGCGCCACAACGGGCAGCAGGTGCTGATGCTCGGCATCACGATGACCGACGACGGCAACATCGTCGACCTCGGCAAGGCGATAGAGAAAGCCGTCACGCGGATCCAGACCGAGCTGCCATATGGCGTCGAGCTCGAGCGTGTGGCCGACCAGCCGACCGTCGTCAGCGAATCCATCTGGGAATTCGAACGCTCACTGCTGGAAGCGCTCGCCATCGTGCTCGCGGTCTGCCTGATCAGCCTCGGCTGGCGCACGGGGATCGTGGTCGGGCTCTCGGTGCCGCTCGTGCTCGGCGTCGTCGCCCTGGCGATGCTCGCGATGGGCTGGAACCTCGAGCGCGTCTCGCTCGGGTCGCTCATCATCGCGCTCGGACTGCTGGTGGACGACGGCATCATCGCGGTCGAGATGATGATCGTGAAGATGGAGGAGGGCTGGGATCGCCTCAAGGCGGCCGCCTACTCCTACGCCGCGACCGCGATGCCGCGGCTGACGGGCGCGCTCATCACCGTCGCCGCCTTCATGCCCATCGGATTCTCCAAGTCGACCACAGGCGAGTATGCGGGCGGGATCTTCTGGATCGTCGGCACGGCAGTGCTGTTCTCGTGGGTGGTGTCGGGTCTGTTCACGCCCTACCTCGCGGTGAAGATGCTGCCGAAGGACTTCGGCAAGCATCACCACGGCGGCGACCCGTACAACACGCCGTTCTACCGCAAGCTGCGCCGCTGGATCGATCTCGCCGTCGAGCGGCGCTGGTGGGTGATCGGCGCGACCGCGGCTGCACTGGCCATCGCGATCGTGGGAATGGGGTTGGTGCCGCAGCAGTTCTTCCCCAACAGCACGCGGCCCGAACTGGTCCTGGAGCTGCGACTGAAGGAAGGCGCATCGTTCGCCGCGACCACCGAGCAGGTCAAGAAAATGGAGTCGGTCCTTGCGAAGGACAAGGACATCCGCTTCTTCACCGCGTACACGGGCGCCGGCCAGCCGCGCTTTTATCTCTCGCTCAATCCGGAGCTTCCGAACCCGGGCTACGCCGTGTTCATCGTCATGACGCGCGACATGGAGACGCGTGAACGCGTGCGCTCGCGGCTGATGGCGAGCGTCGACGAGCAGTTCCCGGAGGTGTGGGTCCGCATCACGCGCCTGGAGCTCGGTCCGCCGGTCGGCTTCCCGGTCCAGTTCCGTGTCGTGGGTCCGGACACGCAACAGGTGCGTGCGATCGCGCGTGAGGTCGAAGCCGTGGTGGCGTCGAGCCCGAAGGTGCGCGACGTCCAGTTCGACTGGAACGACCCGGTTCGCACCCTGAAAGTCGACGTCGACCAGGACAAGGCGCGTGCGCTGGGTCTCGCGCCGGCCGACATCAGCTTCGTGAGCCAGGCGGTGATGAACGGCGTGACGTTATCTCAGCTACGCGAGGACGAAGACCTGATTGACATCGTCGCCCGGGCCGTGCCATCCGAGCGCCTCGATCTGGACACGCTGAAGGCCATCAATCTCTACACGCGCCAGGGAACTGTCGTGCCGCTCTCGCAGATCGCGCGCGTCCGCTACGAGCTCGAAGAGCCGGTATTGTGGCGCCGCAACCGCGACATGGCCATCACCGTGCTGGCCGACGTCAAGGACGGCGAGCAAGGCGTAACGGTGACGCAATCGATTCGGCCGCTGCTGAAGGACATCGAAGCGAAACTGCCTGCCGGTTATCGCATCGACGTCGGCGGTGCCGTCGAGGAAAGCGAGAAGGCCAACCGCGCGCTGATGGCGGTCTTCCCGGTGATGCTGATCACGATCCTGACGATCCTGATGCTGCAGCTCCAGAGCTTTTCGCAGATGTTCATGGTGTTCCTGACCGCGCCGCTCGGGCTCATCGGGGTAGTCGCCGCGCTACTTCTGTTCAACGCGCCGCTCGGCTTCGTCGCGATCCTCGGCATCACTGCCTTGAGCGGCATGATCATGCGTAACTCGGTGATCCTGGTCGATCAGGTGCAGGCGGAAATCGCCGCAGGCCGCGACACCTGGAACGCGGTGGTGGAAGCGGCCGTCCACCGGACCCGTCCGGTGGTGCTGACGGCGACGGCCACCGTGCTGGCCATGATCCCGCTGACGCGCAGCGTGTTCTGGGGCCCGATGGCCATTGCCATCATGGGCGGCCTCACGGTCGCCACGTTTCTGACGATCTTCTTCCTGCCGGCGCTTTACGCCGCGTGGTTCAAGGTCGCTCGCGGGAGTGTGCCTGAGGCGAATGGCCTCACAGCCGATCCGGTGCCCGCATGACACGCACACGCGAATGGTCGTCTCCATCATCGACGACGATTGAGGAGCTGCTCCGGTGGACCGAGATGTTGAAGGCCATGCGCGAGGAACGTCATCGCGGCTTGCGCGCGAATCAGCGGATCTATTTGCCATGTCATGTGCAGGGAGACGGAGAACGACCATGATGCTGCGTACCAAATTTGCTGTGCTTGCCTTGCTGCCATTCTGCGCGGTCGCTTGCCTGACGCAATCGACCGCCGCTTACGCCGACGCGCTGACAGTTACCGTGGAGAACGACTTGATCACCGGTTCAGACAACAACTACACGAACGGCATCGGCGTAACGTGGGTGTCGAACGATCTCGACAGCTACGACGACGACAGGTTCGTCAGCCAATGGGGCCGATTCTGGGGCTTCCTGCCGTTCGTGGAGGATGCAGGCTATACGACGTATGCGTCCTGGACCGTAGCGCAGGAGATGCACACTCCAGACGACATCACGATCGCCAATCCGCCCGAGGACGACCAACCCTACGCCGGCATTCTGTACGTGGACAGCGTGCTCTATGCGCGGTCAAAGGGTTGGGCACTTGGATGGGAGCTCAAACTGGGCGTGGTTGGACCGGCATCGCAGGCTGAGAACACACAGAAGGACTTCCACGAGCTCGTAGGCGGCGATGAGCCGATGGGCTGGGACACTCAGCTCCCCAACGAGCCGGTCATCAACATCGGCCTCACGGCCGCACACCTCTGGGCGGAAGGCAATGCAGGCGGATCGGCCAGGTGGCGCCTCGTCCCCGTGGGGCACGTCGGTCTCGGCACGTACTTCACCGGTGCCGGACTAGGTATGTACGGCGAGGTCGGCTGGAATCTGGTCGATGCGCTCGGCGGCACCGCGTTGCGTGAAGGGTTGAATGCCGCATCGACTGTCGGTGTCGGGCCGGTAGATGGCTGGTCCGTGTCGTTCTTCGGCGGCCTCGGAGGTCACGCCATTGCGCATTACCTGCCGCTCGACGGCACGGTGTTTAAGGACAGCCGGTCCGTGGACACCAAGCCCTTCGTCGGCAATGCCTCCCTGGGCGTGTCCGTGCGCCACGGCTTGTTTGCTTTGAGCCTCGCGACGACCTTCACCACCAAGGCATTCGATACGCAGGAGAAGAGCGCCGAGTTCGGGACGTTGAGCGTGTCCTGGTACTTAAGATGAATGCAGCAAACCTGAAGCCCATGGGGTCCGGCGACCAGGTTCTCTCGCACGCCGAGAAGTATTTCTGGGCTACCAGCACGCGGCTGGTGGTCGATCGCATGGGCGCCATGCTTCGACGGCACAGAGCTCTCCTCGTGTTCATCGTTGTCTTGGCGAGCGGTGTCGCGCAAGCGCAGGACGCCACGGTCGAATTGCTGCGGGCGCGCCTCGAACACTGGCGCGAGGACCCGAGCTTCACCCTGCGCACCGTCACGCTTGCCGCCGGGGAGCCGCTCACGACGTTGTACGCCCGGCGCGGCTTCACACGAGCGTGGGTCGATCCCGCACCCCGCGCCCAGCTGCTGCAAGCGATCCGCGACAGCCGGGATGACGGCCTCGATCCCGAGGACTATCTGCTGACGCCGCTCGAAGTGCTCGAAGGCGAGCTGGCACGCGGCGCGACGGTCGATGCGGTGGTCGATCGTGACCTGCTGATGACCGAGGCGCTGGCGCGGCTGATGTTCCACGTCATGTTCGGCAAAGTGGATCCGGCGGCGTTCGATCCGCAGTGGAACTTCGCACGCACCTTGCATCGCAACGACCCCGCGGCGTTCCTCCAGGACCTGATCGCCTCCGGCGACGTCCTCGCAGCCGTGGAGCGTGAGAAGCCGCAATTCGATATGTATGCGCATCTCAGAGAAGCGCTCGCACGTTACCGTGGCATCGAGGCTCGAGGCGGCTGGCCTGGGCTCGCGACCGGTCCGACACTCACGGCCGGAATGCGGGACGCTCGCGTCATCACACTGCGCTCGCGCCTTGCCGCTGCGGGCGAACTGGAAGCAGGGCAGGTGAGCGACGCGGAGCTCTTCGATCCACCCCTGGAGGCGGCGCTCCGGGACTTCCAGGCGCGGCATGGCCTCGCGACCGACGGCGCGCTCGGCCCCGGAACCCTTGCTGCGCTCAACGTGCCCGTCTCGGACCGTATCACGCAGATCCGGGTCAATCTCGAGCGCGGGCGCTGGCTGCTGCACGAGCTCGATCCCACGTTCGTCGTGGTCAACGTCGCGGGCTTTCAGGTCTATTACATCCGCGACGGCCAGCTCGCGTGGACCGCTCACACCGTCGTCGGCAAGCCATTCCGCAAGACGCCGCTCTTCCGCGCACGGATTCAGTACATCGTGTTCAATCCCACTTGGACGGTGCCGCCCGGCATTCTCGCCAAGGACATCCTGCCCGCCATGCGACGCGATCCCGGCTATCTCGCACGCAAGCGAATCGACGTCGTCGATCGTTCGGGACGAGTCGTCCCGGCGGACTCGGTCGACTGGAACGCAAAGACGATTCCTCATCAGCTCGTGCAACGGTCTGGAGCGGACAACGCGCTGGGCGTCGTGAAGTTCATGTTCCCGAATACGTATTCGGTGTACCTGCACGACACGTCGAGCAAGGCGCTCTTCCAGGAGGCCGATCGCACCTTCAGCTCGGGTTGCATCCGCGTGGAGAAACCGCTCGAGCTCGCAGAGCTGCTGCTGCAAGGTCAGCCGGGCTGGGATCGGGCCGGCATCGATGCCGTCGTACAACGCGGCACGACGCGCACGGTTTCACTCGCGAAGCCCGTGCCCGTGCTGCTCACGTACTGGACAGCGTGGGTCGAGGCCTCGGGCACGTTGCAGTTTCGCAAGGACGTGTACGGGCGCGACGCGGCGATCGCGCAGGCGCTCGCGAATCGCTTCGATGCGGACGACGCTCAGCGACGCGTAAGCGCTGCGTTGGCCCACTGAGCGTGCGCCGGTCCGGGGCAGTGTGAAGAGCCCGGCTCGCCACTGCACCGATGAAGGGAAACGCGAGCGCGATCCAGGCGCTCGCGCAGGCGGAGCGGTGGCCGCACGGATGCAAGCGAGCGCGGCGCATCAGGGCGCCGCGTGCTAGGCGAGCAGCAAGTCATCGCGACCTACGAGCCGGACAAGGCGATCGCAGAAGAAATGTGGCGCAACGATCGCGGGAGCTCGCCGTGGTGGCGACGGCGACCGAAGGGCGACGTTTCCTTGACCACTTACCCCTCGCCGCTACGTACGCTTGACGGGTGATTGCCTGCCCACGGACTTTGCAGCCGAACCTGAAGCGCACTCCACCGAGTTCCCCCGCTCGTGGGCGCCGAAGGCGAGGCACCCGGCCAGAGCGAAGTCCGTGGCTTTCTTAGGACCTGATGGGCCGTTTACCGATACCCGGAGAGGGAGCCCGATGCGCAGATCCGAATTCCATGTCACTCATTTGTTGTTTGCGGCTCTCGCATGCTTCAGCTTGCAGCAACACGCCGTCGCGGCCGACCCGGGGCGAAGCATCATTCCGCAGCTGCAGGAGAGATTCGGGTTGAGCGAGGCGCAGGTGCGCGGCGCGCTGGGCGCGTTGCTCGTCTTCGTCCGCGAGCGGCTGCCGAAGACGGAGTTCGACAAACTCGCGAAGAGCATTCCGAATGCCGACTACATCATGCGCGAGGTACACCTGCGCGGAATCGTGACCAGGCCACTCGATGACATCGCAGAGTACCAAGAGTCGCTTGCGAGTCTCGGGATTGGACAGCCGCTTGCCTCGCAGTTCGCGCCGGCCGTCCTTGAGTATCTCGGCGCCGCCGGATTCGAGCTGGAACAAAGCACGCTCGCACGCGTGCTGGACTGAATGCTGAACCTGCACGGGAGCATGAGCATGAAAGATTCGAAGGTTTGGATCGGATTGTGCGCTGCCGTTGCTTTGTCGGGATGCGCCACGGAGCTCGTTTCCTCGTGGAAGGCGCCGGATGCGGAACCGTTCCGGATGCGTGGCGAGAAGGTGGCCGCGGTGGTCATGGTGAGCGATCAAACGATTCGCCTCGCGGGCGAGGATGCGCTCGCGCGCGAGTTGCGCGCGCGGGGCACGCACATCGCGATCGTGCCGACCGCAAAGTACAGCAGGGTAGCCCCGTACACCAAGGCCGCGCCCGTATTTTCCAGCAACTGTCTCATGTCGATCTCCTCGATTCACCAGGTTTGAACACCGGATTGGTGTGGTGCTCAATGTGGAGCAAGAACGTTGATCGAACAATGAGCGCGCGGGAGATGCAGAATTTCGCGGGCGTGAATGCAGCGGACGCGGCTTCAACAGTCACGGCCCCAAGCAGATCCCAGCTCATGCGGCCGTTACGCGCTGCTCGGTGTTTCGGATCGAACAGATGAATCGCGGCGTCGAGCTCGAGCGCTATCGGATCGCCGTGGGAGGGTATGCCGGCGCCATTGGAGCGAGCAGGGCGAATGCGATGCCCGAGCGTCATCGCTTCGACCTGATCGTGCGTCACGTACTACGGTGGTCGTCTGCAAGCGCCGCTGGAGCTTCGCGCGCTCGGCGCGCATCTGTACGCGCAATTCGCGTACATCGGCGATGACAGGCGCGAGCCTACGGCGGTTGCCGGAATCACGTCATTTCAGTGCTACGCTCACGAGCGCGTGCGCTTCGCTCTGCACCCGGCGCAAGTGCTCTGTTCCGATGAAGCTCTCCGCGTAGATCTTGTAGACGTCCTCGGTTCCCGACGGCCGCGCGGCGAACCAGCCGTTTCGCGTGCTGACCTTGATCCCACCGATGGGATTACCGTCGCCGGGAGCGTGGGTGAGAACCTCTTCGATGGGTTCGCCGGCGAGCATCGCTGCGTGAAGCTCTCCGCGCGTTAGTCTAGCAAGCCGAGCCTTCTGCTCGCGCGTAGCCGGCGCATCGATGCGTTCGTACACCGGCGCGCCATATCTGCGTGTCAGTGCTTCGTATGACTCTCCCGGATCGCGCTGCGTCACTGCGCACATTTCGGCCGCCAGGAGACCCAGCAGCAGGCCGTCCTTGTCGGTCGTCCACACGGAACCGTCCTTGCGCACGAAAGAGGCGCCTGCGCTCTCCTCGCCGGCAAATCCCAGTGCGCCCTCTCCCAAGCCCTTCACGAACCACTTGAAACCGACCGGCACTTCCGTGAGCCTGCGCCCGCATGCCGCTGCGACCCGGTCGATGAGACTCGAGCTCACGACTGTCTTACCTATGGCAAGTGTCGCAGGCCAGCGCGTGCGGTGGCTGAAGAGGTAATCGATTGCCACCGCCAGATAGTGATTAGGATTCATCAGACCGCAAGAGGGGGTCACGATGCCGTGACGATCGTGATCCGCGTCGTTGCCGAACGCGACGTCGAAGCGCTTGCTGAGTGCGATCAGATTCGCCATGGCATGAGGCGAGGAGCAGTCCATGCGGATGCGTCCGTCCCAGTCGAGCGGCATGAATCGGAACGTCGGATCGACTTCCTTGTTGACGACTTCGATGTTGATCCCGTAGCGCTCAGCAATTGCCGGCCAGAATGCGACGCCCGCGCCGCCGAGCGGATCGACGCCGATGCGGACCCTCGCGCCGCGGATGGCGTCGATATCGAGCACGCTCGCCAGATCGGCTGTATAGCCGGTGACATAGTCGTGGTAATGCGTCGTGGGCGCGTTACGCGCCTGCCCGATCGGCACGCGCGGGACCTCCTCAGCTGCGCGCGCCAGTAGCGAATTCGCTCTCGTCTCGATCTCCGCTGACAATGAGGTCTCGGACGGTCCGCCATGCGGCGGGTTGTATTTGATGCCACCGTCCTCCGGTGGATTGTGCGAGGGAGTGATGACGATGCCGTCGGCAAGGCCGTCCCTGCGGCCGCGGTTGTACGCGAGAATTGCGTGCGATATGACTGGCGTGGGTGTGTACCGGCCATCCTGGTCGATCATCGTTGCTACGCCGTTCGCCGTCAGCACCTCGAGCGCACTCACACGGGCGGGCTCGGACAGTGCATGCGTATCGATCCCGAGAAAGAGCGGACCGCTGATGCGGTGCTTTTTCCTGACGTCGCAAATCGCCTGCGTCACGGCGAGAACGTGCGCCTCGTTGAACGAGCGCTTCAGCGCCGAGCCGCGATGACCCGAGGTGCCGAATACGATGCGCTGCGCGGGCTCGTCTGGGTCGGGACGCTCGCTGAAGTACGCAGTGATGAGCCGCGGAATGTTGGCGAGCAGGGTGAAGGGGGCAGGTTGGCCGGCGAGTTCATGGACGGCCATGAGCATTCCTCTCGTGCGCCTCCAGGGCGACGATGCAAGTACGGAGCCACGACACACGCGCCGTATTCACGAAGGCTCGAGCGCCATCCGCTCGCCCCTGCATGGGTCCTCCGCGAACAATGTCCGAAGGTGGCGATTGCGCACGGTCTCGGCGTGCGCCGCGAGCGCCTTCCACGCGGCGCTCCGCGTAAGGAGTCGTCTGTCACCTGGCGTGTTCATGATGCGGACGTCGGCTTCGTCACGTCGCTAAGGCTGTATTCCAGCGTTCTATGGCCCCGGTCCCCTGGTAGTAGCTCAGCACGCTCACGGTCGCCGTATCAAGCAGAAAGTGAGATCCCCCAGACACCGGCAGGCCGATCCATCGGGCGACGAGCACGCGAAGAATGTGGCCGTGGGCAAACAGTGCGATGTTGCCTTCGCTGGCGCGGGCCTTCGCGATCACCCGGTCGGCGCGCGCGCCCGCCTGTGCCGGTGTTTCTCCGCCGGGGCATCCATCACGGAAGATCAGCCATTCTGGTGCCTGCGCGCGGATCTGCGCGGGCGTGAGCCCCTCATACTCGCCGTAGTTCCACTCGCAGAGATCGCTATCCATCGTCGCGCGCGCACCCAAGCCTGCGAGCTCGCATGTCTGCCGCGCACGTTGCAGAGGACTGACGAGCACGAGTGCGAAGCTCTCCTCGGCCAGCATCGGCCCGAGGCGCCTGGCCACGGCTCGACCGTTGGCGGTCAGCGAGATGTCGGTGGTGCCGGTGTGCTGCCCGCCGACGCTCCATTCCGTCTCGCCGTGGCGAATCAGATATACGCGCTGCTCGCCGTGAGGCATGTCAGATTCGCATCGTCAACGGGGGCCACGCCGAATCGGCAATCCCAAGGCTATCACTCGTGTTCCATGATGGATCCTGCTGATGCGTGAACCGTAGCATTCTGCGCCTGCGCAGTCGTCAGCACGAGGTCATGATTCGGTCGCAATTCGGTAAGAGCTGCCGCTGAGCCCGCCGCGCCGCACCTCGTGCGGCACATGAAACGTATCGCCGCCAGAGCGCTGCTGTACGAACGAGAACCTGCCAAGCGATCGTAAGTTGGACCGCAAGGTGACCTTTTGCTGACGACTGCGCACATGGCAAACAGTATTGTGTACGTAGCGACCGAAGAGACAGTCCATGAAGCGAACTCCGTTGCACCAACTGATCGAGCTCGGGCAAAGCGTCTGGCTGGACGACATCCGGCGAAGATGGCTCGGCGATGGCACGCTGGCTGGCCTGATAGAGCGGAATGGCGTGAGCGGCCTCACATCCAACCCGGCGATCTTCGAGCGATCGATCTCGCAGGAAACCGATTACGACGACGCCATAGCCGCGGGGCGGCGCGCCGGGCTGACGGCCGTTGCTCTCTATGAGTCCCTTGCCATCGAAGACATCAGTCGAGCGGCTGACCTGCTGTATCCGCTGTATCAGGCGAGCGGCCGACGCGATGGGTACGTGAGTCTCGAAGTCGCGCCCAGCCTCGCGTATGACAGTGCGGCCACCATCGACGAAGCAGGGCGACTCTGGGCGCGCGTGGCGCGGCCAAATCTCATGGTGAAGATACCGGGCACGGAAGCCGGACTCACCGCGTTGCGGGTGCTCGTTGCGAGCGGCATCAACGTGAACGTCACACTGCTCTTCAGCGTTGCACAGTACCGCCGTGTCGTGGCTGCCCACTGCGATGGTGTCGAGGATGCATTGGAGAGCGGCGTTCCGGCGGGCGCATCCGTCGCCAGCTTCTTCCTCAGTCGAATCGACGCGCGCGTCGACCGTTGCCTCGACACCCTCGCTGGACCGCAGCCGCACACGCTGCGCGGCCTGGCAGCGACCGCCTGCGCGTGGCTCGCTTACCAGGAGTTCGAGCGATTCTACTCGTTGCCGCGATGGCAGGCGCTCGGGGCCAGGCGCGCCGAGCCGCAGCGACTGCTGTGGGCATCGACATCGACCAAAGACGACCGTTACAGCGATGTCAAGTATCTGGACGACTTCGTTGCTCCGGGGACCGTCACAACCGTGCCGATCGAAACGTTGAAGGCATATCGCGATCACGGCAGTCCGGTGCTGCGGAAGGAACTACAGCTCGCCCAAGCAAGCCGCGTGTCTGAAGGGTTGATTGCGGTTGGTGTCGACCTCGATGCCGTCGGTGAGGACCTTCAATCGGAGGGGGTGCGGATATTCGCGACTGCCTACGAACGCCTCCTCGCGGCGCTCGAGCACCGTCCGGCGCGTTCGCTGTAGCGGTCCCTAAGGCTGCGTGCCGGGATCGGGAGCTCACACGCCCAGCGGCGGTTCTCAACGACCACGGCCGAACTCCATGAGCACGGCCGTACTGCTTTCCCCGGCTCGCCCAACGGCGACCGAAGGGCGACGCTTCTCTGACCACTCGCGCATCGCCGCCTCGTACGCTGCTTCCCGAGCAGTCTCGCATGTAGCGAGCATTCGAATGGCAGAACTTTCCGTATTCGCGCCCCGACCCAGTTCGAGACGCGCGAGGAGCTGCTCTGGTGGACGGAGATGTTGAAGGCCGTGCTCGAGGAGCGCCACCGCGGTCACCGAGCGCATCAGCTCGGATCTTCCATGCGATGTACAGGGAGACGGAGAACGACGATGACACTGTGCTGGTCAGTATCGCTTTTCGGTCGGCTTCCGCAGCCACGCGCTTGCGCATTACCTGTCGCTCGACGGCACGGTGTTCGAGGACAGCCGGTCATTCTGATGAGGG